>Ga0163144_10023915_pt1 | contig 12025 bp, 10 predicted proteins | sample OliLak19BULKMAT1_FD_123175 | JGI IMG/M metagenome (GOLD analysis project Ga0163144, IMG submission 123175) | Freshwater microbial mat bacterial communities from Lake Vanda, McMurdo Dry Valleys, Antarctica - Oligotrophic Lake LV.19.BULKMAT1 | ecosystem: Environmental > Aquatic > Freshwater >...
AAAGCCCGGCAAGGCCCTGCTGGACTGGGACTCTGCGGAGCGCATCCCCTGGGGGATCGCCATCCTGTTCGGCGGGGGTCTGTCGATGGCCGCCGCCATGGAGGCCACCGGCGTGACGCTGTATATCGGCAGCCAGATCCAAGGGATCGGTGCCCTGCCCCTGGTCGCGATCATCCTCATCATCGTGGCCGCGACGGTGTTTGCGTCCGAGCTGGCATCAAATGTCGCAACCCTGACCGCGATGTTGCCGGTTCTGACCGCAATCGTCGCGGCGACGGGGGTTGATCCCCTGATTATCGGCGCCTCGGCGACCTTTGCCGCCAGCCTCGGCTTCATGCTGCCCATCGCCACGGCCGCCAATGCCATAGCCTATGCCACGGGCGCGCCCCGGCAGGGCGAAATGCTGCGCATCGGCTTCTTGCTGAACGTGCTGGGCATTCTTGCCATTGCCACAGCGGTGGCCCTGATCGGACCCCGGCTGATCGGGAGCTAGGCCGCCAGTTTGACGACTCCAGCGTCGATATAGCGGCGGGCGGCGCGCTGGGCTTCGGCGATCTCGTCGCGTTCCATCTCTTCGGACATCTCGCGGCGATAGACGCGGGCCTCGACCGAACCCTTCATGGCCGCCAGGTTGAAGATCATATGGGCCGAGACCCGGTCCATCGGACAGCCGCCCGACCCGGATGAATACATCATGCCCAGCCGGAACAGGGCGTCGCCGTCCATGTCGGCCGTGGGCAGGGGCAGCGGTGCCGCCTCAGCCTCGTTGTGCAGTTCCGGCGCGGTTTCGTGCGCGTTCATCAGCGTATTCCTTGCGATGGCGGACGTCCGTTCTGGACCCGCCTTTCGAGACACGATCAAATACCAGCGGTTTGAAGTTAAAGTTAACAGCGACGAGGCACAAAAACTCTTTTCAGTAAAGGGAAAATGAATACTGCGGGCGGAGTTCACACGCCAGCAATATACCATCAACGGCTGCTTTACCCGGTGTTCCCGAAGCCTTAACGCGCGCGCTGGCCGAACAGCACTTTCCGCGCCTCCTCGGCGGCCTTTCCCGAGGCGGCGAGATTGCTGCGCAGGGCCTCGCCGACCGCGCGGCCAGCCTGGACTGCCGGGCGCGATCCGACCCGCTCCATCCAGGCGGCCAGATGGGGGAAATGGGCCAGATCCTGACCCTGATGCTCGGGCAGGATCCAGGGCCAGGCCGCTATGTCGGCGATCGAATAGTCGCCAGCCAGATAGTCGCGGTCCGCCAGACGGCGATCCATAACGCCGTACAGACGGTGCGTCTCGTCGGTATAGCGGCGCACGCCATAGGCAAGCTGGCGCTGGTCCTTGATGACGGCCGGGGCGTATTGGCGGAAATGGTGGGTCTGGCCGGCCATGGGGCCGAGGCCACCGACCTGCCAGAACAGCCACTGGTCGACCTCGGCGCGGGCGCGAACGTCAGTGGGGTAGAAGCGGCCCGACTTGTTGCCCAGATACTGCAGGATCGCGCCGCTTTCGAAGAGCGACAGGGGGATGGCGCCCGGGCCGTCCGGATCGACGATGGCGGGCATGCGGCCGTTGGGGCTGAGGGCCTGGAAAGCCGGGTCGAACTGTTCGCCGGTGCCGATGTTCACCGGCCGGACCTCATAGGCCAGCCCCATCTCCTCCAGGGCGATGGAGACCTTCCAGCCGTTGGGGGTGGGCCAGTACCAGAGCTGGATCGGGGCGGTCATGGCGGCGGTCTCCGTCGGAAGGGGTCGGGGGTCGGGGACATGATCTGGGCGACGCAGGCCGGGGCCGCAAGCCGAAGGGGGCGGATCGACGGTGTCACGAACCGTCAGACCGGCCGCCGGGAACATTCAGCCACCGTTCATGGGCGGGAGCCGAGCGTGATCACGAGCCGCCGGAGACCGGTGTGCGGGGAAGACGAGACATGAAATCGATGCTGACGGCCTTTGCCGCCCTGGCCGCCTTGGCCCTGCCGGCCGGCCTGCCGACCCTGGTGATGGCCCAGGACGAAGTCCAGGCTGAACAGGCTCCGCCGCCCAATGACGCCGGCGCGCGCTTCCAGCCCGACGAGTCGTCCGCGCGGCCGGTCCGGAACTGGATCGAGCCGCAGGCCGAGGTTCAGCCGGCCCAGGACCGGCGCGGCGATCGCGGCGATCAGGGCGGCGGACGGGGCAACCGTGACCGCGGCCAGGGGGACGGCGGACGCGGTGACGGGGGCCAGGACCGCGGCGATCCGGGCGGCGGCTGGAACCGGGGCGACAATGGCGGCGGTAACGGCGGTGGGGGCTGGAATCGCCCGGATCAGCCGCCCACCCCTCCCGTCGTGACCCTGCCCCCTCCCGCACGCACGACCCAGGACAACGGCGGGGGCGGCGGCTGGAACCGGGACGGCGACAACAACGGAAACGACGGCCGGGACAGGAGCCGTGGCGGCCAGGAAGGCCGTGGCGGCAACGGCGGACAGGACTGGAATCGCGGCAACGAGAGACGCGATCGCGATGGTGGGCGGAACGGCGGCGGTCAGGAATACGCAACGTCGCACGACGGGCCCCAGCGCGTCGCGCCACGCGGCAGTTTCGCCGACAGCTGCAGCGGCTCGTACGTGAATCAAGGCCGGCTCTATGCCGACTGTCGCGACACGCGGGGCAATGTGCGCGGTACGTCCATCGAACTGGGCCGCTGCTCGTCCAGCGACATCGGAAACAATAACGGCCTGCTGGTCTGTAACAATGTTCGCGGCGACTACGAGGGTCGCGGCGGCAACAACGGCGGCTGGGACCGGGATCGCTACGGCGGCGGCCGCACCTGGAACGGCGACCGGCATGGCCGCGACTATGGCGGCTTCCGCAATCGCTGGGACCAGAACGACTGGCGGCGCGACTGGAACCGGGGTCGCGGCAACGACTGGTGGCGCAACGATCGCGGATTCCGGGGCTATTCGGGCTTCCGCTACGGCTTCTATTTTGCGCCCAACTACGGCTACTACGCCGTGCCGCGGAACTATTTCGGTCAGCGCTGGTCGGTCGGGAGCTATCTGCCTTCGATCTTCTGGCGCTACAGCCTGAGCGACTATCGCACCTATGGTCTGGGCTATCCGCCGCCGGGGACCCGGTGGGTCGCCGTCGACACGACGATCTATCTGATCGACAGCGCCGACGGCTATATCATCGAGGTCGTGTACGACGCCTGGCGCTGGTAGCGCCGCCGAGGCCGGGATCCGCCGCAGTCGAGGCTGAGGAGGATCCCGGTCGTCTCGTCGAAGCGCAGGGTCAGCCTCAGCCGCAGCGGACCTGTTCCACGATCTCGGTTTCGGCGTTGTAGAAGATGTTCAACCGGTAGGGCGAGAAGTCCTGGGTCACCGGGCAGGTGGTGCAGACCACGCGGCGGTTGACGACCTCGACCGGGACCGGGATCTCGTTGCGGTGGCGTCCGACCAGCGACTGGAGCGCGCGGGCCCGGCACAGGTCCTGATCGCCATTCGGCATACGGCTGCCCACAGGCTGATTGGCCTCGGCCCGCTCGACCGCTGCCGGCGCGGGAGCCCCGGCGTTCTCCGGGGTGGAAGAGCAGGCAGCGAGGAGCAACGTGGCGATCAGGCTGCCTTTTCCCAGCGCCCCGCGTCCGACTGTTTCCAGTAGGCCAGGCTGGCCCCCTCCGCTTTCAGGGACGCCCAGCGCGCGCGGGCGCGATGGAGCGCGGCCTCGTCCCTGCCGTCGAAGATGATGAAGCATCGCTCAAACTCCTCTGTGGCACACATGTCTGATCCGTCGACGATGAACAGCGCCTGAGACCCGTTCGGGTTCTCGGCTCCCGCCGTCAGCACGATAGGCTGGCGGTCGGCACGGGGCTGGTCCGACTGGCCGTGGGCCAGGAAGCTGTCGTCGCGCCAGGTCCACAGCTGCTCGTCGATAGCGGCGCGCGCATCGGGGTCTGCGACCCGGACGCGCGCGCGCCAGCCGCGCTGCAGCGTCTTGTCGAGCAGCTCGGGCAGCACCTGATCCAGCGTGGACCGTTCGAGGTGGTAGAACCAGATCTCGCCCAAGCCCTGGGCCATGGCTCAGCCCTCGTAGGTGTCGGCCACCATACGGTCCAGCAGACGCACGCCCCAGCCAACCGGGCCGTCCGGCACGGTCGCGCGCGTGGACTTGGTCACCCAGGCGACCGGGGCGATGTCGATATGGGCCCAGGGCACGCCATTGGTGAAGCGCTGCAGGAACAGGCCGGCGGTAATCGACCCGCCGTCGCGCCCCGCCGAGTTCTTCACATCGGCGTGCATGCTGTCCATGATCTTGTCGTACTGGGGCGGCAGCGGCATGCGCCAGACATTCTCGCCCACCTTGGGTCCGGCGGCCAGAATGGCGTCGGCGACGTCGTCCGCGTTGGAGAACACGCCCGCGTAGTCCAGCCCCAGGGCCACGATCATGGCCCCGGTCAGGGTCGCCAGATCGATCATGAACTTCGGCTTGAACCGGTCCTGAGTGTACCAGAGGGCGTCAGCGAGGACGAGGCGACCCTCGGCGTCGGTATTGATGATCTCTACCGTCTGGCCGGACATTGAGGTGACGATGTCGCCCGGACGCTGGGCGTTGCCGTCGGGCATGTTCTCGACCAGGCCCAGCACGCCTACCGCGTTGACCCTGGCCTTCCTGCCTGCGAGCGCGTGCATCAGCCCGGCCACGGCGGCCGCGCCGCCCATGTCCCAGATCATATCCTCCATGCCCTGAGCCGGTTTGATGGAGATGCCACCGGTGTCGAAACAGACGCCCTTGCCGACGAAGGCGATGGGCTGGTCGCCCGGCTTGCCGCCGTTCCACTGGATCACGGCCAGCTGGCTTTCGCGCACTGAACCCTGGCCCACGCCCAGCAGGACATGCATGCCCAGCTTTTCCATCTCCTTCTCGCCAAGGATCTCGACCGTCAGGCCCAGCCGCTCCAACGCCTTGACCCGGCGGGCGAACTCGACCGGATAGAGGATATTGGCGGGCTCGGCGACGAGGTCGCGCGAGAAGCTAACGGCCTCGGCGACCGCGCTCAGCGGCTGGAGCGCCGTCGCTGCGGCGGCGACATCGGACGTGACGATGTTGACCGTCTGAATCGAGGGAATCTTGTCCGGCTTTTCCTTCGTTCTGTATTTGTCGAACCGGTAGGCGGCGAGACGGATCGCGAAGGCGGCGCGGGCCGCCTGTTCGGCCGACAGGTGGCCGAGGTCGAACGTCAGGGTCTCGGCCCCCGACAGCTTGACCGCGTGATACGCGGCACCGGCGGCGGTCTCCAGCGCCAGGTCGTCGAACTTGCCGGCCTCGCCGGCCCCGACCAGAACGACGGTGTCGGCCTTGATGCCCGAGGGCGCAGCGACGATCAGGCTGGAGTTCGGGGCACCGGTGAAGCGGCTGGCACCCATGGCGCGGGTCAGGGAACCCGAGGTGGCCTTATCGTGGTCGCCTCCCGATCCGGCCAGGACGCGGCCCTCATAAACCAGAACGGCGAGGGTCTGCGAGACGCCGGCTTCCGCGACGAAAGCGATAATCATGAACTCAGAACTCCGGCCGGGATTCGCTCCCGGTCATTGATGCTGTGAAGGTGGACGCGCCCGCCATTGTCGGCGGCGCGCCCGGACGTGTATTAGATGCGCCGCAACGTCCGCGCCCGCAACCGGGTGATTTCATCGCCCGCATGACCCTGATTCAACGCTACCTTTTTCGCCAGACCAGCCTGCCGGTTCTGGCGGCCTGCGCCTCGCTCGCAGGAATCGGCATTCTGAGCCAGACGCTGGATCAGCTGGAGGTCATCGTCGAGCGCGGCCAGAGCGTCTGGGTCATGCTGAAACTGACCCTCCTGGCGGTGCCCCAGCTGTTCGCCGTGATCCTGCCCATCGGCCTGTTCGTGGGGGCCCTTGTCGCCTTGACCCGGTTGCAGCGCGAGCAGGAGCTGACGGCGGCCTGGGCCAGCGGTATGACGCGCTGGCAGATGATCGAACCGGCGGCCCGGCTGGCGCTGGCGGTGGCCGCCGTGGTGCTGGTCACCAATGTCGTGGTTCAGCCCTGGGCCCAGCGGACGGCGCGCGCCCAAGGGTTCGAGATCCGCACCGACCTCGCCGCCCTGCTGGTCGAGGAAGGCCGCTTCGTCCAGGGCCCCAATGGCCTGACCGTCTATGTGCAGCAGATCGAGCAGAACGGGCTGCTGAAGAACCTGTTCATCTATATCGAGGAGGGCGACCGGGTGACCACCTGGGACGCCTCCGAGGCCCGTTTCGGTCGGATCGAGGGCCAGCCGGTACTCACCCTGAAACAGGGCTCGTGGCAGCAGTACAGCGCCAGCGGGGTGCTGCAGCAGCTTTCGTTCGACGGCTATGTCTTCCCTCTGGCCCAGTATGTCACCGACGACGAGCGGATCCGTTACAAGCCCGCCGATCTATGGATGTCGCAGCTGTTCGATCCGACGCCAGACCTGATCCGTGACACTGCCCCTCGGGACGAGCTGCTGGCCGAGGCCCATTCCCGACTGTCGTCGCCGCTCTATGCCCTGACGGCCATGGCCACGGCGCTGGCGGCGATTCTCGGCGGGGCATTCAGTCGGACGGGGTATGGACTGCGCATCGCCAGGGCCTCGGCCGCCTTCCTGCTAATCCGGATCGTCGGTTATGCCGTGGTCGCCGCCAGCGCCTGGAACGGCTGGCTGAACGTGGTCCAGTATCTGCTGCCTCTTGCAGCCGCCGCGCTGGCGCTCCGGCTATTGTTCCGGACGCTGAAGCCGGGCCGCTCCTGGGGACACGCTCCCGCGGCCTGGTGGAAGGCGCGGTTCGCATGAGAACGCCGGGATTCCTCGTCTCGGTGCCGGACCATGTGCTGAGCGCGCTCAGGCTGGGCCGGATCGAGCGCTATGTGCTGATCCAGCTGGCCCGCTCGCTGGGCGTCGCCCTCGCGGTAATCGCCGCACTGGTCATGCTGATCGACTTTGTCGAGATCTCGCGCGGCCTGGGGTCCGATACCGACCTGTCGGGACTTCGCCTCCTGGGCCTGATGCTGCTGAAGTCGCCGGCGGTAATCGTGCAACTGCTGCCCTTCGTCTTCCTGTTCGGCACGCTGGCGGCGTTCGTCGGACTGAACCGGCGAAGCGAACTGGTGGCCATGCGGGCGGCCGGCGTCTCCGCCTGGCGATTCGTCCTGCCTGCGGCGGGCGCTGCCCTGATTGCCGGGGTTCTGACCGTGACCGCGATCGGTCCCGTGGCGGCCTCGGCCGACGGTCTGTTCCAGCGAGAACGCGCGCGCATCTCCGGCTCTGTCCGGGGATCGGGGGATCAGCAGGCGATCTGGCTTCGCGAGGGCGAGGACCAGCGACAGATGGTGATCCGTGCCGGCCGGCAGGACCGAGCCAACGCCCGCCTGCTGAACGTGACCTTCTTCATCTACACCACCGATCCGCAAGGACGGCGGGCGTTCACGGAGCGGATCGATGCGCCCTCGGCCAGCCTGAGCGCGGGGCGCTGGCGGCTGTTTGACGCCGTGGGGGCCCAGACCGGCCAGCGCGCTGTCCGCTACGCAACCCTCGATCTGCCCTCCGCCCTGGCGGACGAGGAGGCGTTCGAGCGGTTCGCCCGGCCGCAGTCGACCCCCTTCTGGTCGCTGCCCGGTCAGATACAGAGGATCGAGGACGCAGGCTTCTCGTCCACCGCCTACCGGTTGAGGCTCCAGTCGCTGCTGTCCACGCCCCTGACGTTCGCGGCCATGACAATCCTGGCGGCCGCCTTCTCGCTTCGGCTGATGCGTCTGGGCGATCTGGCGCGCATGGCGGTGGCCGCAGTGGTGCTGGGCTTCGCCTTCTTCTTCCTGAACCAGTTCTCGGCCGCCATGGGTGCGGCCGAAGTCGTGCCCCCGTTCCTGGCCGCCTGGCTGCCCGCGATCCTGACGGCGCTCGCCGCCTTCACCTTGCTGTTCTATACCGAAGACGGCTAAGCGGGCCCCCAGGCGGGGGGCCTGAAGGAAACGGTTTGACGCATGAGGGCTGAAGCCGCCGTCGCTCGCAGGAAGGGCTTGCGCCTCCGGTATCTGGCCGGCGCGGCGATGCTGGGCCTGTCGCCGGGCGTGGCGCTGGCCCAGACCGCGTCCCCGGGACCGGCCCCGCCCGCGTCGGCCGTGGCCACCGGGGCCGACGGACTGCAGGCGGACGCGCTGTATATCGAGGCGGAGAGCGCGGCCCGCGAGGGCGACATTGTCACCGCGTCCGGCGAACGGGACCGCGTCTACGCCCGATTCCAGGGCCACACGCTGCGGGGGCGCAGCATCACTTATGATCTGGCACGGGGCGTCGGGACGGCGGACGGGGAGGTCGAGCTGATCGACCCTGCGCGCAACACTGTTTTTGCCAGCCATCTGGAGCTCGGCTCGGACCTCGAGGCGGGGGTCGCCGTCGATTTCGCGACCCGGCTGGCCGACGGCGGCAGCCTGATGGCGGCCACGGCCGTGCGACGCTCGGAAAACGTCAACGAGTTGAACTTCGCCCTGTTCACGCCCTGCCCCATCTGCGACGCCAAGGGCGATCCCAAGGAGCCGAGCCTGTCGATCCAGGCCGAAAAGGTGGTCCAGGATGAGGAACTGCGAGCGATCCTGTATCGCAACGCCGTGTTCAAACTGGGCGGCGTGCCGGTGTTCTGGACGCCGTTCTTTGCCCATCCCGACCCGACAGTTGACCGGGCTTCCGGCTTCCTGATTCCGACCTTCAACTACGACCAGGGGCGCGGGCTGTCGGTGGAGACGCCCTATCTGCGGGTGGTGTCCCCGTCCGAGGACTGGCTGCTGAGCCCCCAGTTCAACACCCTCGTGGTGCCGTTCCTTAACCTGCAGTGGCGCCGACGGTTCACGAACGGCACGGTGGTGGCGCGCGGCGGCTACACCTATGCGCGCAACTTCGGCGACTTCGACCTGGACGGCGACGGTGTATCGGAAAGCAATGTCGATTTCGGCGACCGGACCAGCCGCAGCTATTTCCTCGCTCACGGCCGCTTCGACATGGCCGGCCCTTGGCGCTGGGGGTTCACCGCCGAGCGGACGTCCGACAAGACGCTGTTCGACCGCTACGACATTCAGGATCCTTATCAGGACAACGGCCTGTACTACGGCGATCAACGCCGCCTGATCAGCCAGTTGTATGTCGAGCGTCAGACCGCCCGGTCCTACCTGTCGGTGGCGGCCTTCTCGATTCAGAGCCTTCGGGTCACGGAATTCAACGACATCACCCCGGCGCTGAACGTCTTCGAGTCCGACGACGCCCTACCGCTGGTCGCACCACTGGTCGACGCCCGATGGGAGCCGGAACGGCCGGTCCTGGGCGGACGTCTGCGTCTGAAGGGTTCGGCGGTGTCCCTGTATCGCGACGCCTATTTCGGCAGCCCGGTGCTTCGGCCCGAGGTCATCCCCGCCGGCTCCACACTCGGCCTTCCGGGCGTGGACAGCCGACGCATCAGCGGCCAGTTCGAATGGCGGCGCAGCGTCACCTCGCCCGTTGGCGTCCGGTATGAGGCGTTCCTGGACGGTCGGGTGGACCTGTATTCTGTCGCCGATCTTCCGCCGTTTGCCGGCGGTGGCGCCGATGAAACGATCACGCGAGAGCGCGCCACGCTGGGCTTGGACGTCGGCTATCCGCTGATCCGCCGGCTAAGCGACGGCGCGGATCTGACTGTCGAGCCGATGGGCCAGATTTCGGTCTCGACCGATCCCGATCTGGACGCGCGCATACCCGTCGAGGACGCCCAGACGCTGGAGCTGGATGAATCCTCCCTGTTCAGGGTAGACCGGTTCCCCGGCTACGATCTGCTGGAAGGCGGTGCCCGGATCACCGCCGGCGTCCGTACGACGCTGCGCTGGGGCGACAGCCGCACCGCCAGCCTGTTCATCGGGCGCAGCCTGCGTGACGCCGAACAGGATGCGTTCCGCGTCCCGATCCCCGACAACCCCTCCGCCCTGTATGATCCGACCGGTCTGGCAGCGCAGACGTCGGACTGGGTGGTCCAGGGAGATTTCCGGCCCTCGGACCGGATCCGGGGCTGGGGTCACGCCACTGTGGATGGCTCCGGCGACGTTCGACGGGCCGAGGCGGCGGTCGACGGGCGATGGGGCCGGCGCAACCTGGCCACCGTCAGCTATATCATTGACCGTTCCAACCCGCTGGATGGGCCGCTCAATCGGAACTACGAGTTCGTGCAACTCGCGGCCCAACAATTCGTGTTCGGCAACTGGGGTCTGACGGTCGCCGGGATCGCGGACCTGGAGCGGGACCTGATCACCCGGTCGGAAGTTGGTCTTCTGTTCGACGACGACTGTTTCCGGATCGAGGTCGGCTATCGCCGCGACAACACCCGGGTCAGGCCGACCGGACCGTCTGACGGCGTGTTCTTCCGTCTAAACCTCGCCACTTTTGGAGGGTCAGGCTATGGATCAAATGGCTTGCGTTAGGCATGACGCGTGAAGACGTGCGCCGGCCCCATCCCAGGATGGCGGCAGCAGGCTCGAAGGAACCAGGACTGACCATGGGTTTGATGCGTTTTACGACCGGGGTCGCGATGGCCGCGCTGGTCGCGGGTTCGGCGATCGCCCAGACCGCCCCGACCGGTCCGGCTTCCGGCCTGCCGGCTCCCGCAGCCGGGGCAGGCGCTCCCGCCCCGCAGCCCGCGTTCAAGCTGGCCGACGGTATCGTCGCTACCGTCAACGATCAGGTCATCACCGGGTTCGACCTGCGCCAGCGGATGCTGAGCGTCATCGCCATGAGTCAGGTCCAGCCGACGGAAGAAAACATCCCTGCGATCCAGCAGCAGGCCTTGCAGGCCCTGATCGAAGAACGGCTTCAGGCCCAGGAGATCGCTAACTACGAGACGTTGGTGATCTCGGACGAGGAGGTTGATCGCGAGATCGCCGGCATGGCCCAGGACGCCGGCACGACGCCTGAAAACTATATGGTCTTTCTGGCGGAGGGCGGCATTCGCGCGGACGCCATGCGCGCCCAGCTTCGCACCGAAATCGGCTGGCGCGATCTGGTCGGCGGCCGCTTCAACAGCCGCGCACGGGTCAGCCGGACCCAGGTCGAGCAGGCATTGCGCCAGCTGAACGAGGCCGCGGCCAAGCCCCAGTATCTGGTCGGGGAGATCTATCTCGAAGCCAACCGCGTCGGCGGCCAGCAGGCGGCGATGAACGGGGCCGAACAACTGGTTCAGCAGATGGTCCAGGGCGCACCCTTCCAGGCCGTGGCACGTCAGTTCTCGGCGGCTCCATCGGCAGCGCGTGGCGGCGACGCCGGCTGGGTCGTGCAGGGCACGGTTCAGCCCGCCCTGCAGACCGCACTGGACGCGCTGGATGTCGGTCAGCTGTCACGGCCGATCCCGGTCGAGGGCGGCGTCTACATCGTCTACATGCGCGACAAGCGTTCGGGGGCCGCGACCAGCCTTGTATCCCTTAAACAGGCTATGATCGAACTGCCCGAAACCGCGAGCGAGGCGGATGTCGCCGCTGCCTCGGGGCGTCTGGAAGGCCTGCGGTCCAGCCTGACCTGCGACAATATCCTGCAGCGCACGACGTCGGAGGCCGGCCTGCTGGGCTCCGACCTGGGCGAGAGCGATGTGGCCAATCTGGCACCGCAGTTCCAGCCGATCGCCCGCTCGGCCGAGATCAGCAGCATCAGCAGCCCTGTCCGAACGCCGCTGGGCCTGCATCTGCTGGCGGTGTGCGGACGGCGGGTCGGCGGTGCCGACGTACCGACCTATCGCGAGGTCGAGGGCCGGTTGCAGAACCAGAACCTGGCCATGCTGGCTCGCCGCTACATCCGCGATCTGCGGGCCGACGCCCTGATCGAGCTGAAGTGACCGGGTGGCGACGACCTTCGACCCGAAGACGCCCCTGATCCTGACGCTGGGCGAGCCGGCCGGCGTCGGCCCGGAAATCATCGCCCGGGCCTGGACCGCCACCGCGACCGAAACACCGTTCGTGGTTATCGGCGACGCCCGGCTGCTGGCCTCGCAGGGCGTTCCTGTGATCGAGATCGG
>Ga0163144_10023918_pt1 | contig 12024 bp, 9 predicted proteins | sample OliLak19BULKMAT1_FD_123175 | JGI IMG/M metagenome (GOLD analysis project Ga0163144, IMG submission 123175) | Freshwater microbial mat bacterial communities from Lake Vanda, McMurdo Dry Valleys, Antarctica - Oligotrophic Lake LV.19.BULKMAT1 | ecosystem: Environmental > Aquatic > Freshwater > Lake...
GACCGGCAGGTGCGTAGGAGGCAGGCGCATCCGCGACAGGCGCAGCGCGTTCACAGTGACCAGCAAGGAACTCGCCGACATTCCGAGTGCCGCCAACCAGGGCGGCATCAGGCCGCATGCTGCAAGCGCGATACCGCAGGTGTTGTACGCCACCGCCCAAGCCAGATTCTGGCGCATCACGCGCACGCTGGCCGCGGCGATTTGGATCGCTTCGGGCAGCGCCTGAAGGCGTCCGCCTAGCAACACCAGATCAGCCGCCTGATGCGCCGCCGAGGCGCCGCTGGCTAGCGCGAATGAGACATCGGCGCCCGCCAGCACTGGACCATCATTGATCCCGTCGCCCACCATGGCGACCACGGCGCCGCCGTCTTGCAGCTGCCGCAGCGCCAGCAACTTGGCTTCGGGCGAGAGCCGGGCGCGCGCATCGGTGATGCCAAGCTCGGCCGCAGCAGCGGCAACGCGACGGGCTCCATCGCCGCTGAAAACGTGCAGTTGCAGGCCTTGCCCACGCAGGCGCGCAAGCGTGCTGGCGGCATCCGCGCGCAGCTGTTCGCGAATCACAAAGCGTGCCAGCAGTCCTTGTGCGTCGCCCAGATAAACGGCCTCCGCATCCGGCTCTGAACTGGGCGCACGCTGATCCGCTGTGGCTTGATCGCGTTCTGGAACATCCCGCTTCGGCCACTCCTGAATGGCCTGATCCCGCATAGACTCATCGGGCACGGCCTGATCCTGCATGGCGAGCACGAACTCGCTGCGCCCGAGTCGCAGCGCGCGCGCGCCGAGCCGTCCGGAAACCCCCAGCGCCGGGTGATTTTGCGGCTCCTCGACCAGCAAGCTTGGGCACTCGCCCCGAAACGCATGCGCGATGGGATGTTTGCTGCCGCGCTGCAGCGCCGCTGCATATCCGCGGACCGTGGCCTCGTCTTCTGGGCCAAGCAGTTCGACGCGCTCCAGCAGCGGCTCGGCGGAAGTCAGGGTGCCAGTCTTGTCAAACACCACATGTTCAACCCGCGCCAAGGTTTCCAGCGCCTGAGCGCGCAGCATCAGCACTCCGGAGCGCGCCATGCGCGCCTGTGCGGCGGTGAGCGCGGCGGGAATCGCCAGTGCCAGCGCACAGGGACATGCCACCGCAAGCGTCGCGAGGGTGATCGCAAAGGCGCGCGCGGGCTCGACATAGGTCCAATAGGCAGCCACCAGCACGCAAAGCAGCAGCAGAGCGCTGGCGAAATGGCGCGCGGCATGCTCGGCAAGCACAGCCATGCGTGGTCGGCTCTGCATAGCGTCCTGCATCATGCGCAGCATTTGCTGCAGCAGCGTGTTTGTGCCGAGGCCCGTGACGCGCAAGCAAAGCGCACAGTCGATGGCCAGAGCACCGGCGTATACCGGATCGCCAGCGCGCTTCTTGACCGGCTCACTCTCGCCGGTGAGCAGCGACTCATTCATCGCGATGACGGCCTCGGGCGTGCGCGCACCGTCGTCTGTCTTGACCTCGGCAGAGGCGTTAGTAGGAGCGTCATTAGAGGCGTCGCCGCGGCACGCAGGCAGCTCCAGCAACTCGCCATCGGCGGGCGCGGCTTGACCCGGATACACGCGCACGATGTCACCGTGATCCAGCTCTGCCACTGGCACTTCCTCCTCGACCCATGCGCCTACGGCATCCGCACGCAAGCGCCATGCGACATTGGGCTGGCTCTGGGCCAGCGCGGCAAGCTGGCTCCGGCTGCGGCGCCGGGCATTGGCTTCTAGGTGCCGGGCCAGCAGCAGAAAGAATACGAACATGGTGACCGAATCAAAATACACGTCGGGTCCCTGACGCACGGTTTCCAGTACGCTGGCGCCGAATGCCAGCAGCAAGGCGAGCGCGATCAGCGTGTCCATGCCGATCTGACGGAAGCGCAATTCGCGCCACGCGCCAACCAGAAAGCTGGACCCGGAGTAAAACAGCACCGGCGTGGTGAGCAATAGCCCCAGCCAACGAAAGAAATCGCGCGTCGCCAGCGGCAGCGGTTCCCCGAACGCGGCAAAGTAAAGCGGCTCAGCAAACATCATCACTTGCATCATGCCCAGGCCAGCCACGGCGAGGCGCTTTAGTTCGGCGCGCGCAAGCTGCGGCTGCTCACTGTCACCGGCTGCGGGCAGGCGCGCTTGGTAACCCAGCGCAGCCAGCTGTTGCACCAGCGTCGACAGGCGCACCTGCTCGGGCCGAAAACGCAGGCTCAAGCTTGCAAACTGCAGGCTCGGCTCAACCGCAACAACGCCCGGGATCTGCAGCAGCACGCGCTCGATCAGCCAGCTACAGGCCGCACATTTCAGGCCGCTGAGCGGCAGCTGCACCGACACGGCGTCGGCTTCCCGGCGCCAATGCAGGCGTTCAACGGTGCGCGAATCCCACATCCGACCTAGCTCAAGCGCAGCTTCCGGGCGTTCCGGTACGGCGCTGCGCAGCTGGTAGTAGTCGGCTAGGCCAGCGCTATGGATGAAGCCAGCCGCCGCTTCGCAGCCGGCGCAACAAAAACTTTGCTCAGGCTGGTTCGGCGCCACGGGCAAACGCCAAGCGCTGCCCGGCGGGATCGCATCGCCGCAGTGATAGCAGGGCGCGCGAGCTTGGTCGCGATGGGCTAGGTCGCGATGGGCCAGGTCGGGATGGGACAGGTCGGGATGGGCTAGGTCGGGATGGGCTAGGTTGGGATGGGCCAGGTCGGGATGGGCCAGATCTGCATTGGCGCCCGCTTTGGCAGCCGCACTGGCAGCGCGCAGATCGGGAGCCAATACGGCAGTGTCCATGCCCGCCTAGCGAAGCTCTTGCGCTTGCTGGTCAACGACCGGCTCAACGATCGGCGCAACAACCGGCTGATCCACGCTGCTGGTGATCGGCGGCCCCTTTGGCAGGCGCGGCAAGTCCAGCCCGGGATCAAACTTGCCGGAGTACGCGATCACCACCGTCGTGATGCCTGCAACCACGGTCGCCAGCGGGATGCCGATCACCAGCCACAGCATCGGCTCGCGATACCAGGGACGCTGTGCGCTCGGCTCGCGGTGCTTTGCGGACAAGGTTTTAGTGCTGGCACTCATGGTTCGTTCCTTTTAAGGCTTGGCGAGCATTGCCAAAACATGCGGGTCTTGCTTTGGGGAGATTCAAAACTCAGCGCGAGATTCAAGCTTCAAGACTCAGGCGCAAAAAAGCGCGAGGACTGCAAATACTGGATTTCCGGAGCATCCAGCGCGGTGATTTGGAGCTGGATATCTCGCTTGCCCTTGACCGCTGCTGGCGCGGCGTACAGCGTGATGGGGAAGCTGCCGACCTGCTCTGGGCCCACATCTAGGCGCTGCTCCGGCGCGCGCAGCGCAATCTGGCCTGCGTCGATCAAAGCGATCTTGTAGCTGTGCGCCTGCGGTTCCTTATTGACCAGCTTGAAGGTGTATACGTTTTCGATCGAACCATCCGGCGCCACGCGATAGAGCGCGTTGCGGTCGCGCAGCACATCTACGATCAGGCGCTCGCGATGCGTCACGACATAGCTGAACAGACTCAGCATGAGCACCAATAATCCGCCATAGACCAGTATTCGGGGGCGCAAAACGCGGGTCGGCTTTTGCTCCAGAGCGTGCTCGGTGGTGTAACCCACCAAGCCGCGCGGATAGCCCATCTTGTCCATCACTTCGTCGCAGGCATCGACACATGCGCCGCAGGCAATGCACTCATATTGCAGGCCGTTGCGGATGTCGATGCCGGTTGGACAGACCTGAACGCAGATGGTGCAGTCGATACAGGCGCCCAACCCGAGCAGCTTGGGATCCGCACTTTTCTTGCGTGAACCGCGCGGCTCACCGCGCTCGGATCGGTAGGAAATCAGCAGCGTGTCGTGATCAAACATCGCGCTCTGGAAGCGCGCATAGGGGCACATGTACTTGCAAACCTGCTCGCGCAGAAAGCCGGCATTGCCCCAGGTGGCCAGGCTGTAGAAAAGCAGCCAGAACAGCGCCCAGCCGCTCACGCTAAGGCTTAGGACGTCGCTGGCGAGGGCGTGAATCGGGGTAAAAAACCCAACAAAGGTAAACCCGGTCCAGAGTGCCAGCAGCAGCCAGAGCACATGCTTACCGCCTTTGCGCAGAACTTTCTCGCGCGTCCACGGCGCTGCGTCAAGCTTGATGCGATGGTTGCGATCACCCTCAAGCTTCGCTTCCACCCACATGAAGACTTCGCTCCAGACCGTTTGCGGGCAGGCATAGCCGCACCAGAGGCGACCGGCCAAGGCGGTAAAGAAGAACAAGGAAAATCCGGCAATGATCAATAGCCAGGAGAGCAGCATGAAGTCCTGCGGCCAGAACACCAGGCCAAGAAAATAGAACTTGCGGGCCGGCAAGTCGAACAGCACCGCCTGGCGCGCATCCCACTGCAGCCACGGCGCAAGGTAGTACATGCCCAGCAGCCAGAACACCGCGATGGTGCGCAGGCGCTGGAAGCGCCCGGCTACGCTGCGCGCATAGATCTTGGGCGCGGCAACGTACAGCGAGCCGCCTTCGCTCTCGGTGACGACCTTAACCGGCAGAGCTTTGCTCATGGCGCTGAGTGCCGACTGCGATTGAAGCGACTGGCAGGCCGCAACAAAATCCAGCTGAACAAGCTCGACAGCGTGGTCACCGCCCAGAACATGAAAAAGCCCAGCGTATAGCCAAGCTCCCGGCTCAGGTGTGCGTCCGGAAAGCTCATCGCGCCAAGCTCGATGGGATCCACAAACGCGAAGAACACCATGCTTGCGATCCCGGCGGCGACAAACGCGGGCCAGAGAATGGCGCCCACAAGCTGCACCAGCGGTCGCCGCGGATGATCGAAATCCGGTGCTCTCGCCGTCACGTGTGGGGTGTCTGCGAAGGGCTCGGACATCGGCCTGGGCGCCGGCTTGGACACGGGCTTGGACATGGGCATGGGCTTGGAGATGGGCTTGGACATAGCTGGGCTGCCGCCGCTCAAGGAGCCGGGACAGCGCTGGACGGCGCGCTTTGATTCGGCTGCGAGAGTTGGTAGACATAGGCCACCGCCAGGCGCACCTTGTCTTCGCTGAGCAGCTCACGGTGGGCTGGCATATTGCCCTGCCGACCTTCTGCCACCGACACCACTAGGCTTGCCTGATCATTGCCGTAGAGCCAGATCAGGTCGCTCAGATTGGGCGCTCCCAGCGCCACATTGCCTTTGCCATCGACGCCGTGGCACGCCACGCAGAACACCGCGTAATGGGCCTTTCCGGCCGCCACCATGCGCGGGTTCTCCGGCCGGCGCGAAAGGCTTTCCACATACGCCACCACTTCCTGCACGCCCTGGTTTCCAAGCGCGCCCTGCCAAGCGGGCATCAGCGCAGTCCGGCCTTCAATCACGGTCTTGAGCAGCGTGTCGGCATCGCCACCGTAGAGCCAATCGGCATCGGTGAGATTTGGAAATCCGGTGGCGCCACGAGCGTCCGCGCCGTGGCACGCGGCGCAGTTGTTTGCGAACACCGAGCCGCCCAGTTTCACCGCCTGCGGGTTGCCAGCTAGGACTTCGATTGGCTGCGCCCGGAACGGGGCGTAGGCGCTGGCATAGCGCGCCTCAATGGCGCTCTGCTCTTGGTCATGCGCAGCCTCAGACGACCATTTCGCGGTGCCGGCATAGCCGCCCAGGCCCGGATAAACGATCAGATAGCCCAGGCCCCAGATGATGGTCAACACGAACATATTCAGCCACCAACGCGGCAGCGGCTTGTTGTACTCCTGAATTTCCCCGTCGTCCCAGCTGTGGCCCGTGGTTTCCGTCCCGCTATTGGCCGGTGTTCTGCGATTCCACCAGAGCAACCAGAAGCAGAGCAGGATATTGACCACAGTTGCGATCACGACGAAAGAATTAAGTCCAGTGTCCATGGTGCGCTCCTGTCAGGTCCGCGGCGCGTCGGACGGCGCCGCGCGTGAATCGGTTGCTTCGCCAACCGGCGCATCGTCCAGCGCCAAGCGTGCGGCGGCATCGAAATCAGCTTTGCGTTTGCTGCTGTACGCCCAAACCACGACTGCCAAAAAGCCCAGCATGGCCAATAAAGTGCCGATACCGGAAAGCCATCCGGTGAGTTCGCTGCTCATTGCGCACCTCCGGCGGAGCGGCTTTGTTGCGCTGCTGCGCGCCTTGCTGCAAGGCTCTCGCCTGCTGGCTCAACGCCCGGCGGCCTCATGCCCGCCGCCTTAATGCCGCCTGGGGTCGCACTGCCAGCGGCGGCAGTGGGAGCAACCACCGGCTTAGGCCTACCGGCATGGCCAAGAAACTGTAAGTACGCCACCAGTGCGTCCATCTCGCTCTTGTCGGCCAGCTGCGCAGGTGCGGCTGCGATGGCCTGCTCCTGATACGGAGTGCCCAGCATTTTGAGCGCGCGCATGTGGTTGGCAATATCAGCACCGTCGACCAAACTGCGCTCCAGCCACGGATAGCCGGGCATATTGGATTCCGGAACCACATCGCGCGGGTTGCGCAAATGCACGCGATGCCACTCATCGCTGTAGCGCGCGCCCACGCGCGCTAAATCAGGCCCGGTGCGTTTGCTGCCCCACTGAAAAGGATGGTCGTAAACGCTCTCGCCAGCGAGCGAGAACTTGCCATAGCGCTGGGTCTCAAAAGCCAGCGTGCGGATCATCTGCGAGTGACAGCCGTGGCAGCCTTCGCGCACGTAAATGTCGCGCCCGGCCAGCTCCAGCGCCGGATAAGGCAGCACCCCTTCGGACGGCTGGACTGCCTCGGCCTGGTACATCAAAGGCACGATCTCAACCAGTCCGCCAACGCTCACCACCAACGCAATCAGCACGCCCATCAGGCCGATGTTCTTTTCAACTTTTTCATGATTCATGAGCTTGCTCCAATCAAGCGTGGGCAGCGGTCGGGACCGGCACCGGACCGGGGCGGGAAGCGCGCGTGAGCTCGGCGGTCTTGAGCATGTTCCAGGCCATGATCAGCATTCCGAACATCACCAAAACGCCGCCCAACACGCGGGCGTAGTAGTACGGGTAGGTGGCTTTCAGCGATTCGACAAAGGTGTAGGTCAGGCTGCCGTCGTCGCTGACTGCGCGCCACATCAGGCCCTGCATCACGCCGGCGATCCACATTGATGCGGCGTAAACCAGCACGCCGATGGTGTGGGTCCAAAAGTGCACGTCGATCAGCTGCGTCGAGTACATGTCTTTGCGCCCGAGCAGTCTCGGATACAGGTGATACACCATGCCGAGCGAGATCATTGCAACCCAGCCCAAGGCGCCGGAGTGCACGTGTCCGATGGTCCAATCCGTGTAGTGCGACAGCGCGTTGACGGTCTTGATCGACATCATCGGGCCTTCGAACGTGCTCATGCCGTAGAAGGACAGCGCAACCACCATAAACTTGATGATCGGATCCGTACGCAGCTTATGCCAGGCCCCTGAAAGCGTCATGATGCCGTTGATCATGCCGCCCCAAGATGGTGCCAGCAGAATCAGCGAGAACACCATGCCCAGGCTTTGCACCCAGTCCGGCAGCGCTGTGTAGTGCAAATGATGCGGGCCCGCCCACATGTAGATTGAGATCAAGGCCCAGAAGTGCACGATCGACAGGCGGTAGGAATAGATCGGCTTGCCGACCTGCTTGGGCACGAAGTAATACATCATGCCGAGGAAACCGGCAGTCAAGAAGAAGCCGACTGCGTTGTGCCCGTACCACCATTGCACCATGGCATCCACGGCGCCGGAATAGATCCCGTAGGACTTACCAGCACTGACCGGCAGCGCTAAATTGTTGAAGATGTGCAGGATCGCCACCGTAATGATGAAGGCGGCGAAAAACCAGTTCGCGACAAAAATATGCTTCACCTTGCGCTTCACGATGGTGCCGAAGAACACCACCGCATAGGACACCCACACCACCGTGATTAGCAGATCAATCGGCCATTCCAGCTCTGCATACTCTTTGCCTTGGGTTATGCCCATCGGCAAAGTAATCGCCGCCGCCACAATCACCGCCTGCCAGCCCCAAAACGTGAAGGCCGCCAAGCGGTCACTGAACAGCCGCGCGTGGCTGGTGCGCTGCACGCAATAGTAAGAAGCGGCAAACAGGGCGCAGCCACCGAAAGCGAAAATCACCGCGTTGGTATGCAGCGGGCGCAAACGGCCGTAGGTCAAAAACGGAAGCTCAAAATTCAGCGCCGGCCAAGCCAACTGGGCCGCGATGAGCAAGCCAACCAGCATCCCCACGATGCCCCAAACCACGGTCATAACCGTGAACTGCAACACCACGCGGTCGTTATAAAACTCGGGCTTTGCTGCCATAGCACTCTCTTGCTCACTTCGGACCCGGTGATTCTCGAAGCACCTGTCCGGCGTCAACTTGAGCTAGATCAAGTTCCGTGCATGCAGTGGGCGGCGCAGGCCGGCTGCGACGGCAGGGAACCGTTCGCAAGCCCCAAAACGGGCGCACACTGCGCTCATGAACGCATCTGCACCCGTCAACGGCCCCAAGCATCCGGTCGAACAGCATCGCGGACACCGCGGCGCGTGGCTGCGCGCTGCGGTGCTGGGCGCCAACGATGGCATCGTGTCGACCGCAAGCCTGCTGCTCGGTGTCGCCGCCTCCGGAGCCAACACGCATGCCCTGCTGGTGGCCGGGTGCGCGGGCTTGCTTGCAGGCGCGCTGTCCATGGCCGCTGGCGAATACGTGTCGGTGAGCTCGCAGGCGGATCTCGAACAAGCCGATCTGGCGCGCGAACGCCACGAACTGGCCACGCAGCCCGAGCTTGAGCTTGAAGAAATGACCGGGATTTACGTCGCGCGCGGACTGAGCCCGGAGCTGGCGCGCGAGGTCGCCAAAGCGCTCACCGAAAAAGACGCACTCGCGGCGCATGCGCGCGATGAGCTGCAAATCAACGAGCTGACTGCGGCCAAACCGGTGCTTGCGGCGATGACCTCGGCCGCAGCGTTTTCCGTGGGTGCGGGGCTGCCGGTCCTGCTCTTGCTGCTGACCCCCACGCGCGGCCAAAGTATCACGATCGCATTCGGCTCTCTGCTCGCTCTGATCCTCTTGGGCGCATGGTCCGGTCGCGTCGGCGGCGCCAGCATGCGCGTCGCAGCCGTCCGCGTCGGCTGCTGGGGCGCCGCCGCCATGGCCGTTTGCTATCTGGTTGGCGGCCTCTTTGGCGTCAGCGCCTAGCGGGCTTGACCCAAAATAGCCTGACCCGGGGGCCTGCGCCGATGGCCCGATCGCGTGCGCTCGCGAGGCGATGCTCTGGCGCAGCTTTCGCGGCGCAATTGTCATGCGCATCTTGCTGCCTCAGAATGAAAGCGTCCGGGCCAAACTAACTAAGTCCAGGCGTGACGGACATCCATTGGATTTTCAGGGGATCCAAGACATGAACAAGGAAGCTTCAATCGAATTACGGGTGCGACCGCCCAAAGTGCCGCCGCAAGTAACCAGTTTGGCGGTCGGGCTGAGCGTGCTGGTGATGTTCTGCGGCATTGCCTGGTTCATGTACGCCGATTCCAGGCAGAACCTGCTGGCGGAAATCCGCTCCGGCCTTGAGCGCTCGGCCAACTTTGCGGCGCGCCGGATCGACGGCGATATGCATGACCAATTTCGCGGCACCGCCCGCAACAGCACACCCGACTATCTCGTTGCGAACGCGATCATGCTCGATTTGGTGGCGTCCGATCGGAATCTTGCCTACGCGTACAGCACGCTCGAAGAGAACGGCAAGGTCTATCTGGTGCTGGATAGCGATGTGCCAACTGACCCGGCCGATACGCTCGCGCTGACGCCGTATGAGGATGCGCCCGAGGAGCTGCTGGTGGCCCTGCGCGAGCGGCGTTCGCTGAGCTCAAGCCACCCATACACCGATCAATGGGGCACTTTTATCAGTGCGTACGCGCCGTTCACGAACAGCAAAGGTGAATTCAGCGGCGTGGTCGGAGTCGATCTGCAGCTCAACACCCTTGATCACCGGCTGGCCCCGCTCAAGCTCACCGCCCTGATCGCGACAGCGCTTGGTTTTGCGCTTTCGGCGCTGATCTCGCTGGCTATTTTGTGGTCGAACCGGCGTGATGGCGCGATGCGTCAACTCGGTCGCCAGCTGGGCAATGTCAACGCCATGCTCAATGTTTCCAGAGCGCTCGGCGCCAACGTCGGACTCGACCGCCTGTTGCCGGTGATTGTCAACAAGACGTCCGGCGTTATGCGCGCAGAGCGTTCCAGCCTGTTTCTTTTTGATAAGCGCGAAAACGTGCTGCGCGGACGCGTCACCGAAGGCTTGGGCGTTGGTGAAGAGCTGGTGATTCCGGCCGATCGCGGCATTGCCGGCCGTGTCGCGCGCACCGGAGAATCGGCGAACGTGACCGATCCGGCGCGGGATCCCGACTTCGATTCTTCGTTTGACCAAAGATCGGGCTTCCACACGCGCGCGATTCTTGCGGTACCGATTCACGACAGCAAGGGCGGCGTTCTGGGCGTCTTGCAGGCCCTCAATCCAAACGACAACGAACCCTTCGACGACGATGACTTGGCGATGCTTAACGCGCTTGCGGCGCAGGCCCAGGTCGCTCTGGAGCGCGAACAGCTGAATCAATCGGCGCTGGAAAAGCGCAAGCTGGAGGAAGCGCTCAAGTTTGCTCAGAGCATTCAGCTGGGCATGTTGCCGCGATTGTTTCCCGATCCGCAAAAAACCGGCGTCGAGCTGTTCGCCACGCTGATTCCCGCCAAGATGGTCGGCGGCGATTTCTATGACTTCATCTGGATCGATGAGGATCGGCTCGGCCTGGTGATGGCGGATGTTTCGGGCAAGGGTATTCCGGCAGCGCTTCTGATGGCCAAGGCGATGACCCTAACGCGCGCGTATCTGGGCGCTGAGGGTGATCCAGCCGAGGCCTTGCGACGCGCCAATGAAGAGCTCTCGCTGGACAACGACGCCGCCATGTTTGTCACCACCTTTGCCGCCATTTACTACCCTCGTACCGGACTGCTGCACTACAGCAACGCTGGCCACAACGAGCCGTATCTGGTTCGCAACAAGCGCGTCCTGCCGCTCAATGAAGCCTGCGCGGTGCCGCTGGGTTGCCAGTTGGGCATCGTATTCACCAACGCCAGAATGCAGCTTCAGTTTGGTGATTTGCTCTATCTGTACACCGATGGTGTCAGCGAAGCGATGGACCCTGACTATCACGAATATGGGGATGACAAGCTGCGCGACTTTTTGGTAGCGCATGCCAACGCGCCCACGCGGATCTTCACTAAGGCCTGTATTGAAAGCATAAGGGCGCATGCCCGCGGTGCGGAACAAAGCGATGACATCACGGTGATGGTGATGCGCGTGCGCAAGATCGGCTGACGCCGCACTCACCGCACCAGCTGCTAGACTGCAGCCGTTACGCGGAGTTGGTTAGACGATCGCTGCGATGGTCTTTGCATCATCGGGGAGGAAAGTCCGGGCTCCAAAGGGTAGAGCGCCAGGTAACGCCTGGGCGGCGCGAGTCGACGGAAAGTGCAACAGAGAATAGACCGCCGTTGTCCAAAACAACGGTAAGGGTGAAACGGTGCGGTAAGAGCGCACCGCGCACGTGGCAACACGGAGCGGCTAGGCAAACCCCGCTCGGAGCAAGGCCAAATATGGAAGGTTAAGCGCGTCCCGCGCGTCTTCCGGGTAGGCTGCTGCAGCCCGCATGTGAATGCGGGCGTAGAGGAATGATCGTTCACGACAGAACCCGGCTTATCGGCTGACTCCGCGTAACACCCACTTTCAAAGCGGCGCACGAAGTTCAAGAACACCAAGGGGAACTTCTAAAAACCTAATGCCCGATTGCTGCGTTGCGGTCCGGCCGATTTTTCTGGCCGATTTTTCTGGCCGATTTTTCTGGCCGATTTTTCTGGCCGATCTGTCGGGCTGATTTGTTTGGCTGATTTGTTTGGCTGATTTGTTTGGCTGATTTGTTTGGCTGATTTGTTTGGCTGATTTGTTTGGCTGATTTGTTTGGCTGATTTGTTTGGCTGATTTGTTTGGCTGA
>Ga0163144_10023921_pt1 | contig 12023 bp, 7 predicted proteins | sample OliLak19BULKMAT1_FD_123175 | JGI IMG/M metagenome (GOLD analysis project Ga0163144, IMG submission 123175) | Freshwater microbial mat bacterial communities from Lake Vanda, McMurdo Dry Valleys, Antarctica - Oligotrophic Lake LV.19.BULKMAT1 | ecosystem: Environmental > Aquatic > Freshwater > Lake...
ATTCTTCTACAAAATTTTCTATTACAAAGTCGCCAAACTCTTCTCTTATATCCAATATAAAATGTGGAAAGCCATGCTGCACGGCAGCCATACGGGCATCGTTAAAACTATCGAGGTTGCAGCAGCCTGTTTCTTTTTTGCCTTTGGCTCCGCCACCACTTGATGCATAATCCCAGGTTTTCATAGTAATACCCACTACCTCATATCCTTCGTGATGGAGCATTAACGCTACAACGGTGCTATCTATACCACCGCTCATTGCTACCAACACTTTTCCTTTCTTGCTCATAATTTTTTGTTTGTCAACATGTTCATCCTAGGTCAATAGTCATTGACCACAGGCATTGCCTTATTTAACGGCCAAAGGTAAAAGAAAGGGGGATTTAAAATTGTTGCTCTTATGCGCCAGGATAAAAAGGCCTGAGGCGCTGGTATGAAACTTATGCAATCCATACAAAAGCCATTACGCAAATGAAGACTCCCTATTCATACAAAAGCCCCAAATCTCTTTGAGGCTTTTGTGGATAAACGGCTTTATTTTTATTTTAATGTTGCGAGGGCGGCTTTCATTTTAGCCATTCCTTTTTCTATATTCTCCATGCTATTGGCAAACGAAATACGGATGCAATTGGGGTCGCCAAAGGCACGACCGGTAACAGTGCTAAGGTGGGCTTTATTGAGCAGGTACATACACAGGTCGTCGGCGTCTTTAATAGTATCGGTACCATCGCTTGTGCCAAAGTAAGCACTGATAACAGGGAACACATAAAAGGCTCCATCGGGTTCAGCACATTCAATGTTAGGAATTTCTTTAAGCAATTCAAGGATGCGTTTGCGGCGTAGTATAAACTGTGCCACCATATCCTGCGTTGGCTTTTGGTCGCCGGTTAAGGCCACAATGGCTGCACGTTGGGTAACTGCGGTAGCACCACTTGTCATCTGGCCCTGTATTTTTTCGCAGGCTTTTACCAGCTCTGCATTTGCAACGAGGTAGCCGAGGCGGTAACCAGTCATAGCGTAGCCTTTGCTAAGACCGTTTATAATGGCAATGCGGTCTTTTAAATCGCTGAATTGGGCAATGCTTTGGTGGCCATATTCGGTATAATTGATGTACTCATAAATCTCATCGCTCATAATTACGATGTTGGGGTGCTTACGAAACACTTCGGCTAATCCGGTCAGTTCTGCTTTGCTATATACCGAACCGGTTGGGTTACAAGGCGAAGAGAACATGAACAGTTTGGTACGGGGCGTAATGGCGGCTTCCAATTCGGCCGGGGTAATCTTGTATTTATTCTCAATTTTTGTAGTAACTATTACTGGCACGCCCTGCACAAGTTTTACTATTTCGCTGTAGGTTACCCAAAATGGGGTTGGAATAATTACTTCATCGCCACTATCCACCACCGCCATGATTAGGTTGGCAATGCTTTGCTTGGCGCCAGTGGAAACCACTACATTTTCAGGTTGATAATCGAGGTTATTATCGCGTTTTAGCTTGGTGCAAACTGCCGCCCTTAAATCGGGATAACCTGCAACTGGTGTATAATGACTGTAGTTGTCCTGCACGGCTTTGATGGCTGCCGCCTTTACATGTTCTGGTGTGTCAAAGTCGGGTTCTCCAAGGCTCATGTCGGTGAGATCGTGGCCCTGTGCACGGAGTTCACGACCAAGCTTGGCCATACGGAGCGTTTCGGGTTCGTTGAAACGGTCGAGAAGAGATGATAACTGCATTGCTGATTTTTATGGCCGCAAAAGTAAGGGGAAGGGAGTACAGTTGGCAAAATTGCAGTTGGCAGTTTTCAGTGAATTACCCACAATGTTGAAAAATGTTTAGGCTAACCATAAAAGCATTGGAAAAATGATGAGGAATGATTTGGAATGATAGAATGTTTCGAAGGGAATAAAGAAACCAATCCGCCAGCTTTTAATGCACAAAGCCATGATTGGTGGTTGCGCTTTCAGTATTATAGGCTTTTGTTTCATGGCTTCACTTTCTTTAGAATATTAAAGACCCAACCGGGAAAATACCTGTTCATTCGAATAATAAACTGCTGCGCTACCGGCCCGGCCAACAAGGTCTTTTTATTTTTTTCAATAGCACCTATTATAGATTCGGCGAGGCTTTCGGCACTGATCCCTTTGTCAATTACAGCATCGCTTTTATTAAATTTCCCCCCGTCGGCCGTTAGTGCATTTCTGGCAATGTCGGTTTTAACAGATGCTGGCCGTACTATTAAAACCCGCAGGTTTGTTTTCCAAATCTCCGTTCGCAGCGATTTATAAAAACCTTCGATGGCATGTTTAGAAGCCGTGTAGGCTGTTCTTAGCGGTAGCCCTACAATCCCCGTGATGCTGCTGATGATTACAAACTGGCCTTCGTTTCTTTCTAAAAAATGTTTCATCACCAGGTTGGATAAACATACCGTACCAAAAAAATTCACCTCCATTATTTGCCGGTACACTTCCATGCTGGTGTCTCTTGCCTCGCTGCGCTGAGAGATGCCGCCGTTGTTAATAAGGATGTCTATTTTGACCCTTTGGCTTAGCACCCAATCCACTTTAGCCGGTAGTTCCGCGACCTTGCTAAGATCCATTTGCAATATATCTACCAGCATTGGCTGGCTGCAATTGGCTTGCACCCTTTTAAGTTCTTCTATTCTTCTAGCCGATAAAATAAGCCTTGCCCCTCTTTTTGAAAATGCATAAGCCAGGGCTTCTCCAATGCCCGAAGATGCGCCGGTTATCCAAACCACTTTGTTGTTGAAATTGGTCATTGTAAATATTTAAGTTGGAAAGAAAACGAAAAAAATCCATCTTTTACTGCGAAGCCGTTCAGGGATTGTTTTGACAGACTCAGGCATGGAAGTCTGTGCAATTGCCCCTAATATTTGTGGCTTATTGCTGAATTATATAGGTAAGAACGTTTGTAGTATGTTCTGTTTTCTTGCTTAAAAAGTACATACCCTAACTGGGTGCATTTCAAGATGTCGCAACATCTAATAATTTATAGTTCCATCGGGGCTACCAGTTTATAGCACAAAGACATTGTAAAATTGGGAAGCGTGCTCCCGTACCTACGAGACCACTTTAATGGGTAGCCACTACGTGGCATATCTGCTAAACGAGACATTTATTGCTACAAATAGGTAGTGCCTACGGCACAGATGATGCGACATTTCGAAATGCGCCCCCCCTAACTCCACGGCATACTTTACCGGGCCTTCGGTAGAAACGGTACATTAACCCAAGTCTATACACAGCAGCAAATATTGCAGTCACAATAAAAACTTTGTATGTGGCAAACGATAACCATTTATTCGCCATGCCTGCATTAACTTGGCATTTTAAACTAACTCTTTTTATGATGAAACAATGTTTGAAAAGCAGCATTTTTTACGGTGCCATCGTGCTGGTTTTTTCTTTTAGCCATAATGTATCATTCGCTAAAAAAGCACCTAATGTGTACGCTAAAAAGTATGTAAGGCAAATTATGAAAAAAGTGTTTGCTTGGCAAACGGCTAATCCAGTTACCATCAACACTAAAAACGTAAACGACTGGGCCAGGGGTGCCTTTTATTCGGGTGTGATGCGGGCCTATAAAGCCACAGCTGACGAAGACTACCTCGCCGGCACCATCGCTTATGGCACCAGCCAGCAATGGAAGGCCGGGGAGCGTTATCGTCATGCAGACGACCTTGCTAAAGGACATTCGTTTTTAGATGCCTATTCAGAAAAAAAAGACCCCGATATGCTAAGCGGTATAAAGAGCCGTGTGGATTCGTTAATGGCGGCACCAGTGGCCGGCCGCGACGACTGGTGGTGGTGCGACGCCTTGTTTATGGAGCCGCCGGTTTTGGTAAGGCTGGCGCAAATTACCGGAAATGAAAAATACAACGACTATCTCAACGACAAATGGTGGGATGCTACCGAATTTCTATTTGATAAAGAAGAGACCCTCTATTTCCGCGACAAAGGCTTTTTTAATAAGAAAGCACCAAACGGCAAAAAAGTATTCTGGAGCCGGGGCAATGGCTGGGTAATGGGCGGGTTGGTGCAGGTGCTGGAGCGGCTGCCAAAGGCCAATGCTTTTTATACCCGGTATGTGGACTTATACAAAAAAATGGCCGCTAAATTGGTTACGTTACAGCAGCCCGATGGCCTTTGGCGGGCCAGCCTGCTGGATCCCAACGAAGTACCTGTTATGGAAACCAGCGGTTCATCATTCTACACTTTTGCCCTGGCCTGGGGCATCAATAATAAATTACTGGATAATGAAACCTATAAGCCAGCTGTATTAAAAGCATGGAAAGCACTGACTGATAACGTAACACCCGAAGGTAAACTTACCTATGTGCAACAAATAGGTGCCAAGCCCGAAAGCGTAAAACAAAGTGACAACCAGGAGTATGGCTCCGGTGCCTTTTTAATGGCTGGCACCGAAATGATGAAGCTGAAAAAATAGCGGTTTGTAACCATGGCGACATCACAGGAATGGTAATTTTTATAGCCACGGTTTTATTGTTGAGAGAAACCTTTATGGCGGTGTAAAAATTTATGTATAACCTACAATGATGACTGGTAAAAAATTTTTGTCAATAACCATTGCTTTTTTATTTGCTTATGTTAATGCCATAGCCCAGCCTTCAACGCCATCTAATTTTAAATTTAAAACTTACACTACCCAAGACGGCCTCGCCGACAACACCATTTTAAAACTGGTAAAAGATAAGCGAGGCTTTCTTTGGATAGCTACCCATAATGGCATCAGCCGGTTCGATGGGCTGCATTTTAAAAACTATAGCCACAACCCAGCCGATACCACAAGCTTACGAAGTATATGGGCCACCGACCTTATTATAGATGCCAACAAAACTTTATGGGCTACCACCGAAAAAGGCGTTTGCTGGTACGATGAAACATTCGACAGATTCCGGTATATAAATACACCGCAGGAAATTCAACTGATATATAAAGCACCATTGTGCAGCAGCCCCGATGGTTCGCTATGGGTAGCAGCAGAAAACGGGCTAAAGAAAATTGATATTATCCGAAAAACATTTACCCCCACCGCATTAAACCGGATACCAGATCCGCAATCGGCCATCTGCAACAGCGACGGGCATATACTCATCGGCACAAGGGGCTTCGGCCTGTTTTTTTACGATACAAAATACAATACTACAAAGCGCTTGCAGTTGCCAGGTGTTGCAAGCAACGAGCATGTAATGTCTTTTCACAAAGATGACGAAGGCATTTGGGCTGCTACCAGCACGGGGTTATTGTTGATTAAAAATTACAGCCGTGCGGAACTATATACAAGCGGCGCAGGCCCGCTAAAAGGCCAGTCATTTGAACAACTAATGTGCATCAATTCGTTTGCAGCATTAACAGGTGCCAACAAATTGGTATGTGGTACTTACGACAAAAAATTTCTGCTTTTTGATAAAGCCGCGAAGCAATTTATTTACCAATGGCAAAACGAAACCACTAACCCCGACAATGTGCCCCGTGGCATATTCTATTGCTTGTATGCCGAAGAAAACACTTTTTGGGCTGGAACGGATTACGGTGTTTGCAAACTGAACCTTGCAGAACAGGATTTTGTAACCCTTACCATTCCGCAAATAAGCATTGGTAAAAACTTGCCCCTTGTTAAAAAAATACTACCTGCTGCCCAAAATAAAAGCCAGTATTGGATGACCATGGCGCCACCGTATGGCGGGCTGATAATGTATGATGCCGCAGAAAAAAAAGTAATTACCGCATTGCATACAGCCAATGCTGCAGGGAACAAAGGAAAGTACAGACTGTATGCTGATTTGATAGCAGCAAAATCTGGCAGCATGTATGCACTTTCCGATTCGTGGCTCGATATATTTTCGGCCGCAGGCCAGCCAATGCAAAGTTTTGCGTTACCGCTGCAACCCTATTGCATGGCAATAGATGATGAACAAAATGTATGGATAGGAACCGCAAGTGGCCTTATTTATATAAATACCAATACAGGCAAACAGGTGGTGTACAACTGTACATTTAAAGGCACCGAGGTGGAAAATTCATCTTTTCCCGAATCTTTCAGAACGGTTGGCGTTTACTGCGGCAACAATGATATTATATGGCTCACATCCATTAAATACGGGCTTTTTAGCTTTAATAGAAAGACAGGAATGTTTACCACACACCGCCAGCCTTTTACGGGCTCTTATGAAACATTGAACCGCTGTACAAGTGTAGTACCAAAAGAAAAAAATATTTGGGTCGGTACCATGTCGGGCATTACCTGTTACGACACCCAAAAAAACACATTCACCAATTACAACAGCAGCCATGGGCTGCAAAGTACTTATGTGTATAGTTTAGATAAAGACCGTAGTAACACACTTTGGGGAAGGGGTAATGCGGGTGTCTTTTCTTTTGACCCCAACACTAAAAAATTTGTGAATTACAATTTACCGCTGGCTGTTCTTGGCTCCTTTTACTACCAAAAAATAAGTCCGGTAAACGATGGCATTGCTGTAGGTTTTGAAGGGGGCTATACATTATTTTCAAAGCCAGAGCAACAGGGAAATGTGCTACCAAAACCAATTATTACCAATTGTAAATTGCTTGCTGCTGATTATTATTTTAGTAAAGACAGTGTTGCCATAACGCCGGTTATTTTCGACTATGAGCAAAACACCTTCCAATTTCAATTTGAAGCAATACAGTTTAATCATCCGCAGGATGTAACGCTACACTATATGCTCAAAGGAATAGACAAAACCTGGATAGCTTCATGTGGAAACAACACCGTTTCCTATGCGAACCTGCCCGGCGGAAACTATAGTTTTAAAGTAATGGCGGGCAGTACCAGCGGTTTGCGCAACGATATTCCAGCCGTGTTCCTATTTACTATCACACCGCCTTACTGGCGTACATGGTGGTTTAGGTTGGTAATGGCTTCGGTAGCTATTGGTAGTATCTTTTTTTTATTCCGCTATCGTGTAGCACTTATAAAGAATAGAGAACAGCAGAAAACTGCCATTAATAAAACGGTTGCGGAACTGGAAATGAAAACCCTTCGCAGCCGCATGAATCCCCATTTTATTTTTAATTCGCTCAACTCTATACAAAAATTTATTTGGGAAAATAAGAAAGACGATGCCAGTGATTATCTGAGCAAGTTTGCAAAGCTGATACGCCTTATACTGGATCATTCAGCCCAATCTTATATTACCCTTTCTGAAGAACTGGATGCTTTAAAAGTATATATAGAACTGGAACACCGCCGCTGTAATGGAAAGTTTGAGTATGCCATTACAGTTGGTGAAAATGTGGATGCAAATCATTGTAAAATTCCGCCCCTTATTTTACAGCCATTTGTTGAAAATGCCATCTGGCATGGGCTTAGCCCTTTGCAAAACAAAAACGGAGTATTGTCCGTAACTATCCAAAACCTAAACAACGGATTAGTTTGCAGCATAAGCGATAATGGCATAGGCCGAAAAAAAGCCGGAGCAATTCAAGCGCAAAGCAGCATTAGCCGAAAAAGTGTGGGGATGGATATAACCCGCCAGCGGCTGGAACAAATCAACAGGGAAACCCCGGGCAATATGGTGATAACAATAAATGATTTGTACGAAGGCGATAATGCAGCAGGCACTAACGTTGTCATTTTTATACCTGTAACAAACGAGCACTTATGATGAGCTGCATAATTATAGACGATGAGCAACACTGCATTGATGGGTTAATGGCGATGCTCAAAAATCGCTTTGCGGATGTGGCAAAAGTAGTGTGCACCTGCAACGACCCGGTAGCAGCACATCAGCTTATTATTGATTGTAAACCCGATGTAGTTTTTCTTGATGTAGAAATGCCCCGCCTTAACGGCATAGACCTTTTAAAGATGATACCCGATCGTAAGTTTGAAGTGGTATTTACTACAGCCTACGAAAAATATGCGGTAGAAGCTATTAAAGCATCTGCCGCCGATTACCTCGTAAAACCTTTTAGTATAGACGACCTGAGTGACGCATTAAAAAGATGCAGTGAGAAACTGGAGATTAATAAAAAAATTTTAAAAACAAACCAGGTTGGTGCCAACGCAGGAAAAGTCCGTTTTGCCATTACTTCTCAAAACGGCACAATGCTTATTGTAGACCCGGCTGAAATAATCTGGATCAAAGCCGAAAGTAATTACGCAACCATACATTTTACCGACCGGCCAAAACTGCTCGTAGCCAAAACCCTTAAAGAGTTTGATGAACAACTTACACCCCACCAGTTTTTTAGGGTTCATAGCGGCAGCCTTATTAACCTGATACATGTAACACTATTTCAGAGCACAGGCGGTGAAGATTATGTGCAAATGAAAAATGGAGATAAGGTAGAACTGGCCCGGCGGCGTAAACAAGATTTTTTTGAAATTATCAGGAAGATCTAACGAAGGTTATGGTTGCCTGTTAGCGATGCTAATCTTTTAAAGATTGGCATCATTTTTAAAGAACCACAATCACCAATTCAACCTCCCACTAACCATTTGCCACCAAAGGCTAAGATGTGGCAGTATGCCGCGGCTCTACACAATTACATTAGCAATCACTATTTCCTTAAAAACACTTACCTACTGTGCCTGCACGCAGGTTCAGCTATTTAGCCATGACAGAATGGATACAATACGATAACGGCACTGGTATCATATCAATTAATACCAGTGCCAAAGCAGATGACGCAACCAAGGTGCAGCGGCTGGATAGCTACGGAAGCATTTGCGAAAAAATACTGTTACAACAAAATGGCAGCGCCGATATAGATACCAGCAATTGGCCTACCGGCACCTGGTTTATAAGGGTAGAAAAAAAACAGGAAGTACAATTAAAACGCATCGTCATCACCAAATAAAAAAACAAAACATGAAACAACTCATCTGTTTAGTGCTTACGATAATAAGCATCAACGCATTTGCCCAGGTAAAAATTGGTAGTCCTGGAGTTCCTAATGGAAATGCCGTTTTAGAACTCGATGGAGGAACGAATAAGGGCTTTTTGTTACCCCGGATTACTGCTGCCGATATGAACGGTGCTGGGTTTTCTTCCGCTCCAAATGGCTTGCTTATCTATAACTCCACCGATGGCTTTTTATACATTCGGAAAAGTAGTGCCTGGCAAAAAGTAACGGATGCTACCAATAATGGCAGCTTCACTTTACCCTATTCCGGTTCTGCAGCCACAGCCACCGGTTTTAATGTTTTCAAAATACAAAATACAAATGCAGGTACAGCTATAGCAGGCGAAGCATTAGGTGCCGGCTACGGGGTGTACGGGTTTAGTAACACAAATGCCGGCGGATTCTTTACAAGTTCGTCGGGGCCTGCATTGGTTACAGGCAATGGCAATGTAGGTATTGGCACCCCTACAGCACCTGCTTTTCCTTTAGACGTAGATGGGAGGATTCGGTTGCGGAATAATGGAGTTAATACTGCCGGTATCTGGTACGATAAACTAGCGGGGAACGTACAAAGCAGTTTTGTAGGAACCATCAACGACAGCATTTTTGGAATCTTCAATGCCACTGGCGGCGGCTGGAAATTTTTCTTCAACCATATTAATAACAACTTTGGAATTTACAACAGCAACCCAAGGGCCCCGCTTTCTTTTGCAACATTATTGGAGAAAAAAATATCGTTATACAGGGGTACTACCGGGGACGCCGGCTTTGGCGTATTTCCAAATGAACTCCGCATACATGGTGATTATAGTGGTGCCGCCACTACAATAGGCTACGATGATTTTACAAGCGGGTTTACTGAAACCTTTAGGGTAAATACGGGGGGCAACACTGTCACCACCAATCCTATAACATTAGCCGCAGGTGTAGAAAATGGTGTTTATTTTAAAACCTCCAACAGGTACACCGGAGCCATTAAAACCATAGGAACGGGAACAGCCGCAGCCCGTATGGGTTTGTTTGCTTATGCGTCCACAAGTGTTGTCAACCTTAGGGAATATCTGAGTATAACAGATGTGGGCGATGTGGGAATAGGTATGACTAATCCGGCAGCCAAATTACAAGTTGCAAGAGGCACCGGTATTAATGGTACAGCTATGTTTGAGGGTACCAACTTTTCCTCACATTTTAATTACGGCACTACCGAACAGACATTTATACGGGGAGGCAAAGCCACTTCGGAAGTAATCATCAATGATTTGTCAACAGGCGATATCAGTATGGCTGGGGGTGGCGGTAATGTTGGTATTGGAACCTCACCCGGCTTCAGGCTGGATGTTAATGGCCGTATGCGTTTGCGGCATAATGGTATCACATCGGGTGTTTGGTTTAATAACAGTGCTAATGTAGCAACTTCATTTGTAGGTCAGTATAGCGATACCAAGTTTGGTATTTATGGCCCTACAGGCTGGCAGTTTGCTGTAGATGCAAGCGATGGAACGGTGTATTGCGGCACCCCAAATCTTGATGCGGAAAATCTTACTAAAGCAGCTGGCTACAGACTAAGGGTATACGGTAAGGTAATAGCCGAAGAAGTAAGGGTACAGGTAAAAGCAGCATGGCCCGATTATGTCTTCAAAAAAAATTACCAACTAAAATCGCTGGGCGAAGTGGAAGAGTATATAGCCGCCAATAATCATTTACCCAATGTACCTGCAGCAGCCGAAGTAGAAAAAAGCGGTATTGCTCTTGGCGAAATGCAAACCAAAATGATGGAAAAAATAGAGGAATTAACGCTCTATATTATTGGCTTGCAAAAGCAAATAGATTTTTTAAAAAAGACTAACTAATCCAAAACCGCCATCTAATGCAACAACCATTTATACTAGCCGGAAAATTTTTATTGGCCGCCGTTGGCCTGTTAGTTTCAGCCTTCACATTTAGCCAGGCTAACCGCAATTACCCAATACCTACCAACGATATTTTAACCCAAAATTCCAAACCGGGCTGGTACTTTTTTAACGAACAAAAAAACATCCAGGCTTCGGCTTTATTCACCAATTATAAATCACTTTTCGGCCTATCGGCCAACGACGAAATGCGGCTCGTAAAAACCAACACCGATGCGGCTGGCAATATCCATAAAAAGTACAAACAGTATTACCAGGGACTTCCGGTAGAAGCCACCATGCTCATCGTTCATCTCCGGCCTAACAATACGGTGTACCTCGTAAATGGCAACATAGTTCGTGGCCTGGGTTTACCAGCCAATGCTAGTATTACCGAAAATGCAGCTTTACAAAAAGCCCTGTTGCGCATACCTGCAAAAACTTATTTGTGGCAGGATGCGGCGTTTGAAGCTATAAAAAAAACGTCCGAAAAAAACCAGGCGGCCACTAACTTTCCCAAGGGTGTGTTGTGTATTTACCCCACCACCCGCAACGATGAAATGCTGACGCAGGATTTTTCTTTAGGCTGGCTTTTTGATATTTATATAAAAGAGGGCGCACCTTCTTCAAGGGTTTTTGTGGATGCTATAGATGGACAGATAAAAAACATTTACAAACTGGGAAATGAATGTAATACCGGCACAGCCAATACTACATTCAACGGTGGCCAAACCATCTATACAAAACTTAACGGCGCCAATTATAACCTTATAAACGATTGCCAAACAACAGTCATCCACACATACGATCTCATAAACGACTCAACAATTGCCCAACGCCTTGAGTTTAATGATGCTGACAATAACTGGGTTGGCACTTTTCAAAAAAGCCCTTCGCAAACCCATTTTGGAGCAGAGCAGACGTATAATTATTACAAGAATGTTCATGGAAGAAATAGTTGGGACGGAGCCAATGGTGAAATGACAAGTTACCATGGTTTTAAGGGCTCTAGCTACGCCAATGCCTGCTGGGGCTGTTTAGGTAATGCTGCCACTTTTGGTATTGGGCCAAGTGGGGTAAATGATGCAGACGACTGGAACTCATTAGACATAGTAGGCCATGAATTTACCCACGGGGTTGTACAAGACGAAACCGCCATGCCGTACTATGCACAATCCGGCGGACTGGACGAATCGTTTGCCG
>Ga0163144_10023923_pt1 | contig 12022 bp, 11 predicted proteins | sample OliLak19BULKMAT1_FD_123175 | JGI IMG/M metagenome (GOLD analysis project Ga0163144, IMG submission 123175) | Freshwater microbial mat bacterial communities from Lake Vanda, McMurdo Dry Valleys, Antarctica - Oligotrophic Lake LV.19.BULKMAT1 | ecosystem: Environmental > Aquatic > Freshwater >...
CCTACACCCTCCTCATCGCGGTGCTCCTTTCCGCCCAGTGCACGGATGCCCGGGTCAACACGATCACCCCGAGCTTGTTCGCCCGCGCCAACACTCCGCAGGCCATGATGCAAGTTCCCGTCGAGGAAATCCAAGCGATCATTCGTCCCTGCGGACTCTCGCCGCGCAAAGCCGCCGCTATCTCCGGGCTATCCAGAATCCTCGTCGAACAGCATGGCAGCTCCGTCCCCGCTGACTTTGCGTCCCTCGAAGCCCTCCCCGGCGTCGGCCACAAAACCGCATCGGTGGTGATGAGCCAGGCCTTCGGATTTCCCGCGTTCCCGGTCGATACCCACATCCATCGCCTCGCCCAGCGCTGGGGCCTGACTTCAGGGAAAAACGTGGTCGAAACAGAGCGCGATCTGAAGCGACTTTTCCCCGAGCAATCGTGGAACCGCCTGCATCTTCAGATCATCTTCTATGGACGGGGATATTGCACCGCCCGAGGCTGCGACGGAACCAAGTGCCCCTTGTGCCGGGAGCTGTATCCCGAAAGAGTGCGGTCGGTGAAGACGCGGAAGTGAGCTGAGTGAGATCACCGCAGCGGAATTGGAACGATATCGGATGAGCCGAGTCGGACCAACGGCTTGCCTTCGGGAAAGGGGGGGCCTTTTGCAATTGATTCCGCAGGAATATTCCGAATCGTAATCATTTCCGCAGAATCGTAATCAAATCCGGATGGAAACGCCCGAAAGTAAGCCCTTTCGGGGCTCCAACCTTCCTCCAAAGCCGTTTGCAAGCGCCGCACCCTCACGTAAAATGGCCGCTCCCGATTCTCCACTTTCCCCATGAGCGCACCCGCCCCCAAAATTCTCGTCGCCTACTCCGGCGGTCTCGACACTTCTGTCCTGCTCACCTGGCTGCGCGACACCTACTCGGCGGAAGTGATCGCCTACTGCGCCGACGTGGGTCAGCAAGAAGAGCTCGACGGCCTTGAGGACAAAGCGCTCCGCACCGGAGCTTCCACCTGCGTGATCGACGATCTAAAAGACACCTTTGCAAAAGACTACATCTTTCCGATGATCCAGGCCGGGGCGATCTACGAAGGCCAATATTTGCTCGGCACCTCCATTGCCCGCCCCTGTATCTCCGAAGGCATGGTCAAAGCGGCCCGCCAATTCGGAGCCACCGCCATTGCCCATGGGGCCACCGGCAAAGGCAATGACCAGGTCCGCTTCGAGCTCTCGGCTGCCTCGCTGGCTCCCGAGATCGAGATCATCGCCCCCTGGCGTCAAAAGCGTTTCCGTGAGCAATTCCCGGGTCGCGCCGAGATGATCCAATACGCTGCGGATCACAAGATCCCTGTGCAGGCTTCCGCCAAAAAGCCCTACAGCATGGATCGCAACCTCCTCCACATCAGCTTCGAAAGCGGCATGTTGGAAGATCCCTGGTATGACGCCTCGACCCCCGACGACCGCGAAATGTATGTCCTGAGCGTCTCTCCCGAGGACGCCCCCGACCGCGCTGAATACGTCCAGCTTCTCTTTGAAAAAGGCATTTGTATCGGTCTCAAACACGAAGGCCTCGCCGAAATCATCGGTTCCCTCGGCGACGTGACCCAACAGGGTATGGTTGATGACTATACCCTGTTCAGTCCCTATGGCGTCATGCGTGTGCTCAATGCCCTCGGCGGCCGCAACGGAATCGGTCGCATCGACATGGTGGAGAACCGCTTCGTCGGCATGAAAAGTCGCGGCGTTTACGAAACCCCCGGCGGGTCGATCCTGCTGGCCGCTCATCGCCAGATGGAAAGCCTCACGATGGACCGGGAGGTGATGCACCTGCGCGACTCGCTCATTCCAAAATACGCCCAGCTTGTCTATAACGGCTTCTGGTTCGCACCCGAGCGCGAGGCACTCCAGACTCTCGTCGATGCCTCTCAGGAATCCGTCTCCGGCGAAGTCCGGCTCAAAATCTACAAAGGCAATATCGTAACCGCTGGTCGTCGCTCTCCTCAGAGCCTCTACCGCGAGGATGTCGCGACAATGGAAGGTGGAGCCGAACATGCCTACAATCAGGACGACGCCACCGGCTTCATCCGACTCAACGCGCTGAGGCTCAAGAGCGAAGCGTCACGGCGAGCCCGCGGGTGATCTATTCCCCCCAAGCGCCCTGCTTCGACGACTGGGCGGTTTTTTCCAATCGCCGCAGTTCGTCGCGATACGGGTAAAATGCTTTCCCCTCGGGAGTGGCAACAGGTTTCTCTTTCGAACCCGGTCCCTTGGTATGGATGCGGACGAGGCCTTCGGAGATGAGACTTTCCCCGAGGTCGCGGCCATCGGAAAGCGTCACGAAACCGTAGAAGCGATCGCCTTCATAGACCGGTTCGCGATAGGTCAAAACGGTGAAGTCGCCTGCTCGCATCCAGCTGCGAGTCATTTCTTTGGCCTTCTTGCCGATCGCCACGGTCTGCTCATCGGTCAGGCCCCCAAGGTCGGCGGCCTGCTCATGAACCCTCCGTTGTTGGGATTCGTGGCGATCACTCAGATAACTCTCGGGAGCATCAACGAAATACAGCCGCATCACGACGCGCTCGCTGCCGTGGCGAACGACGAAGCTGTCGCCGTCGTTGCCTTCGTCCTCGATCAGTTGGCAACCTTTCCAGACTTCGTATCCGTAACGGTTTTTCTCAGCCGTGGCGGAGGGCGCGGGCGAGTCGGACGATGGGGGCGCAACCGTGACGGATTCGGTCTGATGCCGCTGCCACCAAACGAACCCGAGAGCCAGTGCGATAATCGATCCGCGGAAGAGGAGGCTGCGTGGTTTCATCAGTTCGGTTCTACGTAATTCATGCTATGGCACGCCCTCGAGGGCATCCATCGCTTGCTCGCCAAAGACGGAAGATTTGGCATCTTCCGCTACAGATCGTTGCAGTAGCGGAACTTACTAAAAGTTCCGTTCCGGGGGGTTTCGACGGGGATTTTCTTCATCCCCTGCCATTCCAGAAAGGGGTAAATTTAGCGCTCTTTGTGGCCAAATCTTCTCTTCGATAAAGTCGGTTCAGCCCTTTTTCTCCGGCACGGTCGATTTCACGTAAAGCTCGCGCAGTTGCTTGAAGTCCACCTCGGCTGGGCTCGACGACATCAGATCGACTCCTTTGTTGTTTTTCGGAAAAGCGATCACTTCGCGGATGCTGCTCTCGCCGCAGGCGAGCATGACGAGACGGTCGAGACCAAGAGCCAGTCCGCCGTGCGGCGGAGCGCCGTAGCGGAAGGCTCCGAGGATGTGTCCGAAATTCTCGGCTTGCTCTTCATCATTGATGCCGAGCACGCGGAACATCTGCGCCTGCAAGTCGCCTTCGTGAATCCGGAGGCTTCCGCCGCCGAGTTCGTTGCCGTTGAGCACCACATCGTAGGCCGCGCCGCGGATTTCCCCCCAGCGTTTCGGATCGTCGAGCAGGGCCAAGTCATCGGCGTGCGGACGGGTGAACGGGTGATGCACTGCATTCCACTTGCCTTCTTCCTCATCGAAATCGAGCAGAGGGAAATCGACTACCCAGAAGAAATCGAGGATATCCTCTTTGCCGACGTAGAGACCCTGCATCGTGGCAACTTCGAGACGAAGACGGCCCAACACTTCACACACGGTGCGCCATTGGTCACAACCGAAAAGAACCAGGTCGCCTTCTTCGATCTCGAGCTTCTTGGTAAGCTCCGCCTTTTCAGCATCGGTGAAGAACTTGACGATGGGAGATTTCCACTCGCCGCCTTCGACTTTAATAAACGCGAGGCCTCCTGCTCCAGCCTCTTTCGCGATCTCTTCGAGTCGCTTGATCTGGCCGGTGGTGACGGAAGCAAAGCCCTTCGCATTGATCGCCCGGACGGTGCCGCCCTTGGCGATGGTGGCGGAAAATACTTTGAATCCCGACTCCCCGAAGGTGCTGGTGAAATCGACGATCTCCATCCCGATGCGCCGCTCCGGCTTGTCGCTGCCATAGACATCCATCGCCTCCTGATAGGTGATGCGGGGAAACGGACGACTCACTTTGGCGCCGCGGGACACTTCGAAGACTTTGACCAGAAGAGACTCGACGATGGCGTAGATGTCCTCCTCGTTCACGAAGCTGGCCTCGATATCGACCTGAGTGAACTCGGGCTGACGGTCGGCCCGGAGATCCTCGTCGCGGAAGCAACGGGCGATCTGGAAGTAACGCTCCACTCCGGCGACCATCAGGAGCTGCTTGTATTGTTGCGGCGCTTGAGGCAGGGCGTAGAATTTGCCGGGGCTCAGACGAGAAGGCACGAGAAAGTCACGGGCTCCTTCGGGAGTCGATTTGGAGAGAACGGGCGTCTCGATCTCGAGGAAACCAAGTCCGTCGAGTTCGTCCCGGACGGCCTTGGTGATGAGGTGACGAGTGCGCAGGTTCCTGGCCATCCGGGGACGACGCAGGTCGAGGTAACGGTGCTTCATCCGCAAGTCCTCATTGCTCAGTTCCTTGTCGAGTTGGAAAGGAAGGACATCCGATTTATTGAGCACTTTTAACTCCGTCGCGACGATCTCGATCTCGCCGGTGGCGATGCTTTCATTGGCCGTGCTCTGGCCTTCGACTTCGGGTCGAATGGAGACCTTTCCAGTCACCTGAATGACGTCTTCCCCGCGCAAAGCCTGGCTTGCTGCAGCTGCTGCTGCATCCTCTTCGGAACGGAAGACACACTGGGTCACTCCCTCGCGGTCGCGCACATCAATGAAAATCACGCCATGGTGATCCCGCACCGTATTGACCCATCCGACGAGGGTGACGATTTCGCCGGCGTGGGACTTGCGGAGTTCGCTGCAATGATGGGTCCGATACATGGGAGTACTTTCTAAAAACAAGGACCCCGCGAGATGGCCGTCAGCAAAAACGCTCCGACGCGGGTGGCCGGGACACTACAACCCATCCGCCACGAAGCAACCGCGCGGGTGAGGGTTTGTGGCGGGTGAAATTCGGCGGGGAAAGCGCGCAGCAGCCTAATACTCCCCCCGATTTTTCCCGACTTTTTCGTCGGTCCACCAGTAGAGGAAACGGCCACAGTTCTCGCAGGTCGTGATGCTCTCCTCACTTTTTACGGCGATCATGGTCGATTTGATCACTTTCATGTGGCAACCCTGGCAGACTTCATCGACTAGGCCGACGATGGCCTGGCCGTGTTTGCCCTTGAAGACACGGTCGTAGATTTCCAGAAGGCCTTCCTCGACTTTGCCGGCGAGACCAATGCGGGATTCGTGTTCGGCAGCGAGGTCGGTTTTGAGTTGGCCGGACAGAGTCTCCAGATCCTCGATCTCGGTTTTGACGCCCTCGGCACTCTCAGCATAAGCCACCTTGGCTGCTGCGAGCAGTTTGCTTTGCTCTTCCGACGCTTCGAGCAGAACCATCTCACGCTCTTCGAGGCCGGCCACTTCCTTCACGTTGCGCTCGATGTCGAGACCGAGTTTTTGAAATTCCTCGTTCTTGCGAGTGGCATACTGCTGCTCTTTGAGCTTGGCGATGTTGTTGCGGCGGGTTTGCACATCCAATTCAAAATTCTTGATGTCCATCTCGACGCGCTGCAAGGAAGCTTTGGCGTCATCGATTTTTTTCTGCTCCTGAACGAGACGATCACGCAGATCTTCTTCCTCCAGCGGGATGCCCGCCATTTCCTTCTCAAGGGCTTTGATCTTCTGATCGTGGTGCTGAACACGAAGGAGGAGTTCGACGTCGGGGCGCATAGGAGTGGGAGATTCGGTCCAGTGGGTGGCGGACTTGTCCTATGAAACGTCACCCATCCCTCTTGCACAATCCTTAAATCGTCGTCTCGCCGACCAACCAATCCGGTTCACCGCAGTTTGAGGGCACGAATTCGGCTCCCTCCAGCGCTTTCCGCCAACCTCCCGCTTCATCCGCAGGCAATCCGAACCACGAGCGGCAGCCCCCGAAAGTGGCTCGGTCCGCCAAGACCCATGGTTGCGCCAGTCGCCAGGTCCGCACCGTCGCCCACGCCAGGCCGGGCTCGTCGCCCCACTCGAAACGTTCCCGCACGATCGCTTCGGTCCAAATATGATACGGCGCGAGTTTTGTCACTTCATCCCAGCGGGTGATCCGGCCACAATTTTGAATTTCCGTGTAATAACGAAAGCTCACATCTCCCTCTGGATCTGCCGGGGCTTCAAACGGGCGCATGTCCCCATTCGGCCCGGAAAGCACTTGTTCCGCCTGCTCGTGGAATCGGCTGGGGAAAAGAAAAAACGCCCGGTGAAGCCACTGAAATCCCACTTTGCCCTCGGAGATGCCCCCTTTGCGCAGCAAGACACTTTGCTCACCTCGAGCCATTGCCTCCGCAACCAGCTGCCACTCTTTGTAGGCTACCGGACGCCAATCCTCGACCGCAAGTGTCCGGGGCGTGGAGAAAACGAAACTCATAGGCAGCGCGCAATCATCAAAAGTGGAGCAACTTCCACGGGATGTCACCGTTTTGCAAGGTGTCCATCTTTTCCCTTGGAAATTGCCGGTCTTCGCCTAAATTCCCCGTCCGAATCGGGAGGCCCGCGAGGCCTTTCGCCTACGATGGTGACTGTAGCTCAGTGGTAGAGCTCCGGATTGTGATTCCGGCTGTCGCGGGTTCGATCCCCGTCAGTCACCCCATCTTTGGTTTCCTCGGCCGATTTCTATTCGAACGCGGCGAACGCGGAATATTCAAACGGCCAGCCGCTCCATGGAATCTCTCGAAGCCACCATTGGCTATACTTTTACTCAAGCCCGACTCCTCACCGAGGCGCTCACTCACCCGAGCCTTTCCTTTGAGCATAAAATCCCAGGTCAGGACTACCAGCGACTCGAATTCCTCGGCGATGCGGTGCTCCAACTCATCCTGACCGGGGAGCTCTTCCGGCGTTATCCCGAATTCGGGGAAGGACGTCTAACTCAGCTCCGCAGCAGGCTCGTCTCGCGCGAGGCCCTGGTCGGCTATGCTAAAGAAATTTCCCTGGGTGAACATCTCACTCTCGGGATCTCCGAAGAAAAAAACGGTGGTCGGGATCGTCCCTCCAATCTGGCCGACGCGTTTGAAGCAATTTTCGGCGCGATCTTTTGCGACTCGGATTTCCCGACGGCTCAATCGGTCTTTCTCACCCGATTCGGATCCTTCCTCAACGGCATCGAAGACGATCCCACGGAATACAATCCCAAAGGCACCCTCCAGGAAATTCTCCAAGGTCTCGCTCCGGTGAGTCCTACCTACGACCTCCTCTCTCAGGAGGGCCCCGATCACTTACGCAGCTTCGTTGTGGCGGTGACTTGGCAGGGCCATACCCTGGGAAATGGAGAAGGGAACAGCAAAAAAGAGGCCGAAGCGCAGGCCGCGAGCGAAGCGCTGCGCTTGCAGCGCTGGAAGGAATCTTGATTGGGGAAAACTACGGGACAGATTGTGGTCATCGCAATCTATCCACAGAAGTAGCCCTTTTTCCACAAACCGCCATCCACTTGCCCACATCGGTGTCCTCGTTCAATTGATTGATAAAGAAGGACTTGGGAAGTTATCACCACTTATCCACGGATAGAAGAAGAAATATCTATGGGAGACCCTTCAAAAGTTATCCTTTACGCTGTGGGCAAGTGATTTGATCGCACTCTCGACCAGACCTCTTCCACGGAAATCCCACTCATCGTGTCATCTGATGAGGTGATGATCTCCATCCGCTGGCTCGGAGGAGCCCACACCATGGGATTGGTCGGACCGTAAAGAAGTAACCCGCGCGCTCCCGCGCTGGCCGCCAGATGGGAGATGCCGGTGTCATGCCCGAGGTAGCCTTCAATCTGTCCGAAGAGCGCGCCCAATTCCGGCAGAGTCGCTTCGGCGGGATGGTGATGCGGGATGCCACGAGAACGCAACTCAGCAAGGAATGCGGCCAGCCGATCTGTCTCCGCTTCGCCTCCGGTGATGATCCACGAGATGTCCGGATCGTGATTCGAGATCGCGCTCAACAGTTCGATCCATCGTTCCAGTGGCCAATTTTTGCTCGGGCTGCCACTTCCCGGATGGAGGACCCAGGAACGCCGCGCCGATTCGGAGATCCTCGACGAGATTCCCGACGATCCCATCGCGTAGGAGAAGGGTGCATCGAGTGCCTCCGGGAACAGAGCGAGCTGCGCCAAAGGAGCTGCCAATTGCTCGGCGGCTGAACCAAGGGAACGGTCCTCTCCGGGGCGGAAGGGGCCCCGCAGGAGCGTGCGGACTCCGGCAACCTGGAGATTGTTGCTGAAGTGATCGTCGGGATCGTAGAGGTAACTGACCACCACATCGAAACTGGCAAAGTAGGCGCACCAATCCGGATCGAGGGTTGCGCCGGGCACGAAAAAGAGCGCGAGTCGAGCATCCTCCAGCGGACGGGTCCGATCTGCGATTCCGGCTGCGAGAGCCAGGGCGGAGATCGAGGGGTAACCGAGCACTTCGATTTCGTTGTCGGGCAGGGCTTCGCGAACCAAGCGGATGGCCGGCATCGTCAGCACAAAATCGCCGACCGCCCCGCCGCGAATGAAAAGGATTTTACCCATCGCGGTTTCAGTATGTTCCGGGGAACCAGTGGCCGAACGTAGCGATCCATTGTTCCGGTGTCATCTCACTCGTCAGGGTGAGCAGGCGAGGATGCGGCGGCGGCACTTCCAGCGTGGCGAATTGGCTCTCCAGCAGCGTGGAGGTCATGTATTCGTGCTGACGGGCGTCCATCCGGGCTTTGATCAGGTCGAAGGTTCCTTCGAGATAGATGAGTCGCCAGTCGCCGAAGTCGCGGAACAGGTAGTCGCGATACGTTTGCTTGAGAGCGGAGCAGGACAAAACCGGCGTCACTCCACGGGCCTGGCATTCTTTGGCAGCGGCGATCAGGACATCGAACCAGGGCATCCGGTCGGAATCGTCGAGGGGAATCCCCGACCCCATTTTGGTTTTGTTGGCCGGCGGGTGGAAGTCGTCACCTTCGAGAAATTGGCCGCCGGTGAAATCTGCGAGTCGCTCCGCCAAGGTGCTTTTGCCACTGCCGGAAACGCCCATGACGACGAGGAAGGGAGGGGTCATCTGTTGTCTGGTTGAATCTACGACGATGCCCGCCCAGCTTCCGCAGTGGCTTCGAGGAGGAGGCGAGAGTATCGCAACTCAGGATGCGGAGCGAAGACTTTTCAGAAATTTGTTACCGTTGAGATTAACTTGGGGTCTGTTGGATGATATTCGTCCGGTTACTTGGCTATCAAATTCGAGGCCCTTGGTCCGCATAAAAAGTGTTCTTCCGAACATTTTTTGATTGTGAAAAACATCATTATGCATTTTTATGCTACCGTGAACAGTATTTTTGCGAATCAAGATCCGTGGGACCGATACTTGGAAGCCGTCACCAACGATCGGTCTATTCGCCCCCAAGCAAGGTCTCATCTGGCTCGTTGGGTGACGCGGTGGCAGCAGGCTGAGGCTGGCCAGTCCGTCGCAGCGACCGAGCAGTGGTTTGCCGAATTGGGGCGCCAAGAGATCTCCGATTGGTAGTTCCGACAGGCGGTGAAAGCCATTCAGCTTTGGTGTTGTGTCTCTTGTGAACATGATTGGGCACGAGAATTCGATTGGACGGGTCTTGCGGATCAGGCGGTTCGACTAGAGAACAGTCACCGCACCATCCTTCGAGAATCCTTCGTCGTAACCTCACGGTCCGCCACCCTGGACCCATCGGAAAATCGAATTCGAGATCGGACAGCTGTTGCCGGAGAGACGGAGTCCATCGAAGATCTCATCCAGGAGGCTCGTCGGGCGATCCGCCTTGCCGGACTCGCTGTGGCTACTGAAAAAGGCTATGTAAGCTGGATTCGACGTTTTGGATACTTCCGCTTGCGACGCTTGGGAAGCTCCAGTCTCCGAGAATTCGATACACAAGGTTCTGCGCTCTACTTGGAGTATCTTGCCCTTGAGAGACACGTGTCTCCCGCAACTCAAAAGCAAGCTCTCAACGCCCTGGTTTTCCTTGCCCGTCATGTGCATGGCGAAAAGGACTTCCAGATTGAATTTGGCCGAGCTACTGGCGGCCGCCGCCGCCCACCGACCGTTCTCACGCGGGACGAGGTTAAACGGATCCTGAATCAGTTGGAAAATCCCTGGAAACTTCTCAGTCAACTGATGTATGGAAGCGGCTTGAGGCAAAGCGAAGCCCTGAAACTGCGGGTAAAAGACATCGACTTCGGGCAGGGAACCATCCAAATTCACGATGCGAAGGGCGGAAAACATCGCGTCGTTCCTTTACCTGCGAAGCTCGAAAGCACGTTGCAGGATCAACTTGAGCGCCAACGTGATCGCCACCGTCACGACTGCGCGGCCGGTGAAGGCAGGGCGCATTTGAACGAAAGCCTTCGACGCAAATACCCCCACGCGGGTTGTGAATGGCCCTGGCAGTGGGTCTTTCCACCCGCTACTTTGTGTCCCCATCCACGCACTGGCGAAGTGGCTCGATACCATCTTCACGAAAAGTCCTTGTCCCGACAAGTGACGGACGCCGTTCGTAAAGCCGGGCTCTCCAAACGAGCCACTTGCCATACCTTCCGCCACTCGTTCGCGACCCATCTCTTAGAGGCCGGGGTCGATATTCGTACCGTCCAAGATCTTCTTGGCCACGCCGATGGTTCCACGACGATGACCTACCTTCACGTCATGAAGAAGCCCGGAGCCGGGGCTCCCAGCCCCCTTGATTTCGACTGAGATCCCCCAAAAAATGCCAAGAGCCTAATTTCACCACCGATTTTTGTTTTCAAGCGCCGGCTTTTAAGGTCAAATAGCCTCCAAATTCGGGATGGGCGAAGCCTGCCCCGACGGGTTACCTTTTACGGTACATTCAGACTGTCCGAATTTGTCCTACAAATGGACAGTTACATAATTATACTGTTCGGCCAAAAAAACATGCGTTTCTTCCTCGCACTCTCCTTTCTTTTCCTCTCATCGGCCAAATCGGCATCCGTCGATGGAGCAGGTTTGTTTGTATCGTGGACCGCTGCCGTCGAATCGGCATCTGAGAAGCGCATTGGCTACGCGACTGTGGGTCTCAATTACCAAAACTTCATAGCCTTGTTACCGCAAACTAAGAAATTACTGGAGTCGGAGGGAGCGTTTAAAGCGGAGATTCTCAAATCACTTAAAGACCGATATAAATTGGTTCTGACCAAGGAGGTGGAAACATCCGAGAGCGATCAGTATCTCGGGTTGCTGTATTGCTCAATTGAAAGCCTGGCCCCCATTGCCGTCGCCGGGTGCAGCGAAGCAGGAACGTATAATTTGGACAGTGCTCTCGGGCAGCACCTATTTGGCGTCTCTATCGAAAATCCTTGGAAGGCATATTTCGAACGAGACCGAGATCGAAAATTAAATTTAGGCCACTCCGGCGATCCGTTTGCCAATCAAGAATGATCTCGACCTTCCCTATCCGAGCAAATGCCGAACAAGCCGAGGATTCCAAGCCCGATAGCGTTCCGAGTTGATTGACTTCTCTGATTCGAATTTCTATCCTCTAGTCGAGATCGCGCTCCCATATCGGGCTGGCATCTCTATAACGTTAGGCAAATAAACAAATGCCACGCTTTTATACCCACCACACCTAAACAATCATTACCGTGCTTGCTTTTCGTCAAGCACCGACTACTTACAAAAAGATATGACAGACAAGAAAAGTATTTTGATAATTGGCCTGCAACCAACACTCATCGATTTCTCTGACCCCGACTATGCAGCTTACCCCGGCATGGACGCGGCGAAGGTATTGGCCGGCCTCAAGGCATCTGAAGCCAGCTTGACTGACTGCGGTTACGATGTGCAAATGTGCTTGACTGATTTTGGAGAAACTGCCGAGGCCGTTGTTCAAGACCAACTTGAGCAGAAGCGGTTCGATTGCATCCTCATTGGAGCGGGCGTACGAACGATCGCCGGAAACTTCATATTGTTTGAGAAGTTGGTGAACGTCGTGCACAAGCACGCTCCTCAAGCCAAGCTGTGCTTCAACACTAAGCCGA
>Ga0163144_10023924_pt1 | contig 12021 bp, 10 predicted proteins | sample OliLak19BULKMAT1_FD_123175 | JGI IMG/M metagenome (GOLD analysis project Ga0163144, IMG submission 123175) | Freshwater microbial mat bacterial communities from Lake Vanda, McMurdo Dry Valleys, Antarctica - Oligotrophic Lake LV.19.BULKMAT1 | ecosystem: Environmental > Aquatic > Freshwater >...
AGCCCGTGTCGGCACCAACGCAGCCACCCGCGACGACCTCCGCCGATGCGCTCGAGACCGGAACGCGCCACTGGATCGGGTCGGACGCGAACTCGATCGAAGGCTCGACGTCGACACCGGTGTCCCCGCTGCTCGTATCGTCGACGCCTTCCGAAGCGGTGCCGTCCTCAGCGCTGATGCTGCCAGCGGACACGCCACTGGTGTCGTTGTCGCTGTCGCTGTTGGTGTTGGTGTCGCTTTCCGCTTCCGCTCCGCTGCTCGATCCCGAGCCGCCCGTCGCCCCGCCACAGCCCGAGCCCAGAACGCAGGACAAGAACACCGCCGCGAGCGTTGCGCGCACTTTCATGCAGGATGGACGTTTGTGCCGCGTCGCGGTTGCGGCGTACCGCGAAGGAACCTGTGCAGCCTGCGAGGGGAATGACCGCCGTGTGCCGCTGCGTCTCCTCGAGCAGCCGTCGCGCGTGATCACGCTCGTCGTGCGACATCGAGAAGCGCCGCGATGAGCAGCAGCGCCGCGACCGGCACGAGCAGGATCCCGAGCCCCGGATCGCCGTCGAAAAACCACACGCCGCCGAGCAGGAAGCCGGCGGGCAGCCCGATGCTGCCTGCGATCACCATCGTCGACGTGCGTGACGGAGTCGCGAGCCCGTGGAGCGCACCGCTGCGCAGGCTGCTCGCGAGCGCGAGGTTCACGAGCCCGAGCACTGCCCCGTGGGCATGCGCCAAGCGAAACATCGTGCGGCGGGTCTCGACGTCGACATCGACGAGCCACGGCACCCGGAATCCCTGCAGCGATTCCAAGATCAGCCCCGCGCTCATGAACACCGCGAGCGCCCACCAGCCGAAGCGATGATGTCGCGTCGCCAGCGAGCGCGCGTCGTCCTCGGTCACGCGCCCGCCTCGACCGACTGCGCCTGCGGCTCGCTCGTGGCGGTGAGCCGGAGCTCCCGCAGGTAGCGGGCCTCGGTCTCACGCACCAGCGCCTTGCCGCCGCCGCGGATCTCCGTCGTGTCGATCGTCTCGAGCGCGCGCATCCGATACTCGATGCAGCGATCCGCGACGTCGTACCACGGCTGCTCCTTGCGCAGCGTCGGCGGATCGACCTCGAGCACATACTGCATGATCGGCGACTTGGTGCGGATGGCCGCCTCGAACGCGCCGCGATGGAACGGCCACATCCCGCGCCGCGGTGATCTCGTGCCCTCGGGGAACACCAGCAGCGTGCGCCCCTTCTCCAGCGCGTCGATCATGCGCTGCAGTGCGATCGCACCGTCGGCCGGCGTCTTTCCGCGCGGCGAGCCGATGTGTCCGCAGGCCCGCAACATCCGTCCGACGAGCGGACTCGCCATCCACGACGCCTTCGCGACGTAGGTCAGCCGCGGCATCGAGCCCATCGCGAACACGACGTCGAGCAGGCTCGGGTGGTTGGCGATGATGACGGCGCTGCGACCGTGCTCGGGCAGCGCGAGCGCACCAGATCCGTGCTCGGGATAGTGCGGGCGCACGATCCCGAGCACGCGCGTGAGCACGAAGTAGCGACGCGACCACACGTACAACAGATCCTGCGCCGCCGCGGCGCGCTCCTCGGTCCCCTTGATGCCGAGCAGCCGCAGCGGCAGCAGCACGTACGCGAGTACGACGCCCATCACCCCGAACATGAGGTAGCAAAATCCCACCAGCACGACTCTCACGGGCCGTGGCATGGCTCAGATCCGCGCGAACACGAGCGAAGTGTTGATGCCGCCGAAGGCGAAGTTGTTGGTCATGACGCGGCGCAACTCTGCAACGCGGATCGCACCCTTCACGTAATCGAGGGCGGCGCAGCGCGGATCGACCTCGACGAGGTTGCGGGTCGGGGCGATGAACCCCTCGCGGAGCATCACGATCGAGAAGATCGACTCGATCGCCCCGCATCCACCCAACGTGTGGCCGGTGTGGCCCTTGGTCGATGATACCGGCACCGCGGTGCCGAGCGCTTCCGCGGTCGCGAGGCTCTCCGCGACGTCGCCGACGTCGGTGCCGGTCGCGTGCGCGTTCACATAGTCGATCGCGCTCGACTCGATCCCGGCCGAACGCAGCGCGAGTCGCATCGCACCGGCCATGCCGACCGGCGACGGCGAGGTGAGGTGCGCGCCGTCGCAGTTGGTGCCGTAGCCGACGAGCTCCGCCCAGATCTTCGCGCCGCGTGCCTGCGCGTGCTCGAAGCTCTCGAGCACGAGCGTGCCGGCGCCTTCGCCGACGACCATGCCGTCGCGATCGCGATCGAACGGGCGCGGGCTCTGATCGGGCTTGTCGTTGAAGTGCGTCGTCGCGGCGAGCATGAGATCGAACACGCCCGCGACAGTGACGTGCAGCTCCTCGGCACCGCCGCAGATCGCGACGTCTTCGCGGCCGGACGCGATCGCGTAGAAGCCCTCACCGATCGCCTGGCTCGCGCTCGTGCACGCGCTGCAGATCGGCAGCACGCGGCCGGTGATGCCGAGCACCTGGGCGAGGTTCGCCGCGCAGGTGTGACTCATGAACCGCAGGTAGCTCGAGCTGAGCAGCCCATCGAACGTGTGCCGCGTGTAGAGCTTGCGGTAGTAGTCCTCGGCGGCACCGGTGGAACCGTCGGTGGATCCGTAAAAGAGCGCCGTCGTCGGTGCGTGGACGATCTCGTCGGCAAGGCCAGCGTCCGCGATCGCAGCCGCCGTCGCCGCGGTGGCGAGGCGTGCAACCTTGCCCATCGCGCGCACTTGTTTGCGCCCGAAGCCGTCGAGCGCGGGATCGTCGACGACACCGCCGAGCGCGGTGCGAACGCCCCAATCATGCCACGAGTCGACGCACCGGATGCCGTGCCGACCGTCGCGCAGCGCACCATGCACGGCGTCGTACGAGTCACCGATGGGGCTGACGAGCCCGAGGCCGGTGACGACGACGCGGCTTTTGCCCGCGGCCTGCATTTCGTGGATCGTGCTCGATGGTGCCCGCGCAGCGGCTTTTCTGCTAGGGTGCCGCGCCGCAAATCACCGCGCATGAGTATCCACGCTTCCACCGTCGGCGCCGGCTCTGCAGTCAGAAAGCGCGTCTGCATCCTTCACGTCGGCGGCACGATCGGCATGACGCGCACCGCCGAAGGCTGGCGGCCCGAGCCCGGCGTGCTCGAGCGCTACATCGCGTCGATGCCGGAGCTGTCGGGCCCCGATGTGCCGTTGCACCACATCGACCGGCTCGAGCCGCTGCTCGACAGCGCAGACATGGGGCCGGCCGACTGGGTTCGCATCGCGCAGGCGATCGTCGAGCGCGATCACGAGTTCGACGGCTTCGTGATCCTGCATGGCACCGACACGATGGTCTACACCGCGTCGGCGCTCAGCTTCTTGCTCACCGGGCTGCGCAAGCCGGTGGTGCTGACCGGCGCGCAGCTCAGCCTCGAGCATGTGCGCAGCGACGGTCGTGAGCACATCATCACGTCGCTCATCATCGCGGGCACGCTCGCGATCCCCGAGGTGTGCATCTACTTCGCGTCGCGGCTGCTGCGGGGCAACCGCACCCAGAAGATCCACAACAGCGACTTCGTCGCGTTCGGCACCGGCAACCTCGAGCCGCTCGCGACCGTCGGTGTCGGCATCGAGGTGAACCATCACCTCGTGCGTGCGCCTGGTGCTGGTCTGCCGCAGCGCGTCGAGCTCGTGCGCGAGCCGCAGGTCGCGACGTTGCGGGCGTTCCCCGGCATCGGTAGGGCGGTCGTCGAGGGTGCGCTCGGACCCCACGTCGAAGGGCTCGTGCTCGAGAGCTACGGCGCGGGCACGTTTCCGACGCGTGACCTCGGCTTGCTCGAGCCGATCGCGGCGGCGACGAAGCGAACGCCGCCCGTCATCGTCGTCAACTGCTCGCAGTGCCACGGCGGCATCGTTCGCCAGGACGACTACGCCGGTGCGCGACGGCTCGGACAGGCGGGCGTGATCTCGGGTCGGGACATGACACCCGAGGCGGCGCTGACGAAGCTCTACTGTCTGCTCGGCATGGGCATGACCCACGCCGAGGTCGCGCGTGCGATCGCACAGGATCTCGCGGGCGAGCTCGCGCCGCACGCCGCCGCGACTGAGGATTCGACATGATCACGCGCACGATGATCGCGATCGCACTGCTGCTCGGCGCGTGCGAGTCGTCCGAGCCGGCGAAGTCTCAGACGGCAGTGAAGGCCGCACCGAAGGGCGTCGGCTACGATCTGCGGCGTCTGCGGCCGAAGGACGGTGAGACGCTCGCGGCGATGTTCGAGCGCATGCGCGCGCAGGCGCAGAGCGAAGGCAAGCGCGTCGCGGTGCTGTTCTCGGCCGATTGGTGCGAGCCGTGTCGCGAGCTCGACCTCGAGCTCGGCAACACGCACCCCGCGAGCGACATCGGCCACGTCCGCATCTTCGAGATCAAGGAAGAGGAGTGGGAGGCGGCGACGCGCATGGACGAGTTCGCGGCGCTGCGCAAGCGCTGGTACGAGCCGGCGGATTCGTACCCGGTGTTCATCGTGCTCGACGACGGCGGCAATGCGGTCGAAGAGATGAAGGATGCGATCACACGGCTCGAGCAAGCGGGCGTCTCGCCGACGGTCGCGACGTGGTTTCGCGGCTTCACGAGCAGCTGACGTCAGCGAAAGCAGGTCAGCCACACGCGCACGCGCTCGCGATCGTCGGGCGTGACCCCGCCGGCGGGTGGCATCGGGGGTAGCTCGTCGTCGTCGTCGAGCACGCGGACGGCAATGCGATCGGCGAACATCGATGCGCCCTGCGCCGTGTCGAACACGATGCTGCCCGGTGCGCCTTGCCGATTCGCGACTGCGCCGCCGTGACAGCCGTTGCAGTACGCCGCGAGGAATCCGCGACCGAACGTGTCATACGTGATGACCGACGAGGTCTCGCAGTCGAGCTCGCCGCCGCTGCTGGAGTCGGAGTTGGTGGCTTCGTCTTCGCTCGCATCACAGGCCGCGACCACGACCGCGAACAGCACGAGCCGCAGTGCCGTCACGCGAGCAGCCCCGGGATCGGCTGCGCGGCGTCGCTGAGATACTCCTGGGGATCGACGTCGCCGAGCGTGAGCAGCGTGGCGCCGAGCGACTCCGCGGAGATGCCGGGAATCGCCGGTTCGAGCGCGCCGCTCGGGCCGACGCCGATGCCGGTGTACAGCGACGAGAAGCCGCCGTACACGCGATCGCCGACGATTCCGGGTCCGATCATCATCATCGACGTGTACGGCCAGTGATCGCGACCGCCCGTACCGTTGAACGCCGGCGTACGCGCCATCTCCGACGTCACGACGACGACCGTGTCGTCCGCGAGCACGCCACCGTTCGGTCCCGGCGTCGTGTGCAGACGTGCGAGCAGCTCCTCGAGATCGGCGAAGAACGCCTCGAACAGCCCCGTCTGCAGGCGGTTGTCCTCGTGCGTGTCCCACACGAAATCGGTGCCGACGCTCGCACAGCGACAGATGCCGGCGGACAGCGCCGAGATCGCCGTCGCCGCGCGACCGCGAAAGTCCTCGCCGCTGACGAGCTGCTGCTCGAGTCGACCATCGACGAGCGCGCGCGAGCGCGACAGGGCCTCGCGGTAGTCCGCAGCATGCGGCTCGTTGGGCAACATGCCGACGAGTGCAGTGGCGCGCTGCTCGAGGAATCGATCGACGACGCGCGCGGGTGCGGCGGCGGGCAACGTGAGCGGTGCGTCGTTGTCGAGGAGGATGGATCCGTCGATCGCCTGCTGCAGTCGACCACGCGCCTGCGCGACGAACACGGAATACGGCCCCGGCACGACCGGACCGCTGACGACGAGATGCGGCAGTGAGGCGGTGCCGCGGCCGGCGTAGCCGAGGACCGTGCCCCAGTCGGGCCGATCGACGGAGGTGCCACCCGTGAGCGCGACGACCTGGCACGTCTCGTGGTTCACGCTGCGCGTCGACACGCCGTTGAGCAGTGCGACCTCGGCGTGGTGGCGCTCGAAGAAGCCGCGCGTCGTGGGTCGTGCGGGATGATCGACGAGCGCGAGGCCGCCGATCGTCCACGGTGCCGCCTCGGGCTCGAGATCGATGTTGGGTGCGTCGAACAGCGGCGCGAACACGCACAGCGGATCCCAACCACCCTCGGCATGGACGAACAGGAATCGCCCGCGCAGATCGGACTTGCCCGCCATGCCCATGCGCACGCCGCCGAACAGCGCAGCACCGACGGCGGCGGATCCCAAAAATGTGCGTCGGGTGAGCATCATGGAAGTTCCCCCAGACTAGTAGATCAGGTGATCGGGGTCGGCGAGGGCGGTGGTGACGACGGCGATCCAGGCGTCACGGGTGGTCGAGATCGTCGCGACTTCGGTCCACATCGTTGCGAGCGCGAGGATCTCGTCGTCGTCGGGCGTGAGGATCTGTGAGCGGGCGATGCGTGCGAGCTCGACGAGCGCGTCGGGCTCGGGCGCGACCTGCAGATCGTTCTCGGCGAGCCATGGCGCGAGCGTGCCGCCACCGTCGGTGCCCGCGAGCGCGGCATCGACCGCATGGATCGCGCCTGCCTCCGCGAGCCGACGCTGCACGAGGATCGCGCCCGTCGAGACGTTCGTCGCGTCGCCGCGATCCGATCCACCTGCGATCGTCCGCAGCCCTGCATCGAGTCGTGTGGTCGGACGCCCGCCGGTCGCCAGCGCATAGCCCGACAGCGTCGCGATCGATCGCGCCATCACGTCGACCGGGCTCACCTTGCGCACGACGGGCTCCGGCGACCCGCCGAAGCGCGGCGTCGCCTTCACACCGCGATAGCTCGGATCACGCAGCACCGACCGCACCAGCGAGCGCAGCGTCAGCTCGCCGTCGAGAAACGCCTCGCGATGCACCGCGAGCGCGCCTTCGTCTTCGATCGTCGCATCACGTCCGAGCATCCCCTCGTACACAAGCCGCACCGCACAGCCGATGAAGCGCTCGTCGCCGGCGATGTGGTCCGCGAGGTCGGCCATGCGCTGGCCAGGCACGCCGAAGAACGCAGGCGCCGTACCGGTGTAGACCTGCCAAGACCGCTCGAGCTCGACCGCGTAGGTGCCTTGGGGCGCATCGGGCTCGCCGTACATGAAGCCCCAGAAGTAGCTCGCGAACGGATCCATCGTCGAGTGACACCCCTGACACGCGGGGTTCGTCGCGATCGCGTTGCGGATCGACTCCGAGTCGGTGAGATCGAGATTGCTCGGGAAGTCGATCGGCCGATCGAGGTACGACTGGCAGAGCAGCGCCTGCGACATCGCGTTCGTGCGGCCGCGGTTCGCGTTCTCGACCGTCGACGAGTGACGCCAGAATACCGCGTTGTAGGTCAGCACGCCGGCCTGCGGCCGACCATCGAGGTAGCGCGCGCGCACGGTGCCGGGTGGCACCGCAGTGCCGTCGTCGGTCACCGCTTCGAGCGGCCACAGCTCGAGCAGCACCGGATCGACGAAGGTGTCGGGCGAGTGCACGAGGTGGGTGTACGGCAGATCTTCAGTCGCGATGTGGGCGATGAGATCGAGCGGCTCCTCGCCGATCGCCGCCATGATCTGCGCCGCGGTCGCCTCGTCGTACGCGCCCTCGGGCAACGGATAGTCGTCGACGCGCGTGCGCCAGGCGCCCGCGAACATCTCCTTGATGCGATCGCCGAAGCGCGGATCGTCGGCGAAGTCCGCGATCATGGAATCGAGGCGCGTCGGATCGGCCTCGATCGCCGCGAGTTCCTTCGCGGTGGGTCGCACGCCGCGGAGATCGAGGCTCGCGCGCGCGAGCACGGCGACCGGATCGAGTGCGCTCGCGATCTCGCCGTCGTCGGGTTCGCTGCACGCGACGAACGCGATGCCCGCGAGCACGAAGCCGCGCAATCTCACCACGCCCACTGCTCCCACGCGAGCATCGCGGTCAGCTCGGCCTGCCCAACGCAGGCCTGACCGTCTGGCTCGCCGGCCGCGAGGTAGTTGCCGCAGCCGTCGCACAGATCGGGATGGAACTCCGGTGCGTCAGCGGCCACCGTGATGCCGTCGAACACGACATCGTGCCAGAAGCCCTCGCCGTCGCGCAGCGAGAGCGTGCCGGCTGGCTCGGCGGCGCAGCCGAGCGAGTAGACCTGCGTGCCCGCGAATGCGAATGCCCGCGCGTCGCCGAGGCCAGCGCCGGACCACGCGCCTTCGCCGCCCATGGCTTTGATGTCGGCGTCGCCGTAGCTGAACATGTAGCCCGACGCGGAGATGCTGCCGTCGAGGATGCGATCGCCCGCGGCGGTCGTCGGATCGGCGGTCGCGCGCCCGAGGATCTCGATCGATGCGTCGGTGTAGTCCTCGCCGGTGCCGCGGCTCCACCCGAAGGCGCCCGACAACATCAGCGAGCGACCATCCATCGCCGCGACGCTGAACGACGCGCCCTCGGCGTTGAGGCTCGCACCTTCGGTCGCGTAGCCCGCGTCGGTGTACGTGAACCTCTCGTAGCGGCCACCGCCGGCGAACGAGACCCCCATCTGGGTCGTGCAGCCATCCGAGTACCAGACCTGCACGGTCGTGCCCTCCTCGGCGTACTCCTCGAATTCCTCGGGACAGCCGTCTTCGTGCACCGCGATCGCGACGTACGCGTCCATCACGACCTGCGGCCGCAACGACGCGAACTCGCGCAGCCCCGCGATCGCGACGCCGCCGACTTGCTCGGGACCGAGGGTCGGCATCGGTATATCACCGCCGCTGCCGTCGTCGTACGGCGACGGCAACTCCGCGGCGTCGTCCATGCCCGCCGCATCGTCATCCTCGCGGCACGAGGCGAGTACGACGAGCATCGCGAGCGCGCTGGACCACCGCATCGTTCCAGCCTAGCCGGTTCCGCACGGCTTTCGCGTCGACCTCGCCCAGCCCCACCGCAGGGCTCGACGCCGTCGGATCCCGCACACGACGAGGCGTCGGCGCCCATCGAGGCGGCGGCCTATCCGTCGGCCGCGCCTCGCGAAGCCCAGCGTGTCGCGGATCAGTGGATCGTCACCGATGGTGACGACACCGCATGGCTGGACGCGCGAAGCGGCGAGCTCGTCGAGATCGAGCTCGCCGCTCCGCTGCGCTGACGACTACGGCTGGCGAACCGTCGCGACGAGTCGGTAGATGAACTGACCGCCGGTGCCCGCCTGGGCCGACGACGACGCGCGGACCTGTGCGTAGTAGGTGCCGGCCGGGAGGTTGTGCGCGCCGTTGTACAGCGGCAGCGTGCCCGTGCCGTCGATCATCGAGCAGAAGCCGCGACCAGCGTCGTCGTCATTCGCCAGCAGCACGCCGTTCGCATCGAACAGCGTCAGTCGCGAGTCGATGTTGTTGGCCTCGCAGATCTCGATCGCGCGGTCGCCCTCGATGATCTCGAGACGGAGCGAGCTGCCGTTTTGGGGCACGTCGATCGCGTAGAAGTCCGAGTCCACGTTGAGCGTGTGATCACCGAACACGTAGACGTCCGGACCGACGGCCTGGATGTTCGTGTCCGCGGTCGGAATCGTCTCGTTCGCCTCGCTCTCGAGCCCGAAGTCAGCCTGGGTCTGCACCTCGAGCAGGTAGCTCGGCAAGGCCGCGTTGTTGCCGTTCTCCTCGACCTGCACGTAGAACGTGCCCGCCGGCAGCGGGAACGTGATCTCGCCGCAAGCGAGGATGCCCTGCGAGTTGGTGTCGAACACCACCTGGGCATCGAGCGCGTCGAACACACGCACGACGGTGGCCTGTCCCGCCGCACAGTCGGCGACCGAAGTGAAGCTCTCGAGGCGCAGGAACGCAGGCGCGGCGAGGTTCAGGCGGTAGCGGTCGAGGTCGCCGATCGGCGAGATCGCGCCGGCGAACAGGCTGCTGCCGGTCGACACGATTCCGTTCGCGTTGGCCTGGATGATGGTCGCGTTGGGCTCGATTTCCTGCGTCGCGTTCTCCGCGATGCAGGTCGCGCTGCAACCGTCGCCATCGTTGAGGTTGCCGTCGTCGCACTGCTCGCCGGGCAGCGCCTGGCCGTTGCCGCACACCGCGTAGTTGAAATCGACGTCGAGGTAGTAGGCGGGGATGACCGTGTTGTCTCCGAAATCGATGACGCGGACGTAGACCGTTTGGCCCGGGTTGAGTGCGAAGTTCGTGAGCAGCGAGCAGCTCAAGATGCCGCTCTCGTCGTTGCTCGCGAGCAGTAGCTGGGCGGCGTCGCGAATCTCGACCACGGTGTCGAGGCCGACGTCACAGGTGTCCGGGCCCAGGCTGCCGAACGTCTCCAGCGTGATGATCGCGGTGGTGGCGGTCGGGTTGTTCAGCGCGAAGAAGTCGTCGTCGCCGACCGGGGTGATCGCGCCGCCGAGGAACACGTCGTCGGTGAACGGTCCCTGCGCGTTGGCGAGCAGGAAGTCGTTGGTGGCGACTGCGACGTTCGCGTCGTCGTTCGGCTCGACCTCGTCGGTGACGAAGATGCACGGATCGAGGTCGTAGGAGCAGTCGTTCGCGCACTGGATCGTGCCGAAGTCGGCGCCCTGGCTGACGCAGGTGGCACCGTTGAGGTCGGTGGCTTCGCACTGCTCGTCGCCCTCGACGAGGTCGTCGCCGCAGGTCGTGCAGGCATCGGTGTCGAGCGCGGTGCAGTCCCCGGCGCACGCGATCAGACCGCCGTCGAAGCCCTCCGACTCGCACGTGTTGCCGCTCAGATCGTCGCCGTCGCAGATCTCGTTGCCCTCGGCGAAGGCGTCGCCGCACAGCGTGCACTGCGACTGGTCGAACGCAGAGCAGTCCACCGCGCAACCGAGCGTGCCCTCGGTGAAGCCCTGCGAGGCGCAATCCTGGCCGTTCAGCGCCGCGCCGTCGCACACCTCGGGTCCGCCGATCGCACCGTCGCCGCACTCGTAGCAGCCCGTCGTATCGAACGCGCCGCAGTTCGCATCGCACGCAAGCGTGCCGCCGTCGAAGCCCAGACCCGCGCAGTCCTGCATCGCGAGGGCGTCGCCGTCGCAGACTTCCTTGCCCTCGATGTCGTCGTTGCCGCACGCGAAGTTGATGCACGCGTCGGTGTTGAACGTCAGGCAGTCGTCGGCGCACGCGAGCGTGCCGGCATCGAAGTCCTGCAGCGCGCAGTCCTGGCCCGCGAGGTCGACACCGTCGCAGACTTCGTCGCCTTCGATCGCACCGTCGCCGCACACCGGGGCGCCGCCGGACGACGAGCCCGACTCGGAGCTGCTGCCCGACTCCGAGCTCGCGGACTCGCTGGTCTCACTCGACGATGCGCTCGGATCGTCGGTCGTCGAGGTGTCGGCAGTCGTCAGCGTGGTGCCACTCTCGGAGCTGCTGCTCGAGTCGGCGGTCGTCGCCGTGGTGAGCGTGGTGCTGGGATCGTCGGTTTCGGACGTCTCGCTCGACGACGACGATCCATCACTCACGATGGCGCCGTCGTCACCGCACGCGGCGAGCAGGATAATTGCACCGGACAGGTTCAATCTGAAGGAGGTACGAAGCATGGTCGGCGAGGATAGGGCGCGACATTCGGAGCAAGCAACCGCCATTGCTGCGCCGTAAACAACCGACCCGCAGCTCGGCCTGCACAGTGTTCCGTGCCATCGTGTCCGGATGCGACGCTGGTCGATGCGGACGGCACGACCAGCACCGCCCGCCCGCGTCGCGCCCGGTTGATCAGCCCGACGTCGATCGCCGCACGAGCTGCTTCCACCGTCGATCGGTGTCGCGCTCGAGCTGCGCCATGTCGACGCCGAGCTCGGCCGCGAGCGTATGCTCGCGATCGAAGGTCGTGCCCATCGGCGTCGGGTCGTCGCTGCCGAGCACGCAGTGCACGTGCGCCCGCTGCAGCGCGACGAGCGGTGTGCAGCGGCGCTGGGCCTCGAGCTGGGCGAGCACCGTCGGGATCAGCAGGCGATTGCTCGTCGGGCACACCTCGAGCGTGACGCCACGGTCCGCGAGGTCGCGCATGACGGTGTCGCTCTCGACCGATCGCACGCCGTGGCCGATCGCTTCCGGATCGAGCGCGAGCGTGCGTTGCACCGATGTGTGATCCGCGAATTCGCCG
>Ga0163144_10023925_pt1 | contig 12021 bp, 10 predicted proteins | sample OliLak19BULKMAT1_FD_123175 | JGI IMG/M metagenome (GOLD analysis project Ga0163144, IMG submission 123175) | Freshwater microbial mat bacterial communities from Lake Vanda, McMurdo Dry Valleys, Antarctica - Oligotrophic Lake LV.19.BULKMAT1 | ecosystem: Environmental > Aquatic > Freshwater >...
ACAAGCACCGACAAGCACCGACAAGCACTTGCACACAACAGAACGAGAGGCCTGTGACGACAGAGTGTAATCCCGTCCTGCTCGGGCTTCGTACTGCGTGCGGACTGGCGCTGCTGGCGGGCAAGCGCGACCTGACCGGCGAAGGCCGTAACCGGGCGCGTGCCCGGGAAAACCCGCTCGCCTTTTCCGAACAGATCATGCGTACTACCCGTTTCTACCGCCACCTGAACAGAGGCGTCCGGATGACGACACAGCGCACCCCTCACGTGAAATCCTGGTACGCCGCGACCAGAAGCGACACGACTGACCGGCCGATTCTCACGGAATCGATCAAGGCGGACGTGTGTGTGGTTGGCGCCGGGTTCAGCGGTATCTCTGCAGCGCTGCATCTGGTGGAAGCCGGCTTCAGCGTGGTGGTGCTGGAAGCGACGCGGATCGGCTATGGCGCTTCGGGGCGCAATGGTGGGCAACTGGTCAACAGCTACAGCCGTGATATCGATACCATCGAGCGCAGTTATGGCAACCAGATCGGCAAGGCACTCGGCGACATGGCGTTCGAGGGTGGCAACATCATTCGCGAACGGATCGAGCGCTACCAGATTGCCTGCGACTACAAGCCCGGCGGAATTTTTGCGGCGCTGAACGCAAAGCAGATGCAGCACCTGACCGCACAGAAAGCTCTGTGGGAACGGTACGGACATCAGGGTCTTGAACTGCTGGATGCAGCGGGCGTACGCCGCCATATCCAGACCGACTGTTATGTAGGCGGATTGCTCGACCACACCGGCGGACATGTGCATCCCCTGAATCTGCTGCTCGGGGAAGTCGCAGCCTTCGAAGTGGCCGGGGGCTGTGTGTTCGAAGATTCCAGGGTGTTCAGCCTCGACCGCGGCACACCCGCCGTGGTGAACACGGCCGAAGGCTGCGTGACGGCAGACTACGTGCTGCTTGCTGGCAACGCCTATATGGGTGGCCTGATTCCGGAACTGGCTGCCAGGACGATGCCCTGTGGCACACAGATCATTGCCACCGAAGTGTTGTCACCGGAGGTGGCCGCGGCGCTGATACCGGGTGGTCATTGTGTGGAAGACTGCAATTACAAGCTTGATTATTACCGCGTCACCGGCGATCACCGTCTTTTGTACGGCGGCGGCGTCACCTACGGTGGTGGCGATCCGGCTTCGATCGAACAGTTCATCCGCGGCCACCTCGAAGTGACCTTTCCGCAACTCAAGGGCGTGCGCGTCGATTACGCGTGGGGCGGAGATTTTCTGCTGACGCTCAGCCGGTTGCCCCAGTTCGGCCGCCTTGCGCCACATATCTACTACACCCAGGGCTATAGCGGTCATGGTGTCACCACCACACACCTCGCCGGGCGACTGGTGGCCGAAGCGTTACAGGGTCACGCCGAGAGGTTTGATGTATTCACGCAGTTGAAGCACTTTCCGTTTCCAGGTGGTCGTGTGTTCCGCATGCCCTATACGGCACTGGGTGCGCTCTGGTATGGACTGCGCGACCGACTCGGCATGTGAAGCCAGGTCCCGTAGGTGGTCCGTGCGAGCCTGGGGCCCGACTTGGGGAACCTCTGATCATTCAGAGGTTCCTTACTTCCCGCGTATGGCCTCGCCAAAGGCTGCAAACAGGCGAACCGACACAGGGTTGTCGCTGAAGCACCACTCCGGATGCCACTGCACACTGAGCACCCACTGATCGGGCAGCGACACCGCCTCGATCAATCCGTCCTCAGCACGCGCTTCGACCACCAGACCTCTGCCCAGTTGATCGATACCCTGGGCATGCAATGAATTCACTCGGACACGAGCGCTGCCAACGATTCGCGCAAGCATGCCTCCCGGAGTGATCAGCACATCGTGGGCATCGGCATATTGCTGGTCCCTGGGCAGGGTGCTGTCTTCACGGTGATCGTGGTAACCGGGCACATCCTGGACGCCAGCATGCAGGGTGCCGCCGAGGGCGACATTGAGTTCCTGATGCCCGCGACAGACGGCAAACAGCGGTATCTTCCGTTCCAGCACCTTGTCGATCAGCGGAAACACCGATTCGTCACGTTGTTCGTCCAGAGACATGTGGCGGTGTGGCTTGCCGTAGCGCTTCGGGTGAACGTTGCTGGCGGACCCTGGCAGGAATACGCCGTCCACGAGATCCAGCATGTCATCAATATTGAAATGTGATTCAAACGATTCCATTTCATCGCCCTCACCGAGTGCCGGCATCAGCAAGGGCATGCAGTCGGCGCCGTGCACCACTGCATTCAGGTATTTTTCGCCGACACAGTGAAAGGGACCACCACCAGGCACGGGTTTGACATCACAGGGAACGAGCACACGAGGGCGATTCATGAACGATTGGCAGCACAGACAGTTGCAGAACGTGCATTGTCGCACTGTTACTGCACTCAATGCCTGCGCAGGATGCATTGACGACCGTACAGGATGATCGGGTCACACATTTGTCCACTGTCCACCTGTGTCTGGCCTCAACAAAAAGCGATTTCCCTGATACGGGGCGTTCGGGATAGTCTTGCCGGATTCCGTCCCGGCCTGTCCATCAGCATGTACACCACCACTTACCCGGCCTTCACCACCATGATGGTGCATGGACAATGGCCTGCATTGGTCCTTCGACCGTGTGTCGCCACGTGGCCGAAGCGGGGGAAACTGGCGTGACGATCGATCCGGTCATCCTCTTCTTTGTGCTTGGACTTTCGGCTGGTCTCGCGCGGTCTGAACTGCGCCTGCCGTCGGCCGTGTACGATCTTGTTACAATGATCCTGCTGCTGTCGATCGGCCTGAAGGGCGGCATCGAACTTGCCCGGCAACCGCTTCTGCCCATGGTGCCGCAGATGCTGGCTGTGCTGGTTCTGGGGATGTTCCTGACCCTGGTGGCCTTCCCCGTGCTGCGTTTGCTCGGCCGCTTCTCGCGGGCCGATTCAGCTTCGATTGCTGCCCACTACGGCTCGGTGAGCGTCGGAACCTATGCGGTGGGCGTGGCCTGGCTGATGGAGGCGGGTATCGGGTTCGAGGCACAGATGCCACTGCTCATGGTGCTGCTGGAAATCCCGGCGATTCTGGTAGGCATCGTCGTAGCGCGCGGATTTGCTGCGAATCTGCGCTTGCGCCATGTCGCCCACGAGGTATTTCTGGGCAAGGGCATCGTCCTGCTGGTTGGCGGTGTGATCATCGGCTGGATTTCGGGTCCGGCCGGAGTCGGGACGATCGAGCCGCTGTTCTTCGACCTGTTCAAGGGCATCCTGGCGCTGTTTCTGCTGGAAATGGGACTGATCACAGCCGGCCAGTTCGGCTCCCTGCGGCGCCAGGGTCTGTTCCTGATTGGCTTCGGCATTCTGATGCCTCTTGCGTCTTCGGTAGTTGGCGCGGGTCTTGGTGTGTGGCTTGGCTTGTCAGTGGGCGGGGCAACGTTGCTCGCCATCATGGCCGCCAGCGCATCCTATATCGCGGTACCCGCTGCCATGCGTGTGTCCGTTCCGGAGGCCAATCCGGCGCTGTCACTGGCGGCCTCCCTGGGTGTCACCTTTCCTTTCAATGTACTGGTCGGCATTCCGTTGTATTACGAAATCGCTTCCCGGATTCATGGCAACTGAGGAACCTGTTATGGGCGAAGGCACGCGCATCCTGCTGACCATCATCACCGAATCGGCGATCGAGTCGACCATCGTCCGTGATCTGGACCAGCTCGGCGCCAACGGCTACACGATTACCGAAGCACGCGGCAAGGGCAGCCGCGGTGTACGCGGATCGGCGTGGGATGCGAGCAGCAATGTGCGGATCGAAGTGGTGTGTGACAAGCCGACCGCCGAAACCATCGCCACCCACTTGCGAGCGACCTACTACGCCCACTACGCCATGATCATGTACATGTCGGAGGTGGTGGTGTTCAGGCCGGAGAAGTTTTGAGGTCAGGATGGACCGTAGGATTTCCGAGCCAGGCTGGTAATGGCCGGCTTTCGAATGGGTTGCGCTACTGTATCAGTGCATCTGGGTTGCCGTTCAGCAACCTGTCAGTGAAGAAGTCTGCCCAGAGCAGCGAAGCAACGGTTCCGCAGTGCTCTGACCCGCTCGTTATCAGGCTTGCCGCCGATGACACACCATCGCTTGAGCAACCCTTCCGGCGCAGGCAGCGCGGTGCGCGCGTTCATCAACTCGATCTGCAGCGCCATACGACGCGTTCGATCCTCGTTGGGTGACTGGATCTCTGCGCAGATCTCGGCGAGCAGGGTGATGTCGACAAGTTCCGGTTCCACAACACCGGCAAAGGCATAGCGTCCCGTGAATATCGGATCAGCTTGATCCAGACTCGTAGCGGGATCCCGGTCCAGCAGCGCATCGAAGTCCTGCACGCTCGATAACCGCTGATTACGGCGCTGCCTGACGATACCGGTGAGTTTATCTTCGCCCAGGCGAAGCAGGCGGCGATGTTCCTCAATCGCGGCACGGCCATCACGGCCAAGATCACCCAATGCCTCGAAGCGACTTGTTGCATCACGCAGTACCGCAGGACTCGAGTTGTCGATGGTGAATGCCGCGATCAAGGCCGCAAGCTCGGCGTTCTGCGTGTTCGCCTGCGTCACCAAAGTGTTCTGGGCAGCCCGGAATGCTTCGACGGCATTGGCGCGATCAGTGAACACGGCATCGCAGACTTCGCGGAAATCGCGCCACAGCTTCTGTTCGAGATAGCGCAGTCCGGTGCCGATGTTCTTCCAGTCCTGTTGCATGCCTTTGACGGCATCTGCCTGTTCGTCAATGCCGGCGCTTTCGCGCAGTGCCTTCAGTTGATCGATGACGGCCTGTTTGCGGTCACTGTTGGTTGCATAGTGCTGGTGGATCAGGTCATGCAAACGCTGCTGCGATCCTTCGAACTCGGCAATCATCGGTTTGTGATCGCCGCGAGGGACAGGGAAGCTTGCGTGCCACTCCTCCCGAGCCTTGTGCAGTATGGATTCGGCAGCCCTGAAGTCGGCCTGCGGCCAATCTGTGCTGGTGAGATATTGACCAAGCATGCTGATCAGATCATTTCTGCGCTGCAGATTTTCCTGACGAATCTGATCCTGCTCGGCGAAGTATTTGCGGCAGGGCTCAAACGCCTGATCGGCGGCTGTTTCGAATTGCCCTCTCAGGTCATGCTCGTGCCGGCTGGCGGGTGCTCCCAACGTGTTCCAGTCGGAGCGGACACGCTTGATTCGAGTGGCGAGTTCTTCCGGTTCCAGCATGTTGAACGCAAGGCCGCGCATTTGCTCTAGCAACGACTCGCGCTTCGGAGAGGTGGCGAAGGTCTGCCAGTCCTTGAGTTCGCGTATTCGTTGCTGCAACGCATCGATTTGAGCCCGTTCTTCCTCCGATCGTGCGAACGAAATCAGTGCGTTGCGTCGGCGGGCTTCTGCCAGCAGACCGTTTGCCTGGCGCGACTGGCCTTCGTCAATCAGATGCGTCAATTCCTTGATGGTGTTCCTGATTTCGAGCAGGACGGTGGTCTCCTGTTCTCGCAGCGCCTGACGTGCGGCTTCGACCTGCTCCCGTTGCAAACGCGCTTCTGCGAGAGCTGGTGGCACTGACAACACATCGGGCCAGACGAGCTCTTTGTCGACACGCGCATGTCGTGCGAGCGTTCGATCAAGACCCTCGACCTGGCGCCAGAATTCCTGGGTGCCTGTTGCTGGAATGTGGGCAGGCAGGTCCGGTAGCTCCGGCCAGGTTGCGCTGTTCATTCTGGTCACTGCAGCGATCAACGTGGTGTACCGCTTTTCGAGAGCGCCTTTGGCCTGCATTTCATCAGCGGACGGAGTCGCCAGACTGGCAAACTCCGCCCAGCCACTTTGCATGTCCTGCAGTGCCTTCTCCGCTGCGGTGTTGTCAGCTGAACCGGAGACAAGGGACTCGGGAGCCGGCAAGACCGCCAGCAACTCGGTAAAGGGGCTTGCCGTGGGTGGCGAAAGATCCAGCCCGCTGAAGCATTCAGCGGAGATGGTGGCTTGCCTGATGGCGCCGAGTGTGACTGCTTCCTGAACAGTTTGTTTTTCGCGTTCGATCAGCGCGAGCAATTCCTGCTGGAGCAGGACCAGTTGTCGTCTGCGCGTTTCGCGTGCCGCAGGTGAAGGCGCTTCGTATCGGCAAAGGCTTCCCACGGTGTCCGCCATGGTGCGGCTGCGCTCCTGCATTTGTGCGAGCGAGGCATCACAGTTCCGGATGGCGTCCATGCGCTCGCGTGCGTGGCGGTTCAGCGTCTTGTCATGGCCACGGGACAATCGTTCAATCTGACCATAGGACCGTTCGGTGTTCAGACCCGGATGCTGAAGAAGCTGCTCTCGCAATTCACCTCTAGCCTTCATGATGAGGTCGATCAACTGTTCAGGTTTACTGAACAGACCAATCAATGCGGATCGTTCCTCGGCAGGACGGGTGACCAGCAGCCGGACACGAGCGATTTCCGGGTACTGCTGACACAGGGCCAGGGAGGGTTGGTGGTGATTGGCGATGTATTGCGCGGCTTCGCGGGCGACTGGGTCGCCGGCTGCCAACAGCGGCACCAGCAAATCCAGGCTGTGGATGTGCGCAAACAATGCCTTGCGCACATCGCCTGCGGACTCTGTTTTCAGCAGGGCGGCCAGGCGGTCCTGCAGCAGCGCTGCCTTCTCCGCACCGAGTTCGCCGAGAAATTTCAGGCGGACCTGGGCGTCTTTATTGTCGAGTGCTTTCGACCGGTCAAACCATCGGGACAACATGATCGTATTCCGGTCGAGCCTCGTTGCGCAGGGTTATTGCGGGGTACAGCAGGTGTCAGAGCGCGTTGTGCGAGCCGTCGCAGAGCGGGCTCTTGGCCGATGCCTTGCAGCCGCAAAAGTAGACGGTCTTGTCCGTCGCAGCTTCGAAAGTCACCGGCGTGAATTCGGTCCCCTGGTGGGAGCCGTCGCAGAATGGCTGCTTGGCGCTTTTTCCGCAGGCACACCACCAGTATTTTTTTCCGGCAGTCACTTCAACAGGGTAAGGCGCCTTTTGTGCGATTTCTGGCTTGGTCATGAGTGATTCCTTGTCGTTTTAAACAGGTCTGTTCAGAAAAATCTGCGTTCGTCCCACCACGGGAAAAACGAGGGCATGTCCGTTGATACCTTGCCCGGGAAGCGGGCAGGACGCTTCTCGAGAAACGACTCCACGCCTTCTTTGGCGTCCGGTGAGCGACCCAGATGATAGATGCCGCGCGAATCAACCTTGTGGGCTTCCATCGGATGGTCAGCACCCAGCATGCGCCACATCATATGCCGGATCATCGATACCGAGATGGCAGACGTATTGTCAGCAATTTCCCGTGCGATGGTATTCGCCACGCCCAGCAGATCCTCTTTGGCATGGACACTGCGCACGAGACCGCCCCGCAGGGCTTCTTCGGCATTGAAGACACGTCCGGAGTAACACCATTCCAGCGCCTGGCTGATGCCGACCACACGCGGCAGGAAATAACTTGAGCACGCTTCAGGCACGATGCCTCGGCGGGCGAAAACAAAGCCGAACTTGGCATTGTCAGAGGCGATCCGGATGTCCATCGGCAGCTGCATGGTGACGCCCACACCGACTGCCGGGCCATTGACGGCGGCGATCATGGGCTTTTTGCACTCGAAGATACGCAGGGTAAGGATACCGCCGCCGTCACGCTGCAATCCGACGGGACGGTCCGGTCGTGCATCGGCGTTGAACGTGCTGCCACCAGCGGACAGGTCGGCGCCGGCACAGAAGGCGCGTCCCGATCCGGTGACGATGATGGCCCGTACGTTGTCGTCGGCATCGGCGCGATCCAGTGCGTCCATCATCTCGTTCATCATGTCGCGCGTGAAGGCGTTGAGCGCCTCTGGCCGATGCAGAGTAAGTGTCAGGACGCCGTCCTTCAGGTCATAAAGGAGTGTGCTGTAAGTCATGCTCGATCGATCCCCCGGAACTTGTCTGATTGGTTTGCTGCGCGGTATGGTGCCCGAGCACCGGTCGTCTGCCAACCATCTGCGTCGACCCCTTTTGTATCGAGACTTCGAATGTCACGTATTTCATGAACCTCAGGCTCTCCAGTGCCGATCAGGCCTTCATTGATTCTGTCCGCACATTGTTGGCCCAACACTGGCACGGCGATTCAGCCCAGCCGGGAGGACTGCTCGCTGAATTGCGCGCCGAAGGCCTGCACCCCAACGAGCGGGCCTGGTTCGATGCGCTGGCGCGGGTCGGTTGGTCCGTGCCAACGTGGCCGGTCAGGCAGGGTGGTCCAGGCTGGTCCCGGACCTGGCAATTTCTGTTTTTTCGTGAACTTGCAGCGGCCGGTGCGCCACTGCCGGTGTCGCTGGCGTCAGAAGTTGTAGCACCTGCAATTTTTGCCAGCCGGCTGTCTTTGGCCGGACGCGGATGGCTCGATGGCATACGCAACTGGCGCAGCCGATGGTGCCTGGGCGTCGCCGAACCGGAACGGGATGGAGGGCAGCAAACCGCTGCCAGGAGGGTGGGTGCCGGTTATGCAGTTTCCGGGCAAAAAACCTGGGTTGCCGGTGGCATGACGGCGGACTGGATGCTGTGCCTGGTGGCACTCGATCAACAGCCTGTCTGGATGATCATCTGCCTGCGTGAGACCGGTGTGGAGATTCAGGCGTTACCGTTCATGGGTTCAAATCTTGCCATGGCCAGGGTTTGCCTGAACTGCGTCCCGATTGCCGCCGAAGCTTGTCTTGGGGTTGCCCAGCCCCGTGCAGCCGATCGGCCGGTGTCGGTCGCGTCGCTGGCCCGCTCAGCCATGCTCAAGCTGGATCTGCAGTGCCTGGAGGCGGTGCCCTCGGTCCGTGAGGATGCAGCGCTGCAACACGACTGTGCCGAGCTTGGCGTTGCACTGGACGGTCTCGAGGCCCTGGAATTTCGTGCATTGATGACTACCGATTCGCTCGAGCCGGAGACGCTGCGCACGATGTTGGCCATCCGGGGGGCCGAAGCCGGTCAGCAGCTGGGCGAGTTGCGCGTCCGCAGTATGGGTTATCATGCCGTGCCGTTTCCGGAGGGGGAGCGGTTCAGCAATGAAGGCGTGTTTGGCGATGAACTGGCATTGCCGGCAGTTCGGCGAGCGCTTTTTGACCGGGCGTGGACGATGTATGCCGCCCATCACGCTGAATCGGTGGGCTCCGGCGCCTCCAGCGTTGAAGCCATGAGGGATGAACTGGCACGCACGATCATGGGCACCAACCCGGCCTTTGAGACCAGTGTGCAGTGATCGGGTTCAGGCAGTTGAAACCGTGTGTCGCGCACGTTTTCAACCAACGCGAGCAGTTGCTCGTGCAAGTCGGATCAGGCAATTGTGAGCCTGGTTCGCGGCCCGTATTGAATTCCGGGTAAACAGGCTGCCTTGCAGCAGCCAGTCAGCAGTCGACAGGGGGATTGATGGATTTTTCGTTTTCCGAAGAACAGGCGCTGCTCAAGGACAGCGTGGAGAAGTTCGTACAGAACGACTACACCTTTGATGTGCGGCAGAAAGTTGTGCGCACGGAGCAGGGTTTCAGCACTGCCACCTGGAAAACCTTTGCGGAACTCGGCTGGTTGTCTGTGCCGTTCCCGGAAAGTGTGGGTGGGTTTGGCGGCAAGTCTGTCGACATGATGTTGCTGCTCGAGCAGTTTGGTCGTGGACTGGTCATCGAACCGTTGGTAGCCACTGTGGTGCTCGCCGGTGGTGCGATTCGTCTGGGTGGGAGCGCAGAACAGCAGAACACCTGGTTGCCGGGTATCATCGATGGCAGCCGTCAGGCGGCACTGGCCTATGCAGAGCCCCAGGGTCGTTTCAATCTGGCGGATCTGACGACCTCGGCCAAAGCTGATGCCAATGGCTATGTGCTGAATGGTTACAAGGCCGTTGTGCTGAACGGTCCGGCGGCCGATTTGCTGGTGATCTCAGCCCGTACTTCGGGTGCCCAGCGGGATCGCGAAGGTATCTCGCTGTTTGTGGTCGATGCAAAAACGGCCGGCATTTCGCGGCGTGACTATCCGACGGTCGATGCGTTTCGTGCGTCCGAAATCACGCTGATCGATGTGCGGGTCGGGAAGGATGCGCTGCTCGGTGCCGAAGGCAGAGGTTACCCGTTGCTCGAACAGGTGATCGACGAAGGTATTCTGGCGATCGGTAGCGAAGCGGTTGGCTGCATGGAAGTGCTGTACAAGAATACCGTTGAGTATACCAAGACCCGCGAGCAGTTTGGCCAGCCGATTGGCAAGTTCCAGGTGCTGCAGCACCGTATGGTCGACATGTTCATGGAGCATGAACAATCGAAATCGCTGATGTACATGGCGGCGATGAAGATGGATGAAGGCTACGGTGATGCAGCCCGCAAGGCTATTTCGGCATTCAAGGTTCAGGTTGGAACTTCAGGTCGATTTGTCGGCCAGAATGCGGTGCAGCTGCATGGTGGCATGGGTATGACCGACGAACTGAGCATTGGCCATTACTTCAAGCGTGTCACCATCATCGATACGTTGTTTGGGAATGTCGACTATCACCTGAAGCGTTTTGGCAGTCTGTAACCCATAGCCGGTGAGGGATTGAGCATGGCGATTCCGGATTGGTTCTGGAAAGCGGTCGATCAGGAGGCAGCAAGCCACACGGTCGAGGTGCAGGATTGTGATGTCGCCTATCGGACGTGGGGCGATGCGGGCAAACCAGGGTTGCTCCTGATTCACGGCATGAATGCGCACTCGCACTGGTGGGATTTCATTGCGCCGCAGATGACTGATCGTTATCACGTCGCGGCGATGGACCTCACCGGAATGGGTGATTCCGATTTTCGCTACAGCTACGAGGGCGCCACGTACGCTGAGGAAATCCGCGCGGTCTGTGATGACGCCGGTTTTGGCAATGACGTGATCGTGGTTGGGCACAGCTTTGGCGGCAACATGGCGGTCAAGGCGGCCAATCTGTTTTCTGATCGTTTTGGTGCGCTCATCCTGGTGGATTCCGGTATCCGCCATCCTGACGAACCTGTTCCGGTGCGTGCGCCGATGGGTGGGCGAGCCAAGGTGTATCCCAGCAGGCAGGAAGCGCTTGGGCGGTTCCGCCTGTATCCCGCTCAGACCTGTGACAATACCTACATCCTCGAATACATCGCGCGTCATTCGCTGATGCCGGTGGATGGCGGCTATGCGTGGAAGTTTGATGAAGACCTGCTCCATACGTTGAAAGACGCCGAGCGCGAGGCGAGCGACTATCAGCGCATTACACTGCCGTTTGGCCTGATCTACGGTGGTCGGAGTGAGCTCTTTCCTGAGTCGACGCTGAAATACATGCGTGAACTCATTCCCCGGGCCTTCCCTTCGGCCTGCATTGCTGCGGCTCAGCATCATGTCTTTCTGGATGAACCCGAAGCGTTTGTCCGGGAGTTACGTGACATCACCGCGGCCTTGCCGCGAAGGCAGTAGATCGTGCTCAAGGAAGGTGATCGGGCGCCTGCATTTTCATTGCCTAATCAGCACGGTGAGCTGATCACGCTGGACGAGTTGCTGCAACAGGGCGAGTTGCTGCTCTACTTCTATCCAGCGGACTTCACGCCGGTGTGTACTGCCGAAGCCTGTGCCTTCCGTGACCGGTATGCCGAGTTGCGCGCCAGGGACGCCAACGTAATTGGTATCAGTCCGCAGTCCGTTGCCTCCCACAAGCGGTTTGCCGATACGTTCAACGTGCCATTCTCGCTGCTGTTCGACGAAGGCAAGAAGACGATTCGCACGTACGGTGTTGATGGCCCACTGGGCTTTGGTGTCCGACGCGCGACGTTTCGTATCGGCGCCGATGGCGTGGTGAAGCAGCGGGTGCTTTCAGACCTCTTTGTGGGCAGCCACCTGCAGCTCGCCAATGACATGGTGAAGCTCTAGGAGTCTGTCGGACTTGAGCGATCGTAGCGAGCCGAGTGGGAGAGCGAGGACAGTTTTTCACGATTTCGAGGCGCATGGTGGAACCATGCAACGAGAAATCGGGGAAAAATGGACCGCT
>Ga0163144_10023926_pt1 | contig 12020 bp, 12 predicted proteins | sample OliLak19BULKMAT1_FD_123175 | JGI IMG/M metagenome (GOLD analysis project Ga0163144, IMG submission 123175) | Freshwater microbial mat bacterial communities from Lake Vanda, McMurdo Dry Valleys, Antarctica - Oligotrophic Lake LV.19.BULKMAT1 | ecosystem: Environmental > Aquatic > Freshwater >...
ACCGAGATCGCCTATGACATCCCGACCACGCAGAAGACGCTGGCGGCGATTGGCAATCGGCCAGCATTTGGCATCAACTTCGATCCAAGCCACCTGATTCACCAATTCCTTGATCCAGTCGAATTTATTTCGGCATTTGCTGATCGAATCTATCATGTGCATGTCAAGGATAGCCGGGTGAATGTGAATGGCCGCAACAGCATTCTGGGTTCACATCTCAACTTTGGCGATCCGCGGCGTGGCTGGGATTTTGTCTCGCCTGGCCATGGTGATGCAAAATGGGATCCGATCTTCCGCACGCTGACACGGATCGGCTACCAAGGTCCACTCTCGGTTGAGTGGGAGGATTCAGGGATGGATCGTGAGTTCGGCGCAACCGAAGCCTGCGCATTGGTCAAGAAGAACGACTTCCCAGCCAGCAATGTCGCCTTCGATGCGGCATTCCAGAAGAGCTAGAGCCGAGGAGTCAGGAGGCAGAATACCCTGACCGAGTGACCGAGTGGCTAAGTGACTAGGTGAACCCAGAACCCCGTAGCGGCGAACCTTGTGTTCGCCCAAACTGGGTACGGATGCAGCAGCTTCAGTGGTGAGACGCGCTTACATCTGTTGGGCTGCTACGCCCAATGTAATTCCATTGCCTATTCGATCATGATCCACAGCGAACCAAGCCCACCGATACACAGTAAAACCAGCCGAATCAGGACGTAAGCGTAGAGACGTACTATTTTCGAGTCACCCAACAGGCAGGCCAGCACCAGGATCCAAAATCATGGTGCTGGCTTGGGGTTTTGCGGTGAGGCAGGTGCTATTGTATGAACGGAATTATACTAAAGATCGTAAGATGGAGAATGAGAGTCTGACCATCAATTCTTGATTACAGGTAAAAATACGCTGTGATTATTTTTTACCAGCACCGCAAATTCAGTAAACTGGTTGGTCTGTGCTGTGATCTTATGATTGACCAAGTCTACGGTTGATGGGAGCAACACCCATTGTTGCGCCGTGTTATCCCAAGCTGCTAGCGTCAACAACGATGCAATTGGTGGTGAAGATATAGATGAAGTAACACTACTCGAATCTGCTGAAGTCACCCCTCCGGATATACCCAGGTTATCTACCACCTGCGGATCAAGATCGACTGTTATGGAAAATGGACGATCATACTGCGCTACTGATTGACCATTGCTATCCGTGGCATCCAGTTGGAACGCCACAATCGAAGCTGCATATCCATCAGTGCTGTGGGTTGGTATCAATTGTGGATTATATGTGACATTCAAACCGGTATCGGCCATTGGCGATACCTGCGTATTTGCAACTGTTGGGAAGTTGATATTTATGCCGGAGCCGTTCAGCACACCGCCACTGCTCCGACTGATTGATGCAATGAGCGCTTGAAGCACAGGTGAAGGCCCATTGAGGATTATCGCATAGCCCCCACTTAATTCCTTGCCAGCACCATAGCTATATGAAACATTCTTGCCTTTTAGCTGTGGTGTTGCTGGTTTACTAATATATTTACCATTAATGACATCATTCCGCTGGCTGGTAGATATAGGTATCCACCAGTTCTTGCCACCAAACGGATCATTAATCAGGATTGTATTAGTATTAATATCATAGCCCACTGCAACCACAATATGGTCGGCTTGCTGAATACTCATCAATACCGGGTGTCCGCTATCGATACTCTGCTTCAGATTATTCAAGCTTGGATTCCAGATAATCTGCTTCACCTGCAGACCACGCTGCTTAAATGTGTTTACGATCATCCCTTGACTTGCGCCGCCACTACATTTTGGCTTTACTCCACAAATCAAATCAAGGGTTGCTTGGCGATTAAACAGCACATCGCGCTGTTCTTTGCCCTCATAATACAAAACCATTGCTACAGAAGATGGGCCACAATGGTTCCAGTACCCATTTTCAGGAACTTGCTGAACGTATACCTGATCAACATAACGTACATCCAGAGTCTTACCTACCGATGCAGGAGTAGTAACAATCATACTCCATTCTGATGACCATTGACTTGCTAATGCACCATCTCCAGATTGTACTTTCCAATAGTATGTGCCATCCGATGGTACTGTAACCGTCCAGCTTGTTGCTGTTTGCCAACCGCTATTCTGGTTCCACGAACCATCGGATTTACGAATAGCAATGTTAAAATCACGATAATTACGTGGCCCATTATCGGGGTCACCAGTATCCTGCCAGGTCATCGTTAGAGACCGATTAGTCGTTGTATTCCCATTGGCCGGGCTGAGTTGGTTTGGGGTATTTGGTGGTGCATCTGCCACCGTATTATTGATGGTGATGGGAATTTCCAGCCAATACCACTGCCCATTCAAGGTACTTTGATACCCTACTTTGAGCGTTGCCGGGCCATTGGGCAGTGAACCAGTATTAAATGTCAGGTTATACCCTGAATTAGTAAAGCGCGAATCGCCGTATGCATTCGCAACATCGCTACGTGAGAGCCCATAGGTGGCTGCGCCGACAAAGGTGCTATTAACGTAGATATGAACCGCACTGATGCCAGTGCCATTCCAAGAGCCAGCATCTATGACCCAACCGCCGACTCCTAGATTCCCTTGGACTGGCTGATTTGGTGATGGAGCATCGATATATCCCGTAGGGACAACCACTGGGGTTGGACTCGCCGGTGTACAATTTCCAATCCCATATGCAGTCACACGACAATCAGTACGGGCGGCACGTTGCATGAAAGCAGCTTCGGATAACCAGGTTTCATTGGCAGTAGCATAGATCCGAAAGGTCTCACCTGTATTGGGGTCTATGTTATACACCATCCGCCACCATGAAGTTGTGCTGGGAGAGCAACCACCAGCGGTATCAGTCCGATTGAAAATCTGAGTACTCCATTGACCCACATCTTCAGAACGCATCTGAAAGTTAGGAGCATTGGCACAGATTCGAAGGAAAATTGAGGTTTTATTATATTCCTTAACAAAGGCAATCGTCATTCCATTGATGGTCGAGAGTAGTTGCGCACCTGGAGGAAGGGTTGGATCACTAACGACTTGCCCATTGCCACCATCAGCAGCCTGCACAGATAATCCTGGTGATAGGAGAACACTGATGATCAACATGAAAACCAGTGTACGAATAAGAACTCGTTGCATTGTAGTACTCCTATTGACGAAAGCTCTCTCAAGGGTAACGTTAAGAGTGGCTGGAAAACCATACACTGAATCTGCCTTGTTATTTCTGTTTCTTCTCTACCTGATCAGCCGAATTGTAAGTGGGTAACGGTATTCTTCGCCACGATTTGCCGCAATTGCTGCTTTAATCATGACGACCATATCAAAAATTGCGAGTATGGCTAGCAAAAAGAACCCGACATACGCACACGCGAGGACAATTCCAACTAATGCGTAGATGTAGAAGCTGATCTGATAGTTGAGTGCTTCGCGCCCATGTCGCTCGACAAAGGCTGATTGATCGTGCTTGAATAACCAGATCACGAGTGTTGCCACGAGATCGCCAAATGGAATGATCCAGCCGATCAGCGATGCCAAATGACAGAACATAGCCCATCTGCGTTCATCACTGGCACTCATTGGTGCGGCATAGGTGTGTTGATGCATATGTGGTGCGGAAACCATTGGTGCTGCACTAAACTCTTCGAGGTCAGGTAGTTCAGTGGTGATACGTGCCGATTGCTGTTCGGGAAATTCCTGCGCACAGTTCATGCAAAAGCGGGCGTTAACAAATGATCGGGGGTGCCCACACTGTGAGCAGAACTTAGATGTACTCATGTGAATAACCTTTCCTCAGGATGAGACAGATGTTGTCGATGTCGTTGTGAAGAGATGTCGGTTCTTGAGGATTAGGTCGCGGATATACAGATCCAGCCCGACGAAAATAACACCAATCACTCCTCCTAACACCAAGTTGATTACGCCAATGACGATGTAGCTGCTGAGATCTTCGAAGGCGGCGGGAATACTTGTATCACGGGCTAGAATGCGCGGCGCGGTTTGGAAGCGTGTGTAGCCAGCATAGATATTCCATAATCCGGCGATTGCCCCAACAACGCTCAGTGTCTGAATGGCACCCAGAATGATCCATACAATCCCCGAGATTCGTTCATAGTCGGCAATTTGGCGAATAATTGCACTATCAGTGTCTTCGCGAGCAATTGGAATTGCTGCGCTTGGGCGGCTAGCGGTGGATGCAGATGTGTGGCTTTGTTGGGGAATACTGCTGAGCCGAAAGCTACATCCCTTGCAGATTTGGCGCTCGGCCATATTTTGTTGTCCGCATTGTGGGCAAAACCAGGCTGTCATGCGTTACTCCTTATGAAATCAGGAAATGCCCTGCGCTGTTCCTCAGTAAACAACAGATCTTCTGCCTGTTATCCTACTGTCTGCGTGTTGCGCTGTGTGCAACATCGCTGATCAATGCAATAACAATCTTTACATGTCTTGCATGGGTTCGCTTTCGCCCAGCCACACAAGCAAGAATGTACGTCGTTCTGTCCCACCAAGCACCAATAGATCGGCAATCTGCCGCGCCGTATCCCTATCCGGCAGAATTTCGCCGCTCTGCCAGCGGCTCACCGTGCTACGATTGACGCCAAGCCGCCGTGCTAGTTCAGCAGCGCTCAGATTACGTTTTGTGAGCCAGTGTTGGAGCAGATTGGAAAATTGCTGGTTGGCATTCATATGGTGAGTAATCTCTGATCAGTGATCAATTGGCAATTGGCTACTGTGTTTTCGCTGTTTCTACTCTAGCTTGTAGCGCTGCTCTCATCTACCTAGATATCTGGGTTGCGATAGCATAGATTGTTGGGTTCTGCTATGATATATTGTCAATATGGAATACAAGCAATTGTTAGGTTTCCCCATGCAGCCAGGTATATCCGCACAACGCCGCGCCCTCATAGCAGAGGATAATCCGTATGCTCTTGCTGGTGCTGCCGCTGCACTGGCCGATCTGGGCTTTGAGGTTCTGTGTGCAGAAACCCTTGATCATGCGCTGGCCTTGATCGAAGATGGCTCGTTGCACCTGGCGGTTGTTGATATTGCCCTTCGGCGATCCGGCCAGCGCCGCGCCGATCTTTCCAGTACAGCAGGACTCGATGTGCTTGATACCATGCATCGAACGCATCCCCAGGCTGCATTAGTGATCTGGACGGCATACCCGCATCAATTGCCCCATCCAGCGCATCTCATCCAGCGTTTTGGGTTTCGCCTGGCCTGTGTTATCAAAGGCGGTATCGCTGCCGATTTTACCGATGCCGTTGGAGCAGCAATTGAAGGCCGCTTATGGCTCGAAGTACCACACCAGCCGCCAACGATGCCGCCAACAGAACAACGCTTCTTAGAAGCGCTTCCCGCCGAGCTTCGCGATCTGGTTGTTATTGTTGCACAGCGAATGCAGGAGATCGAGCTTTCTGCTCGCGAGCGGGCAATTATTCGCCTGATAGCCCTGCTTCCAACTGTTGCTGCCGAACGTATGCATGTGAAGCGCAGTACCATGGATGAATATCGCAGCGATCTGTATGCGAAACTTGGCCTGAGCGATGGCAGCCAGACACAACACGTTGATCGCCCATCAATCATTTTGCTTGGGTATTTGTTATGCCATATTCGCGGCAATACGGCGATACATGGATAGAATAGGTCGCCATGCTGAAACAAGTTCTATCATTGCGTGCCTGGCTGCTATTTGCACTTGCAAGCTATGTACTGGTTGCTGGCATTGTCGCAACAAATAGCACACAGCAGATGGTCGGAACGCCAACCTTTGGTGCGCTGGTACGCTGGTGGGGGCCGCTTGGATGTGATGCGGTAACGGAAACCAACCCGCCCTCCTGGCCACTTCTGGCTGATCGTCTCCTCCAACCCGGCGATTGTGTGTCGGTCGATGGTGACGTTCATATGGATCAGGCGTTGACTCAGGCACTTGAGCGACCGATTGCAGAGCGGTTTGTGACGCTGCTAGTGATACGTGATGGCCAAAGCTTCAAAATCCCCGATCAGCAGGTTACAGCACTGACTACTGTGCAGGTGCTTCAAATTCAACTTCCGCTAGTGTTTGTAAGCATGGCCTGCTGGGTATTAGCCCTGGTTGTGTTGCTGGCTCAACCGCATGCCGAGGCGAACTGCGTTCTGGCTGGCTTATTCTTCTTGCTTGCGCTGGCAATTATTAGTATTAACCATCGCTTAGAATGGCTGGGCAGCAATGTCTTTAATACATTTACGATCTATATCGCCCTCTCACTTATTGGAGCAGCAGCCCTGCACTTTGCGCTTGTATTCCCCGCTCCACTGGCTCGCTGGCCACAACTGCGATATGCCGCCTACCCATTTGCTTGTGTGAGCTTGTGGCTACACTTCAGCAGCATCTTTGGCTGGCCGCTTGGCCCGCTGTCAACCTTCAACTCCACTGTGCAACCATTTGTGATCGATGGAATACTCTGGTTTGGTGCCTTGCCAATCTGTATTGGTCGGCTGATCTGGTCTCTTCGCAGTGGTAGCACTCTGAGAACGATTGCACAAGTGCGTATTATCCTTGTCTCCTGGAGCATTGGTGTGCTGCCGCCCGTTCTAGCGACGGCAGTGTACATGATCAGCCTTCGCTGGGTTCTACCTGGAACAACATTGATCACGTTTCTTTTCTTCTTGCCAATTGCGATTACTGGTTCGGCCTACGCCATGTTGCGCTATCAGACATTTGCCTACCGTGGCTGGGTGCTGAGTGGCTTGATGATGGTGTTTGTGAGTACGGCACTTGCCTGTGTGATTATGATCGTTCTGGCACTTACGCTCCATGTGATCGATGGGCTGCAGTTTCTTACTATATGGGTGAGCGTCCTTGTGGCAACCCTGTTCTGGTATATAGATACGCCTATTCGTCGTGTCTTTCGCACTCATTTCCTGCGACACCAGGATCAGTATCATATTGCCCACGATTTTGCGGCCCAGAGTGCAGCGGCTCGTTCGTCCGATCAGTCGCTGCAAATTGCGGTAGCGATGGCAGCAGATGCGTTCCAGGCAGAATGGGCAGCAGCTTGGTCGTGTTATGGCACTGGCTATCTTGTTATTATTGAACATGGAACCATGCGGGTTGTTGCCGCACAGGAATGCCCAAATACACAACTGCCCGCCCGCCCAGCACTAGCACAGCTACTCGGAAGCGATGGCGCAATTGGCTGGTTGTGGGTTGGACAGCGCATGACAGCAGAACCATTTGATGATCAGGATGCAGAGTTGCTCACATTGTTGAGCGATTATCTGCTGCGTATGCTGCTGTTCCACGAACAGATCCGCCGTCTGGCAGAAGTACCAAACCTACTGATCGCTGCCGAAGATCGTGAACGCCGCCGTTTGGGATTGGAACTGCATGATCGAGCGCTTGGCTATCTTGGTGGCCTGCCATTAATGGTTGGGCGCGCACGGCAGGTCGCAGGCCCACAGGTGCCAGTCGCGCTCCAGCATATTCACACATGGATTGAACAGAACGCGGCCCAGGTTGCCAATGATCTGCGGACGATTATTGTGCAGTTGAACCCACAGGATCTGAGCGGTATTCATTTTCTCCCAGCACTACGCGCAATGGCTGGGCAATTGTGTGATCTTGCGGGTGTTACGGTGCGTTGGGAGGTAGCTGGAACCTGGGATGATCTCGATTCGACAGCAGCGCTGCATATCTATCGGGTGGTTGAGCAGGCGATCACGAACGCACTCCAACACGGGCAGCCGACCGCTGTAACAATAACGTTAGCCTCTGATGCTGGAAATCGTCAGGTCACTATTCACGATAATGGCTGTGGGTTTGAAGTATCACTTCCAGTATGCCCAGGCCATGTTGGGCTGGATTCCATGCGTGAGCGGGCGCGTATGCTTGGAGCAGTATTGGAGATCGAGAGTTCATTAGGTAGTGGAACAATGGTCTGCTTGTTTCTGAATGAGACAAAACATAGTATCGAACTATATGGTGCATACCAAGAACGGAAGATGGCACCTAGCTATCGCCCTATGCAAAAGTACCATGCACGAATAAAACGTACCTGGCCAGTAGAGATGATCAGTGTCATAGTGCTGGTATTCTGTGTTAGTATTGCCGCTGGTGCAGGCATACTGGCGCGCAAAACCAGTTGTTCGACCGATCTTCTCAAGGAACAACGGGTGGTCGTTTCTGCCCAAACTCCCTGGATGCGGACAGGAATCTGCCTTGATCGTGGGCAACGTGTCACAATCCGGTTTGTGAGTGGAGCCTGGACACCAAATATAAATAATTTATTTGATGATCGATATGTTGGCCCAGAGGGCTACGCTGGCAGATTACGAGATTGGGCCGTATCAAAAGACATACCAATCGGCAGCCTGCTCGGTAGAATCGAAGATGGCCCGATTCATCCTATTGGCCGCGAGATAGTATGGTTCCCTGAACAAGCAGGCGAACTACGATTGGGGATGAATGATGGCAACTGTGGCGGCTGTTATAACGATAATGCTGGAAGCATTATTGTCGCAATCAGTAGTACGCCATAGCACACCATGCCTAATGCTATCGTTCCATACAGAGTTGTGGTACGATACTCCTCATAATATTCTCATCCATGTTTCACCGGTGAACGGAGCGACGAGTGGCAATGGGCACCTTCGAGTTTGCGAACCAGGCATTGCGCAATGATCTGGCGGCCTATGCCTCGGCACTGACAACAATTGTGCAGACGATGCCGCGCATCCGTAATCTGTGTGATCAGGTGGTGAAGGAGACACGGCTGGCCCAGGCGTTGCTGGCGTTTGCAAGCGGCCCGCAGGCATCCGAAATCGGCCAGATCGTGTTCCAACTGCGTAATCTGTGGCCCTACCGGGATCGTATGTTTGAACGAACGCTTGGCTTCTCTGAGGAGATGAATGAGGCGCACAAGTTGCGTGAAGAAGCCCAACGTGGCCTGAAGCTTCTGGTCCGCAATAATGGTGATGCACTATCGATTGAGCTTGGAACCTGCCTCTCGAATATCCACGCCTACCTCGAAGAAGAGCAGAAACTGCTTGATCTGTGCCATGTGCGTATTCAGCCACATTCCCAGAATATGGAGTTGACGAGGAAGCGCCTTGATCTGCTGATTGCCGCGATTGATGCACGCCTGCCCTCAAGCCCTGGCCAACAAGCCACCCTGCGCGCCTATAGTGCCGCCGCCGATATTCTGCGCGATTGGGAGACGGGCGTGCCACTCGATGAGCGTGGTGTCGAGATTCTGCAACGCTGCATCGAAAGCCTCGAGCAGGCCGATCACCTGATTATTGCCCTGCTCAACCCCAAACACCCAGTTCGGGTAAGTGTCTAATGCCCCGCTGTGCGCGGCAGGCACCAGGAAACCGTGCCGACCGGTTTCCTGAACTTTCCCTCGGCCAGGGACTCTTGTCCCTGGATCCTGAATGGACCATAATGGCTCACCAGCGTCCATTGGTCATGCCTCGGCTGCATACGAAAAGTCGTTGTGGCAACTTCGTAACTCCTGATGGCTGATGGCTGATAGCTTCTCGGTTCTGGGTATTCTGACTGCTGACTCCTGAATACTCGGTTCTCGCTGCTCGGTGGTATAATCCCCTTATGTACGACCGACGAACACCTCTGTTCATCCTATCCCTGTTGCTCCTAAGCACCATGCCGATCCATGTATTGGCCCAGGCTCCGCCAACGCCGAATGTCGTTGATCTGACAATTGGCACATCGGTGCAGGGTCGCCCAATCACGGCCCTGCGAATTGGCAATGGGCCACGCAAGCTAGTATTGATCGGCGATACACACGGCCTGCCAGAGGCCAATACCTATGAACTCGTCAGCAGTTTGGCTACGTATTATCGTGCCCACCCCGAGCAAGTTCCGGCCTCCGTGCGGCTGTATATTGTGCCAACGATCAACCCTGATGGATTGGCGCTGGGCACGCGCTTCAATGCCCGTGGTGTTGATCTCAACCGTAATATGAACACCAACCTGGATTCCTGCCCGGAAAACGATTGGAATGTGACGGTTCAGGGTGCCCGTGGGATTGTTTCGGATACAGGCGGCAGCTACCCAGATTCCGAGGTGGAAAGTCAGGTTGTGCGCGACTTTTTGCTTGACGCCTCTGCGGTTGTATTCTATCACTCAAATGCTGGGAATGTGTTTCCGGCCTTCTGCGAATATGCGCCCTCAATTGCCCTCGCACAAGTCTATGCCGATGCTGGCAGCTACCAGTATGATCGCTTCTGGAATAACTATACTATCACCGGCGGGATGCACGATTGGGCATCGAGCCTGGGAATCGCGGCAATCATTCCCGAACTGATCAGTGCCGTTGATCCGGAATTCGATCAGAACCTGGCTGCGGTACAGGCTGTACTCGCCCGTGCCGAGGATCTGCTACCGCTGCCGCAACCACGGATCGAACAGGGCCTGCCCGTTCACCCGATTCTCTGGCGCTACTGGAAGATGCATGGCGGTATGGCCATGTTTGGGCCACCGCTGGCAGCACCGGTTCGTGAGGGCGCACTTGTGCGCCAGGCATTCACCAACGTGGTTCTTGAATATCATCCAGATCAGGCCGACACCCCCTATTTGGTGCAGCCCGCTCTGCTCGGCCAGTTTGCACTGCTCGGTCCAAATGTACAGTATGCCACGCCGCCTGATGATGCACTGAGCTTTTCTTCAATGAAGAGCCGCATCTTTGGGGCATTTGCTGCCTACTGGGAGTTGAATGGGCTTGGTGTGCTTGGCTACCCACTGACCAATGAATATGATGGCCGTGCTGCGGATGGCATCCGCCGCCCAATGCAGATTTTTGAACGAGCTGTGTTGGCCTATTATATCGAAGATCAGACGGTGCGCCTTGAACCACTTGGTTGGGCTGCGCTGATTCGTGAGCGCTCGACAGCGGCGACGCTGCGCCATCAGATTCGCTGATAAGCTTGATCCTGTTCGGATTCCCTCACCCCTGGCCCTTCTCCCATTGGGCGAGGGGCAGCGCAGCAGGTTGAGGGTAATGCTGGATCATGAAACCAACCAGCGCTTGATCTTCGTATCCTCTTATGAGTATCCATGTATGCGCCGTACTGCGGCAGGGAAGCTCTTGTCCTTTTGTTCTTTTATTCTTTTGTTTCTTGGCTATCGGCCTATTGGCTATTATAGAATGGAGTTCACATGGTACGCTTGTTCCGCCTTATGGCGGCGATGGCCCTGTTTGTGTTGGCTGCCTGCACTGCTCAGCCAGTGGCCCGGCCAACCCTGGCACCCGAACCAACCGATATCCAGGCGACGGTTGCACCACCAACGGTGGCTACTGCTTCCCAGCCAACCTTGTCTGCTGCGACCGATGTGCCACCAATTGCTGCGACTAATGTTGCGCCAAGTGTGGCTGCACCAGCTGGATCGGATGCGATCCCCATCGGCAGGACTCCCGAAGGCTACAACTACCTTGGTAGCCCGAACGCCCCGGTGACAATCATCTTCTACTCGGATTTCTTCTGAGGACAGTGTGCGCTCCACGTTGTGGAGAACGAGCCACGGCTGATCGAGAACTATATCAAACCAGGCAAAGTGCGCCTGATCTATCGGCACCTGCTGCAACTTGGCGATGGCTCACTGCGGGCTGCCGAGGCGAATGAGTGCGCTGGCGATCAGGGTAAGTTCTGGGAGATGCGGGCACTGATCTATCAGAGCCAAAGCGATCTATATACGAATATTGATGCGGCGCTCACCAAGTTGGCTGGTTCGCTGAAGATGGATACCACCGCATTTGGCCAGTGCTTGCAGGCCGGAACGCATCGTGCGGAAATCGAAGCCGACTACGACTCGGCGACGAAAGCGGGTATTCGCTCACGGCCAGTCTTTGATATCAACGGTAAACGCCTGATTGGATTCCAGCCATATGCGCTGTTTCGCCAGCAGGTCGATGCGGCGCTGAAGTAATATGCCAGTATGGCTCGGCTCAAAAAACCGAGGATTCATGTCATCCTGAGCGCAGCGAAGGATCGTAGATTTGGCATCATAACCGG
>Ga0163144_10023927_pt1 | contig 12020 bp, 11 predicted proteins | sample OliLak19BULKMAT1_FD_123175 | JGI IMG/M metagenome (GOLD analysis project Ga0163144, IMG submission 123175) | Freshwater microbial mat bacterial communities from Lake Vanda, McMurdo Dry Valleys, Antarctica - Oligotrophic Lake LV.19.BULKMAT1 | ecosystem: Environmental > Aquatic > Freshwater >...
AGAGGCCCAGATTGCGCGCCAAATCCGCCCAGACTTGCTTACTGCGGCCCTCTGCGGGCTCGGCCGGGAGCTTTTTCAGGCCCATTCTTGGGCTGTCCGATGGCGTTTGAAAATCCTATTCGCCCCTTGAGGGATTGCACCAGGTGCTCGCGGTCAGCGGCATATGCCTTATTGAAGACAAATTGGAACAATTTCGCCGTGTTGTTCGGTTGAGGCAGAGCGTTGCGCTGGTCAGCGCCGGCGCCGCCAAAACTCAGACCAGACCGTAGGCCAGAATGGATCTCGGTGTTACTGAACAGAGCCTCATATCCACTCCTTGAAATTGCGCAGTAACTGTCCATGTGCATTCGCATTGACCGTGTTACCCGCCACTTTGACCTCACCATTCACCACGACGTAGTCAATGCCGCAAGGCGCCTGCCGGGGCGAGGCATAGCTGGCCAGGTCAATGATCCGCTGAGCATCAAACACAACCACGTCAGCCCATGCCCCTTCGTTGAGCACGCCGCGATGCTGTAAACCGAAGCGCGTCGCTGGCAAGCCAGTCATCTTATGAATCGCCGTCTCAAGAGAAAACCAGCCGTCTTCTCGCACCATGCGGCCCAACACACGCGGGAAACTGCCCCAAAGCCGTGGATGCGGACAGGTGTCGTGTGGCAGACCGTCGGAGGCCACCATGGTCAATGGGTGCGACAGAATCGCACGCACGTCGGCCATGTCCATCGAGAAGTAAATGGCACCACCTGGCATCAGCCGTTCGGCGGCTTCTTGTCGTGTGCATTGCCACTGGAGGGCCACTTCGTCTAGGTCATGACCTGCGTACTGAGGATAGGGCGTGGACCAAGCCACCTGCACTTTGGATGCACTGTCCACCTTGCTGGGGTTGAGCATGGTCGACGATGCGGCGTAGGGATAACAGTCCATGCACACGGGTTGCAGCCGCGCATATTCTTCCAGGCGGGCCAGCGTTTCTTTGGAGCGCCCGTGGTTTTTTGCCCCACTGAGTTTGTGGTGAGAAATCACCAACGGCACATTGAGTCGCGCAGCGGTTTGCGTCGCCTCTTCCATGGCTTCGAGCACACGGTCGCCTTCGTCGCGCAGGTGAACCGACATGACGTGCCGTCCCCCTTGCATACCCGCGCAAGCGGCCACCACTTCATCCACAGTCGACGCCTGGGCCGGGGGGTAGTAGGTACCTACTGAAACACCTAAGGCCCCGGCTTGCAGTCCTGTTTCGACCAAGGCCCGCATGCGTTCGATTTCGTCGGCCGAAGCGGGCCGAGATGTGTCTTCCATGACTTCGACGCGCACCGTGGTCAGGCCCACAAAGAAGGCCACATTCACATGGGGCCGCTGCTGTTCAAGCTGCGCCGAAAAAGCAGAGAAACTGTGGGCCGCGATGCCACGACGATCAAGAATGTCCAGCGGCGCAGGTATGTGCAAACGCGTCAAGGGGGCCGCACTGATGCCGCAGTTGCCTACCACCACGGTGGTCACGCCTTGCCGCAGCTTGGACTCCATGCGGAACACATCACACACGGCAGTGTCGTCATGCGTATGGCAGTCAATAAAGCCGGGCGCCACCACTTTGCCGGTAGCGTCGATCTCGTGCTTAGCCGCCCAATTCAAATGCGGGGCAACGGCAACCACTCGGCCCGCCTTGACCGCCACGTCGGCCAAGCGTCTCGGTTCTCCAGTTCCATCCAGCACTTCACCGCCTCGGATCAGCAGATCGGCAACCATCACGCAACGGCAGCAATGCGACTGCCGGGTGCGGCATCCAGCAAGGTGCGGGTGTACTCATGCTGAGGCTCGGCATAGACATCGGCGGTGCGACCGCGCTCCACGATGAGTCCTTGGTGCATCACGATGACTTGGTCACACAACTGAGCGGCTACGCGCAGATCGTGAGTAATAAAAACAATGCCCAATCCAAAGTTGCGCTGCACCTCGCGCAACAGGTTCAGAATTTCAGCCTGCACTGAAACGTCCAGGGCGCTGACCGCTTCGTCAGCTACCAGCACGCGCGGCCTACAGGCCAAAGCCCGTGCAATGGCCAGGCGCTGCCGCTGCCCACCTGAAAACTCACTGGGGTAGCGCGATAGCCCCGCAACAGGCAAGCGGACCAGCTCCATCAATTCTTCGGCGCGGCGCAAAGCCTGAGCACGCGAGGCGCCGAAGTTTATAGCCCCTTCGATCAGCGACTCGACAATCCGCATGCGTGGGTTGAAAGACCGATTGGGGTCTTGAAAAACCACTTGGACGTTGGAACGCAAGGGGCGCAACTGACTTTCGGTAAGTTTCTGTACGGGATCAGCATCCCAGCGAATTTCCCCTTCCGTGGGGTCGATCAAACGAATCAAGCAGCGCGCAAACGTGGATTTGCCCGAACCCGACTCGCCCACCACACCAATGGTTTCACCCGCACGTACGCTCAAGGCCGCATCTTTCAGCGCCATGACTTCTCGCTTGCGGCCCATCCAGTTGTAGCTGATGTAGGTCTTGCCCACGCCTTGAGCTTGCAGCAAGGGCTCGGTCGTGGGTTCTGGTTTGGGCGGTGGCGGTTGCATGCTGGGCACCGCTGCCAGCAGTTGCTGGGTGTATTCCTTCTTCGGATGATTGAGCACGTCATCGCGGGAACCAAATTCAACCGCTTCGCCGCCCCGCATGACCAGCACTTGGTCGGCAATTTCCTCCACCACCCCCATGTCGTGGGTGATGAACAGCACGGCGGAACCTTGGCTGTGGTGCAACTCGGCAATGAGCTTGAGAATCTGCTTCTGCGTGGTCACATCCAAAGCGGTCGTGGGCTCATCGCAGATCAGCAGCTTGGGCTTCAAGATTACGGCCATGGCAATGACAATGCGCTGGCGCTGGCCGCCTGAGAGCTGATGCGGGTAGCTGCTGTACACCCGCAGCGGGTCGGGCAACTTAACCTGTTCGAAGACTTCGATCACGCGCTTGCGGCGTACATCTGCCGACCATTTGGTGTGCTCGCGCAGCAGTTCATCCACTTGGTCACCGCAGCGCATCACCGGGTTGAGCGCTGTCATGGGCTCTTGGAACACCATGCCCATGCGCATGCCGCGCAGCGCTCGCAACCTTGACTCGCTGGCCTTGAGCAAATCTTCACCTTCGAGTTTCACCGAGCCTGATTCTGCTTTCAGTGTTTTGGCCAGCAAACCCATGACGGTCGTGGCCAACACCGATTTGCCCGAGCCAGACTCGCCCACCACGCACAAGGTTTGGCCGGCGTGAATGGTCAAGCTCACATCTTTGACGGCGTGGGCACGGTCACTGCCGGAAGGAAGAATTACCTGTAGATTGGCAATTTGAAGAATGGGTTCAAAAATAGGATCGATAGCAACTGGCTTGTTCATAGCGTTGACCGGTTAGCTCTTACGGCGGTTGAACTTTGGATCGAACACATCGCGCAGCCCATCGCCCAACAAGTTGATGGCCAGCACAGTGGGGACGAGCAACATGGCAGGGAAGAGCACATGGCCGGGGTGCTGGGTAAAGCTGACGCGGCCTTCAGCCATTACATTGCCCCAGGTCGGCACTTCGGGCGGCAGGCCCAATCCCAAGAAACTCAGCACAGCTTCGGTTAACACCGCGGCAGCGGCAATGAAGGTGCCTTGAACAATCAATGGCCCCATGGCGTTGGGCAATATATGGCGCAGCAAAATGACTGGCGTGGGCGTTGCCAAAGCTTTGGCCGCCTCGACAAACACCTCTTCTCGCAGCGTCAACACCAACGAGCGCACCAGGCGGGTGACGCGCGGCACCTCAGGAATGGCAATCGCGATGACCACGGTAGGCAAAGAAGCGCCCAGCACCGCCACCAAGGTAATGGCCAAGAGAATGGCCGGAATGGCCATCAAGCCGTCCATGACACGCATCAGCACAGAATCGACTGCGCGGAAGTAGCCCGCCAGCATGCCAAACAAGCCGCCCAGCAACAACGAGACCACGGCGCACACCAAGCCCACCCACAATGACACGCGGGTGCCGTAGATCACGCGGCTGAACACGTCGCGCCCATAGCTGTCCGTTCCCAGCCAGTAGGTGTGCGCCATCGCCACCTCGCCTGGTGGGGTGATGGTGGCCTTGGTGCCGGCCCCCTGGTTGATGTTCATATAGTCCATGAACGCCGGATCAATGGTTCCTAGCAAGGGTGCAAACACTGCTAAAAGAACAAGCGCAAAAAGGGTCAGCGAGGACAGAGTGACGCTTTTGTTAGACAAAAGTTGTTTATAGACAGGGTTCATGTTCAGTATCGGATGCGGGGGTCAAACACCAAATAACTCAAGTCCACGAGCAGATTGATGGCCACATAAGCGAAGGCGAAAAACAGCACCACGCCTTGAATCACCGGGAAGTCGCGGTTGAGCACCGCCTCGACCGTTAGTGAGCCCAGCCCAGGAATTGCAAACACGGTCTCAGTCACGACCACGCCACCAATCAGCAAGGCCACTCCGATGCCAATCACGGTCACGATAGGCACCGCAGCGTTGGCCAAGGCATGGCGAAACAGCACCGCGGTTTCAGAGACGCCCTTGGCTTTTGCGGTGCGGATGTAATCCTCAGTCAAGGCCTCGCTCACCGAGGCACGGGTCACCCGCGCCAACAGCGCCACGTACACCATCCCCAGCGCAAACCACGGCAAGATCAACTGCTTCGCCCAGGGCCACAGGCCCGTAGACCAGCTTTTGTAACCCTGCACCGGAAACAATTGCCAATGCAGCGCCAGCAGCATGATGAGCAAATAAGCCACCACGAAAACGGGCACCGAAAACCCCACCACCGAGAAACCCATCAAAAAACGATCCAGCCACCCGCCCATTCGCCAAGCCGCCAAGGTTCCCAAAGGCACGGCCACTAGCACGGCAAACAACATGGTGCCAAAGGCAATGGACACCGTGGGTTCGAAACGCTGGGCGATCAAAGAGGTGACTGGTTTTTGCAGGTAATACGAGTAACCAAAATCACCTTTCAACAAATTGGTCATGTAAACCTGAAACTGGTGCAGCAAGGAGCTGTCCAGACCCAATGACGTGCGGATGTGCTGAATGTCGTCGGGCGTGGCATTGCTGCCTGCGATCACGGCCGCCGGGTCTCCGGGGGCCAATCGCAAAATCACAAACACAATCACTGCAACCACCAAGAGCACCGGCACGGTAGCGAGTAGACGAGAGAATATGAAACGCAGCATGAAATTTCTCGCGGGTGTTGCAGGTGTTGCGGATGTTGCAGGTTAGGGCCGAGGCCAGGCCTCAGCCTGCCAGTTGACCGTCAGGCTCAAGGCACCTTTTTGATATTCCAGTACACCTGGGCGCCGGCCGGAACAATGCCAGTCACGTTGGCGCGAACGGCAGCCGGTTGGTTGAACTGGCCCAGGTTGACGTGTGTGACGGTTTCGATGGCGCGCAGTTGCGCTTGTTCAGCCAGTTTTTTGCGCTCGGCGTCGGTTTTCGAGGTGGCAAACTGCTTTTTGATTTCCTCAAGCTCGGGGTCGTTTTGCCAGCCGAACCAGCCCCGAGATCCGCTGGCGTTCATCATTGACATGGTCAGTGGATTCAAGTTGTCGGTAGAGGAATTGAAGGTGATGAAGGCATCCCAGCCGCCTGCCGAGGCAGCGTCTTTTTTGGCACGGCGAGCCAGCAGGGTTTGCCAGTCCATGGTTTGCATGTCCACCGTGAAACCGCCTGCTTCAAGTTGCTGCTTCACAACCAAAGGTGCTTTGGCCAAGGCAGCAAAGTCGCTGGGTCGCATCAGCAAAACGGGTTGGGCCTTATAGCCGGCTTCAGCCAGCAACTTCTTGGACGCCTCGGGATTCGCGACACCCGTAAAAATGCCGGTGTTTTGCGATTCGTAAGCGGAGCCGCAGGGGTACAAGCTCCTGCAAAAGCGGAACAGACCCGCCGCAGCCACCTGTGTGCGCAGCACTTGCTCTTGGCCCAAAGCCACCATGGCCGCACGGCGCACCAAGACGTTGTCAAACGGTGGGTTCAAGAAGTTAAAGCGCAGGGTGTACATGGAGCCTGCTGGTATAGCCTCCACCAAACGCACACCGGGCGTCGTGCGCAGCGTGGCGTATTGCTCGCCAGCGGGCTGCTCAATGATGTCGACCTCGCCCGCCCTTAAGGCATTGAGCTGGGTCTGCGGGTCGCGAATGATGACCCACTCCACACGGTCTACAAACACCACCTTACCGCCCGTCGTGCCACTCGGGGCTTCTTTGCGCGGAACGTATTTCGGGTTTTTCATGTAAACCACGCGCTCGCCGGGTCTGAACTCGTCTGCCTTAAAAACATAAGGACCAGACCCGATGAACTCCTTGATTTGCGCAGATACGGCCGTTTCGGCGACACGCTTGGGCATGATGAAGGCTGGGCCACCCGCTTTGCCTAACAGCTCAAGCGTCAGGCCAAAAGGTTGGCGGTAAACAATGCGGAAGGTTTTGGCGTCCACTTCTTCAAATTCGCTGAAGAAGCCGCGAAACACGACGCCCATGGCGTCTCTCGCGGACCAGCGGTTCAGGGACGCAATCACGTCTGCGCTGGTCACGGGCGCGCCGTCATGAAACTCCAATCCATCCCGCAGGGTGAAGGTCCAGGTCAGCTGGTCCGGGGAAACGCTCCATTTGTCCACCATTTGCGGCTTGATGTCACCATTGGCATCGGTGCCAAACAGGGTGTCGTAAATCATGTAGCCATGGTTTCTTGACACGTGCGCCGTCGTCCAGACCGGGTCGAGCACTGTCAGGTTCGCCTGCGGGACGATACGCAAAGTGGTGGACGACTGTGCATGGACAGGAAACGCTGCAGCGATCGCAATGGCCAGACAGGCAGAGAACTGACGTAGAGCATTCATATGTGGCTTTCCAAAAGGTTGAAGTTGAGGACCACGGCCACCTGCAACAGACCTGATTGGCCACTGCGGTGGGTGGAGCTGCCAAACTATCGCCGTTCACCCGGCAAAAGAAAAATGACAAAGTAGCCTCAACCATGAGGAAAAGTTATGAGCAGGGATTTTTCTTTCGCTATCTTCGTCGAGCTTGGGATGCATGCGGCCGTATGAAGTGCAAGTCGACAAACTCCGCAGGTCAGACGCGCTCAGTTTTTGCTGCATCATTGCCGTGTGCTTGCTCACCGCTTCACTTAGGTTGAGCGTGGTTCCTAGAAGCGCATGCTTGCCCGGCCCTTTTTTAGATGTGCTGTGGTGCATCCAGTAGTGGCGTTTTTGAGTCCGTAGTTGGGTCGTTGATCGACCCGAGCGAATCCCTGCAGCCTCGACCAACACCGGTGGTATCAGACACAACGCGACGAAATGATCCGCTCCCTCATGAAGCTTCGACATATCGAAGTCATCAACGCCCTGCTGCAAACCGGCAGTCTGAGTTCGGCCGCCAAGGTGCTGAACATTTCCCAGCCTTCGGCCACCAAACACCTGCAGCATGCAGAGAGCAGCCTGGGTTACGCGCTGTTTCGGCGCCACGCGGGGCGATTGCACCCGACGCCGGAGCTGCTGCAATTGGCCCCGGCCATTCGACATGCCTATGCAGGCTTTGACGACGTACGCCGCACAGCGGTGAATTTGCGCGGGCACCCACAAGCCAAATTACGCGTGGCCACTGTGCCCGCGCTCGCGGGCCTTTTGCCCGAGGCCTATGCTGCCTTGCATGCCAAGCACCCCATGGTGCGCTACGAGTTTTCTACCGGCCACCACGACGAGTTGGCGCAGTGGCTGCTGCTGCGTGAGATTGATTTAGCGGTGGCCTTCGATCCGGTCAGCCACCCGGCGCTGGGCAGTGAAGCTGTGGGCAGTTGCCGCTTGGTGTGTGCAGCGCTACCGGTCGTGCTGGGCAAGTACAAAGCCTACCCACAAATTGATGCCGCGTGCCTGTCCGCCATGCCTTTGATCGAGTTGATGGGATCCGACCCGGTCGGCCAGTTGGTGAGCAGCTATGCCGAGCGCTTTGGCTGGCCTTTCCCTGCCCCGCTGCTGGTGAAGACCCACCAGGTGGCCTTGGAGTTGGCCGCGTGCGGCCAGGGGGTGGCGGTGGTGGACGAAATCAGTGCGCGCCGATTTCAGCCGGCCTTGCAAGTGCTGGTGATTGAGCCCGAAACTCAGATTTCCGTCCGCGCCATGTTCTTGCAGTCCAGCACCTTGTCCGCCGCCGCCACCCACTTCATCGCGGCTTGCAAAGCAGCGGCTCAGGTTCGGTAAGCAAACGGCGCCCCCACTGCACTGGGCTGGCCTGCGAGCTGCCGCTCAATCAGCCGCGCGCTGCCCATGGCCAAGGTGAAGCCGAGCGAGCCTTGGCCCACGTTGAGCAGCAAATTGGGGTAACGGGCTGGGCCGATCAAGGGCATTGAGGTGGGAGTGGCCGGGCGCAGGCCCGCCCAAGGCTGGGGGTCGGCAAGCAGATCGCAGGCACCGGGGAAGGTTTCGTGTGCACACCTGACCAAGAAGGCAATACGCGCTTGGTCGATGGTTAAGTTGTGCCCTACAAGCTCTGCCATGCCGGCGATGCGAAGTTGCGAGCCCAAGCGGCCGTACACCGTTTTGCGGCGCAGGTCGGTGATGCTAGCAGTCGGCGCGCGGCTCGGGTTTGACACCGGTAAAGTCACGCTGTATCCCTTGACCGGGTAAATCGGCAGACGCAGCCCCATGGCCCTGCCCAGGGCCGCCGAATCCGGCCCGTTGGCCAGCACCACGACATCGGCAGCGACCTCGCCTTGATCGGTGATGACGGCACGAACCCGGCCCGCTTCGGTGCGCAAGCCGATCGCGGAACGGGTGTAGTGAACGGTGCCGCCCATGGTTTGCACCCGGGCCATTAAGGTGCGACTCAGCAGGTGAGCGTTACCCACTGCGTCGCCAGGCGTCCACACACCACCACAGACATGCTGGGCATAGGCCGCCAGGGCCGGTTCGCGGGCTAGGCACTCGGCAGCGCCGATCACCTCTTGCTCGCAGCCCAACTGGCGCTGAAACGCCACCTGACGGCGCGCGCGAAGCAAGCCGTCTTCGCTGTCGTACACCACCAGCTTGCCCGGTTCCTCGTACTCGAATTGCAAGTCATCGGCCAGACGCGCACTGTTTAGTTCATCGCGGCTCAAGAAGGACAAACCGAGCAGCGCGCGGGTGACATATTCCACCTGCGCCTGCCGACATGCACGCATGAATTGCAAGCCCCACGTCATTTGCGCCCACTCGCCCGTGAAACGAAAGCGCAGCGGCGAGTCCGGGTCGAGCATCATGCTCGGCAGCTTGCGCAAGGTGGCGGGCGTGGCAAGTGGTTCTACATAGCTGTAGCTCAGTTGAGCACCATTAGCAAAGCTGGTGAGCTGACCCGGCCCGGCCTGCGCCTCCAGCACGGTGACGCAGTGCCCGACCTGTGCCAGCAGGTAGGCGGTGGCGCTGCCCACAATGCCAGCACCGATGATGCACACATGCTTTGGCTTGGGAGGTACGCCCATCTCAAGCGTTCCCCAATTGCTGCCACACCACGGCTGCAGCGGCCAAGTCGGTCAAGCCCACACCGACGGCTTTGAAGACTACCAATTCTTGTGGCCTGATGCGCCACGGTGCCAGCCTCGAAAAAATTTCTGGCAAGTCGACCAACCGTTGGTCTTGTACGCTACCCGCCGCTTTGCCCAGCACGATCTCACCGGCTTTGACCAAACTTTGCGGCTTCCACTCCACCACAATGCGGGCAGCGCGGGCCAGCGTGTGATCGTCCAGCTCGCGCCCGGAGGGCAAGCTCGTGCCCACGGCGGCGACAAAGGCGCCCGGCTTGAGCCAGCGGTAATGAATTTCAGCATGGTTCTCTCTGGGGGTTTGGTGGAAGCTGCTGACAGCGTAACCATCGATTGACCCCGCAGGTGTGCAGAGATTTGCGGGACCTATTGCCAAAGTGAATGGACCCCGCAACGGTCAAAGTGCAAAGCCCCCCGCCGGGCTATCGGCGCCACACTCTTCAGTCGCGTAGCCCAGCCCCGCGATTTCATTGCCCTCAACTCGACTGGGATACAGAACTGCCCATTGAGTACGTACTGCAATTAAATATGCAGGTCTAAGGTGAAGAATAAATCAGGAACCATTCCAAACATGAACGAATCTTCATTGCCCACTGCACAATCGAGCGTGGGACGTATTAGTTGAAACTGTAGTGAGCGTATCAAAGAAATGTCTTGAGTAAACCCTCAGTGAAGTAAAGACGCCGTGTCCGCTGGAACGAGTGAACCGAGAGTTCAGATCTCCAACTCGAATCAATGAGATTCAGGACTTTTTTGATGCCTGCTGATGTACTCGATGTGCACGCTCAGCCTCGGCTGAGAGTATCTGAACGAAACCGCGCGCGGCATGTGACAATTGGGCTTCTATGCGACGCAGCCATTTCAGCTCTACCGCCACTTCAGGGTGAAATGGCAGTACGCGAACCTTATTTAAATCTGCGCCTGCAGCAGTAAACGAATCGATCGCGGCGACTCCAACGCCCTCTTCTGCCAGTTTCATTGCTAGTAGGTTGGTTGTGACTGTGATGCCGCCAGGTCTGACCTGGTCGTTGTAGTGAGATGATTCAAGCATCAGGCCGCCGAACTGAGTGCTCGCAGGAATACGAATAAGGCGGCAACGAATGAGGTCCCTCCAACTGACCTGTCGTTTACTTCGTGCGAACTCCTCAGCCGGTGCTACACATACTCCGCTTCCACGTGCGAGCGTCTGCTCCATGATGCCCGGATTGGGAATCGAGGCCAGTGCGAATCCAATGTCACATTGCCGCCGAAGTAGGCGCTCGGTAATTGCCAAGTGGGCATGGGTCTCTAGGTGGCAATTGACTTTTGGAAATTTTTTAGTAAAAAGCCTCATAACCTGCGGCAGAAGCGATGACGCCACCGATGGCACACAGTCCACACGCAGTAACGACCCCTCTTGATTCGTTAACTCTTGAGCCAAATCACGAAGCCGCTGGACACGCGAAGAAATGTCGAAAAATTCAGACTGCAGTATCAAAGCTTCCGCTGTGGGAACCAGTCGGTTCTTGTCTCTGGTGAAGAGCTTGAACCCCAGATGGTTTTCAGCGCTTTGTAGCAGCTTGGTTACAGCGGGCTGACTGACGTTGAGTAACCGCGAAGCCGCAGTTACGCTGCCGGTCATCAACACAGCATTGCAAACATCAACATGGGAAAGTCGCATCACGGTACCTAACTTTCGAAAGATAGGCGCAATGGCTGGGAAGAACATTCAGCGGCTGTTGCCCTGGAGAGCATTTGGCTAGGGATGGTGTTCAAAACTGGCGCAGCGAAGGTCGTTGAGCGCATGAGTGCGTATTCCGCTGATCGTGACCGATGATTCCGGCATCGTGACCGGTCATTCCGGGGATCGTGACCGGTGTCACGGATGAGTTGGTCACAGCGCGGTTGGGATTGTAAGGTTTTGGTTGTTTGGGCCGGTTTTTTTTACCTTTTCGAAGAGCCTGGTAGGGCAAGCGCAATGGGGTCGGTAGCCGTCAGGCGTAAACCGTTCCCATGCAGCGCGTCAGTCTCCAGTCACGATCGTCCGGAATACCCACATTCCATCGCACGGGGCAGCTGTCGCGGCTGATGGCGGACTGGGCGTGGTCGAGTTGCCGTGCGCACTTGGGGCTGGCACCCGCGCGCCGCTGTGGCTGGCCGCTAACGCGCTGCATGGCTTCCTGCTGGGTCGAGAGCCCACTTCAGAGCACGACCGGACCACGGCGGCACGAAGTTACGCCGCCTTGATCGACACCGAAGAGGCGGGTGACGCCGACTTCTGGGCGACGCATCTGCGCGGGCAGATCTACCTCGGCGATGAGGACTTCGCCGAGCGCATGCGGGCGCAGGCCGAGCCGCAGGCGCGCCAGTCGCGCGAGGTGCCAGTGCGGCAGCGCGTCACCGCCGCGCGGGGCCCGGCGACTTGGGACGCTTGGCTGCATGCGCACGACGGCAGTCGCGCCCAGGCGCTGCACGCCGCCTATCGAGCTGGAT
>Ga0163144_10023928_pt1 | contig 12020 bp, 7 predicted proteins | sample OliLak19BULKMAT1_FD_123175 | JGI IMG/M metagenome (GOLD analysis project Ga0163144, IMG submission 123175) | Freshwater microbial mat bacterial communities from Lake Vanda, McMurdo Dry Valleys, Antarctica - Oligotrophic Lake LV.19.BULKMAT1 | ecosystem: Environmental > Aquatic > Freshwater > Lake...
CGGCCTGCACCTCGATCTCGATCGTCTTGAACACGAAATTGGTCGCGTAGATTTGGCAGTGCGGGTGTGGGTTCGATACTCCGACCACTTCGCCCTTGTTCTCGAAGACGAGGACGTGCTCCACCTCCGGTAGCGCGCCCAGTTTCCGATACTCTACCTGCCAAGCTCGCAGCAGGACGACAATCTCGTCTGGCGAGAGCTCCGCCAACGTGAGATCGTGCCGCGGCGAGTAGCACACCACCTTCGCCGAGCCTCGAGCGGCGCGGGCACGATGGACGCCGCTGCCGTCGGAAGGCGCTGTCGAAACCTCGGGCGCGAACGGAGCCACGCAGGGGTGGTCGTTGTCGAACACAAAGACGTCCAGGTAGGCGTCGTTCTGCTGACCACTCACCCGCAGGTTGCCGGGACACAGAAAGCAGTCCTTCATGTAGCTGGGCGAGGCAGGCGCCCCGCTATGGACCTGCTCGCCGCTCCAGGGCCGGTTCTGCCGGTGGGCCGCCACCACCACCCACTCCTCGCGCAGCGGATGCCAACGTTCTTCCCAGGCGCTCATTAACGAATTCTATTAAAAAAACCGGCTGCTGTGCCTACTTGCGGATTAGTTCCGGCCAGCCATCACCCACGGCCCGGCCTGCGGGGTGGTAGACCACGCTATTGGCCGAACGAAGGTAGCTCTGGCCGAGAAAGGCCGCCACGCGATAGCGGCATCAGCTGGAAAGGGCATAAAGTCCGCTGAAGCAGCGGCGCGCGGGCCCGCTCCCGGTGGCATGCAGCTTGCGTAGACCGTCGTCAAAGCGTGACACAAGCGGACCCGGACGCGAGCGAACAGCACACCAGCCAAACGCTGCGAAAGAGCGCGCGGGACGCCTACCGCGCAGTGTTCGACCAAAGCCCGCTACCCATGCTGATTTGCGACAGGGTCAGCCTAGAGGTGTTGGCGGCTAATGAGCTCGCGGCCAGGCTTCACGGCTCGACGCCAGACGAGCTGGTTGGCGTCTCGCTGTTTCAGCTACGCCGGGTGTCCGACTTGACCCCGGTCATGCTGAAGCCCGCTTCGGGCGGCGAGCTATCGCCCGGGTTCGGCTACCACCTCAAGCCGGATGGTTCGCTCGTGCCCGTGCAGATGTCCGTACACGCGCGAGAGTTCGAGGGACGCCCGGCTTGGCTATGTGTGCTCACCAGCTTGGACGAAACGCTCAGACCGAACGAAGCAGAAGCGAAGCGACGCATGTTCGAGTTGGTCGGTCGGATCGCGCTTGGCACTGCACACGACCTCAACAACCAACTGTCGGTGATCTTGTCGTTCACGAGCCTGCTCTCCGGGCAGCTAGTTGAGCCGGACACGGCGCAGAGCGACCTGGGCGAGATACACGAGGCGGCTGAACGGGCGACGACACTCATCCGACAGATTACCAGCCTAACGCGCCGGAACCCGGTCGCGCCCAGGCCGCTCCCATTGAACGAGTTGGTACAACGGCTCGATCAGCTCTTGCGCCACTTGCTCGACGATTCCATCAGCCTAACCACTCGCCTCGAGCCCAACCTGGAGCCGGTACTGGCCGAAGCCGGTCAGCTCGAACGCTTGCTCTTGCACCTCGTTGCGAGCGCCGGGGACGCTTTGAGCGCCGGCGGCAGCATCGCCCTCGAGACCAAGAATGTCGAGCTCGACAACCCATCGGGCCTGGCCAAGTACGTGATGCTGAGCGTGAGCGCCGCTCCCGGACCGTCCGTTGGACTCGCGGTTGAAGAAGGCGCGCGCTTTTGCGGGGCCGCATTTGCGGCCCCCGGGCAGATAGCGTTCGAAATGGCGGGGACCGCCGCCGGTCTCGCCGCGGCGTCTTCCATAGTAAAACAATCGGGGGGGACCTTCTGGGTCGAGACCGATGCTCTCGGTGGCGCCCGTTTCGTGGCCTGCTTGCCAAGCCCAAGTTAGGCAGCGGCGCCGGGGTCGCGGCTCTGGTAGTGGGTCCGGGCGCTTGTCCTCCCTGCTCGAATGTCCCAAGCAAGCTCGCTGCCCGGGCTGCCCGCTCGGCGCGCTTGGTTACGAACAAGCCCTTCAAAGCAAGGCGGGCCGGCTGTCGCTCCTCCTGGCCCACTACCCCACTCTCTGCCCCGAGCTGACCCCGGCGAAGCCCGCTACACCTCGGGTGCATTACCGACTGCGCGCCAAGTTGGTGGTGGCCGGAGCGCGGCTCGGCCTGTTCGAACGCGGCTCGCATCGAGTCGTCGACATCGAAGGTTGTCGGGTGCTCGCGCCAGGCCTTTCGGTGGCGAGCGAAGCTCTGCGCGCTTTGCTGCCCCTTCCCATCTACGGCGCGGATCTCCGGCAAACGTCCGAGGGCGTGCTCGTCAACCTTCTGACCGATTCGCCTCAGGCCAGGCCCGCACTGCAGCAGGCGGCGCGCGCGCTATGCGAAACCGGCCAGGTGCTGAGTGTAGCGTTTAGCTTGCGCCCGGAGGGTTCTCTGCGCCTGCTCGCTGGAAAGGCCGAAGTCTTGTGCGGTCCGGCCGATGCCCGACACCGTCTGAGTGATGACGCGCCATTCACCTACGCCGTACACGGGGGATTCGTGCAGGCTCACGCCGGCCAGGCAAGCTACGTTTATCAGCAGATCCGGGCTGAGCTCGAGCGCGAGCTCGACGGGCTTGCGGGACGGGAGGTACTGGAGCTGTTTGCAGGCAGTGGGACGCTCGCTCTGCTGCTAGCCAGCTCAAATGCCAAGGTGACCGCCGTAGAGGCCTACGCCGCAACGATCGACTTGGTGCAACGAGCCGCCGTGGAGCAGAGCCTGCACTTGACCCACCGAGCCGAGGACGCCGAGCACTTCCTGTCAGCTCAGAACCGCTCGAGAAAACGCTACGACGCGGTGATCGTCAATCCTCCGCGTCGCGGGCTTTCGCCAGAGCTGCGAGGCTCGCTGGCTGCCTTGGCTCCGCGTTGCGTGGCCTATCTCTCTTGCAATCCGGAAACGCTGGCTCGCGATCTTTCGCACCTCGCAGTGTTGGGGCTTGGCGCGAAGCGCGCCGAACCGCTGGACATGATTCCGTGGAGTGACGCGATAGAGGTGCTTTGCTGGCTCACGCAGGCTCTGCCTCCACTGCCCGAAGTACTCCACGAGGACGCGCGTTTCGTGGCGGTCGCCAAGCCCGCGCATGAGCCTATTCTCGAAGGCAAAGAGTATCCTGGAAGCCTGCTTGCGCGCGTGAAGCGTTTACCCGGTTGCCAAGCGGCGACTGCAGTCGAAAGGCTGGATACAGCCGTGAGCGGCGTGTGTTGGTTCGCCAAATCGCCCTCAACCGAACTGGCCCTACGCCGGGCGCTCGCTTCCGCCGAGCGGCGCTACTGCGTGCTAGTGCGTGGCAACCTGCGCAAGCAAGGCACCATCTCGCGTCAGCGGCGCGACCCCGACCCGCTGCGAGAAGGCGGCAGCGCGGCCGTAGGTGAAGGCACCCGCGCCGTAGGTGCTGGCACGCGCTACAAGAAGCAGGCTGAGCTAGGCCGACACTCGCTAGTGCACGCCTCCTCGACAGCGGAAGACGCGCGGGAGGTGCTGCAGGCGTTTGCCAGCATCGGTCATGCGGTCTTGGGTGACGAACGTCACGGAGATGCCAGAAGCAACCAGCATTTGTCGCATCGCCACGGTCTTGACCGTCCGTTTTTGCACTGCTCGAGCGTAGAGCTCGCCGGGGACGAGGGCGCTGGGATCACCGCCTCGTGCGAGCTGACGCCTGACCTGGCCGCGGTCATGCGGAGTCTCGCGTCAGACTAGTTTTTTAGCGAACGCCGCCAGAATCGCGCCGATGTGCACGCCGTGCTCGATGCTACCGTCGGTGGCGAGGCGCGCTAGATCCGAAAGCGGCACCAGCACCATCTCCAATATTTCAGTTTCTTCGGGCGCGGGTTTGAGCGTTGGCCTGGCGCCGCGCGCGCAGAAAAAGTGCGCGTGGGTCGTGTGGCGGGCCGGCTCGGTCGGGACGCAATGAATGCCAACCCAGTCACTGGCTTCGTACCCCGTCTCCTCGGCCAGCTCGCGCCGCGCCGCCTGCTCTGGAGTCTCGTTCGGCTCGATGACCCCGGCCGGTAGCTCCAGACTGGCGCGACCGATGCCGTGGCGATACTGCCGTACCAGCACCACTTCGGAATTCTCCGTGACACAAAGCACGCTCGCCCAATCCGGTCCGTGGATGACGTGAAAACGCTCTATCTGATGACCATTGCCGAGCTTTACGCGATCTTCTCGCAGCTGAAGCCAGCGCTCGCTAATGAGCAGTTTTGTTTCGAGCACCTGCCAAGGCTTCACGGGCCCCTGCTAACACGACTTACGCCCGGCCGCCTCGATTCGGCTGACCCGCAACCGCGGGCTCGCCCCGAAACCTAGGAGACTGGTGTTTTTCAAACTCCAGCCTCCTAGACCTGTCCTGGGGGAGGAGGCACGCGCCTCCTCCCCTCCACGCGGCGGCTCCGCCGATTTCGACAGCTGGTTTCACACCACCCTCCTAGTCTCGCTTACACTGCGGGTCGTGAGCGAAGAGCTTCGTCGCGCACTCGACGACCCCGGTTACACGCCGCCCCGGCGCGCCTTTAGCGGCATCGTCGCGCTCTTGGCTCACCCGGAGCTTGGCGAACGCGCAGAAAAGGCCTTGCTCTCTGCAGGCCTTCCGGCGGCCGCGTTCGCGGCTCAAAGGCTGAGCACCAGCGAGCCCTTCGAAGACCAGGCGCTGCTCCGTTTGGTGGGTCGCGCGCTCCGCTCGCACGACTCACCCGAGCTCTTGGAAGCGCTGCTGCTTGCGCTACGAAGTCCCCGACCGGAGACGCGTCGCTCCGCAGCCGTGGCGCTGGGCAAGAGTGGACGGGTAGCGGCCGAGCCCGCGCTGATCGAGTGCCTGCGCACGACCGATACCAAGCTGCTGCGCTCGACGGTCGAAGCGCTTGGCAAGGTCGGCGGTCAGCCCACACTGGCGGCCCTTGCCAACTTGAAGCCGACCGAGAACCTGCGACAGGTCGTCGAGCGGGCGCGCCTGATGCTCGAGCGAACTACGGAAAGAGACAGCGCCGTCTCCAGCGTGAACGCTCTAGATGTACCGCTGCCGGAGCGCAGGCCCATCTTGCTCGCGTGCCGCGCAGGGCTTTCGGGGTTGCTGTGCGAAGAAGCCGCGGCGTTCGAGCCCGAGCAGCGAGGCCCAGCGGAGGTACGCATGCTCCACGGCGGAGCTCTACGTCCGCTGCTCGAGCTCAGGCTTGCGCTGGGCATCGGAGTCGAGTGGCCGCTTTTCGAACGCGACTCGCTGCCACTGGCCGTGCTCCACACGCTTCTGGCGCCAGAGCTAGTGCCGACGCTGCAAGCTTGGACCACGGGACCGTTGCGATTTCGGCTGGTTTGGGACGGCCTTGGGCATCGGCGCGCGGACACGTGGAAGGTCGCGCAAGGTCTGCACGAAGCAGGCTCGCTGCTAAAGAACGATCCGACTCAGGCGCCGTGGGTGGTTCACGTTCGAAGCGGTCCCGCCCGTGGGCTGCTGCTAAGCCCAGTGGCCCACCCGGAGCTGCGTTTTTCTTACCGCACGCGAGACGTACCGGGGGCGTCGCACCCAACCTTGGCAGCGGCGCTGGCGCGGGTCGCCGGGGCGCGCGAGGACGATGTGGTCTGGGATCCGTTTGCGGGCAGTGGCGTCGAGCTCATCGAGCGGGCTCTGCTGGGTCCCTACCGCGAGCTGCACGGTAGCGATCTCGAGTCGCGCGCTCTCTCCGCTGCTCGGGAAAACTTCCGGAGCGCGAAGGTCGCAGGCGTGCAGCTCGCGCAAGCCGACGCCCGCAGCCACAAGGTCGCCGGTCTCAGCTTGGTGCTCAGCAATCCTCCTATGGGCCGGCGCGTCCTGCGTGCCAGCGGTCTGTCGGGGCTTTTGTGTCAGGTGGTGAGGAACGTCGCAGGCCAGCTCGTGCCAGGTGGTCGCATGGTTTGGCTGTCACCCTTCGCAGAAGCCACGGCCCGTGCCGCCGCGGACGCGGGCCTGTCCGTGGAGCGCCTCGGATCCCTGGACCTTGGGGGCTTTAGCGCTGAGTTGCAGCGGTATTTTCGACCTTTAGGTGGCTCATGGACTTGACGTTTCCGATCGTTTCGCAATAATGACCGGCGAGTCAGTGACCGAGCAGTCACCGACGGGTGTCCGCAAAGTCCTATGCCCCGCCCCAGCGATCCCCTTGCTAGAGCCCGCCTGCTAGAGGCCGCCAAAGCCATTTTCTCGGAGAAGGGGCTCGATCGCGCCAAAGTCGAAGACATCACGAACCTGGCCCAGCTGTCCAAGGGCGCCTTCTACCTCCACTTCGAGAGCAAGGAGGAAGCCTTTCAGGAGCTTCTGGCCGGCATCGTCTCGCACTTGGAGCGGCTGCTCGACGACGCCGGGGACCTGCAACTGGCCACGCTACCGGGTGCGGGAGGGCTCGCCGGGTACGTGGACGATTGCCACGTCCGCAACGTCGAGATCTACGCGTTCATTTGGGAGAACCGCGCGCTCATGGCGATGTTGATGGATGGCGGCGGTTCGGCAAACTACCAACACCTCATCGAAGACTTTGCTCAGCGCGCTCAGCGGCAAACCGCGGCCCTGCTCCAGCACGGCGTTGAAATAGGCCTGTACCGCGAGGACCTCGACGTGGAGGCGGCCGCCGCGTTCATCGCCGGGGGCTTCGATCGCATTGCGCGCCAGTTGGTCAAGAGTCCGAGGAAGCCGGATCTGGACCAAATGCTCCGCGAGGTACAACGTCAGTTGCTGGGCGGAGTGGCGCGGCCCGAGGTCTTGGCGGCGCTAAAGCTCGATTCGCAGAAACTCTCCGGAGCCATCGACCTAGAGCGCGTCGAAGGCGCCTCTTCTGACCTCGCTTCGGGGTAACGCACAACCGCAAAGGTGAGAGAATGTCTGATAGCGACATCGCTTCCAGGGGCTCGAGTTCCACGCCGTCCGCGGCCGCCCCGGCGCGGGTGAAGGCCCCGCTAGTCGGTGTGATCGGCGGACTGCTCCTGGTCGGCGGTCTCACGCTCTGGACGGTGACGCGGATCAGCACTGCGACGAAGGCGCAGGCGGCCGTCGCGGAACGCCGCCACGCGGACGCCGAGCAAGCAGCAGCGCGAGCGAAGAGCCCTGAGCGCGTGCTGGTGGCATACGGCGTAGCCGCGAAGTGGTTGCCCAGTGTGGAGCTCGAGGGCACTTTGGAGGCGCAGCAATCGGCCAGCCTCGGGTTCAAGGTCGGAGGCAAGATCGGGTCGCTCAGAGTGAGGATCGGCGACCAAGTCAAAGCCGGCGCCCTGCTCGCCACGCTGGATGCGACCGAGGCAGGCGCCCAGGCCGCTGCAGTCGCCGCCCAAGTCCGGGCTGCGGAGGCGCAGCTGGCCCTGGCTCAAGACGGCGAACGACGAACGCAAGCGCTGGTACAAAGCGGCTCCTTCTCCGAGGCCAGCGGCGTGCAATCGGTGCAGCAACGCGCCTTGGCGCTGGCGCAGCTCGACGCGGTCAAGGCGCAGCACTCCTTGACCCGGGTAGCGCTCGGCAATCACAGCCTCACCGCTCCCTTTGCGGGCACCGTCACCAAGGTGCCGGACGGCATTGGGGAAGTGGTCGCTCCAGGTGCGTCCCTATTCGAAGTCGTCGATACCCGACTGCTGAAGCTTTCAACCAGCGTGAGCGAGCACGACGCGAACCTGCTGGCCACCGGGGCTCAGGTGCTGCTCGAGGGCGAACGTGGCCAGGTGGTGGGGCGCATCAGCGCCGTTCTCGGGACCGTGGATCCGAAGACCCGCCGTGTGCCGGTCGAAGCGGCTTTCGAGAACCCAGGCCAGCTCCGCACCGGCTCCTTCGTGCGCGCGCGTGTCCACGCCAAGGACGAGATCGACGTCCTGAAATTGCCGCACGGAACGCTGCGGCCCGGTTCGCAAGACGAGGTCATGGTCGTTACTGCAGAGGGCAAGCTAGAGGCCCGTCACGTAGTCTACGCGGTCGACAAGGACGGAACCCTGCTGGTCCGACGCGGCATTGCTGCCACGGACAAGCTGCTGTCGGCTCCCAAGCCCGAATCGAAGTCAGGTGACGTGGTGACCATCGACACCGCTGCCGGGCCCAAGCCGTGAACATCTCAGCCGTCGCGATCAAACGGCCGGTCTTTACCGTCATGCTGACGGTGGCGTTGCTCGTGCTTGGCGGCATGGGCTTTCTGCGCCTGGGCAGCGATCAATTCCCTGACGTCACGTTCCCGGCGGTCGTGGTCACGGTGCCCTACCCTGGCGCCAGCCCAGCAGAGGTAGAAACACTCGTCGTCAAACCGCTCGAGGATTCAGTCGTCAGCCTGAACGGTATCGATCGGGTGCGCTCATTCTCGCGCGAGGGCTCCGGGCAGCTTTTCGTGCTGTTCAACCTCGGCGTCGACATCTCCGAGGCCGCCACCGAGGTGCGCGAGCGCATCTCTCAAGTCCGCTATCGTCTGCCTTCGGAAACGAAGGAGCCGATCATCCAGCGCTTCGACGTCTCGGCGTCGCCCGTCTTGACCTACACGCTGCGCGGCACCGGCTCACTCTCCGAGCTCCGGAACTACGCGGACGAAACCCTGCGGCCCGCTCTGGAGCAGGTCGAAGGTGTAGCCGCGGTGGATGTAAAGGGCGGCGCCAAGCGTGAAATCCGGGTGGATTTGGACCGCGCCCGCGTCGACGCATTGGGCCTTGGCCCCGGACAAATCGTGCAGCGTCTGCGGCTGGAAAACCTGAATGTGCCGGCCGGCCACTACGACGAAGGCGCGCGTGAGATCAGCGTCCGAACGATGGCGGAGTTCACGAACGTCGAGCAGATTCGCGAGACCATCGTGGCCTCTGCCCCCGACGGCTCGGTGGTGCGACTGCGCGACGTGGCCAACGTCATTGACGGCTTCGAAGACCAGCGTGTGCGCGTGCGCGTGAATGGCGAAGAGGCCGTGACGCTCGAAGTACGCAAGCGCTCCGGTCAGAACACCGTGGCCATCGCAGAAGCCGCCAAGGCTCGCATGGCAAGCTTGGAAAAAGACTTTCCGAAGAACATTAAAGCCTCCTTGATCATCGATCAAGCTCGCTTCATCCAGGCTCAAGTGACCCAGGTCGAGCATGACATCGTCTTCGGCGGAGTCATGGCGGTGCTGGTGATCCTGGTTTTCATGCTCGATCTACGCTCCACCCTGATCAGCGCGGTGGCGCTCCCAACCAGCGTTATCGGCACGTTCTTCTTTATGTACGTGCTCGACTACTCGCTCAACATGATGACCCTGCTGGGGCTATCCCTGGCTATCGGTTTGCTGATCGACGACGCCGTCGTCGTGCGCGAGAATATTTTCAAGCACCTGGAGGCCGGAAAGCCGCCCATGCAGGCGGCCTTGGATGGGACGAAGGAGGTCGCGCTCTCGGTGCTGGCCACTACCCTGACCATCGTGGCGGTGTTTCTGCCCATCGCCTTCGTCAAAGGCATCGTCGGGCAGTTCTTTCGGCAGTTCGGCATCACGATCTCGGTGGCGGTCGTCATCTCGCTGTTCGTGGCCTTTACCCTCGACCCCATGCTGAGCGCGCGTTTCTCCAAGGATCGCAGCAAGCGGGATAGTTTTGCCTGGCTGAAGGCGCCCTTCGAATGGGGATTCCGACAGATTGAGCTGACCTACAAGGCGGTCCTGCACTGGTCACTCAGCCACAAGTTGATCATCGGCGGGCTGGCCTTAGGCAGCCTCGTCTTCATGGTCTACATCGCCAAGCTAACCGGTCAGGAGTTCGTCAATGCCGAGGACCGGGGCCAGTTCATCCTAGAAGCCGAGCTGCCGGCTGGCACGTCCCTTTCGGAGACCGCGCGCCTCACGCGGAGCGTCGAAATGGAGATCCTGCAACACCCTGAGTTCCAGGTCGTGTTCGCGACGCTCGGCGAGGGCGACCAGGCCAACAAGGTCAAGTGGCGCGTGGTGGCCAGCAGCAAGCTCGAGCGCAGCGCCACGTTGGCGGAGCTGAAAGAGATGGGTCGCAAGGCCGCGCAGAAGTTATCGAACGCAAAAATTTCGGTCACTGACCCACCGTTCGTCGAAGGCGCCGTCACCGAGGCGCCAATCATGATCAACGTACGCGGGCAAGAGTACCCGGACATCGAGCGCGTCTCGACTCAGATCGAGAAGATTCTCAAATCCACCCCGGGCGTCGGAGACATTCAAGTCCGCTACTCACCGGGCAGGCCCGAGCTCTCGGTGTCGGTCGATCGAAACCGCGCGGCCGATCGCGGACTCTCCGCCGCAGAAGTCGCGCTGGCGCTGCGCACGGCGGTGGAGGGAGACGAAGCGGGCAAGCTGCGCCAGCCTGGCTTGAAGGACGACGTGCCGATCAAGGTGCGACTCGACAAGAGCTACCGCACCGACGCGACTGCCATCGCCAACTTGACGCTCGCTACGCCCCGCGGCCCCGTCAAGCTGGGCGACGTAGTACACATCAACCGCACGGACGGTCCGCAGGTTATCGAGCGCGAGAACCGCAACCGACAAATCACTCTTTGGGCCACCCCAATCGGCCGCCCCCTGGGCGACGTTGCGGCCGAGTTTCAACCGCAGATCGCAAAGCTCGCTCTCGCGCCCGGCATGTCCATCTTTTATGATGGCCAGCTGCGTCTAATGAACGAGAACAACTCGAACATGGCCATCGCGCTCTTACTGGGCGTTGTGTTCATCTACATCGTGCTCGCGTCCCAGTTCGAGAGCTTCGTTCACCCGCTGACCATCATGGTGACGCTGCCGCTCGCGCTCGTAGGTGGCATTCTGGCCTTGTTTCTCACCAACAATACGCTGGCGATGGGCGCGATCATCGGCATCGTCTTGCTGATGGGCCTCGTCACGAAGAATGCAATTTTGCTGGTGGACAGAGCCATCGTGCGGGTACGCGATCACGGCGAGTCGCCGCTTCAGGCCATCTTGGAAGCGGGGCCAGAGCGACTGCGTCCGATCTTGATGACCTCCGCCGCCATGGTGCTCGGCATGTGGCCTACGGCCGTGGGGAACAGCGAGGGCAGCGAGTTTCGCGCGCCCATGGCGATCGCGGTGATAGGCGGCGTGCTCAGCTCGACCTTGCTGTCGCTAGTCGTGGTTCCGGTATTCTATTTGACGATCGAGAATCTAAAGGGCTCCATCTCACGCCTCGGCGGCGGCAAGAGCCGCAAGGCGAAGGCTGGCGCTGCTGCGATCTACCAGCCGGCCTTCGCGACGGGCGTCGGCTCGTCGAGCTCGCCACAGGCTCGCTCCGGCGAGCTGACTGCGGCTCCGGTCTTGACCAAGGGTCTCTGAGCCAGAAGCCGCCCGTTCGATAGTCCCCAGCTCGAGGAGTACTCCGTTCCATGCGCATCGCCCTGCCTCCCCTCACGGCTCTCGTCTGTCTGCTCCACGCCGGCCCGAGCCTGGGCCAAAATCCAGCGCCTGCTGCCCTGGCGCCACCGGCCCCCCCCGTTGGCGCTTCCGGCCCCGAGGCTCCCGTCGGCAAGGTCACGCTGGAGCTGCAGCAGAAGCTCGAGTCGATGCTCAAGGGCAACGGGCTCACCGCAGATGAGGTGGCAACGCGCGCCGTGCGGACCAGCAGCCAGGTGCTGGCAAAACAGAAGGCCACTCTCGCCTCGAACGCCAGCGTAGACCAGTCGCAGAGCAGCTTCTATCCGTCGCTCACGCTGAGCGCGCGCTACACACGTCTTTCGGAAATTCCTCCCTCGAATCTAGGCGGGTTTGGTGGCGACGGCACTTTGGTCGTCTCTCCCAACCCCGACCCGCATCCGGTGCTGCCGGGCGAGCCCTTGCTCGCGGTACCGATCCCGACCTTCAGCTTTCCTAGCGTGCTCAACCAGTACGTGCTTCAGGCGAGCCTGAATGTGCCGCTTTCCGACTACTTGCTGCGTATGTCGCGCGCGCTGGGCAGCGTCTCGAAGGCCCGAGAAAGCAGCGAGCTGGACGAGCGTGCCGTCAAGCTGTCGGTGGCTCGCGACGCCCGGGTTGCCTACTACCA
>Ga0163144_10023930_pt1 | contig 12020 bp, 10 predicted proteins | sample OliLak19BULKMAT1_FD_123175 | JGI IMG/M metagenome (GOLD analysis project Ga0163144, IMG submission 123175) | Freshwater microbial mat bacterial communities from Lake Vanda, McMurdo Dry Valleys, Antarctica - Oligotrophic Lake LV.19.BULKMAT1 | ecosystem: Environmental > Aquatic > Freshwater >...
GCTCCGCGAGGATCGCCTGTCGGTCCGGGCGACCGTCGCCGCCGACACACGGCTCCTGCGCCTGCTCGACGTGCCGCGCGGCTTCGGGATCCTGGGTCGAGCCATGGACGCCGGCCAGCGCATGGCTGAGGCGAAGACCGCCGTGCCCATCCGGACGGACGGCGCCGAGCGGGTCACGACGGCGTCGCTGCCTGGCGAACGCGCCGAGGTCGCCGTGGCCATCCCGGGTGTCAGCGGCCCATGGGGTGCGCTGCTCCTGGTCAGCCGCGATCCCATCGGTCTGACCGCCACGGACATGGACCTGGCCGCGGTCGTGGCCGTGAACATCGGCAGCGTCGTCGAGGCGGCACGTCGGCACGACGAAGTGGAGCACCTGCTCCACCGCGCTGACGCCCTGCGACGCGTGGCGGGCGACATCGGCAGCCGCCTGGACCTCGATCGCATCCTGGCCGGTCTGGTCGACCACTCGATGGTGCTCTTCGAGGCCGATCGGGCGGCGGTCTTCCTGCGCCAACCGGACGGCCAGATCCAGGCGGAGGTCAGCCGTGGCCTGTCCAGCGCCTACTTGACCGCAGCCCGCGTGCCACTGACCAAGAGCCTGTCGGCCGCGGCCATCGCGGCCCGCCGGCCGCTCTATTCGGTCGGCTACCGCGATGACCCGCGCGGCGCTTCCGTCCGGGCGGCGGTCGTCCAGGAAGGCTTCGACACGAAGTGCACCGCGCCGCTGATGGACGGCCCGGAGGTCCTCGGCCTGCTCAACGTCTACCACGACGCGCCCCACGCCTGGACCGCGGATGAGCTGGAGACCGTGGCCGCCCTGGCGACCCAGGCGAGCGTCGCCATCCGGGCCGCGCAGGACTTCGGGCGGATGTCCACGTGGGCCGCCCAGCTCCAGTCGATCCAGCAGCTGGGCACGCGCCTCAATCGGCTGACCAGCGGCCGCGACATCGGTCATGCCATCGCGACCGAGCTGCGCCAGCTCATCGACTACCACAACGTGCGCGTCTACCGGCAGGTCGACGGGGAGCTCATCCCGATCGCCATGTCCGGCCAGGTCGGGGAGTACGTCGACGAGACGCCCGACCAGCTCAAGGTCGCCGTCGGCCAGGGCATCACCGGCTGGGTCGCCCAGCACCGCATCGCCCAGAACCTGCCGGATGCGGCGGCCGACCCGCGGGCCAGCACCATCCCGGGCACGGAGAACGACCTCGACGAATCGATGCTCCTGGCGCCGATGCTATACGAGGATGCGGTCCTCGGCGTGCTCGTCCTGTCCAAGCTCGGCCTCCACCAGTTCAGCGACGACGACCTGCGCCTGCTCGTCATCTACGCGAGCATCGCGGCCCAGGCCATGATCAATGCCGATACGGCCGAGCGCCTGCGGGCGCAGTCGGCCGCCCTGGAACGCCAGATGCGCAGCCAGCGCGAGCTCCTCCAGATCACCGAGACGATCCTGACCACGCTCGACGGCCAGGGCGTGCTGGAGGCCATCACCGAGCGCCTCGGCGACTTCATCGCCTGCGACAACATCGCCATCGAGGTCGTCGATCCGCTCACCGGGCTGCTCACGCCGATGACCGCCCGGGGCATCCACGCCGCCCACTACCTGGAGCCGTGGGAGCTCGGCGAGACGGGCATCGCGACGTGGGTCGTGGAACACAACGAGGCCGTCTACGTCGACGACGAGATGACCGATCCGCGGGTCAATCACTTCCGCGATGTGGGCAGCGAGGCGATGCAGGGCAGCCTCATCGTCGTGCCCCTGCGTGGGCGGTCGGGAGCGGTCGGGGTCCTGACCATCGAGCGCCTGGGGATCGGCAACACCTTCGCCCCGGAGGAGTTCGACCTGGTCCAGCTCTTCGCCGCCCAGGTGTCCATCGCGCTCCAGAACGCCGAGGTCTTCCGGGCCGTGGAGATCCGGGCCCAGTCGGACGCGCTGACCGGGCTGCTCAACCACGGCACGTTCCAGGAGCGCCTGCAGCGGATGGTCCGCGACGGCCAGCCCTTTGGCCTGATCATGCTCGACCTCGACGACTTCCGCGACATCAACAACGCCCATGGCCACCAGGCCGGGGACGACTACCTGCGCCGCATCGGACGCGCCCTGGTGCGCGCCGGGCGCGAGACCGACCTCGTGTTCCGCTACGGCGGCGACGAGTTCGCATTCCTCCTGCCGGGCGTGGACGCCGATGGGGCCGCCAACGTCGCCGAGCGCGCCCGCGCGGCGATGCACGACCTGGGGCGCCATGTGACCGCGTCGATCGGCGTGGCCACATTCCCCGCCGACGGCGTCGCCGCCGACGAGGTCCTGCTCGCGGCCGACCGGGCGTGCTATGCCGCCAAACGCGGTGGCAGGGATGGCATCGCGACGGCAGCCCAGGGTCTCGCCCTCGCCGACGAGTTCCTGCCGCAGGCACCGACGCCCGTCGACTCCGAAGTGATCGGCGCGTCCTGAGCGCGGCAGCGAGAAACGTCAGCCGTCACCACGATCGGCCGTCGTCCGTCACGATGGCCACGATGAGCGATCGCATCGGGACCGGGCTGCTGCTGGGCGTCGTCGCCCTGGTGAGTCTGACCAGCGCCGGATGCGTGCCGAACCCTGGCGGCCTCGCGGACCCGTCGGCGGCCTCGGGCACGGACGCAGCAGTCACCGCCGCGCCGACGCCGAGCGGGCCGACGCCGACCCCGTCATTCACGCGCCCGACCCCGACCCCGCTGCCGACCTTCCTGGTCTACGTCGTCCAGTCGGGCGACTCGCTGGAGGGGATCGGCGACCGATTCGGGACGAGCGGGCGGAGCATCGCCCAGTGGAACCGCTTCAGCTACCCATCGCTCGACCCGCTGTCGGACGACTATGAGCCGGACCGGATCGTGGTGGGCTGGACGCTGCGCCTCATCCCGGGCCTGGAGTACGACCCCGAGGAGTTGCCCGGACCCACGCGCTAGAGGCGACCGGCCTCGATGATGCGCTGGAGGAACTGCCGCGTCCGCGGTTCGCGCGGCTCGCTGAACAGCTGCTGCGGCGGCCCCTCCTCCAGGACCACGCCACCGTCGAGGAAGCACACCCGCGACGCGATCTCACGGGCGAACGTCATCTCATGGGTGGCGATGACCATGGTCATGCCGCCGGCCGCCAGCTCGCGGATGACGTCCAGGACCTCGGCCACGAGCTCCGGGTCCAGGGCGCTGGTGATCTCATCGAGCAGGAGCAGATCCGGGTGCATGGCAAGAGCCCGCACGATGGCCACGCGCTGCTGCTGTCCGCCGGACAGGCGGTCGGGGTACTCGCCGATCTTGTCGCCCAGGCCGAAGCGCTCCAGGAGCGCGGTAGCATCGCGTTCAGCCTCGGCTCGCGGCGTCCCCAGGACCCGCCGCGGCCCCAGCGTGACGTTGTCCAGGACGCGCATGTGCGGGAACAGGTTGAACGCCTGGAAGACGATCCCGATGCGCCGCCGGATGCGATCGACATCGACGCCCAGGGCGGTGATCTCGTCGGCGTCGATGGTGATCGAGCCCTCGTCGACCGCCTCCAGCAGGTTGATGCAGCGCAGCAGCGTGGACTTGCCGCTGCCCGAGGCGCCGATGAGGCAGACGACCTCGTGCTCGGCCACGTCGAGGTCGATGCCGCGCAGGACCTCGAGCTTGCCGAACGACTTGTGCAGGCCGCGGATGTGCAGCGCCGGCCGGGCCGCCGTCGGCGCTGGCGTGCTCGGCGGCGTGCTCGGCGGCGTGGTCGCCGGCGGCATCGATGCCGTCATCGGACGCCCCCTGCGGCGCGCTGGCGCCGCTCGCGCGAAACCAGCCAGTCGACCAGGCGGGTCATCGGGATGGTGATGACCAGGTACACGAGCATGACCCCGATGTAGTACGACCAATTGAAGTTGCCGGACTGCTTGATCTGGGCGGTCCGGAAGACCTCCACGACGCCGATGAACGACACCAGCACGGTGTCCTTCTGGAGCCCGATGAAGTCGTTGAGCAGCGGTGGGATGACCCGCCGGACAGCCTGTGGCAGGACGACGAAGCGGAGCGCCTTGAGCCGGCTCAGGCCCAGCGAGCGGGCGGCCGCCTCCTGGCTGGGATGGACCGACTCGATGCCCGCCCGGTAGACCTCGGACACGTACGCCGAGTAGATCAGGACGAGGGCGACGAGCGCCCAGATGAACGGATCCCTGGGCACACCCTCGATGCGCAACCCTGGGATGCCGAAGCCCAGGAAGAAGATCCAGACCACGCCTGGCACGGCTCGGAAGACGTCCGTGTAGATGGTCGCCAGCAGACGGAACGGCAGGAATGCCGGCCCGGGCACGCTGCGCACGACGGCCACGATCAGGGCGACGACGAGGACCAGGACCTCGGCGATGGTGAACAGCGCGACATTGGTCAGGAAGCCATCGACGAGGTCGGGCATCGACTCGACGATGCGCGGCACGTCGAAGAACGAGGTCTGGACCACCGGCCAGTTCGGTGCGTTGACGATGGCCACGGCCAGGCCGCCGAAGACGATGACGAGGCTGACCAGGGCGATGGCCGTGTTGCGCACGGCCAGCCGCCGCTCGGCCTGGCGCCGGGCAGCGCGAGACCCGCTCGAGGGGCCGGCTCCGAGATCGGATCCGGGTTCGCGCGGGTCTCGTGTCGTTCTCTGGTCCGTCACCTGACGGAGGGTAGCGGGTCGGCGCCGCCGCTAGGGGGTCAGCGCCGGGGCGCCGCCACCGGTCACCCACTCATCCGTGATGGCCGCCAGCGTGCCGTCGGCGGTGATCGTGGCGATGGCCTCGTTGACGCAGGCCGTCAGCGGGCTGCCCTTGTCGAGCAGGACGCTGAAGTACTCGGTCGCGTCACCGGTCGAGGGCAGTTCGCCGACGATCGTGCCGCCGTCCAGCTGGACCGCGGTGATGAAGAACGCGGTCGGCAGGTCGACCACGATGCCGTCGACCTGCCCGGCCGACAGCGCCTGGATGGCGGCGTCGAGCGTGTCGTACACGGCCGGGTCCTGGGTCGGGACGATGGTCTCCATGATGTACGTCAGGCTGGTGGTGCCGACCGGCGCGGCCAGCTTGAACTCCTTCAGGCCGGCGACCGAGGTCACGGCGGCGATGGGGGTCCCGGCCAGACCGACGACGGACTGGTTCACGTCGAAGTAGCCGTCGGTCAGGTCGACCGCCTGGGCGCGCTCCTCGGAGAACGACACCTGGGTCAGGTAGATGTCGAAGTCCTTCTCGCCGGGCTGGATGGCGTTGTTGAACGGGACGGCGGTCCAGATGACCTCGGTCTCGGCGAAGCCCAGGGCCTCGGCGATGGCGTAGGCGGTCGCCGACTCCAGGCCGCGGCCGTTGTACGGGTCGCCCGATTCCCAACCCTCGGTACCGGTCTCACCCTCGGCCGGGAAGTCGAAGTACGGCGGGAAGGCCGGGTTGTCAGCGCCGACGGTCAGGGTGCCGGCCGTCTTGAGCGCGAGTGACTCCTTGGCGCAGGCGTCCGCGGTCGGAGCAGTGGTCGGGGCGTCGGTCGGGGCGACGGATGGGGCATCCGTCGCTGCGGAAGTGGCGGCCACGCTGGCCGACGGGCTAGCTGCGGCATCATCGCCGCCCGGGCGGGCGAACACGACAAAGCCGACGATCACGGCGGCAACGATCAGGGCCAGCACAGCGAGATTGCGATTGATGCGCATCGTTCGTTGGTCTCCTCGATTGGCAGGACGCGCGAGAGTGTACCGAACGAACCTCTACCTGTCAGGTGGGAGTTCGCAGGTCGCGCCCCGTCGACGACCCCCGGACGTGTCGAAGCGGTGCCGGGAGGAGGATCGGCACCGCTTCGACGGGGTGATCGGGCCGGCAGGAGGAGGGATCTCACCGGCGCGATCGGGATATTCGAGATGTCCGGAACGACGCTCGATCAGTGTGGCTGGGCCGACGCCCGGCAGTGGACCTCCCCGATCGGGATGCCCCACATGAACGCGGTCAGGTCGGCTGCCTCGGTCGGGGCCAGGCCCCGGCTCAGCAGCAGCATCCGATCGGTTGACCGGGTGACCAGCTGATCCCCCGCCCCGATGGGTCCGGTGCGGTATGGGCATGTTCGAACGGGAGGGGCGGGGTCGCGATGACCCGGCGGTCCCATGCCACCCGGTACTTCCGGGGGTGGTCGCTAGACTCCGGGCGTGCGTACCCGTCGGTTCGAGCTGCGACTGCTGGCCATCGCGTTGGTCGCCGCCTGGGCGACCGCGGCCGGCCTGGTCCTCGTGGCCTACCGTCCCGGTGGCCCGCTGGACGTGCTCGTGGGGGTCGCGATGCTGGCCCCGATCTGCATCAGCCTGTGCGCGCTGCGCTGGCCGCCGGTGGCCCGCGGTGCCGCGGCCTTCCCGCTCATGGTCACCCTCGGGACGATCAGCCTGCTCCTGCTCGTGCCGTCCATCGGCGGCGTGTGGAACCAGATCCAGGCGCTCGGCTCGCAGACGCTCATGCCGTCCGTCGAGGCCGCCTACCCGTGGGCTCTGGCCCTCCTGGGGACGAGCCTGTTCACCGGGTTCGGCGTGGCCCGCCGGGTGACCGGCGACCTCGCCGTGCGTCCCCGTCGGCTCGTCTTCGGCGTGGCGATCGGTGTCCTCCTGAGCGCCCTGGCCGGCGGCGCGTTCGCGGCGGTGGCCATCGCCAACGAGATCGCCCTGCGCGATGGCGGCGCCACGCCGAGCGCCTCGCGCTTCGGTCCGGTGGAGGGACCGGACCTCGCGACGTGCGACGCACCGTTCACCACCGGCTCCACGGCCCGCATCCGGCTCGAGCTGCAGGGCAAGGTGGATGGACGATCGCTGGGCACGGTGGACCTGTCCGGAACGCGGGCCGGCGAGGAGTTCTGGTGGCTGGCGTATGTCGCGACGGGACGCGAGCTGGGCCTGTACGGGCAGGCCTGGGTCGACGGCCGAGCGTTCGCGCGCAGCGCCTTCACGGGCTGGCGCCAGTCGGGACCGGTCCTGGCGCCGTCGGGGGCGCTGGACCTGTGGGCGGCCACGACCGTGCTCTCCGACCAGTATCTGGTGACCGCCGAGGATCGCGGCGAGGAGGTCATCGAGGGTGCCCGGGCGCGGCGCTGCCGCGTGTCGATCGACGGCGCGGCGTTCGCCGAGAGCTTCCCGCAGGTGCGCTTCCTGGTCGGCGACGCCGACATCTCGCGTTGGCGCGGCCAGCTCGATTACTGGATCTTCCTCGATGGCCAGCTGGGCCAGCTGGCGGGGTCCGTCAACGGCGATGCGCTCGACATCCAGGCGGATGCGCTGCAAGGCACCGTCACCCTCCGCCTGACGGCCACGGAACGCGGCCGCGACCTGGTCATCTATCCTCCGCTGCCATGACCGACGATGCCTTCGACCCCGACGCGTTCGACGACCTCGAGCTCGACGCCGAGGCCGAGGCCGAGGCCGAGGCCGAGGCCGAGGCCGACGGGGACGGCGAGCCGGCCCAGAGCGACGGCGACGGGGACGGCGAGCCGGCCCAGAGCGACGGCGACGGCCGGCGCTTCGAGAAGCGCGATCGCCTCGCTCGCATGCTCCGCGTGGTGGCCGTCCTGCGCGGCCACCCGGACGGGATCCGACCGGCCGATGTCGCCCGCCGGGTAGGCGTCGCGACGCGGACCGTATACCGCGACCTACGGGCCCTGGAGGACGAGGTCGGCGTGGCCACCTGGTCGGAAGGCGGCCGCTGGGGCGTCGTCAGCGACGCGTTCCTGCCGCCCCTCAAGCTGACCCTCGACGAGGCCATGGCTGTGGTCCTGTCGGCGCGGCTGATGGTCCGCTACGCCGACAAGTACGACCCGGACCTGGCCGCCGCCTTCGAGAAGCTGGAGGCGGTCCTGCCCCGGCCGCTCGCCGAGTACGTCGAACGGACGCTGGACATCCTGTCCCAGCACACCCAGGACGAAGCCTTCAGCGAGCGCGTTCACCGGCTCACCCGGGCGTGGGCCGAGCGGCGGGTCGTGACCCTGACCTACGAGCCGGCGCGCTACACCGCGGAGGCGGCCGCGCGTGAGGCCGTCGTCCACCCGTACCTCATCGAGCCGTCGCTGCAGACCCACGCCCTGTACCTCATCGGCTGGGACGAGACGCGCGGCGGGCTGCGGACCTTCAAGATCGAGCGCATCCGGTCGGTCAGCCTGACCCCGCGGACATTCGATCCACCCGAGGGCGGGGCGGTGGAGCAGGCGCTCCGCGGGGCCTGGGACATCATCGCGGACCAGCCACGCACGGAGGTCGTCCTGCGCTTCGATCCGTCGGTCGCGACACGCGTCGCGGAGACGACCTGGCACCCGGACCAGCACACGACGATCGACGCCGACGGGGCGCTGACGTGGCGGGTGACGGTCAGCGGCACGATCGAGATCCGCCTCTGGATCCTGTCCTGGGGCGACTCCGTGACGGTCCTGGAGCCCGCTGCGTTGCGCGACGATGTGGCCGCCACCATGCGCCGCGCGCTGGCCCGCTACGAGCCCCCGGACCACACCTGACCGACCCGCAGCGCACCCCAGGGGGTGGACCGCAGCGCCGACCTGGGGTAGGGTACCCGGGCCGACGTGCTCCCCCCAACCACGCCGAGGACCCCTATCGCATGATCGTCGCCCTGCGCCACCGCATGGCCCTTCGCTGGCTGCCCGCCATCCTCATCGCCACCCTGCTGGCGACCCTGGTCTCCGTCTCCACCCCCGAACCCGCCCTCGCGGTGACGGCTTCCGAGGTCGAGTTGACCCTGACCAACCTGGTCAACAAGAGCCGGACGGATGCAGGCCTGAAGGCGTTGCGCACGGACAGCGACCTGTCCGCCATCGCCGGCCTGCGGGCCACGCGACAGCGCGACGCCAACGTCATGAGTCACGCGATCGGTGGTGACCTGAAGGCGCAGCTGGCCTCGTACGGCGTGGCCTGGTACCGCTACGGAGAGAACGTCGGATACACCACGTATCCGTGGGGCACGCGCGCCGCCGGGAACATCCATTCGATGTGGATGAACAGTTCGTCGCACCGGGCGTTGATCATGAGCAGCTCGTTCAACTACGTGGGCGTGGGGCTGGCCTACCGCTCGTCCAACGGGCGGACGTACGCGTCGATCGTGTTCAGCGAATCGCCTGATCACACGACGGCCCGGGCGAGCATCCTGTCGGTCACGCGCAAGGGCGACGACGCGACCTGGACGTGGACCGGCTACGACCCGGTCCTCCAGACGCACACGGCCGGCCTGCGGGACTTCGATGTCCAGGTCCGCCGCGGGTCCAACGCCTGGACCACATTCCGCAACGACACGACCTCGCGGTCGCTCACCCTGTGGAACCGGTCGGGCGCGACCTACGGACTCCGCGTGCGGGCCACCGACCGGCGTGGCAATGTGGGTCCATGGACCGCCGAGTCGAGGATCTATCTGCCCTGACGCGCCACCCGTTCGAGGCCGTCAATCTCATCAGTGACCCGATCCACGGCTATATCGAGCTGACCAAGCGCCTCAGCCCGGCCATGGCGGCGGCGGCGGGTCTGCCCGAAGAGGACCTCGCCGAGCAGGAGATCCTGGACACGGCCTGGCTGCAGCGCCTGCGCCGGATCAGCCAGCTCCAGAGTGCCCGGTGGGTCTTCCCGACAGCCGAGCACTCGCGCTTCACCCACGGCCTGGGGGTGATGCATGAGGCTGGTGTCTGGGCCCGTTCGCTGTATCCGAGCCTGCGCGCGTCCCTGGCCGCGGTGGAGCCGGGTGAGCCACTGCCCTCGGAGGGCCTCGTCGTCGAAACGCTGCGTATGGCCGGCCTGCTGCACGATGTCGGGCACGGTCCCTTCGCGCACTTCTTCGACGACCACGTCCTGGCCGACTTCCCGGCGCCGGCCGATCCGCGGCGGACGCCGGGCAAGCGGCTGTCCCACGAGGACATCAGCCAGCGCATCATCGAGGTCGAGCTCGGGCCCCTGCTGCGCGGCCTGCGCCGAGCCCCCGGCGGCGCGCCCGAGCGCGATGCCTTCGCCGACGGCGAGGCGATCGACCCGGCCTGGGTCTCGTTCCTCATCGCCAAGCCGGCCCTGGCCGACCCGGCGATGCCGCGCTGGGTGCGCTGGCTCGCACCCCTGCTGTCAGGCGTCTTCACGGTCGACAACCTGGACTATGTCCGGAGAGACGCGTACCTGACCGGGGTGGCCGCCGGGCCCGTGGACGTGGAGCGGCTACGACGCTACGTGTATGTGTCCGAGCGCGGGTTGACCCTCTACGAGCCAGGTCTCGGCGCCCTGGAGATGTTCCTGACCGCCCGTCGCTTCATGTACCAGCAGGTGTACTTCCATCGGACGGTGCGAGCCATCGACCTGGATCTGGCCGACGTCTTCGGACCGTCGGTTCGCGCGATCTTCGGCGTCGAGTCGCCGATCGACCGGTTGACGGCGTACGCCGACCTGGACGAGTACGCGCTGCTGCACCAGGCGGCCCGCTGGGCGCGCGGCGAGGACGTGGAGCAGGTGGGGCCGGTCATCGCCGATGCGTGGCGGGCCATCCTGCTGCGCCAGCCCACCTGGCGTTCCGAGGCCGAGGTCCGGGCCGAGTACGGCGCCGAGGGCCCGCCGGCGGGCCTTGTCGGCTCGCTCGGGTCGGCCGAGCCAGGGCGCGTCGCCATCGACGAGGCGGTCGTGGATGCTCGGCCCGCCGACGAGTCACGGGCGGACGCCCTGCTCGCCCTGGAGGGTCGCGACGGATCGTGGCCATCGCTGTCGGCGGCCCTCGGGTCCATCCCGCCGTACTGGCTGATCGCCCGGCGGTACCGCCGCCGCTGACCAGCGTCACCTGGAATGCGGGGAGATCCAGATGGGGGCGGGGCTTGACTCTGGGCAGATATCTTCCTATGGTTCGGGCGATGCGACGGAAGCCCGGTCAGCTGGTCCCCCTCGAGCGCTCCGTCCTGGAGGCGGCCGCTGCGCTGCGGGGCATGGGCATGGCTGAGGCGCACGGCTTCCTGCTCGCCCGGACCATCGCCGACCAGACCGGCGCCAGGAACCTCACAGCCTACGGTTCGCTGTACAAGGCGCTCGATCGCCTGGAGCGGGCGACGCTGCTCACGAGTCGCTGGGAAGATCCGCGCGAGGCAGCCGAGGCCGGTCGACCGCGCCGTCGGTTCTACCGCCTGACCGCCGCCGGCGACGCAGCGCTGGCCGATGTCCTCGCCGCGGACCCGGCCGTCGCGCGCGACCCGCAGCCAGAACGGTCGCCGGTGTCGTAGATGCTCCTGCCCCGCCGCCGCACCATCGCTCGCGACCACGGCGCAGCGCTGGTCCGCGGTTGGGTGGCGTTCTACACGCTCGGCTTGCCTGGTGCGCTGCGCATGCGGCGCCGCGCAGAGATCGCCGCAGACCTGGCCGAGGAGACGATGGATGCGGTCCGCCAGGCGACGGTCACGAGTCTGACCGGTCGACGCGTGCTCCGCCTGCTCATGGGCATCCACGCCGACCTTGCCTGGCGACTCGTGGATGCACCGGCGATGGCCGCGACCCTGCGCGACCAGCGGCCATGGGTGCCGCCGACGCGCTGGACCCTGATGGCGCTTGCGGTGGCGGCCATCGGAACGGCCGGGGCCTTTGCCCTGGTCGCGGGGCCACTGCTGGATGCATCGGCGCAGTCGGATCCCTGGCTCGGCTGGGGTCCCTACGGCTTCGCGGGCGGGTGCGTCGCCGCCCTGGTGGCCATCGGCATGGCCGTCCCCGCGCCGCAACGCGCTCTGACGATCGCGGTCCCGGCGGCCGTCCTGGGCACGCTCGCTGCGCCATGGTTCATCGGACCCTGGCTGCTGGTGATCATCTCGGTCGGCGCCCGCTGGTACGAGTCGCGGCCGACCCGATCCGGAGACTGGTGATGGGGGGCCAGTCATGAGCGTCATGGAACGCGTCGACGCCGCCATCCGCCGAAGCCCCGTCTGGCGATCCATCTTCCGCCAGCCGTATCCCCGCGACGAGCGCAGCCGCGCCTACGCGGTGATGAACAACGTCTTCCTGCACATCCACCCGGTGCGCGTCCGCC
>Ga0163144_10023931_pt1 | contig 12020 bp, 10 predicted proteins | sample OliLak19BULKMAT1_FD_123175 | JGI IMG/M metagenome (GOLD analysis project Ga0163144, IMG submission 123175) | Freshwater microbial mat bacterial communities from Lake Vanda, McMurdo Dry Valleys, Antarctica - Oligotrophic Lake LV.19.BULKMAT1 | ecosystem: Environmental > Aquatic > Freshwater >...
AAAATGCCAGCGACGAGAGCATGCCGCCTTCACATCCACTTTAAGTTTAAGCCCAGCGCATCTATTTGCGCTTGAAGCGAAAGTGCAAGAAACGTTTCTTCCGAATACCCAACCACCTTCGCGAACCGCGCAGCTCAGTCTGGGCCATCTCGTAATGCGTTTATCGACGTAATACGCGGGTGGTTTACGCGTCACTTGTTGAAACGATCTGGGAAATAATGTAACCAACCGTTCCTCGAGGGGCAGGAACAAACATGACTGAAATTACGAAAGATTTGTTAGTGAATGAAGCACCATCATCGGACGAAAAGCTGTGGGCAATAATGTGCCACTTAGGCTGCTACGCTTCGTTCATCCCTATGTGCAACATTCTGATTCCGTTGGTTATCTGGTTGGTGAAGAGAGACGAATCACGATTTATCGCGGACCAGGGCAGAGAGGTGCTGAATTTTCAGATCTCGATGATGGTCTATCTTGTGGTCTCCGGCTTGCTCTGTTTTGCAATGGTGGGATTCGTCTTCCTGATTCCACTCCTTGTAATCAACTTTATCTGGCCTATTTTCGCTATCTTTAAGGTCAAGGACGGTGAGGCGTATCGTTACCCGCTCACCGTTCGATTCATTAGTTGAATCAGTTGCACCATGGGCGAGGCGTAAGATGCCTGTCCACGGATTCAGCACTCAGGTAGTGGAAATAGTAATCTGAGACTGGTAGGTTTCGCCGCCATGAGAACAAAGGTTGAGACAATGAAATCTCTGATTGGATATATTTTAACTGTCAGTCTGATTACCGGGTGCGGCGACGGGTCGAGAACCCCGACGGACTCGGCAATGGATACTTATCTGTTCGGTCCTCTGCGGTCCGAATGCGTTTCGGACGGCTCTAGTTCGTCAATATCAGGAGAGGTTCTAGGGCGCTCTTTTGTTGAAATCCATAAAGTGCGATTTGTTGAGTCTGGCGAGCCTGCGGATCGGTCAAACGCTAATCTTAACGGTTCCATCGAGCGAATCATTTATCACGATGGGAATTGTACGATACCAGCGCTCACAATTGAGCTGGACGGCGAGGTTTCTCGAGCGGAGAAGACAGAGACCGGGTTTCGGTTTTGGATAAGCCCGAGCGGGACAATGATTCCTCATGACGATACAACTTGCAGGTTCTTGGTGGATAAATATCGGTGGGCAGATAAGGGAATAACTTGCTCAGTTGGGCAGGAGTACCGACGCGATGCGGTTCATCTTGGTGAATCGGAATTGAATCGTATTGGTAATAAAGAAGTATCCAGACTTCACTACCTAATTCGTAATGGCGAGGATGGCGGAGTTATCGTACTTGGTCCCAGATTCTTTTTCGATATCGTGACCCGGTATCGACTTGCTGGAGCTGATGTTGCTGCGCTCGAACCTTCTTACAAGTTGATTCCGCAGGGAGCGCGACTCCCGCACTAGCGCGTGGCGGGGCTTGGGAGACTGATCGGCGGTCGCCACGTGTACTTAAAAATCCATCACGATCAGCAAGACAAATATGGCCGCGTCGTCGCTACGATCTACGCGTGGATAGTAGTAGTAAATTGATCAATGTGAACGAACGCATGGTAGTAGAGGGACATGCTTGGGTCATGCGCGCCTATTGTTTGTATAGTTTAAAAAACTTATTCTTCCCCGGCCCAACGGAAACAGCTAGGCGGGTACGCTAAATTGGATCGCATTGTAAAGGAGTAACGACAGTGAACTGGCTAGTTCTCACGAGTATTTTAGCTCTCTATGTGGGTGGGTGTTCGCACTCTGCTGTGACGTATCGCGAGGGGTTGCGGGTTCGTCCTACTGTCCTCACCTTTGAGGGAAACCGCTATACTACCCCAAAGCACGCCAAACAATTTGCCGAATTAGGAGTGACTGATTTGTGCTTTCAAAATCGGCAAGCGCCGGTTTTTCATCAAATAGTTGAGGACTATTCAACGGAGCAGCCGAAGGTAACCATTTATTACGGGTGTTTAAAGCATGTTTATCTGGACGGAATAGTAGAATTCGCCTTATGGAGGCCTAAAGCAGCTGAACGTTACGGACGGGAGCTTTTCGATGGTGGACTTATTGTTCAAAAAGTCGGCGCGAGTTCTGTTTTCAATGTCGGAGATGTAATTGTCGCCCTGGATAAGACTCGGATAGATGATTTGTTGGTGTGGCGAACTTTTCTCGCCGATCTTGCCCCACGGAAATCTGTTCCCATAAAAATTATCCGAGACGGCCTAGTGCGAACCCTCAACCTCCCACTGTCGGATATCCGGGCCACTCAGCTTATCAACGAAGTTCTTCCGCGCGTCGCCGAGATTTGTGAGAGCCATAATTACGACCCCTCATTGGATCTCTGTAATCAGACCGAACAGCAATGGCTTTCTGTGTTTCGAGACGCGGGTGTGGAAGCTGAAAAAGCACAAAAGGAACTCGGCAAGCTGAAACTGATGCCACCGCCGCGCACGCCCATCAAATGAAGCTTTCAGACCAAGCGGTGTCAAAGATCGCCCATGATGTCTGTAAGCCGGCGAATGTGCGTATCTTGGGCGCGATGGTTGATTGGGACTTCTCTTTAAACTGACAGCCGGTTTGTTAGCGGAAGGGGCCGGACCTATGTCTTCTTAAGGCGACTCCCGCTCTTTGAGCGCTTTGGAACACCCATCCCCACCCTGCAACGACCACCTATCTATTGTTGTGGCGACGACGCTAGGTTAGAAGGCTCCCACATTTGTGGAGTGTACTTTATGCCCGTTTTTAGAATTCTTCTGTCAGTTGTTTTGGCCGGTTCACTTGTCTCCTGTGGAAAGCGAGAGGCTCCTAATGCAGATCACGTTAGCAACTCGTCGCCGAGCCAGGAGGAAATTGAGAATCAAAAAAAGCGCGAGATTGAGGAGAGGGCCCTTATCGCCCGCACAAACAAACTCGATCAGCTCGATTCGAAGATAAAAGTGGCTGAAGCAAAGTTGGCCAAGAAAGGAATTAAGTTCGAGACCGTTTACGATTTCAGCCAGCCAGAAGAAAGCCAAGAAAAGATCCGATTCAATGCATTCAGCCCCGAAGAGCGCGAGTTCTGGCAAGATGCACAAACAAATCCAACACTCGTTAAATTGGTCGAACTGTTGACGCTTCTAGAAACGCGTCGTGATGAACTGTCCGAAGTTGCTAAGTTAGCTGAAGCTAGGCTTTCGGTTGCAGACGACGAGATGGTTAGAATTAAACGGTCGATTGCTGGGGAGCTTGCTGCGGAACTAGATGCCGCTATCACCGGATATCAAAATGGTCTTAAGAAGAATCTTGAAGAGGCCGAGGAGCGGAAAAAACAGTTCCCAAGCTTTACCGAGGCTATTTTGGAAATTGAAACGAAGCTCAGAAAACTTTCAATAAATTGGGAGCCCGTTGATGGTGCGGTAGTCGCTGTGAAAGACCTTCTGTCCGAACCAGAGAGCGCTAAGCGAACGGCGTTTGCTTTGAACGAGTATGCGACCGGCGTTGACCAACTCACTAAAAATTATCCTTTGTTCTTCAGTTTTAAAGAGGGCGAGGAACCGCCTAAAGGAATAAAACTCTTGCAGCTGCGAAAAGTTGAAGCCAGGGAAGTGGCCTCTAGGGCATGGAATGAGGCGCATCTGGCGCCAGTGAAAAATCTCTTGGCAGATCTTCATAATCTTGGCGTCAGCCTCGAGCTTTTGAAATGCGAACGACCAATAGTAATGTGGGTTGCAAAGATCAATGAACAGTTCGCCAGTGCCCGTACTCCAGAAATTAAGCAAAAGATTTCCGAACTTTCGGATCTGCTTAAAGGTTATAAAGCGCTAGCGATTCAACACAGTTTAGAACTGTTGCAAGTGCAAAACTTAATTGACCGGGTGGAGATGCAATTGAATGCAGGTGGGCGCCCTGTGGACTTAGCGCTGGCCATTTCCAATCTGCGAAAAAGTTATTTTCGGGAGGCTCATTTACGAATTCAAAAGAACCTTGCCGGGGAAGATTATCACTTCGTGGCCAATGCTGACGGTAAATTGGTCTTCCAGGAAGGGGACTTCGGGGCCCGCCTTAAACGAGCTCTTAGTGAGAGAAAGACACAGGAATATATTGATAGCGTGGGTTCCAATCTGAAGCAATCGGTAGCTTGGAACAATCTACTGCTTACTGAGCTAGAATCGAACAAATCCCCTTCTCCAGAAACCGCACTGGAAATTGAAAATTTGCGAATCCAGATCGAATCGGCGGCAGACACGATAGGATTGATCCCCCCTGACGGTTTCTATTCCGAGATCTCCGAGCAAGACCGATTCGTCAAAGACATATGGGAAACTGCAGAAAAGAAGCTTAAGGCTGAACAGCCTGAATCTAAATGAGGGGTATGTCGACGAATTCGTGGATTAGCTTGGCAAGTTAAGGAATACAAACCGTCATTCACGCTAGCCGACAACATGTTGCGATGATCGTCCACAAGCCCCCCCCGCTAGACGCCTGAAATCCATGGAGATTATTTATCGGGGGCTTTGAAAAAAACGGAGAGTGACGTTTGACGGCACCTCACACAATTCCCATAAAATAAGGCCCCTGTTACCTATGAAATTTGGTAAAAGACCCGGCGTTTTGCGAAACGGTCCGAATGCGTTTATCGAGTTTCACAGTCCATATTTTCTTCGTCATTTCCGTTGCCTTGCTAGGCTGTGGCGATGCGTCCGTGCAAGTTGCCCCCATGGACGAATACGAACGGTCTACTGAAGCCTTAATATTCCAGCTCTCCTCCGCGAGCGCCCAAGAGCGCCAATCGCTCCTCATTTCGCTCACGGGTCCGCGGGGCTATCGTCTAAACTGGTCCGACTTCTGGGCGCGACTTGAGCATTCTCCAGCCGCCGCTAAAACCTGGAGTGAAAACAAATCCGAGTTACGCGCGTTGGCAGCTCAAAATTGCCGCGTCGATCAATATCAGTCTCTCGCTCGATTTATTATCTCGCGCGGCGACGGGTGGGATTGGCTTATCGGTCCCGACAAAATTTGCAACACAGCTCTTGGACCGGAACTTGCCACTTGGTTGGTATCCTATTTAGCCGATCATCTCGCGAAAGTTTCAGCCCCCCAACTGCTCGCCTTTTTCATTTTCGAATTAAAGAGTGAACCCAATCCGCAGAAGTGGCTTCCCTATTGGAATTTAGCGACGGAAGAACAACTCGTAAAAACATACCGCTCTCTCCCGAACAACGACTCGCTCGCTCGCATGCAGCTGCGCATAGCCTTTCGCAACGTCTGGAACCGGGGCTTACAGGGAGGCATTCCTGGCGTTTTGGAGTCCTTCGTTGATCTCGCCAACTTGTTCCAGGAAAAAGATTCTGTTGAAGCGCTCGAATACATCGTCCGCATCGCTACCGCAGAAGATCCGCCAAAAAAACTCTCTGGCCTGATTGCGGTCGAGCAACTGACAAACACGGTGTTTGCCAAAGTCGCGACGTTAGAGAAGCACTGGTCGCATTACCTGCTACTTCGAAATCTCATCTCTCATTGTGCTCGCAATTGGGAAATGTCAGAGCAACTCGTTCATCGCGACCAGCTCATGAAAGCTTTTGTGAAGCAGGTGGGTGCCGCGGCAAATTCTAACGAAACCACGTTTTTTTTCCGCTCCCGGCTCGGAGAAACTTGGGACAGCGCTACCTTTTTAGAACTGGCAACTTTCGCCTTTGTATCCCAAGGAGCCGATTCGGCATTTGCCAAAGAGTTCACTTTACGTGCGTGGAAACTAGGCCACGTCTCCTCCTCGATAGAAGAAACCCTACTGCGTCTTCGATTTGAAATTTCAAGTGCCTCTGCCTTAGATAAATCGGCGCTCGTAACACGCTTTTGCGAGACACTTCGTTCGGTAGGCATTCGCACGGGGACTCTGGTACGCCTGCCGGACCTTCCCACAATGACTTCCATGCCTGGCTGCTTCGTCGTCAGAAATGCCGAGAACGCCTCGATGCGGACACAGCAGGAGGTGGATTTAAGTTTCTTTTCCCTAGTGGATTTTCAGACCCGAGAGCTGGTAATACACGCCTCGGTGTTTTATGCAGGGGTTCTCCAGGCATCTGGGGAAGCCCAAGTCGACGTGCGAGCTCCAGAGCTGGGTGCCGCCATTGTTGTTGCTCTCGGTAATTCGCGATTGAAGCTTTTAAAGGACAAATAGATGAATGTGAAAATCTTAATTCTAGCCGCTTTGCTTACCGTCGGCTGCTCAAACAACGCCGATAGTCCAGCCGGAGCTTCCGCCGTTCCGACCACTAGCCTTCCCGTTTTGCAGCAGATCCAAGATAGGCTTGCAGAAGCTGCAAAGTCTGGAAATCTCACCGGCGCTGTCGTTCGCGGCGAGCACGAAAAGGTTCGCACGCTTCTGCAATCTGGTGCTAACGCCAACGAGGATGTAGGCCAGGGGGCCGATTCCATCACACCACTTATGGCCGCTGTAATTCTCAATCGAAATGAAAGCGGATTGGAATTGCTAAATTTTGGTGCTCGTTCCGAGGCTCGCTTCAAAGGGTACTCGATTCGCGAATTCGCTAATGAAGTCCTCACTGATGATTCCGCCCTTAGAAAAGGAGTGATGCAACGATGAAGTTTCGAACTATTTCCTTTCTCCTGATCTTTTCCGCTCTAAACGTCTTCGCACAAGAAGGTCTGGGCCCGGTCGTCAATATTAACGTCAATAAGTCGATGCTGAAATTTCGACTGAATGAAACGAAGGCTAATCGCGGGAAAATTCTTATTCTCAACGCGATCACTCAGGAGCACAGCTCTTATGAAGCCATGCGCCGGCGCGATCCAAAGCTTCCACCCATGTCCAGTCAGCATTGGAAAATCCGAAGCCAGGAAGCACTTAAGGAATATGACAATTACTTAAAAGGCATTCAGCCTCGAATTAACTCCGACAAGGAAATTGACCACGGATTTATTTATATCGACGCGGCTGCGCATGCTCTCGTTAAAACATCGATGAAGCTATATCCACCGACAAGCGCCTTTGCGGAAGTCGCAGCGCCCGTTCTCACGACGATATTTCTCAACCTGTCCAAGGAAGCAGCAAAAGCCTTGTCTTCGAGAGACGGCGAGAGCGTGAATTCGTACATGGGACGCGTGCAGTCCCAGGTGAAGTATATGGATAGAACATTAGCGTCACTTGCCGACGGCATGCATGCGGACGCGGCATTCGGCGCTGGCATCGACGAAACTCTCAAATTCGAATTAGGGACCGGACTGCTCAACGCGACCCAAGAAAATATCGACGGACACATTGAATTTGCTAACAACCAGCTTCTTAAAGGCGTCAAAGGCGATACAGAGCGACTCAAAAGCTCTTTTGATAAAATGGGCGCGCTGCTTTTTGAAATTGCAAAAGACGGCGGCAAACTAGATCAGATTAAACAGGCCCAGGAAGTAAATATTGCGCTCACGGCGTACGTCGCGGCCCAACTTGCCAGTAAGGAGGAGCAAGAGCTCCGCTCCCAAGTGCAACACGCGGGAATGAAAGCAGTGGATAATAGCTTTTATCTGCTCGGCAGTCTCACATCGCTCATTGACGAAGAAGCTGGAAAAAAGATTCACGTCGGTGGCGCTGCAGTGATGCAGGTCTGGAATACCGTGCGCGAGTTCCAAGCGTCCCAAGATGCGCTGGAAGCGCTCAGTAAAATGGATAGCGGTGCCGATGCCGCTAAGGACCTGGCATCACAACTAATGACGTCGGGAGTGGGTGGCGTCATCAATCTCGCTGGCGGGATGATGAAAGCCGCGGAAATGATTTTCTCGCTAGTTGGTGGAGCAAAAAGTGATCTGCAGATCATTTTAGAAGAAATCACATTGGTGAAAAGCCAAATCTCGTCGCTACGCCAGGAGATGCTCGACCAATTCCAGAAAATGGACATGAAACTGGACTATTTGCTCGGTAAACTCGAAAGAGGGCTGGGGCAGCTGCAAGACGACTTGCAACTTCAACGCGATATCTCTCAGTCCACGTTAGATGCGATTCACCAAGTGCGCGGTGAAATACTGGCTTGGCAATCGATTCATTTTTCTTCGACCATGGACCAGCTGGTACTTGCGGCCGACATGGCAACCGCTAAGTGCGTCAATCCGTCAGAAAACATGACTGTATCGACCTTCGAAGGTTGCTTAAGCGCGTTTGAAACGAAATTGCGCAGTATTCGCAAGGGTGCTTTTAAATCTACATCTGAAATCGGACAAGCGGACTTCTCCGCTATTCCCGCTTTTTTAAAAGCTTTGGGAAGTACGCTGGAGGGCGCCTGGTACAAGATAGGACTTGCTGAGATTATCGTCAGCGGCTTGCCCGAAATGCAGCAGACGCCTTTTGGTGGCTCCATAATGTTGGGTGATGGCACGCAGGCTCACCGTATCATCAATCCAGTCGAGTGGCGGATGCTGTCCGGCAATCTCGCACTGATGCTGGGCAATCACCCCGATTTTCTTATGCTTCACCGCGAGCGTATCGCCACTTTAATTCGTGAACTCGAAGAAACAAGAAGCATTATGCAAAGCGGTCTAACGGAGTTTGCGTCAGTGCGCCAGATTCAGGTTGAGCAGAACGGAGAATCGACAACCGTGACAATCAACGGGCTTAAAAATCTTTTCGCGGCCTATAAACAGCGTCTGAGCGGCTTGCAAACTGCCCTGGATAGCAATTTGAAGCAATTTCAAAATCGAAATTTCGCGGGATTGGAACTATTCAAACCCGTGCTTTCCCAGCCCGTTATCGTAGAGAAGGGAAAGAAGTCCAAATCAAGTGATGTCGCGTTGTGCGAAGGGGCGGACGTTCCAGCCGGGGTGCAGATCGGTCAGCAGATTTCTTATAAGTTAAATGACAAGCTTGCGACGCTCGAGACCCTTCAGGGTATCACTGGCGCATTTAGTCTTTGTGTCGAGCGCATTTCCTTTGGCTCACCAAAGTATATTTATCATCCAAATAAAGTGAACCAGACGCGTGGTAATGCGGTAGCGGGTGCCATGCGTGCGGTTTCCAACGAGCTTAAGGCGACGTTAAAAAATGTCATCTTCAAGCCTGAAGACATGCACGCCCTGTTGGGTGATGAACCACGTTTCAATCGCTTTTTGAGCCAGCATTCGTTTTCGGAGACACAACTGAATGCCCTTCGCGGCGCTCAGATTATGGTGCTCAAAGAGAGGGATTCTGGCGACGATAACAAGGTCGTCTTAACGGAAAAAGAACTGGAATTGATTGAATTTGCCTCGTCCCAAGCGGGCCAACCATTGAAGATGAAGTTCTTTTATGAAATGCGTCCTGTCGTTGCTACGATTCGGGCGGATTATCGCGGATTTAAGGTAGGCGACACCGAAACCAAGCCAAAAACAGTGGCGCGTTTTACACTGCAGGCACCTCTCAATTCTGGCAATGATTATGCCGGCTATCATTGGGTGGCATTTGGCCGGTTTGAAAATGACAACGACGGGCCACAAATCGGCGACATGAAAGTCCACGGTTGGAACGTGTATCATTACGAGCAACTCGACCGAAATTTCCCCGATCCTGAAAAGGGCGAGGGCGATCGGGATAAGGATTTCGTGTTGCGCCCAAATGCGGTCATCACTCTTCCTCCCGGATCCAGTGATTTCGTTCCAGATGGCGCGGAGCCTCGAGGGATTTTGGCTCGTTATTGGAACAAAGACTCCGTGAATGTTTTGCACGGGTTAAATATGTCTCTCGTAGTATCTGACGAGACACAGAATTCGATGACCGAAGCGATGGATCATGTTGAAGCGTATCGGGCCAAGTTTGCAAAATCTTATGAGGCCCAGTTGTCGGCTATTTTTGTCGGAGAACCCAACCTCACAGTGGATCCGCAGATGGAAGTAGCAAATAGATCGCAGCAGTTAACTGCCATTCACGGTCTTCTGCGAGTTCTGACCGAGGCGTCTTTGCCTGTATCTTTTGGAGCTTCCAATACTCCCTTTAGCGCTTTCTTTTATGGTGTGACGCCGTTACTGGAACCGCGCTTGATGGTGGCTATGAATGCGCAGGATGCGGCAATTCGAATCCATCCTCAATCCGGTGGTGCTAATGTCGTGTTGGTCGCGCAAAATCGCTCGGAGTTATTCGAGCAGGTTTTAAATGAGCGGTTGCAGCTCCAATCGTTTCATCTGGAGCAGCTCCCAATGCTGGAGGAAACAGGTGCGATGTTGCAGTCGCTGCAGTCGATGTTAAGTGTCGATTCGCAGCGTGAGAATATTCGCGATGTGGTCGGCGAATTGCGCGGCCTTCTAACGAAGAAATATGCGGCGGAATAGAGCCTTTCAGCTAAATAAGCTTTGGTTGCCCGAGCGGGCAAGAAATCGAAACTTCTGGGGACCCTCTCGTCTAGGCTTCACCGACAATCTCGGCAAACGCGATGACTGCGCTGTGATGAGATTTTTTAAACGGGGCGTAACTTTCTTAGCTGGAGTAACCTGTCCTGGACAGGTTACGGAGCGCCGGCGCGCTTTGTACCACGCAGCGGAATTGACTCCGCCGAAATCGGGCTACGACCAAAATCAAACTCGGCTACCCAATTAAAAACGTTCGCGAAGAAATCGCGTGGGACGCGCATGGATAGGCGGGAGGTTTTTGTTTCGGCGTCGTTGTGCAGAATTTGTATGGCATTTCACCTAGCCGTTCGAGATTTGGATATCGTGCTTTACGAGATGACTGGAACTTTTGGTCCCCTAGATAGTAGGCCACATTCACCTGACATTTCTTCTCGCTCGCGGGAGCATCTAGCTTTTCCCATTCAAATTGCTCCACCAAATAATCACAACCTTCTTCACTAAGCGCAGTGATGTGTCCGACCGAGCGGACTAAAAGCCTGATGCCGTCCTTGGTAGCCGAATAGGTACCGCCACCCAGAGTCATCGAAAGTAAAATCTTTAGTGCTGGCTTGCTGCAATAAGATCCGTGGTAAACGACCCGCTCAATTTCTCCTTTTAACGTACCGTTTTCGGGGGATAAAATGCCGCTCAATGTATGATTCGCCCATTGGTCGCGAGGATCGTTGCGTAAGATTTACAAAATCTTTCTTTTCCGACATCGCAACACAGCCTGTGTCGTACGTGCCCCAGAAATATTCATTCATCGTTGTGCGGGCGACCGAGAGCGGTGGATTGTCCCCGCAGGAGGCAAGAATCGCGGCCAGAGCGACGAACGCGATTTTGGGAGAAAGATTCATTTGTTTAGTTCTCATTTTGCGTACCGATCCGTGAGCTTAGCTTTCAATTCAAAAAATACTGCGTCAATGGACCGACCATTCACATATATAAGGAACGAAAATTCACTCAGGTCCTCGAGAAGCGGGCGCAATCTTGATCTTGCCCACCCAAATCAGCAAGGAGGCGAGGGGAGTGGCTGCAGTAGAGGCTTATTGCCTGGAAGTGCCGGAATATTTAGGGTTTATTCGGTCGTTCAACAGTTTGGAACGCTATAAGAAATCTTAACCTTTTATAAGCAGAGTATCCCATAAATGCCGACTCGGTTTCGGCTACACACGGCCTGTCCTTGAAGTAGTTAAAGGCACAACCGCCATTCACGACATCGAATACTCCAACCTCTGATCCCGCCTCGTAACCAAATTCACAACAAGCCCCTGCTTCCCGGCCCGTGCAGTCCGCCCAACTCGGTGCACGTAATTATCCTTAGTTCGCGGCAGGTGGTAATTGATCACTCGGTAAACACCATCCACATCCAAACCTCGCGCTGCGAGATCCGTGGACACCATCAGACTTACTTTCCCCTCACGAAACGCTTTCAAGTTCGCACGTCGTTCCAATCGTTCCATTTCTCCACGACAAACTACGCACTTGTGTCCACTCGTCTTGAGTTGCTTCGCTAGCTCGTCGCATTGCTCTCTCGTATTTACGAAGATCAATGTGCTGCCTTCCACCTTTTTCTTTAGCTCCGCCTCTAGGAATGGGAAGCGGTGGCCATTCTCTACAAATACCTCTTTTGTTTTTAACGTCGGTGAAAACGGGGTT
>Ga0163144_10023935_pt1 | contig 12019 bp, 10 predicted proteins | sample OliLak19BULKMAT1_FD_123175 | JGI IMG/M metagenome (GOLD analysis project Ga0163144, IMG submission 123175) | Freshwater microbial mat bacterial communities from Lake Vanda, McMurdo Dry Valleys, Antarctica - Oligotrophic Lake LV.19.BULKMAT1 | ecosystem: Environmental > Aquatic > Freshwater >...
CGGGATCCCTGGCAGGAGCTTGGATTGTCGGGGAGTTTTCAGGTTTGATCCCCCATTTCACACGGGTTCACGCTTCTTTCAGGGTTAAACCCCCCGGGGGCCGCCGCCTGGGGTGACGCCGTAGCGTGGAAGCGCCTGTCCGCAGCCGGACGTCCGCCTGTCCACGGCCGGACGTCCGCCCCCGCCGCCTGACCGGGTTGACCCGGCCACCGCCAGGCCCAACGGGAGAATGCTCAGCCTGTCCTGGACCGCGGGCCAGCCGCCCCCAGATCCGGCAGCCCCTTGAATCCCGGCACGTGTGACGCAATGACGCGTTCAAAGTCCTTCACGTTTGAGTATGACTTTACTTTTCCGCCGGTCATGAGGCTCACCAGTGCCACGGCCAGGTCAATGATCTTGGAGCGGAAGAGCACGTGGCCCATGCGGTATTTCTCGCCGTGGGACTTCACCCATTTGCCCAGGCGGTCACGTTCTTTGCCGTCAATCCCGGTGACGTCACGTGAATCCATGAACACCACCACCCACCCGTTGGACGCAATGATGCGGTCTATCTCTCCGCATGAGATGCCACCGGTGAGCCCGTCATTGTAGCCGTAGGACGTGACCAGGATGTACCCCGGCGCCAGGTTGGTGAGGACCATTGAGCCCTTGCCCTCGGCGTAGCGCGTGGACTCTGGTGATAGGACCGTGCGTTCCATGCTGTGCACCCCCGGTGGAAGCATCGTCACGGGAGGCAAACGGCACAAGCCCTACCGTGCCGGGCGCGCGCATTGGCAAGCCTGAACGGTCCAGCGAGGTGAACAGATGTGTGCGTATGTGCTCGGCCTCCACGAGGTTGATCGGAGAGACATCGCGTTGGTGGGGGGAAAAGGCGCGAGCCTGGGGGAGCTTTCCCGGCTTGAAGGGATTGGCGTGCCAGAAGGGTTCTGCGTCACCACGGAAGCCTTCAAGCACGTCATGGGCGCAGCGCCTGCGGTCCGCGCGTTGGTGGACCGGTTGGCCGCGCTGGAAGCGGATGATCGCGCTGAGATCCAGAGGCTTGGAGCAGAGCTCAGGGGAGCCATGGAAAACATTGCCCTCCCTGACAACGTCCAACAGGCCATCACCCGCGTCCTGGGCAGGTCCGGTGAACAAGTGTCTTACGCGGTGCGCTCAAGTGCGACGGCGGAGGATTTGCCGGGCGCTTCCTTTGCGGGCCAGCAGGACACGTATCTCAACGTGGTTGGACTGCCAGCAATCCTCAGGCACATCAGCAGATGCTGGGCCTCACTCTTCACAGACCGCGCAATCGCGTACCGGCAGCAACACCGCATTGATCACCGCAAGGTCCATATGGCGGTGGTGGTGCAGACCATGGTGTTCCCGCAGGCGGCGGGCGTGATGTTCACCGCTGACCTCGTCACCGGACACCGCAGGGTGACATCCATTGAAGCGTGCTTTGGACTGGGTGAGTCCCTGGTCTCCGGAATTGTGAACGCTGATGGCTACAAGCTGCGCAACGGCCAGGTCATAGAGAAGAAGATTGCAACCAAGAACCTGGCCACGCGTGCGTTGCCGGACGGCGGTACAAAGGAACAAGCGCTTGAGCCGGGGCAGCAGCAGATTCCCGTCCTGGCAGACGCACAGCTTCTGGGGCTTGAACGCATAGGCCGAAAGCTTGAAGCGCATTTTGGTCAACCGCAGGACATTGAATGGTGCCTTGATGACACCGGGTTCCACATTGTTCAGAGCCGGCCAATCACCACGCTGTTTCCCGTTCCTCAAGCTGGTGATCAGGGCAACCACGTCTATGTGTCCGTGGGCCATCAGCAGATGATGACGGATCCCATGAGGCCCCTTGGGCTGTCCTTGTGGCAGTTGACCGCCGCGCGGCCCATGTTTGCAGCAGGCGGGCGCTTGTTCGTCAATATTGCAAAGGAGCTGGCGTCACCGGTCAGCCGCAGTTTCATGTTGAATCCTGTGGGTGGCTTTGACCCGCTGACCAAGGACGCCCTCACAACGCTTGTTGAGCGTGGTGGTTTTGTTGAAGCAGCGCCGCCCGCGGTCCAGGGCACGCCAGCCGGGCCGCCTCCGCAGAGTGAAGCGGATCCAGCCATTGTCCCGGAGTTGATTGCGCGCAGCCAGGCGGCGCTTGACCAGCTCAAGCGGAACATCCGCACCAAATCCGGAACCCAGCTGCTGGAGTTCATCCTTGAGGACGTGCAGCAGATGAGAAAGACCAACGTGGACGGGAAGACCATGGCCGCAATCCTGGCGGTGGTGAACGCCGTGTCATGGATCAACGGAAAAGTGCTGGAGTGGTTGGGTGAGAAAAATGCGGCGGACGCGCTTTCGCAGTCCGTTGCCAACAACGTCACGTCAGAGATGGGACTGGCGCTCCTGGATGTTGCGGATGTGATGCGTCAGCGTCCGCAGGTGATTGCCTACCTGCAACGTGCCAGGGATGAGGGGTTCTTTGAGGGTCTGCTGGCGCTTGATGGAGGCCGGGAAGCGCATGACGCCATTCGCACGTATCTGGATCAGTACGGCATGCGCTGCGCCGGAGAAATTGACATCACCAGGGCGCGCTGGAGCGAATCACCGACGACTCTGGTTCCGATCATCCTCAGCAACATCAGGAATTTTGAGGCGGGCGCCGGCGGCCGGAAGTTTGAACAGGGAAAACAGGAAGCGGCCAAGAAGGAACAGGAGCTGCTGGAGCGGTTGAAGCAATTGCCGGATTGTGAGCACAAGGCTGGGGAAACACAGCGGATGATCAGCGGGCTGCGGAGTTTTGCGGGCTACCGCGAACATCCCAAGTACGCGATTGTCAATCGCTACGCTGTCTATAAGCAGGCTCTTCTGGAGGAAGCTGAGCGGCTGGTGCAGGCGGGTGTTTTCAGTGAAAAGGAAGACATCTTCTACGTCACACTCCAGGAGCTGGTTGAAGTTGTGCGGACGCACACGGTGGATCCCGGACTTATCCGCCAACGGAAGGCTGAGCACGATCACAACGCGAAGCTGTCTCCTCCGCGCGTGATCACCTCTGATGGGGAAGTGATTGCCGGTGTGTACCAGCGCGCGGGTCTGCCTGCGGGCGCGCTTGCCGGGCTGGCGGTGTCCGCGGGTGTTGTGGAGGGGAGGGCACGCGTGCTGCTGGACATGGCGGATGCGGAGTTGGAACCCGGCGATATCCTGGTCACAACGTTCACAGACCCCAGTTGGACGCCGCTGTTTGTGTCAATCAAAGGGCTGGTCACGGAAGTGGGCGGGCTGATGACCCATGGGGCGGTGATTGCGCGGGAGTATGGCCTGCCAGCGGTGATCTGCGTCAAGAATGCCACCAGGCTGATCAAGGATGGGCAGCGCATCCGCGTGAATGGCACGGATGGCTATGTGGAGCTTCTTGCTTGAGGCGGCATGAACGCCACTCCGTCCCAGGTTGCGCTGGCAGACAGCCACGCTGACGTTGCGGAATGAGGACAAAGAACCTCCTCGACGCACAAAGACGTGAAGAGAGGAAGCAGCAGCAAGGCTCCCGTTGACGCATGGTTGCCCTGTGCGGCGGCCGGGTTGACGGGGTAGAGGACGCTTCCGCTTTTGGGAGGCTTCCACCATGTCCCAGCCCGCGCCCGCCGGCGTGCAGATTGTTGCTCCGCACACGCCCACCCAGGCTCAGGTCCTGACGCCGGAGGCACTGCAGTTTGTGGTGGAACTCCACCGCCGCTTCAACACGCGCCGCATGGAGTTGCTGGCGCGCCGTGTGGAGCGCGCAGCGCAGCTCAGAGCTGGCCGCACATACCAATTTCTTGACGAGACGGCGGCCATCCGCGCGGCGGACTGGAAGGTTGCCGCGGTGCCGCCGGAGTTGATGGACCGGCGGGTGGAAATCACGGGACCGGTGGACCGCAAGATGATCATCAACGCGCTCAACTGCGGCGCCAACGTGTTCATGGCGGACTTTGAGGATTCCAATTCACCCACGTGGGAGAACGTGATCAGCGGGCAGCAGAACCTGATGGACGCGGTGCGCCGCACCATTGAGCTCTCCGTGGACGGCGGCAAGGTCTACCGGCTGCAGGACAAGACCGCGGTGCTGTTTGTCCGCCCGCGCGGCTGGCATCTTCCTGAGCAGCACGTGCTGGTTGATGGCGCGCCCATCAGCGGTTCGCTCTTTGATTTTGGCCTCTTCCTCTTCCACAACGCGCGGGAGCAGCTGGCCCAGGGTGGCCGCCCGTGTTTCTACCTGCCCAAAATGGAGAGCCATCTGGAGGCGCGCCTCTGGAATGACGTCTTTGTGGACGCGCAGAAGACGCTGGGCATTCCGCAGGGAACCATCCGCGCCACCGTGCTGATTGAGACGCTGCCCGCGGCGTTTGAGATGGATGAGATCCTGTTTGAGCTGAAGGATCATTCAGCCGGGCTGAACTGCGGGCGGTGGGACTACATCTTCAGCGTCATCAAGAAGCTGGCGCATGACCCGGCCCGTGTGTTGCCGGACCGCAGCCAGGTCACCATGACGCAGCACTTCCTGCGCAGCTACACCCAGCTCCTCATCAAGACGTGCCACCGCCGAGGCATCCACGCCATGGGCGGCATGGCGGCGCAGATTCCCATCAAGGACAATCCCGCAGCCAATGGGCTGGCGCTGGAGCGCGTGCGCGCGGACAAGCTGCGGGAAGTGACGGATGGCCATGACGGAACCTGGGTTGCACACCCCGGACTGGTGCCCATTGCCAAGGCCATCTTTGATGCCAACATGCAGGGGCCCAACCAGTTGGGCCGTCTGCGTGATGACGTCAATGTCTCCGCGGAAGATCTGCTGGAGACACCCACTGGCACACGCACGGTGGAAGGGTTGCGCCACAACATCCGCGTAGGAGTGCAGTACGTGGAAGCGTGGTTGCGCGGGGTTGGCTGCGTGCCGCTGTACAACCTGATGGAAGACGCGGCCACGGCGGAAATCAGCCGAGCGCAGGTGTGGCAGTGGTTGTTCCACGGCGTGGAGTTGGACCGCCGGCCGCTGACACGGGAATGGTTCCTGGCCACGCTGGATGAAGAGATGCAGAAAATCCGGACGGAGATTGGTGCAGAGCGGTTCACCGCAGGCCGTTTTCCCGAGGCCAAGGAGCTCTTTGCGGGATTGTGTGTGGCACCGCAGTTTGAAGAGTTCCTGACGCTGCCGGCGTACCAACGGATTCTCACCAGTGCCTGACGGAGTGGCGATGGAAGCGTATGTGCTGGAATGGCTGAACCTGCTGGTGCGCATTGCGCACGTGGTGGCTGCCATCATGTGGATTGGGGATTCATTCCTCTTCATGTGGATGGACTCACACCTTTCCCAGCCGGAGAAGCCACGGGAAGGCGCCGTGGTGGGAGAGCTGTGGATGACCCACAGCGGCGGTTTCTATGAGGTGGTGAAGCTCAAATCCCTGGCCCGGCTGCCGCCTCAGCTCTACTGGTTCAAGTGGGAGTCCTACTCCACGTTCATCACCGGGTTCTTCCTCATCTCGGTTGTGTATTACATGGGCGGACGGGCCATGCTGGTGGACGTCAACTCCACACTTTCCCAGCCTGCTGCTGTGGGAATTTCACTGGGACTGCTGGCGGGCGGCGTGGCGGTCTACCACGCCATATGTATGACACCACTCATCAACAACATCCGCTTCTTTGGTGTGTTTGGGCTGGTGGCCATTGCGGGACTGACGTGGGGACTGGGGCACGTCTTCACGCCCCGTGCGGTGTTCCTGCAGGTGGGCGCCATGCTGGGCACCATCATGTCCAGCAACGTGTTCTTCCGGATCATTCCGTCTCAAAAGGAGATGCTGGCTGCCACGCGTGAGGGCCGTCCCGTGGACACCAGCTTTGGGATGCGCGCCAAGCAGCGCTCCACGCACAACCACTACCTGACCTTTGCGGTGTTGTTCACCATGGTCTCCAACCACCTGCCCGGCATGTACGGGCATGAGAAGGCGTGGCTGGTGTTGGCGTTGGTGTTCGTGTTTTCCGTGGGCGTGAAATATTTCATGAACCTGCGCGGCAGGACGGACCCGTTGATCATGGTGGGGACGTTGGCGGCGCTGGGCGCAGTGTTGGCAATGACGGCCCCGGTGTCCTCGTCAGCGCAGATGGCGGAGCTGGCCAGGGGACCCGCGGTCTCCTTTGCTACCGTGCAGCAGATCACGCAGGCGCGGTGTGTGACGTGCCATGCGGCCAAGCCAACCAATCCGGCATTCAATGCGCCGCCTTCCGGCGTGAGCCTGGAGACACCCGCGGAGCTGCACACCCATGCGGCGCGGATGCTGGTGCGTGCGGTGCACACCAAGACCATGCCGCTGGGTAACCTGACCGGGATGACGGATGAGGAGCGTGCGCTGATGGGCGCGTGGATTGCGCAGGGGGCCAATGTGGACGCGGCGGGACCCTCGGTGGTGGATGCAGTGGCGCCCACGGCGGGGCCGGCCAAGGTGGAAGACGCGCGTTCCATCTACAGCAACCGCTGCGTCATCTGCCACGGTGAAAGTGGTGGTGGCGACGGAGCGGCGGGTGCCTCACTCAATCCAAAGCCCCGCAATTTCAAGGATGCGCAATGGCAGGCGTCCGTGGATGATGCGCACCTGGAAAAAGTCATACTTGGTGGCGGGCCGGCGGTGGGGAAGAGCGCGGTGATGCCGGGCAATCCGGACTTGAAGGACAAGAAGGAAATACTGTTGGACCTGGTGAAGCTGGTTCGCGGGTTCAGGCAATAACGGAGACGCATGGACACGTTCATCATCCGAGGCAACCGGGTGCTTTCCGGCGGTGCCCCCAAGCCTGCAGCGCTGCATATCAAAGACGGCAAGATTTCCGACGTCACCGGGCCTGCCCAGGTGCCGCCCGGTGCGCACATTGTGGAAGCCGGGGACCTGCTGGTCACGCCCGGTATTGTGGATACCCACGTCCACATCAATGAGCCTGGGCGCACAGAGTGGGAGGGATTCAAAAGCGCCACGGAAGCTGCCGCTGCCGGCGGAATCACCACCGTGGTGGACATGCCGCTCAACTGTATTCCCGCCACCACGTCCCGCCGCGCCGCGGAACTCAAGCGCCAATCCCTGGCGGACCAGCTCCACGTCAATGTGGCGTTCTGGGGTGGTGTGGTTCCGGGCAACAGCGCTGAGCTGGCGGAGCTGGCAAAATTTGGCGTCCCCGGCTGCAAGTGTTTCCTCTGTCCCTCCGGCGTGGATGAGTTCCCCAACGTCCTGAAGAATGACCTGGAGATTGCGCTGCCCATCATGCGGGATCATGGGCTCACGCTGCTGGTCCACGCGGAGCTTCCTGGTCCATTGGACCGCGCGGAAGCGGAGGTGACGTCGGAAAAAGCGGATCCGCGGGCATACAAGACGTACCTGCGCTCGCGGCCCCGGCAGGCGGAAGATGACGCCATTGCCATGATCATTGAGCTGTCCCGCAAGTACAAAGCGCCGGTCCACATTGTCCATCTCTCCAGCGCATCAGCAATTCCCATGATTGCGCGCGCGCAGCAGGAAGGTGTGCCCATCACGGCGGAGACCTGCCTGCATTACCTGACCTTCACCGCGGAAGAGATTGGTGACGGTCAAACGTATTACAAATGTGCCCCGCCCATCCGGGAGAAGTCCAACCAGGACCTCCTGTGGCAGGGGCTCTCCCAGGGCAGCGTGGGGATGGTGGTGTCAGACCATTCACCCTGTACGCCGCAACTCAAGAAGCCGGAGCAGGGAGACTTCCTGGGTGCGTGGGGCGGCATTGCCGGGTTGCAGCTGGGGCTGAGCGGGTTGTGGACGCAGGCCAGTGCGCGCGGACACTCGCTGGAGCAGATGTTCCAGTGGAATGCGGTGGCAACGTCAAAGCTGGCCGGGCTGACCGGGCGCAAGGGTATGCTGGCGGCGGGTCATGACGCGGATGTGGTGATCTGGGATGACCGGGCCAGCTTCACCGTGGAAGCGCCATGGATCCGCCACCGTCACAAAATCACGCCCTATGCGGGCCGGACGTTGCAGGGTGTGGTTCACCAGACGTTTGTGGGTGGCAGCCTTGCGTATGACACTTCTTCCGGCCTGACCGCCCGTCCCGTGGGCCGCTTTGTTGAAGTGCACCGCTGACCTCTTTCTCGCCGAGAACACCATGGCCTCCCCCGTTGCCGTCCCGGAAGTGTATGCAAACCTGGTCAACCTTGCCGCTGACATCACTGGAACGTTTGTGGTGTTTGCCAATGATGACTTCTTTGCGCCCAAGGAAAATCTCATCCGTCCTGACGCGCCGGTCTGGAAAGAGGGCGAATACACCGACCGCGGAAAGTGGATGGACGGCTGGGAATCCCAGCGGCGCCGTTCACCGGGACATGACCACTGCATCATCCGGTTGGGGACGCCGGGGAAGATCCACGGTCTTCTCGTCGACAACACACATTTCAAGGGCAATGCCCCGCAGGAAGTGAGCCTGGAGATTGTGGAGGCTTCCTACACCGCCACGCCGGAAGAGCTGGCTGTGGCGGCATGGACGGAAGTGCTTCCGCGGACTGCGGTGAAAGCGGACTTCCCCAACGCGGTGCCACTTCCCGCCGTCAGCGAACGCGCCACGCACATACGCTTCCACATCTATCCGGACGGCGGTGTTGCCCGGCTGCGCGTCTACGGCGAGGTGGTTGCCGACGAGCGCATGTTCTGGCGTGACGCCGCGGTGGACCTTGCCGCCGTGGAAAATGGTGGGACCATTGCTGCGGTGAGTGACCAGTTCTTTGGGCCGCCGTCCAACCTGCTGTTGCCGGGGCGTGGCGTGAACATGGGGGATGGTTGGGAGACGCGCCGCCGCCGGACGCCGGGGTCAGACTGGTGTGTCATCAAACTTGCGCGGCCGGCCGTGCTGGACCGGCTGGAACTGGATACCCACTACTTCAAGGGCAACGCACCACAGGCGGTGGTGGTGGAAGCGCTGGACGCCCGAACACTGATGCCGGCTGAACTGGACGGCCTGCTGCGTGCGCCCAAGGGATGGCCGGTTCTCGTCGGAAAAACAGCGTTGGTGCAGCACCGGCGTCATGTGCTGGAGCCGGACCGACCCATGGTGGTGACCCATCTGCGCGTGCACATCTTCCCCCACGGCGGTGTGAACCGGCTCCGCGCGTTTGGATTGTCACAGGACACCGCGCCCGAGCTTGCCGCGCTGGCCGGTCTCCACGCGTTGCGTGAAGCGGACGCGCGCACGCTGATGTTGTCCTTCAACGGCAGCCAGTCCTGGGCAGACGCCATGGTGAAGCTGCGGCCGTTCACCAGTGTGCGGTCACTCTTCAAGATGGCGGAAAACCTCTGGTGGGGATTGTCCAAAGAGGACTGGCTGGAGGCCTACGCCGCGCACCCAAAGATTGGGGAAACGAGGAAAGCGGCCACGCAGACCGAACAATCCGGCACCTGGTCCAAGGGTGAGCAGAAGGGTGTGGAGGGTGCGGATGACGACGTCAAAGCGCGGCTTGCGGAGCTGAACCAGAAGTATGCGGAGACGTTTGGATTCATCTTCATCTGCTTTGCCACCGGCCGCACCGCACCGCAGATGCTGGAGATTCTGGAAGAGCGTATTGGTAACACCAAAGAGCAGGAACTGCAGAACGCGGCGCAGGAACAGGCACGCATCACCCGGCTGCGCATTGAGAAATGGTTGAAGGCGCTTTGAGCCAACGGAGAGACGCATGGGAATCAGCACGCACATCCTGGACACCACCCAAGGCCGGCCCGCTTCTGACGTCACCGTGACGCTGGAGAAGGAGAACGGCGGCGCGTGGCTCATGCTGGGAAATGGTAAGACAGATGCTGACGGACGCCTGCGCACCCTGGTTCCGGATGGCCAGAACCCTGAGCCGGGTACCTACCGCATCACCTTCAACACGGACGGGTATTTCACGCGCATTGGCACGGAGGGTTTCTATCCTTCCGTGAGCATTGTCTTCCGGGTCAAGGTGGCAACGGAGCACTACCATGTGCCGCTGCTGCTCAATCCCTTTGGGTTCTCCACCTACCGGGGATCCTGATGCGCACCGTGCGTGCCACGCCGCTGAGTGTGGAAGGGTTTGCGCCGTTTGGTGACGTCGTCTCGGCGGGGTTGAAGGCGGGGGACGCGGCCAACCAGGGAACGGCGGTGCGCTTCAACTGGTGCGGGCAGTTGATGAGCTCACGTGCGGGAGCCAGGCCCAACCTGGCCGTGTTCCGGTCCACCGCGCAGCCGTTGCCATTCACGGTGAAGCTGCTGGAAAAACACCCGTGCTCCACGCAGGCGTTTGTTCCCATGGTCTGCGCGCGTTTCCTGGTGTGTGTTGCGCCCAAGGGTTTGGACGGTTTTCCTGACGTCACCGCGCTGCGCGCGTTTGTGTGCGGGCCGGGCCAGGGCATCAACTACCACGCGGATGTCTGGCACCATCCCATCATTGCGCTGGATGGGCCCGCGGAGTTTGCCATGTTGGCGTGGGAGGACGGCAGCGCGCAGGATTGTGTGGAGCACACGCTGGGGGAGCAGATTCTGATCACGGATTGATGCTTGCGCCACAACGGTGAATCAGCCTGCGTCATGGGTGTACGCCAGCTTGATCCAGCTTGTGATCTCCAAATCCAGCCCGGTCACCTTGAGATGGTGTGAAAAGCGCCGGCCCGTAGCGCCGGTGCGCACGCGTGGTGATGAGAGCTCCTTCTCAAGGAGAAACGCGAGCCAGATGCCGTCCTTGGTGGCCTCATGAATCCACAGGAAACGCGTGTTCCGTACCCACGCAACGCGGCTCTTGGTTGAGACAAGCTCCGTGGTTCCAACGCTGTCTACGTACTTGGAGACCTGCTCAAACAGAGCCTGCGCAAGCGGGCGGTCCCGGAAGAAATGCAGCGTGCGCGCCTGATCCTCTTTTGTGGCATATTTCATTTCAGTTTCTCAGCTCCGGCCGCGGCTGCGCACCGCGGCCAGGCCCATGAGTGCAAGCACGCCCATCCCGGCCGTGCCCTCGTCACCACCAACGGTGCAGCCGCATCCGGGCGGGGCTGTTCCACCACCCGCAGCGGAGGATGACTGCACCGGACCCGCCGACGACGAAGAGCGCGTTCAGGAAACATCATACTGCGTCCAAGAGTCTTGTGCATGAGGGTCTCCCGGCTCACAGGGGGTGACAAACGCGCCAACGGGGGCCCTGCCCAGCTCCAGAAGAGGATTGCGGCGTGGTTTGGGATGCGCTCCACAATCTGCCGGTGGTTGTTCATGGCGGTGGCAATAGGGACCGGATAGACGTCCCAGGTCTGAGCAACCGCCGCGTTGGACAACAGCAGCATGCCCAGCAATGCAGGCCACATGACGCGGGTTTCCGTTCCCCCAATGACCAGCGTGTTGCCCACCGTGTGGACCGCGCCGTTGGCAACCACCAGCGTGGTGGGTGTCCCGGTGCCGGTAGTGAGGTCATCGAACTGCGGCGCGGCGGTGAATGCCGGGTTCCCGGTGGTGTTTGTCCCCACGCCAAGCGCGGCGTCATCCATGATGGAATGGGAGAGCTCCGGCGCAATGCTGGCTGAGTAGTCCGTCCCGCCCAGCACGTGGTGGCCGTAGATGATGGAGTTGACCACGGTGAACGCGTGCCAGGATGCCTCCCCGCCCAGCACCGAGCGGTTGCCCGCCAGCCTCACGCGTTCAACCACCGCCGTGCCGGTGTTGGTGAGGTAGACGGCGCCCCCGCGCTGACGCAGCGCCAAATCAAGCGCGACAGCCACCACAGCGTCCGGGAACTGGAGGCGGCCATCCAGGAGTTCCTTGACGTCAACAATGAGGAACCGGTTCCCTTCGTCTGGCACAAGACCGCTGACGAGATTATTCGAAGGATCGAGCACGTCGCCAAGCGCACGCATCAGGCCCACGTCGACAAGACTCAACCTGTGAACTTCGGCTCTCCTGACATATGCGTGGGTGGGAAAATGGTCATAATTTCAGTGCCTTCTTCACCGGTTCAATATCCAACCCGGTGCAACAGAGCATGATCATTGCCAGCACTGCCTCCGCGGAA
>Ga0163144_10023937_pt1 | contig 12019 bp, 20 predicted proteins | sample OliLak19BULKMAT1_FD_123175 | JGI IMG/M metagenome (GOLD analysis project Ga0163144, IMG submission 123175) | Freshwater microbial mat bacterial communities from Lake Vanda, McMurdo Dry Valleys, Antarctica - Oligotrophic Lake LV.19.BULKMAT1 | ecosystem: Environmental > Aquatic > Freshwater >...
CGGCGAACCCGACCTCCGCTCCGACGGCGAGTTGCTGCCCGGCCAAGAAGAGATCATTCAAATCTCCACGATGGAGAAATTCAAAGAGGCGAGCACACGGATTCTCAATTCGGGTGCCCGCTGCATGTGGCGCATTCAAGTCCGGCGCGGCCCCGTCGAAGTGGACGGCCACGCCGAACCGCTTTCCGCGACCGCCGTCATCGGCGTCGAGTTCGCCCCTGCCGACGTGATCCGCGGCCGGCGCGAAGGATAGGCATTACGCCAGCGCGACCGCCTTGCCCGTCTTCACCGATTCACATTCCTTGTGGCACATCACCAGAGCGTCGCGGGCTAACTTGGCCGATAGGTAGTCCGGCGCCTTGCCCGCTTCGATGCCGTCGACCGCTGCTTGCAATTCGAGCGTGAACGCCGTCGTCGCCTCGTCGCCGCCCTCCAAGCGGGGATGCTCGACCTTGCCGTCCGCCGTCAGGATTGTCAGCGAGCAAACGCCGGATTCGTAAATAAGCGTCGCCTTCTCCAGATAAATCTCGTAGCCATGCACGAACGGCCGGCCGTTCATCGCCACGGCGCCGGAGGAGCAACTGACGGCCGGGCCGCCTTTGCCATAGAGGTACGACGTCGTCAAATAGGTGACCGCGTCGCCTTCGACGGTGCCCGTGGAAAACACCTGACCAGGCACGCCGCAAACCAAGCCGATGAAATGCGTGTCGTGAATATGCAGGTCGATGGCGGGGCCCCCGGTCTTGGCGGCGTCGCCGATGTCCGCGGACCAATCCGGCTTGCTGATGACGCGCTTGAAATGCGCTCCCAACAACTTGCCGTGTTCCCCGGAGCGAATGGCCTGTGCCGCATACGCGAACTCCGGAAAGAACGGCAACACATGAGCGACCATGAGCAACTTGGCCGAGTTGTTCGCCGCCGCCAACATGCGATTCGCATCCGCGCCGTCGAGCGCGATCGCCTTTTCGACGAGCACATGCTTGCCCGCCGACATCGCTTGGATCGCGGTTTCCGGATGCAGATGCGTCGGATTGCAGACGTCGATCAGGTCGATATCGCCGTCGGCCAACATCTCCTCAAGCGTCTCGTACGTCTTGATGCCGGACAAATCCATCATCTCTCCCGGCGGCCCAAAATTCCCCCGAATCCCCCGCCAATCCCCCGCGAGCTTCTTTTTGTCCCGGCTACAAAGCGCGACCACCTTCGCGCCCTTGAGCTTGCGCGCGGCGAGGAAGTGGATCATGCCCATGAAGCCGATGCCTACTATGCCGATTCGCACCATTGGCGTAATCTCCTTTTATTTCACGACTTACAGCTTTGCGCCTCTCGGTTGCATCGCCAGTTTTGCACCACTTTGACCCTATTCTTTGCGCCATTCTTTGCGCTTCAGAGAGAGGTTGGCGGTGCGGGATTTTCGACGCTGCATTGGCATCAATCTTACGAGATCGTGCGCCGGAACGACAGCCGCAGGCAGCCTCATCCATGCCCCGGCAACCTGATCTCGATCCCGTACCTCGGCGCAATCGCCAGCAGCTTCTCGATCTCTTCCTTCGTAGGCGGCAAGGCCGTTGTTGCGCCCTCGGCCAACGGCACGCCGACCTCGAAGAACATCTGCTCCAGGCCAGCCGGGGCGACCGAGATCAGCATCTTGGCCGGTCTGTTGCTCTCGTTTTTGAACGAATGCGGCGTCCCGACCGGCATGTTGGCGAACATCCCCGCCGTCGCCACGATCCGCTCGCCGTTGATCGTGAACGTGATCTCGCCTTCGAGGATATAGAAACCTTCTTCTTCCCGGCTGTGGACGTGCGGAGGAGGCCCACCGCCAGGAGGCACGATGGCCTCAAACATTGCGTACTTGCCGTTCGTGTCGTCGCCGGTCGCCAGGAAACGGTACACGTCGCCGACGACGGCGATGGTGCGGCCTTCCGTGGGTGTTCTCAACGTCGGTTGGTGGGTCATGCGTTGTCTCCTCGGTTTGCTCGGCCTCGATTGACTCGCTGCATTCTCACTTCAACAGCACCAGCAGCATGACCACCGGCGTCTTCGCCTTGATCGAATGCTTGAGGCCCGCAGGCATGTGGACCCAGGTTCCGGCCTGCGCCTCCTGCATGTCATCGCCCAGGCCCACGGTCGCTTCGCCCTTCACGAAGAACAACATGGCCGGTTTCGCCGCCGTGTGTTCGGAAAGCTCCTGGCCTTGGCCAAACCCGAAAACGACCGCCTTGATTTGGTCGTCCTGGTAGATCGTCTTGCTCAAGATGCCGTCCGCAGGTGGTTCGGCTTCCTTGGCCAGATCGAGGATGTGGGTGTAGTTGGTCATGGTTGCTCCTTCACTTTCCCGGCAACGTCTTCACGAACTTCGTCGCCCGTTGTATCCAGCCTTTCAACTGGTCGTCGTCCTCGACGCCCTCCGACTCGACCACCACCCAATTCCTCATCGGCCTGCCGGTGATGTCGAACGCCCGGACGTGCGGTTCCCGCAGCGCCGCTTCTCCCTCGTCGGGGCCGAGGCGGGCGATGAGCATGTCCTTCCAGACCCCGGCCAGGGCGTTGCCGTTAAGCATGAAACAGACACAGCCGAACATCTTCCTCTCTTCGATGTTCTTCTTCCGGGCCAGGGCGTCACGGATGCGGGCGGCGATGGTTTCATTGAAGGGCATCGGTGACTCCGTTCATTTCTTCCCCAAGTCGTCGTAGCACCGAATCAGCTTGCGACCGACCTCGACCGGCACGTTGAGCTTCGCTACATCTTCGACGCCGGTGGAGATCGCAATCAGAGCGCCCAGCATGTTCCGCTCGTCCTCATCGGGCAACGTCTCGTCGCCCAGGAACTTCTCGTGGTATGCCAGCCACGCTGCCGTGATGCTGCACCACAGGGCGACCTCGCTCTCCGGGTGCATGTCCCGCATGAAGCCGACCTCGAATTGCTCCAGGGTCATGCCGATGTACGGGCCGATCACGTCGAACACCGCCTTGATCTGGTCGAGCAGTTCGGGCGGCAACGACTCATTGCGAATCGGCCCTGGTCGGAGCTTGCTGGGGTCAATGAATTCTGGTTGGCTCATGTTTTTATCTCCATGCCAGTTCTGAGGCGACTTCGGCAAGCAGCGTTTGTTCGGAATGCCAGTCGAAAGCAAGGACAGCAAAGCGAGTACCTAGCTCAACTCCCTTGGCGTGATAATGCAACCCTCCTCAGCCAGAACTTCTGGCGTTGCAGCACCGCAACGCAATTCGACCATCGCCTCTCGGAAGCAAATTGCAGCGACCAAACACAGGAAAGCATCAGCGCCATCCGGATCAAGGTCATCCTTGCTTTTGCCCTTCGTTCGATACGTCAAGCAAAAGTCTCGCACGGGCTTGGCGAAGTCGAGCGCAATTCCCTGAGCCGCAAGATAGTCTTCAGCTTTCTGCAAGCACTTTTCTGGTTCTTTCTTGTAGCTCCCCTTGAACCCACAATGATTTGCGACTGCGGAAGGATAAGTCTCGAAAACTACCCTTCGGGTTTCGGGAAGCAAGGCCGACGACAATGCAACAGAGAAGCCATCCTTGGCGAGTCGTTCGAGCATTGCGGTCCCCGTCAAGGTCATCGAGAATAAGTTCTGGTATCTGTCCTGAAGCGGCGAAAAGCCTCCCGTGGCAAAATCCGTGTGCCGTCTAATCCAGTATTTATTCCCAGGCGTATCACGCCAGTTATTGAAGTTCGACAGATCAGCCAGTCTTGCCTTTGCATGGTTGGAAGTGAACGCAAGACGAAGATTGTCGCTGACAAACTGCGACCACTTGGCCCGCCGACAGAATACTTCCTGCCCTACAGCCTGAGCGAAGCCGGGATCATTGAGCAATGAAAGGGGAATCGAAAATGGGAAGTCGAATGCGGCAACCGACACGGACGGGTCGCAGGCTATCGACTCAGCGAGTTCTGGAATGGTCCATCCTGGTCGCCGATCTCTCCAAGTTGGACCAGTAAGGGTTGTACGAAGACGTGCGTTACGACCAGTGGGCCTAATTGCATACGAACGCTCGCCGAGGCGTATTGCCTCGATGAGAATCACCTTTTTCGCTTGTTGGCCTGCTGATGACGGAGCGCCAAAATCACTGCCGAGAAGTTTTTCCTCGCACTCCCTCAACATCGCTGCCAACGTCTCCGGGTCAGCAAGTCGGTGATCCGTCCCGACCTCGATCAACGTGGCCCCGCAGTTCTTCGCCAACTCTTCACTGTCGGCAAATGGAACCACGTCATCGGCTCGGCTGTGCAGGATCACCGTGCCGGGCTTCACCGCCTTGGCGGTCCCGTACTTCTTCCAGGCCGGGCAGAGCAGGACGAGCTTCGCAACGCCGACTTCGATGTTCATGGCCACGGCCCCGCCACGGCTCGATCCGACGACAACCTGGGGCCGGTGCTGATCGAACTCGGCCTGGGCGGTCTTGACGGCCTGGGCGAAGTCAGCGTCATTGAGAGCCGGGTTGATGACCTCGTGGCCGTGGTCCTTCAGGTACGTCGGTTTGACGCCGCCTGGGACTGATTGCCAGCCGTGGAGGAAGAGGATTATCATGGGGTCAAGGCGTCCTTTTCCTTGAGGCAGTTCGGGCAGTACCACGGAGCGGGCGTCGTCACCGGCTTCGGGCTTCGTTTGCGGCACTTGGCGCAGAGGAATCGCTTGCCTTTCACGGCGGTCTTCGGGCGTGCCTTCTTTCCACTCTTGAAGATGTTCCTCGCCATCGAAACCTCCACACGCATTTTATCGGATTGCGTGTTGCTCGCCGATGGACCGAGCCATGACGCCTCCGGCAAGCAATGCGTAAGATGACGGCTGAGAATACGCCACTGTTTTGAGGAACAAGTGATGAGCATAACCGCCGAAGACGCCATCAACCGGGTCAATGAGTCCGTCACCATGGAAATGCTCGTCCAGAAAACGAAGAGTTGCACCGGCTCCTGCCAAGTATTCCTGGATTCGGAGCCAAACCATCGTGATCCGAAGAACCTGGGCGTGGTCGTCACCGAGCGTGGACGGGCAAAACTCGCCGAGGCGGGCATTGACGACCCGACCGCCCATTTCAAAGGCAAGTCGATCCGAGTTCGTGGGGTAGTGATCCGCAAGGAAGACCGGCCCTACATCGAAGTGAACGATCCGAGCCAGATCGAGTTGGTGGAGTGAGAAAATGTTGGAGCGTGCCGATCATTGTCAGCGATTGCCTTTTTCAAGGGCTTGAGCCGCCGCCATCAGCTTGTTCTTCTCCTCCTCCGACATTTTTTCCACGTTGGCGACAACGCTGTTCGCAAGGGCCAACCCGTAATGCCCGAACGCCCCATGTTGGAGCCTGAATAAGTCTGCCCGGTGGCCTTCAATTTGGGCGTAGTTCGCATACCAGTGATTCCAACCGTTTTCGAGCAGCCTGCTCTTGGCCTTCCTGTGCCAGCCGTCGCCCTGGAACTCCTCAAAGAACACGACTACGCCGCTCACCGGGTTGGCCTTCGCTTCCGAGGTCAGAAGGAACCGCCTGAACTCCGACTCGGCTTGCAGCGCTTTGCTCCAGTTCATGCGCAACTTGACCTCGACCGCCAGCCGCCTGTTGTCCGTTAGCAGGATCGCTCCGTCCACGAACAGGTTTTTGAACCTGAAGACCGTCTCGACCCCAAGGGCATCCTTATTCTCCAGCAGGTAGTTGAAGACCTCGCACTCGAACTTGCGGGGCAGCTTGGCGTCGTCCGGGCAGTAGAACGGGGCGGCGAGGGGCGTAACCACCGGCTTGCGGCGCTTACGTTCTTCGGGCTTTACCGAAAGGCAGATTAGTTCGGCAATCGTCCTCAGATTCGGCGTCATGGATCATCCCTCGCCGTGCTACCCGTGCTTCATCCTTCTGCCCCACACCATGTCATAGTCAGGCTGCGCTTCCGCATCCAGGCTCGATGCAATCCACCCGGCCACTTCTGTCACCGACTCGTCTTTGAACGACCTGCTGCACACCCCGCAAACGCTGACGAAATTCGCCGACCGATTGAACATTCCGACCTGACGAAGACCGAAGTTGACCAGGATGGTCGGCGTGTCGCAATTCAAGCAAACCACAGGAGCCGCACGTCGCCACGCACTCTTGAGCGCCACCCAGGGGATGCGGTTGTCTTCGAGACCCTCCCATGTGAACCCGGATGAAGTTCCAGGAGCCGCCGACCAGTCATCGGATTCCTTTGAGAAGCGGCTCGCCCATTTGCTCTTGAAGAGGTCCAGGGGGAAATCAGGGGCGAGGGGGAGGCCGTAAAGAAACGAGTCGCCTGTTTGCTTGATGGCCACTTCCTTCTTGCGATCCCGCACGACGACTTCGATTTCCCGGCGAGCCAGCCGGTGCTGCTTGAAGAAGGGGCGAAGTTCGGCCAGCCCTTGCTGGCCCCAATGTTGCACGGTGACGTGTTCGGATTGAAGCTCGATGAGGTTGAGGCGGCAGCGCCTCAAAACCAGCCTCACGATCCTGTCGCCATCGCTCGGAGTGAGCTTGCCCAGGCCCTCTGCGGCACGAGCAAGGATCGGGTGGTGGGCGTTTTCGAGGGACCATTGAACGGGGTTGGGGACGGGCCATGAGGTCAGGGTGTCGGTGTGGATGAAGAAGAAGGACTTGTCGGGGTTCCGGGCGAAGAGGCTCTTAGGGAAGACGAGGGCGGCGATGGCGGCGGCGGTGGATTTCAGGAAGTCTCGGCGGCTTGGCTGGTGGGACATGGGGTTCTCTTTCGGTTCGGGGCCTTCAAGATCGAAGGCGGCAGAACCGCCTTCATCGTCACGGCTTTCGCCATCGCTTCGGGACCACCGTGCCTTGCGGTCGGTTGGCGGGCGTCATCGGGGGAAGCTACCCCTCGGCCCTTCGGGATGAAGAAAAGACATTTGAATTTTTCAATTCTGCGAAACTTGTTGGCCAACACTCAAGCCTGGGCAGCAGCGATCTCACCCGGCGTCGTCCTCATGCTTCGGCGTCTCGCTCGCTGGCTTCTCATGCGGCGGCTCCTCCTCGGCCATCGGCTCGTCCAGGCCCCCAAAAAAGATGTCGTCCACGCCCTGAACGAGCCGTTTGTACTCTTCTCGTGTCAGCCGCTTCGAGCCGCCGTCTTTTCCGTCGTCGTTTTTCTGGTCGGTATTCTTGGCCATGAACTTTCTCCCGGCAAGATGCTCGGCCTATGCTGCTGCTGCCCAGCGACGGTGAAGGTCGAGCAGGTAGTTGACGCTGCGTTCGGCCTGGGCCACGGCGTTGAACAGGTAAGCCGGGTTCGCCTTGATACCCTCGACCCACTTCGGGAGCCATCTTGCAATGTTTGTGTTGTCGGTGTCGTGCGGCAGGCGCAAGAACGATTCGACAAATCCGGTTCCGCACTCTGCAATAAGCTCGCCTTGGTCAGCAGGGCCGACCCATGCTGCCCTCCACGGATGCTCCAAAAAATGAACGACCTCGTGGATACGAACAGCGTGATATTGCCGGTCATCAATGAACCTCGACCTGGGCGGCAACAAGATGCGGTCGAGCAGTGGGCGGTCGTAACGTGGCTTCGGGCATCGCCAATGGTGGGTGATCCTTGCCCCGGTTGCGGCGATGATCTCATCAAGTTGGTCGTAGCTGACCTCGGCCTCCGTCAACGGCTCGCCCGTGAAGAACTTGCCGAATAGCCCCGAAAACTCCGGCAGGCGGTTGTGCGGAAATCTCCACGGCACACCAACCCCGGTCTGGAGCGAATCGAGGACGAGATCAGCGAGTTCACGGTCATTCATTTTTCACCTGACCTCAACGACGCATTCCCATGCTGCAATGTCGTCCACTTTTCCGACCGGAAGATTCAAGATCGCCATGCAGCCGTTGTCGTAAAGCAGCTTGCCGCCCCACGCCGTCAGCAATTGAATTTCGACATCGCTCAAGACCACGTTGGTCCGCAGCTTCAGCGTCACAACTTCGTCGGGACGCTTCCCCTGCAATTCCTTCAGAACCGATGCCGTGATCTTTGGGTTCATGATGCCAGCGCCTCACGCAAGTAGTCCTTCGTCTTCACGCCGACAAGCCGGTGAACCTCTCGTCCGTCCATGAACACGATCAACGTGGGAAGCGCCGCAATGCCATACTTCTCGGCCAAGCGCTCATTCATCAGGATTTCAACCGTCACGATTCTGGCACTGTCGCCAACGTCATCCGAAAGGTCGGCCAGGATCGCCTTCTGGCGATTGCAAGGACCGCAAAGGAAGGAATGGAAGTCCACGAGAACGGGAACCGGCGAACCGAGGACGACTTCCTCGAAGCTGCTGTCAGTGACTTCGATCATGGTGACTTCTCCTCCGGTGGTTTCTCTTTGCGGAATTGCCGCTTGCGGCCAATTCGGATGCTTTCCGGGAATGGATCGCCAGGGATAATCGCTGCTCGAATCAGGGCCTTGCGGACGGCATCTTCCCAGGCAAGCTGGGTCTTCTCGCTGCGGGCTTCCCAGGGGTTGTCCAGACCGCAAATGGTCTGTCCAGGGCGACAAGTTTTGTGAAGCTCGTCGTAGATCAGCGAGGCCAAGTTGTACACGTCGATGTCCATGTCAATCTCCCTTGATTGCTCGAACCTCATTCTTCAACGTGTCGATGATCTCGACCGGCTCACTATCCGGGATCGGCTCCAGGTGCAGCTTCAGCACGAACGGCTGGCCCTGGAATCGGCCACGCACGGCGATGATCGGCGTGGCGTTGCACTCGACGCAGTAGCTCGCAGCGCCGAACTCCAAAGCAAACACGTCTTGCCCTTTGAGAAACCCACTGAGATCGAACTCGAAGCCGGTCCAGACTTTCTTGCCGTCGTCTTCGCCGCCGAGGACTTCCTGGTAGACGGGGGCAACCTCGATCTGCCATACGCCGTCATCACGCTCGTTGATCGACCACAATAGGTGATGGGAATTTCCGTGGTGTTCCCAGCGATGCTCGACGGCCTGCTTGAAACCGTCAATATCAAACTGGTCCATGTTTCGCTCCCCCGATGCCCGCTCAGGCGTAGATCAGCCCGTCATCGCCAACGTAAAGGTCCACACTGCCATAGGGACGGCACGCCTCAGTTAGTCTCTGGCCAACCTCGGCCTGCCAGTCCCCGTCCCAAAACCCGGCCCCGTGATGATTCCGTGTCAACCAGAAATCGTGTCCTGCTCGCTCCAGATCGCCGCCGATGTCCTCGGCGTGGTCACGCTGGAAAGCCTTGCAGTCGTCTTTGATGGCGGCGAGCGTTTCCGGGGCGAAGTCTTCAAGATCGTAATTGGCGTCGAGCGGTTCGCCGCCCTGGTCGTCGGCATTGTCCATTGAAGACCACAGGGCCGTGACGATGTATGCGGTCGTGAATGCGTCCATCAGGTGTTTCCCTTGAGGATCGAGGTAACACCCGTCCGGGTACAAATCCGCTATCGTCGTCGCAGTTCGTCCAGCGCTTCTTCAAGATCAAGCCGCACTTCCCACGGCGCATCGACAATCGCCATCTGAAGCAAATCCATGTCGGCCTTGGCGTGGGGTCCGAGGCTCATTAGGCACTCTTTACCGGCACTGCGAGTGATCCAGTCTTCATCCTTCAACATCGAAACGCAGACGGCGACGGCGTGCATCCAGTAATTGAAGGTCTTGCCTATTGCTTCACCTGCGGCGAATCGCACGCTGAATTCAGGGTCGCCGAGCAATGGCATCACATTCAACACGGCAGACTTGCTTCGTCGTTCGCCCAGGAACTCGCAGGCCATTGTTCGGTGAAGGAACAACGGATCACGCAGCCCCTCCAACAACACGGGCAATGCCGATGGGTCTTCCGGGGCGATCTTGCTGATGGCTCCGGCTGCGGAGAGTCGGATGTATGGCTCTGAGCGGTCCTCCAGAATCAGCTTGAGCGCCGGGATCGCTGGCCGTGCGGCATCGCCGAAGTCGATCAGCGCCCAGACAGCGTTGTTGCGCAGCAACCGATCAGGGTCGGCTAGATCGGCGATCAAGGACTCGACGGTGTTCGTCATGCGGTTCCTTCTACTGTGCTTTGCGAGCGGCGGGCCGAGAATGGGCCATGAAAACTGCTGCGATCATCAACCGACCTGTTGATCGACTTCTGAGGATCGGACGGTAAGCGCTTTCATCGCCTTGAGAAACGGGTCCAGATATTTCAAGTTGTGTCCCTTGAACTCCAACTGCTCGAAGTCCGGGAAAGCCTTGATGGGGGCTTCCAACTGAATCCCACTCCCGGCCAAGGCATCGCTGAGAGCGCCAGAAAGTCCGGCGATCATCTCGTTCCACGATCCGACCTCGCTCGCCAAGGCCGCAGGATTATACTTGCCCTTGTGCCGGGTGTACGTTGGCTTGCGGCCCGCTTCGTAGGCTTCCTTCCAGTCGTCCGAGTAGGTGCTGGGACCGAACTTGCCTTCGTCGTCCACGGTAACGCTCAGGCCGGGCAGCTTCGCCATGCGGTCAAGCAGCGTGATGACGCTGATATGACATTTGAGGAAGTTCGGGACGCCGCCGCACGTCGGGTCCGAGGCATATTGCGTCTTGGTGAACGAGCGCCAGTACCAGCCCGGCAGTTTGGTCGGAACCTTGCGAACCTCGTTGAAGGCCGCAGGCGAGCGGGTGAAATTGCGTTGCCGCTTGCAATGACGCAGCCACTTATCCCAGGAGAACCTGTTCCAGCCGAAGCCTTCATTCGGTGTTTCCTCGAAACGCTGGTCGTCTTCCGGCTTGTATTCCCAATCGACCTCGGCGGGGTAGAGGCAGAGGCCAAGGTTGGCCGGTTCGCTACCTGGGCCGGGCCAAGTGTTGAAGGCGATGATGCGAGTGGGATTGACGGTGCGGGTGATTCTTTTGTTCCAGGGGCATTGGATGCTTTTCCCGGCCTGGATCAAAAGCCAGAATAAGCTCTCGTTCTTCTCGTCCCCGTTTTGCAGTTCTTTGCGTCGGGCCTCGGTGTCGCACTGCTTACCCTTCAGGTCCACGATCTCACTGACTTCCTCGAAAGGAAGGTCGAGGGCCAACTGACGCATCTGGTGGACGGTCTGCCGGACTTGCTTGGCGTCGGTCAGCTTCGATTTCAAAGTGTAGTGAATCGTAAGGCCCATGATCGCTTTTCTCCGATAAATCGTCTGTGGTCGTCGTTGTGAACTCGATCAACTACCCCCGGATGAAGCGCCGCAGTTCTTCAGGCTTCTCCAGCGCCAGCTTCTTCATGCCAGCCCCCAGGCGGCAAAGGGCGTCATGGTATTCTTCCGAAAGATGATCCCCGGAATACTGATGGCCGAATTCGTGGATCAACAGCCGGTCAACTTCCTCGGTCGGCCCCTGGTCGAACCACTTGTGGCCGAGCCGAAGCAAGTTGAAATCAAGCCGACCCTTGCCGTAACATGCAACGAAGTTGTTGGTCGTGTGGACGACGGCGACCGTCACGTTCACCCCCATCAACTCCCGGCCCAAGAACCGGGCATAAGCCACGACGTTCCTGATGGAGTCGGTCCACTTGTCCTCCGAGATCACGTTCACGGGATCAGCGTTCGGGTCACTCGAATATGGCTTCGCCGTGGGACAAATCTTGCCAGCAGGCAGCACGGCCCCGGCACGCTTCACGTTGGCCCACTCGCCCTTCGACAGTCCGGCGGCGGGCGACTCGCAGAAACCCCGACTGCTGGACCGATTGTGGGAAGCAGCGCGCCAGCGCGGCGATTCCGTTACGGTCGCAGATACTCTTATGGCTTGGGCGCGGGCGTTCATTTTATTTCATGACAAGCGTCATCCCATTGGATAAGAAAAGGTGACAGCTACCTATTTCAATCGCAACTCGGTTTCTTCGGGCGGCCACGCGGGCGGAGCGTCGATTCAAGTTCCAATTGTTTGGCGGTCGTCGCCGCCCACGCTTCGGTGCCATAGGTACAATCACGCTGGAAGCAATGGCGTAAGGCCGCCAGTTCGGACTCGCTCTGCGGCTCGTTCACCAAGTCTACCCAGTTCCCCGGCCGCGGCAACGGCCAATCCGCCAGAGGCCGCGAATAGGTGGCTGTCACCTTTTA
>Ga0163144_10023938_pt1 | contig 12019 bp, 10 predicted proteins | sample OliLak19BULKMAT1_FD_123175 | JGI IMG/M metagenome (GOLD analysis project Ga0163144, IMG submission 123175) | Freshwater microbial mat bacterial communities from Lake Vanda, McMurdo Dry Valleys, Antarctica - Oligotrophic Lake LV.19.BULKMAT1 | ecosystem: Environmental > Aquatic > Freshwater >...
CTCATCACGAAGCGGTGACCCAACAGCGCGTGCTGCGTTGACTATTACACCTACACAGTCCGCCGAATCAACCCTGCCCTTGTGCACGTATGGAAGCCCGCACTGCGCCAAGGCTGCAACCCAAACATCACTCCGACGAATCGGGAACATCAATGAGTCGGTCGGTTCCAACAATATCTTCGAAGCCGCCAAAGTTACTGAAGTTGTTCTTGTCTTTACATGTTTCAGCGAGTCGGTCGCAACCGTCCTCCGCGGTGAACTCGTCATTGACTTGGACCGTGAAAGGTGGCCGCTCTTGCAGGATGAACACGCCACTTACTTGCTCCTTTACTTCGAATGCAAGGCCTATGTTATTTCCTGTTGTGAACGTGAACCTACCATAGTCATGAAAGCCAGTAGCCGCTACAACATTCGTGCTAAAGTTTACTTGGCTGTTGACTGTTGTAATCGTGCCTGAGATTGTAGTAATAACCTTACCGCAATCTAAATCGCCATACTGCTTCCAACCACACTTTCGTGTAAAGGTTGCACGGTGCTGATGGGATCTTCTTAGGCGTTCACTAATCGTAACTAAGGTTGCACGCCATTGATCGAGGTCCCATTCAATCACGTCGATAGTTGCTGTTATCGTATGCATTGGCCCAGCAAGGTCGCACCATCGCCAATCAACGGTCATTACAAGCACTGTGGCACCACGGTAACGGCCTGCTCGAATGTCGGCCTCGAGCACTTGCACACTTACAAGGCCGGTCATCTCCTGATCGCTAGATTCGCCTTTATCATCAGTGTCGCTAGCAGACCGAATAACGTCACTTGGCTCATATGATTCATTGTTTACAGTTAGCGCAGTTGGATGACTAGTGAACCGAACTACACCACCATCAACTCGTGCAACACGCCAGCACGTTGCGAGCCGGTGCCCGTCAGTCTTGAGCAACGATTGATTAGGTAGGCTAATATCACGCATCTTTTCTATTGTCCCACTTTTTCAGTGGACAGAAACCACTGTAACTAGCCTGCTTGCTCTCTAATGCTGAACCAAAGCATGTGCACGCATAGCACGCGGGCTGTTTATCTTCTGTCCAATGGAACTTTTCACACGAATAACAAGTTGCACGGTTCATATTTAGCACGTGCAATGGCACACGTTGATCCATCGACGAACGAAGTTGCCCTGCAATGCCTTGAGCCTTCTCAAGTATCGTTGTAACTTCCATCTGCACCGCTCGCATCTGTGCTGATGTCAAGCGTCCTGGGTCCCAGCCACGGCGCATTGCAGCCTTGATAATAAGTTGTTCTTTGTCTTTATGAATGTGTATTACTCACAAGTGATATCAACCCATTTCCATAAATCAAGACCAGCACAATATAGCGCTTCATTAGGATCATCAACCGTGCACCTATACGGGAATGTCAATGATAGCGACACGAATGGTTCAGGGCACACACCACAATACCACGTTAGATTGTTGCACCATTGACCATCGCATAAACAGTTTGGAAGGCCACCACCTGGCATTGTTGGATTGTCACCAGCGCAGCCTGGAATAATGTCACGAGCCGCCCCAAAGATAGCTTGTGTATCGCTATGTGACGTGTTGATCTCAGTCGTGCAGTTGCATACAGGCGGTGGCGTTGTGCCACAGTCGGGGTTGGTTGTCCCTGTGCAGTTTCCATACACACCGTGTAAGGCAAGCGGGAACGTCAAACCCGCTGCGAAGTAACCAGCAGTTGCTACGACCTCAAGGAAAATCGGTGTTAGTTCATCAATAGACCAACTAGACCAAGCAGCGCCATTAGTAGTACTTTCTGTGAATAACACTGGAAAACCTACCGGGTTGCTACACCTGTTTACACTGAGTGTAACTAGCGCACCACCAGTAGGTGTATACGATGCAGTGAGTTCAGCGCCCCACGGGTTGAATGTAAATACACCAATATCTGCGTTGTCTGTGATTGTTGCTGTAGCAAGAACTGTTTCACCACCAATGCCGTCATAGGCCTTGAGTTTGACAGTTGCATTAGTTCCGCCTGTAGGTGCCACAATGATGCCAACGAATGCGCCTGCAGCGTATCTTGAACCTAGCCCGTGCGAGTGACCTAAACAGTTAGTTCCTGTTGCAACCATATCCTGGTCGCGCATAGTATAAGTGGTTGGTGCGAATGTTAGGGCTGCTCGCACTAAACCACTACCGGCCACAGTAGATGCCACTATTGTTGCACCTAGAGTCCATGAGCCAATCGCCTGCACAATGTCAGCCACAGCACTAGCATTGTACACATAGTCCTTAGGCACATGTGTAGGATCAGGCAACAAACGAACCCATGACATTACACGCTGCTCAGGGTTACTACCAAGGTTATAGTCATAATCATCGAGTTCGAGGAGGACCGACTTCCAGAATGTACCAATCTGTTGACACTCTATCAATGCGATTGTGCACGGTGTACCATTGAACGGGCCAAAAGTTGTTGCACTGCGAGTACATACATCGAACGCCTCAGCTTGTGCGGCCTTAGGTTTGATGCAACACTTGCCCCCTAGTGTATTGAAACATTGGTGCGTTCCACCACGAGCACCCATTAGTTCATCTGGGTGACCTACGCATGCATCAAAGTCATACGATGAGCCATCAATGCAGAATCGAATGCTACCACCCGAACCAGATGCAACATCTAACAAACCACATGCTTCATCCCAGCCTGGTAGTAACGGACGCAGGTATGTTCGTCCAAGACCCTGCCCGTTTTCAAAGCACAAGTATTCGAGTGGCTTTGACTTGGGATAGCCACCACCAAGCGTCATCGCAAAGCCATTTTGATCGCCGAATACACTGCACCCCATGCGACCATCACCGCCTAATGCAACACAAGCGCCTGTTGTCCAAGGTAATGCATTGCGTTGATCGTAGCACTTTTCGCGGTTACGGCCACGAGTGTCATATGACCCCTTGAATGTTTTGACATACTTCTTATCCTCCAACGGTACCCAAGCCCTTGTCATTGGTGATTGAAACGTAGTAACCACGCACGCCTGTGTAACAAGATGTGGGTGGCAAAACTTCAAACCTGGCTGTGATGGATCGTATACACACGGATTATCTCTTGTGAAAACAATCGGTGCGGCTGCGAGGTAAGGTTGGTGCGTATCGCCATCCACAAACGCAGGGAGAAGCGCAGTGTTGAACACACTCACTGTAAATACTGCACCCCAAGCGGCATTAGCAGCACTTGCACCTCCACCGGTTGCAAGCGCTGGCTCTGGGTTGATAGAATGCTCTAACTGGCAACGAACCTCGAACTGGCCACCCTCGTAGTCTACATTAAGTTTCCATACATGACGCTTGATGCTAGGTTGAGTCTGTGTCCATGAAAGAGATACTACCTGCCAATATGCATGAAGCCAATGTCGTGAAGTACCATGTGCTGCATTGCTATATGGAAGAACATGAGCGCGAGTCATTGCCTCATAAAACGCTACAGGCAACACAACGCTAGACCTCGCGTGCAATGGGTCAGGTGCAAAAGTATCTTTGACAAATAAGATTGGGATGTGTGATGGCGCTACAAAGTCTGCACCGCGGATTGGTTCGCGTGATGCATTCAGCGCCCATTCAGTGACATCTTCCCACATAGGTACAACAACAAGTGAACGTCCTCCCTCACCGTTCAATGGTGCAAGGCCTGCTGCTACGGCGAGGTCGCACAGGTCACCATCAAAGCAGTAAGGCTCATACTCAGGCGGTGTAGTTTGCGAGGTTATTGCAGCACGGGTTGAACTTGTGCTTGTTCGCGTTGTTACAATACGAACAATAAATGTACTTGTTGTCAACTGGTAACAGTAGGCTTTGTCACCCGCTCTGATTGTTTTCCCACCAAGTGACAAGTTACGATTACTTGTTATATCGTTGTAAACTACAAAGCGTAACGAGCCATTTTCATTCTTAGGAAAGTCAGTCCCAAACGCACCAAGGACTGTGATATTTGGAACGCTATTGATAACAAAGTGCTGAACTACAGGCGATAGAGGCGTGAGTGTCTGTGTGCTTACTGTAGTCACGCGCCTCTGGAAACCACCGTAATGTTGAGATTTTGTAATCATACTACAATCCACACGCCAACAGTAGCAGCGTCCTCGCTCAAGTGCACATCAACCATCTTGCTCGCTGTCATTGACGATAGTGTTGCCCCTGTGTGACTCTTTAGCGTGAAGGTGTTTGCTCCTGCATTGTTGATCGAGAACAAACCTCTCCCGCGAGGCAATACAGGACTATCAGGATTGGGCAAGAATACAGTTAGACCAGTTGTTGTAGGGCTCATGTTCCATAGTGTTGCAACACCTGTGCTCAATGTTATGTTTGCGCTGAATGTACCGTCCCAAGCGCCACCGTGATATAACTCATCAGTATGCATCACGCCGGCTGTAACAAGTTCTCGAATACGGCAGGACAACGACCCTGCATCAAATGCATCCTGTGAAAGGTCAAGTCGCTCATCTGTTTCAGGATCAAACGCTGCTGGTACATCAAACTGAAATGAGGCTGTGATTGCATGGCCAGAGGTTGGTGCCACAGTGAATGTCACTAAGCCTGTGGTGTAGTTTACTGTGTAGTTTGTGTCTTCAACACTAGCAACACCATTTACCCAAACACTAACTTTGCGAACTACACCCTCTTCATCAGTATGAACAGGTAGTTCAATGGTTCGCCAGTGCGTGTTTGCACCGCTTGTGTAGGCTTTGCGAAGTTGAAACTGTGTTAGGCTCCCTGTGCCTGTGCCAATGTTTTGGTCGCCAATGCCTGTTACAGAGCGCCAATGGCCCTCACCACTATGGTAGTCACTCCAATCCTTATACCTAAAGCCATTACCACCACCCTCACGGGCCATGTAGAACTCGAGCACGTTAGCGAGTTGTGCCCATGACTTGATACCGTACGCTACATCAAACACACGCACTGCACGATCTCGCGTCTTTATACGCTGTTGCACTGCATTGACATCCTCGGAATAAAGCGTGCGCCAACCTGGTCCACCGCGTGAACCATATGATACATCCGCTGGGAACTGAGTATTATGAAAAGCCACTTATACACCCCTAACTGTGCGTGCCACGGCTCGCCCAACTTGCTGGCCAGTCCTTCGTGCATCATCACGGTTCATACCGCCCTTGACATTGACATTGATTGTAAGTGGCCTCAAAGCCTCTGGCATTCCTACACCCATCTTACCGTCTGGTCCTCGCACCGCAGGAGCAACTAACTCTGTTCCTGCTTCACCACGAACACCGATACCACCGGTCATTGGGAACGCCTCTGGGCCACTAGTAAAGCCTCCTTTATCAAAGTACTTTATACGTCCTGCTTCGAACATATTACCATTTGCATTAGGTGTGGTAGGCAGGAATATACCACCAAGGAAACTGCTGATTGCATTCTTGAAGGGCGCTTGCACAAACACATCAAAGGCCATTCGTGATAGCGACTTTGCAAGAGACTCAAGGGCCTCCTCAAGACTTTCAACTTGATAGATAGCGTCACCTAGTGAGTTTGCTGCAGCCTCACCAACACCATCGAATAGATTCTTGAGTTCAGTTTCACGATCAAGTATCTTGAGCTTGGCGATGAACCCCTCAACAGCCACTGCAGCCCCCTCTGTGTTTTCACCGAAAATCTTTTCTTGAGCAGCCGCATACCCAGCGATGTCACCTGCGTGTCTGCGTTCCACAGAAGATTGACGTAGTAACTCGCGTTCACGCTCCATTACATCTATGATCTTGGTTGCATCTTCTTCGCCTTGTGACTTGCGCCTTGCGGCTGCGAGTTCGTCTAGCGCACTTGTGTACGCGAGCACAGCCTCGCGTGCCTCATTCGTGTTTGCGCCGTATTGAGCCTCAGCAAGGGCCTGCACCTGTATGATTGCGATAGACCGTTCGCGCTGCTCGTTCAAGGCTTGTGTGTCGCCCGAGAACCGGCGCACCAGGTCGATCTCTGTTTCAAGTGTTTGGAACAGAATACTTAGTTCATTGCTGGTTTCAACTGACGTAACACCTAGTTCGGCTGCTTCATTATTGATGAGTGCAAGTTGCTCCTTCAACTCGTTCACTTGCTGACCACTATCTGGGCTTCCTGATCGACTAACTGCATCTGTAAGAATGCTCTTTACATAGTCTTCTGGGCTAAGTATTCGCGCTACATCATCACGACTTCTATCGGCTGCAGCGGCAATCCCTGTAATCAACGAATCAAAGAAGTTCTCTGCGCTCGTGGTGCCAGCATCATCCATCAATGGTGTCATATTAGTGCTAAACCCAGTTGCAAACCGATTAGCGAAACTAGAGCCTATAGTCTCAAGACCTTGCACTTCGCTCAACTGTGTAATAGCTTCTGCCATCGCTGCAGGAGTTTGCTTTACAAGTAGATTCACAATAGATTCTGCTACACCGCCAATGGCTGCATTGAGGTCGCTGAACAGGCCAATCAACGCAGTACCAAGACCTTGAACTACAGCATTTGTAACAACGCCAATGCCTTGAATGCCTTGGCTAATGCTTGCAAGTGCTTCAATGATAGTCTTCGCTGCATTCCCAATAACTAGTGGAATGCGTTCAACAAGTAGTTCAATAGCTTTGATCTCATGCTTGAACGGCCCTTTGATTGCATCAATCAGAAGCTGTAAGATTTCAAGGTTTCTATTGAAAGTAGCAGCCCAAATGTTACCAAGTGAGGTTGTACCATACTCAGTCTCAACTGTTACCTTAGAGAGTGCAACCATACCAGCAACAAGTGCAGCAACACCTAGTACCACAAGTCCAACCGGGTTAGCCGCGGCTGCAGCATTGAACAAGAGCATCGTACCCGTTGCTGCACCAATCGCAATCTGCAATGACTTGAATACAATCACACCTATAACAAGTGACTCGATTGCGACCGCTAGCGCTTTGACTACAGCAACATTGCCTTGGATGTGCTCCTCAGCACCAGTGAGCGCAAGGATTACATCACGCGCTAGGTCAATAGAGTCGCGCAACACACTCAACAAACCAGCATCGCCAGAAGCAAGCATAAGTTCATTGATTGCACCTCGCATACGAGCGAATGCACCGGGCAATGTATCACCCATTGCTGCAGCAAGCTCGGCTGCAGTGCCTGCTGCACGTCGATTGAGTTCGCTGATGCGTTCAACCTGGTCTGCATTGCTCACTAGCGCAAGAGCGCCTGGTAGAATCTCACGGCCAAAGATAGCAAGTGCGTCTTTCACACCAAAGCCAGCGTCACGCAGTGACCTTAGCACCGGGACAAGGCCTCGTGATTGAATGTTTACATCATCAAGTGTAAGGCCCATACGTTCAATAGCGTCTTGGGCTGCATTAGTTGGTTTGATAAGAGAACCAATAACACCGCGCAAAGCAGTACCACCCAATGGTCCGCGTAAGGCTGCATCGGCAAGCACGGCTAGCGCGCCCGCAGCCGTCTCAAACTCAACACCTGCAGCGTTAGCAAACGAACCAGCAAACTTGAATGCAGTGCCTAACTGTTCAGCGCTTGTTGTGGAGGCATTTGCACTAACCAATAGTACATCAACAACTCTTGCTGAGTCGGTCGCCTGGAGCTTGAACTGTGAAAGTGTTGAAACTAGTAACTCAGCAGTATCATTGAGGTTTAGGCCCTCAGAAGCTGCGAGGTTCATAACAGCCTGCACAGAGTCGATGGACTGTGTTGCTGTTAGACCAGCCTTGGCGAGCGTGAGCAGTGTCTCAGCAACTGTATTGGCTGTAAACTCAGATGTAACCCCTAAATCGCGTGACACCCGCTCAAGCCGCTCAAGCTCATCAGCAGTTGCACCGCCAACAACACGCAACTGTACAAGTGTTTTCTCAAACCCACCGATTACACTCGCGGATTGCCGCAAACCAGCGGCTGCAGCCAGTGTTGCAAACAACACTTGGAGACGGCTCAGGCCCGCGCCTGCACCGCTCAAATCCTTCATTTCCTTTTCAACTTTATCTGTGGATCTCGCAGCCGCCTCAGCGGTGCGTTGGTATTGATTTAGAGCCTCACGAGCCTGGTCCGCGCCTTGCTTCGCGCGGCGACCGTCGATCACCAGCCTCAGCGCTCTCTCTTCGATGGCCATGCTTCGCTCTCCAGTTCACGCGAGCCTCGTCCATTGATATGATGAGGCTTAGCATCTCCTCGAGCATGGAAACTTTGAAAGCACCAAGAAGCGCTACAATCTCCGTCACGCGTAACCTATCATTCGGGTTACATGTGCTGCGCAGCATCTGAAACCAACCCCATACTAACTTCTCCATTGCAAACAACTCAGGTCGATCCATGTTGATCGGTTTGCCTTGCTTCATCCGCTGGCGGAGGTACGTGGCATGAGGGCCCCAGGTGAGGTTCCATTCAAGATACTCAATGAGTTTCCCCGGTTGATCTCCAGTGCTGTATCACGGTATCTACGAGCATCATTCGATGCAACCTCAACCATGCTAAGGAAGTCTGGCATCTCTAAGTAGATAAGAGCTTGCTCGTCGCTATATGGCACATCAACTTCGTTGCGTGTGATACCACGCCAGTTGAGCAGGATTGTACCGGGCATCGCATGCCGGCTCATATCGGCTGCTTCTTTGACGGAGATAATGCCCGCTTTGATAGCAGCCGCACGTGGTACAGAGATGTCTCTGAGCTTTTCCATGAATCGAACATTGCCCGCACGAGCAATAAGAAGCGCAGCACCATCACCTAGGTCTAGCCAGGCTCCTTCATTCTCGAGCTTGCTATTTGACTTCAGCGTGAACGGGTCAAACCCCATTGAAATCTCCTTACGGGCCTGGGAATCTTGTCATGCTAATAGTCCAACCAAAGCCTGGGTCACGGATTCCAGTAAACCCAAGCTCTACAATAACGTCCTGGTTGATGCCCTCAGCGTTGCGACCACCAGTTTTGAACCTAACACGAGGCACGTCGATTACAATAATGTTACCGTTCTCATCACGGAACGGTACCATGAAGCCAGACTGCCCATGATTAGAGAACACAAGTGGTAGCACGTTGCCTTCATTATAGAGGCTAATGGTGCCTGTGACATCGCACGTTCCTGATCGCATTGATACTGCACCAAGCTTTCCAGGCTGAAGTCGAGCGCCAAGATTATTACCGATGTTGATATCCAAACTAACGAGATTCTGACTATTACCGCCCGCTACATCACTTGGCGATGCAAGCATAAAGCCCATGATATGGTCAACAGCATTCATTACACTCGTTGTGGACTGCGCAGTGTTACCGCCGTCACCAGCGGTCGCTGCGGTTGGCACAAGGTCTCGGCCGAGCATACCAAACGAGCCTGTAATGATCTGATCGGGTGCAATCGTGATGCCCCATGTGTTTAGCCCAACACCATTTGCTAACTCGAAGGTGCTGGCTACATCTAGGTACGCTTTCTCAAAACTATATGACTCGAAGGTAATACCGTTCCGGATGTAAGCACCAGAAACTACCGTAACAGTCTCACCGGCTGCATCAACAATAAGGGCTGCAATCCCTTGCACGATAATCTTATTAGCGCTAGACCGTGTTTTCACACGCCAAATGCCATTCGCCGTTGTGCTTGCACCTGTAAAGCCACTTACTTTGATGATGCGGCCTGCAGCGAAGTGGGTTGCATCAAACGCGCCCGCTGTTGAGTTGAAGCTTTGGTCTGCTGATGCGGCACTAATGTCACTAGCCGTGATTGTAGAGCCTGTAGTCCAGGCTGCACCGTGTTGAAATACAGAAGAAAGCAATACATCATACGTACCATATGACCACTCGAAGTTCAAATCACCACTCATAGAGATGCCTGTGCGGATCACATCGGGGACTTGACGATCAGACCTGATCTCCTGTGACTGCACCGTTGCTGGGTCTTTGCGTAACGTTTCACCTGTGTACCGAATGTCCTGTAGTTCTGGACTTACAGTGGGTGTAACGCCAAATACAAGCTCTTTGATGTACGCAACATTGACCCGATTGCTGCTTGACATGGGTTATGCCTCCTGATCGTCCGCATACCACGGACATGTGACGTTGATTTGCCAGCGACCACTAACGCGACCTAGTTTTGTGATGCGTGGGACTCTGTAACTTAGACCTCCCTCGCTCACTCCTCTAAATATCATTGCGATTGCGCTTGCTACTTCCATCGTTTCTGCGTCACCAATGTTTACCTTGCCAACGATGGTTAGCGAGATAACACCATCTGTTCTGTACCGTGCACGTTGACCAATGCTAACTTGCCGTGCATCGCCATGAATCACACTAGCCACAATATAGAGTCCAGTTGGCGTTTCGTGCAGATTATCATAGTGTACTAGGTAACCTGTAGCTTTGACCTTAGTTCTAGCCGCATTATCAATCTGCAGCGGTGTCATTTGAGTATACCTTTGAGCTCTTGAAATGTAGTCTCTAACATACCATGCGGAGCCTGCGTGCTGTATCCACCTGCTACCAAGATTCTCCCATATCGACCTCGCCTAGGATCGGCTGATGGTCCAGGATTAGTCGGTACAAAGCCACCAAACTCAAGGATGCCTATGTAACTAAGATTGTTGGAGATGTAGATAACGTCAAACGGCTTGACGGTGGATGTAACACGCGAGCCTTTGATAATAGTTTCTTGTCTAGTAAGCGGCACATCAATAACGTTGGTTGCAGGCTTCCCGATAGTTACTTGCCAGTTCCCGCGTGCTCGGCCGGTGTCAACCGGTGTACGCAACACCACACGCTTCAAACCCTCAAGAGTCAACGCACGTTGCACACGGCCCATAGCCTTTTCATTCCCGACACTCCAGGCTTTCAAGTATCTATTGAACTCTTTCACGTTACTGCTCAAGCTTTGCCTCGTATGCACACGCTAACGTGCCAGACATGTAAACATAAACATGCGTTATGGTATATGTTACACTATTTACTGTTACCTCATCGGTGTTCTTTGGCCTGAAGTCACCATCAAAGATAATAGTAGTATCACCAACTGTAAGCACACCTGCTCGTACAAGGTATTCAGCTGCTGGTGCTGGTGGTGTACACTTGACCCTGTACGTTCGTGTACCAGCCGCACGCTGGCCAGTTTCTGGGGTATAAGCTCCAGTTTGGCGCTTGACAACGCACGGCACGCCATGTCGTTGCACGACGTAGCGAACCTTTGGCACAAGTTTGATATCAAGCTCGGTCAACTGTTCTCGTGGCTTTGAGCAATCCTCTAAGAGATTGCTCTGTGCTAGTGTACCGAGTCTGTGTGCCGCTAGAACCAATGAACACTTGCTCTGTTTCGATTGGGCCAATCTTCACACGATCCGACTTGAGCCCGCCCGGTGTAGTCTCGTCAACCAATAGCGGCTCAACATTAGCCCTTGCTGCGAGCTCAATGATGGCTTCTTTTACCCGCGTTGGTACGGTTACATCACTTAGTAAGGTAGACTCCTCATCATAAAGCGCTGTGCGAGGGAAAGGTAGTGCTTGTGTTACAACTTTCTTGATACCGCGCCATTGACCTGCATACTTTCGTTTCACATAATCAGTGGCTCGAACGAGCGCAGGGCTTCGACTGTCTGCCCCTTTGAGCAACGTGCCTTGCTCAACACCGTTGTTACCCGATGCGAACGTGTCGCTGATGATGATTTCATTACCACCCACGCCGGCGACCCGGGCCGTAAGCACGCAAACATTATCTTCAAAGTCTGCTGCCTCCACATCAGCGTTGATTGTGGTTGCAGCGCCGTATTCTTCACCCTCTGCGCCGGTTGTGTTGATCGCGTGCACCAACGCTTGCTGGGTCTTTGCGAGTGTACTGCCAATCAACACCTCATTTGCACTTACAACTGTGCTTTTGAAGATGTAGGTCTTAGTACCAATCGTCAATGTTTCATTTGCAGTAGGTTGCTCAGCGAGCAAAAGATTAGCAAATGCTCTAACATCAGCCCAATCTGCTCGCCCACCGCGGTCTACCCAATACACATCTGCTTCTGCCACTGAGGCAA
>Ga0163144_10023940_pt1 | contig 12018 bp, 10 predicted proteins | sample OliLak19BULKMAT1_FD_123175 | JGI IMG/M metagenome (GOLD analysis project Ga0163144, IMG submission 123175) | Freshwater microbial mat bacterial communities from Lake Vanda, McMurdo Dry Valleys, Antarctica - Oligotrophic Lake LV.19.BULKMAT1 | ecosystem: Environmental > Aquatic > Freshwater >...
ATGACCGACGCCATGCTTGGCTTGCGGCGATGTCCGGCCTGCGCCTACTCGATCGACGCCCTCCCACCCGATTCGGACCAGCACGTCCGCTGCCCCGAGTGCGGCGCGTCGTGGCTGGCCACGCGGCTCGGGCGCGATCGGCCCATGGAGCGAAGGGTCATCATTCTCGACCAGGCACCGCCGCCATAGGCGGGGGCTCGGGCACCACCTGCCCGCCGCAGATCACCAGCTCGATCGGTTGGTCGCCCAGGCAGAACGCCAGCGCCCGTTCATCGCGGTGGCGCAGCAGCAAGAGGTCGGCCCGCTTCCCGGCCTCGATCGTCCCGCGATCACCAAAACCAAGTAGCACCGCCGGATTGATGGTGCTGGCGGTGATCGCCTCGGCAGCCGTGAGCCCGCACCCGCGCACGGCCAAGGCCAGCACCATCGCCATGCTGTAGCAAGGGGCCGAGCCCGGGTTGAGGTTGCTGGCCACGCACACGGCCCCGCCGGCGTCGATCAGCGCCCGCCCGTTCGCGTACCGCCCATCGAGGTGCAGCCCGCAAGCCGGCAGCAAGACGCCCATCGTGCGGGACGCCGCCAGCCGCGCCAGGTCGTGCGACGGCGTGGCTTCGAGGTGGTCCACACTCAAGGCGTTTCGCGCGATGGCGAGATCGACCATGCCCAGCGAGGAGAACTGGTCGGCGTGAACGCGAACAGGGTGGCCGTTGAGCTGGGCCGCGGCCAAGAGCCGCTCGCACTCCTCCAAGGTCCACGCGCCGCGCTCGCAATACGCGTCGATCGCCAGACCCGGGTAGTGGGCCGTCACCTGCGGGAGCGTGTGCCGGATCGTCTCGTCGATGAACCCCTCGCGCCCCCCGGGCGCGGCGTCGTCGGTCGCGTGGCCCAGCAGCGCCGTCGGCACGATCGTCCCCCGGAACGCGCGGGCGGCGTCGGTGATCGCCCCGAGCATCTTCAACTCGGAGTCGGTGCTCAGGCCGTAGCCGCTCTTCACCTCGACGGTCGTGGTTCCGTTGCGCAGCAGCAGGGTAAGACGATCAAGGAGTTCGCTGGTGAGGTCGGCCCGGCTCGCAGCCCGCACGGTCCGCACGCTCGCCATGATGCCGCCGCCGCGAGCGAGGATGTCGAGATACGGCGTCCCTTGCAGCTTGAACTCCCATTCATCCAGCCGGTGGGTCGCGCCGCCGCTCCAGCAGGCGTGCGTGTGCGCGTCGACGAACCCGGGCATCAGCACGCGGCCCGCGGCGTCGATCACCTCGGCGTCGGGCGAGCTGACGCCCGCGCCCACAGCCTGGATCAACCCCCCCGCGATCAGCACATCGCCGTGCGGCAGCACCGAAAGCTCGCGCATCGCGCCCCCGCGCCGCGGCCGCCCGCCCCCCGATAACGTCAGTACCCGGGCATCGCGGATCAGCAGCGGCCGCTTGGGCGTCGCCCACGGCTGCCAGTAACGCGAAGACGTGACGCCAGCTTGAGTCATGGCCAATCTATCCCCGGTCCGGTCAGGCGCTCCGCCACCCCGCGAAGGAACGACAGGAACAGGTGCGCCGCCACCCGCGCCGTCCGTCCGTCCACGTCGAACCTCGGGTTCAACTCCATCAGATCAAAGCTCCCCACCCACAGGCTGGCGCCGGCGGCGTGCGCGATCCGCGCCATGGCGGCGCTTGAAAGCCCCTCGGGGTTGGGGGCCGACACGCCCGGCGCGACCGAGGCATCGAGCGCGTCGAGGTCCAGACTCACGAACCACGCATCTTCCATGAGCCGCGTCAGGGCGTCGCCGTCGCCGCTCGGGCCCTCCTCCAGATCTCCGTCCGGCGCCGGGAGCGGCTCGACCCGGCCGCCGTGTTCAATGAACCACCCATAGTGCTCGGCCGAGTTCACCAGCGGGTTGGCCCCGATGTTGACCAGCGACTTGAGGCCCGTCTGCTCTAGCAACGCGCGGAAGGCCATGCCCGAACCCGGCTCGGGGCGCACGTCGAGGTGCGGGTCCACGTACACGCCGTTGGGCGGCGGCCAATCGCGCTGGTCGTGCGACGCATGGAACTGGAGCAAAGCCCGCACAAGGGGGAAGGTCAGGTCATGCCCCCCGCCGATGCCGACGGGCAAGAACCCGGCGTTCAGCAGCGCGAGCGCTACCGTTGTCACGCGGTCATGGGTTTGCTCGAGCGAATCAGCGGGGACAATGTCGCCGGCGTCGAACACTTCGGGCAACGACAGCCCGCGGCTTGGAAAGTCCATTGGAACCGCGTGGCCGTAGCGGGCCAGGGCGGCCCGGAACGCCGCCGGGCCTTCGCGAGCCCCGACTCGGCCGCCATTGAGACCGACGCCGGTGTCGTCGGCCAGCCCCATGATGGCGACCCGCCTGCCCAGGGCTTCGGGCGGCTGCGATGCTCCCAGAGGCTCCACCCGCAGAGGGTCAAGCGCGCGGATGTTGGCGGCCAATCGGCCGGGGGCCGCGTTCGGATAGACCCCGGGTTGGGTCAGTCTGCCCACCCACGGAGCCTACCCGATCAATGCGCCACCGTGCGACGGCCGCGTTGCGAGCTAAGCCGCCGCGGTTATGCTGCCGGTTTCACCCGAAAGGATTCGACATGCTCACCTGGAAACGTGTACTGCGGACCGCGAGCTCGGAACGCTATCTGGCCTTTGACGACGCCAAACAAGTGGGGATGGTCGACCTGCACTTCTTGCCCGGCGGCAGCGTACACGGCACGGTGGTCCTTCTCCCGCGCGAGGACGGCTCCGACGCCGGCTGGACTGAAGAGCAGATCCCCGATCTGTTGGCTTCGCTAGACGAGGATCAGTTGCCCACGGTGGACATGGCCGACGGGAACTTCAGCTACACGGTGGTTTCGGGGACGATTATCGGGCGGTACGAGACCGGGCAAGATGACGAAGACGACGAGGGTTGAGCGCCAAAACGACAAGAGGGGCCCGGCTTGAAGCCGGGCCCCTGTTGCTCTGAGGAAAGTGATCGGGCCCCGATGGGCCCAGGAATCTCTGGGGATTAGCGGCGGCGACGGAAGGCGGCGAGCCCACCGAGGCCGAGCAGGGCGACGGCGCCCGGCGTGGGGATCAGCTCGACGCCGCGGAAGGGCGCCTGAACCGAGGAGGTCGCGAGGACCGAGAAGGCCGAGCCGACGCCGGCGTCGGTGACGCGGACGAGGCTGGTGGCCTGGTTGGGGAGGTTGCCGGTGATGGCAAAGATCACGGTGCTGAGCACGCCGTTGACGTTCTCGCGACCGATGGTGAGGCTGCGTAGGCCGATGTTGCCCAGGCCATCTCCGAGGGTGTAGGAGAGGCTCCACACGTTAGCGACGCGGTCCCAACGCTGGAGGCCGCCACCGCTGGCGACCGAGCGGTCGTCGGCGATGTAGACGGTGCTGGCAGCGACGAACTGGAAGTCGTTGGGGCTGGAGCCGGTGCCGGTGTCGATGACGCGGAGGGCGGTGTTGTTGGCCTGCATCACGCTGATGCCGACGAAGTTGCCACCGGCCGAGTTCTGATTGGAGCTGGCGTAGACGCGGTTGGCATCAAAGGTGTTGATGTTGACCACGCGGACGTTGTTGAGGGCGGGGCCAGCAGGGCTGATGATGGTGGGCCCGGAGAGGACGGTGTCGACCGGGGTGCCAGCGACGGCGAAGCCGATGCGGCGGACGCCGCCGAGGTTGATCGAGCCGCCGTTGCTGTTGCCGCCGCCGATGACCGTGGTGCGGCCATCGACGGAGGTCACCGAGCGGAGCGCGTCGCCGGTGTAGGAACCGACGAGGAAGCCGTTCTGGTTGGCCTGGAAGGCCGTCTGGGTGTTCTGAGCGAGGCTGCCGATGGTGACGCGGCCAGCAACGCGACGAGTAGCGTCGGCGTTGGTACCCTGAACGGCGAGCGTGCCGGGGGCAGCGTTATAGCCACCGACGAACAACTCGGACTGACCCGAGGAGTTCAGCGTGAGGTGGCCGTTGGTGGTGCCGGTGCCGTTGAGCGTCAAGGCCCGTTGAGCGCCGGAGAGAACGGTCCGCATGAGGACCTGGTCACCGGTGAACTGGCCAGCGAAGTTGAGCTCGCGGAGCACGACTTCGGCCGCGGCGGAACCAGCGGCGAGCGAGCGGTTGGTCAAGCCAACCTGCGAGACGACGAGGTTTGCGTGATCGAAGAGACCGTTCGAAACGGCCGGCAACGGGGCGACCGGCAGGAACTGGGCCGACGCGGAACCCGCGGCAGCAACCAAAACAAGCGCAGAAATAACAACGACGTTCTTAGTACTTTCCATCTACCCTCTCCTCAGAAAATGGGGTGCATGTCCGTCCGAGGTGTTCCCACCTTCGGCTCCCCACAGCTTACAGCCAAAAGGGCGAGTGAGAAGGGAAATCACGAAAATTTTGTGAGGAACCGGTTTGACCCGTCCGGAAATCGCAAATTGTTGAAGCGAAAACTCCCCAGTTTCACTTGAAGAGATGCCAGCACAAGAAAAAACCCCCAAGTAGTTGGGGGTTGCGGGGATCGACACCTGTTGTGGAAAACTTGGAGGGCCGAGTTGGCAGTTAGCGGCGGCGGCGAGCAACGAGCAGACCACCCAAGCCAAGCAACGCAGCGGCGCCGGGCGTGGGGATGATCTCGACGCCGCGCCAGTTGGTGCTGGTCGGGGCTGTGGCGAGGACGGAGAACGCGGCCGCGTTGCTGGTGTCGGTGATGGTCACGAGGCGGTTGTCTGTAGAGATGGCGAAGAGTGTGGCGACGTTGCCGACGACTTCGCCCGCGAGGCCGCGGAGGCCGGCGAAGCCGCCACCTGCGATATTGGCAAGGTTGAAGGTGTTGGAGATCGCCCAGGTGCCAGTGATCACGTCATTGGCGCTTCCGCCGCTGCGGGTCCACTTCTGCAGGCCGCCAGAGATGGTAACGCGGTCATCGGCGACGTAAAGCACGGTATCGCTGGCAAAGAAGAAGTCGTATGCGCCGGGGCCGCTCGCCGTGGGGAAGCCGGGGAGGAGCGTGGCGGTGCCGCCGGAGATCAGGCTAACGCCTTGGAACGCTCCGCTGGAGGACGAGGCGAACACTTGGTTGTTGAACAGGTTGACGTTACGGGTGTTGGTGAGCGTGCCCGAGAGCAGGGTGGTGCTGGTGTCGCCCGCGGCCGCGCCGGAGCGGACGCCGCCGGTGGTGGTGGCGGTGCCAGCGGTGAAGTTGACGTTGGTGGACTCGTCAAAGACGGCCGAGCGGATGTTGTTTCCGCTGTACGACTGGCCGTAGTTGGCGTAGCTGACGCTGCCGGTCCAGGTGTCGATCTGACCGACCACGCGGCGGGTGGGGCCGCTTCCGTCGGCGGCGTTGTTGAGCGTGGCAACGACGCCCGCGGTCGTGGCGGCGGCGTCATAGCCGGTGAAGCTGAGGAAGCGGCCCGAGCCGGCCGAGCGGGTGATGGCACCTTCACTGGAGGCGGTGCCGCTGTTGGTCAGACGTGAACCCGCGGCGGCTCCGGAGTTGACGAGGATCTCGGTACCCGAAGCGGTGCCCGAGCGGTCGAACTCGCGTACGCGGACGCGGGAAGCCGCGTTGCTTGCCGTGACGATCGCGCCGGTGGCGTCGACGGTCTCGATCTGGGTGATCGCGAGCCGATTTTGGACCAAGAACTGGGCGTTGGCAGTGCCCGCCAGAATGGCGAGCAGGACAGACGACGAAACGATCAGCGATTGACGGGTCATGACTCTCTCTCCTCAAACACGTCGGGCCAGGGGACGAACTCCGCCCACGCTTCTGGTCTGACGCGAGGGCAAGTATGTTCACCGGCCAGCTGACGGTCGCGTGGGATCGTGTGATCCTCGCGCTAAGACTGCGGAGAGGTTGTCCAGATTAACAGCAGCGACCGCCATCGGGCCAGCAGGCGGGACAGCTTTGCTGGCCGCATCAAGAAGATTGCTCGGCTATTCAGCCGTTCTTCTGGGCAAAGTCGCGGATCAAGTCGGCCAGCACGTCGGCCCCCTCGGCGGGGAAGGCGTTGTAGAGGCTGGCGCGCATGCCGCCGGTGGCGCGGTGGCCCTTGAGGCCGTCGCAGCTGGCGGCCTTGGCCTCGGTCATGAACTTCTCGTCCAAGGCGTCGCCGCCCTTGGCGCGGAAGGTGATGTTCATCAGCGAGCGGTCGGCCTGGCGGGCGTGGCTGAGCCAGAAGCCCTGGTTGTCGTCGAGGGCCTTGTAGATCACCCCGGCCTTGTCGCGGTTGATCTGTCCGAGCTTCGCCAGTCCGCCCTGCTTCTTGATCCACTTGGCCATCAGACCCACGGTGTAGATGGCGAAGTGGGGAGGCGTATTCGGGCGGCTCTCGTCCTTGGCATACGTGCGGTACTGCGTCATCCGCGGGATGTGCTTGTGGCCCATCTCGATGAGGTCGTCGCGGATGATGACGAAGGTCGCGCCGGTGGTGCCGAGGTTCTTCTGGGCCCCGCCGTAGAGCACGCCGAACTTGGTGATGTCGATGGGTTCGCTGAAGATGTCGCTGGAGGCGTCGCAGATCAGCGGGGCGCCCGCGGGCGCGTTGGGCAGCCGCCCGCGCCACTGGGTGCCATAGATCGTGTTGCTGCTGGTCATGTGGACATAGGCGGGCTTGGCGGAGTACTTGGTCTGCTCGTCGCTGGGGATGTAGCTGTGCTTCTGGTCGGCGGAGTTTGCGGCGACATGGATCGAGGCGGTGGGGTTGGCGCCCTGGCAGTATTGCTGGGCGTCTTTGACGCTCCCCTCGGCCCAGTAGCCCGTGACGATGTAATCGCCGGTGCCGCCGATGGGCAGCAAGTTGGCCGGAACGAGCCAGTTCTGGCCCGTGGCGCCGCCGGTCATGAAGAGGATCTTGTAGTTGGCGGGGATGCTGCCGATCTCGCGGAGGTCGCAGTCGACGTCGGCGACGATCTGGTCATAGTGCTTCCCGCGGTGCGAGAGCTCGAGGATGCCCATGCCGGCGCCCGCGTAGTTCCAGATGTCCTGCTGGATCTGCTTGATGACTTCTTCGGGGAGCACCGAGGGGCCCGCGCCGAAGTTGAACGCGCGGCCGCCGGCGGTGGTGGCGGGCTTGGTCGGGCGAGAGGTCTGCATGGTGGTCATGGGATGGTCCTTCAAAGACGAGCTTGCTGGATTATTCACTGTTGCGTGCGGCGGGGCGGGCGATTGTTGGGAAACTCTGCCCCGGGCCCGGCGGCTTACGGGCGGGCGTCGTTGACGCGGTTCTCCCAGCGGCCCGTGTCGCGGAAGACGCGGACGATGCGGACGACCTCGTCGGCGACGGCGTTCTGGGCCTGGTCCGTGCTCGCCCCGATGTGGTGCGTGCCGATGACGCCGGGCAAGTCAGCGAGGGCGGATTTCCAGGCGGCGTTCCCGCCAGCGGGTTCGCCGGCATAGACATCGAGCCCCACGCGAAGCGACTTGGCCTTGATCGCCTGGGCGAGCGCGGCTTCGTCGACCACGCTGCCGCGGCTGGTGTTGATGAACGCGGCGGCGGGCTTCATGGCGGCGAAGAACGCGGCGTCGGCCATCCGCTCGCTCTCGGCGTTGGCGGCGACCATGACCGAGACGGCGTCGCAGCGGCTCAGCATATCGAGCATGTGGGCGCGGGTGGACCCGCCGAACTCGACGCCGAGGTCGGCCGCGCGGTCCTTGGTCATGTTGAGGGAGTGGGCGATGACGTGCATGCCGAAGGCTTTGGCGCGGGCGATGACCTCGCGGCCGATGCCGCCGGCGCCGATGATGCCCAGCGTCTGGCCTTTGAGGCCGCGGGCCTTGCTGTATTCCTTCTTGTTCCACACTCCGGCGCGCAGCTCGGCGGATTGCTCGACGATTCGGCGGTCGAGGGCGAGGAGCAGCCCGAAGATCAGCTCGGCAACGGCCGCGGCGTTCATGCCGGGGCAGTTGCAGACGGCGATGTCGCGGGCCGTGGCGGCGGCGAGGTCGATGTTGTCGTAGCCCGCGCCGGCGCGGATGATCCCCTTGAGGGCCGGCGCGGCGTCGATGGCGGCCTTCGGCGTCTTGCTGCTGCGGACGATCAGCACCGTGGGGTTGGCCGCGCGAATGGCCGCGGCGAGGTCGCCCGCGCCGGCCTCGGGCTGATTGACCAGCTCGAAGCCCGCGCCCAAGGACTTGAGCCCTTCGAGGCCTATTTTCTCGAACTTGTCGGCCACCAGAACGGTCGTGCTCACTTCGCGGCTCCTTGCGATGCAAAGGGCATGCTAGCGAGCGGCGTGCGTGGCAGTCGAGTGCTGGAGGGGCTAGAACGTCGGTACAAGGCGGCGCGGATTATCGGTAAGGTTCGCCGGAACCGGCGTCAATACCGCTGAGGCCGCCCACGGTCCAGCGATGGAAGCCATCGCGGCCTTGGCCGCGAAGCCCGGAGCTGTCGGGCCAGATGTCGTAGCCGAGGGTTGGACTGGCTTCGTAGTTGATGAAGGCTCGGCTGACGGCGTTGTTGGCGGTCAGATAGCCGCCGCGGTTGACGTTTCGGGTGGGGACGGCGCGGACGCTTCCGTCAAAGAAGCCGCAGGTGGGCTGGGAAAACTGGTGGGTGAAGAAGTAGTTCACCTTGCCGACGTGGCGGGCGATGTCCTCCATGATCTGAATCTTCTGAGAGGGGAACTTGACATCGCTGAGCTTGCGTGAGCCGAGCCGCCAGCGGCTGGTCCGGCCCGTGCCGGCGGGGTCATAGAGGTATTGATTGCTAGTTTCGCCCTGGATGAGGGACCCGCCGCTGGCCCCGAACTTATCGCGGGTGTACGTGGCCGAAACGATCTGATAGCTGCTGGAATAAGGCGCGCGTTCACTGGGGAGGTTGAAGCGGGCCCGCACCGAAGCGGGGTCTGGGAACAGGGCCTCGGCCCATTCCTGGCGCAGCCGGTCAAAGGGCGAGCGGATCATCGGCTCGGGAAGCCGACCGGTGAGATAGTCGATGACCGGCAGGTGGGAGTAGCTGACGTGCGGGATCCAGTTGGGCTGAATGGGGAAACTTTCGTAGGTCGGATTGGAGCGGCGGCGGATGATGTCGACGGCTTGGAACGCCGCGGCTTGAACGTCGTTGGTGGCCCCGGCGGGGTTCAGCCCGGGGAAGCGAGTTGGAGCGGCGAAGCCGGCGCGCCAGGTGTAGCCCCAGATGAGATCCTTGAACTCAGCGGCGTAGGCGCTGCAGCCGGTGCCATAGTTGGCGATGTTGGCGATGTTTTGGATCTGCCGGGCGGCGCGTCGAGCCTCGGCGAGGCCGGGCAAGAGCACCGCCACCAGCAGGGCGATGATCGCGACGACCACCAGCAACTCGATCAACGTGAACGCTTTGGACGCACGGCCGCGAAGGAAACTGAACATGTTCAAACTCCGCATTGAGGGGCCCGCCGCAGAACGCGGCATGCACGCCCGGGACAGAACGCCCCGAGCACTAGCCAAAGTCTAACACCAAATGTGGAATGTGCAACGTGATCGGGAATGGTGAGCAACTGAACTGCGGCCAGCGAGCTAGGTGGGCGATGAAAAAAGGGCACCCGACGGAGTCGGGTGCCCTTTGAAGTTGACTTTCTTGCGGGTAGAGAACTTAGTTGGGAACGGGGCCGAAGAGGGGCTGAGGGCCGCCGATGTCTATACCGCGGAGGCCCTTGGCGGTCCAGCGGCACTTACCTGGCTGCACGATAGCGCTTCCGCTACCCTGCCAGAGTGGGTAGTCCCAAGCCGTCCTGCTGTCATACGTGATCAGGGCCGGGGTGAGGTTGGCGATGGCACCCGGGTTTTGAATCCAGTAGCCGCCCGCGTTCATATCGCGGTTGGCGATCGATCGGGCCGAGCCGTCGTACATGGAACAGGTGATTTTCGCAGCAGGGTGGGTGTAAAAAAGCGGGATCTTGGTGGAGAACCGATCGACATCCTCGTGCACGGACACCTTCTGAGCGGGAAAGAGCACGTCGGATCGGAGGCGGCCGAGTTTCAGGTTCGCTTGGCCGAGGATGGTGTAAGTAATCTGTGAGTCAACCTGGAAAATGCCCACAGTCGCACGGCCTCTGTCGGGGGTGTACGAGGAGGGAGCGTACTGGTAGCTGCTGCTGATCGGCCAGATCGGCCGCATCCCGTCGAAGCTGGCACTATCTTGGGAGATCCTCTCAGCCCACTCCAGCGGGTTGTCGTGCATCTGAAGGCGGAACCTGTCCAGTGGCGAAACGAGGGAGGGATCGGGCAGGCGAGAGGAAAGGAAGTCGAACAGAGCTACGTGAGTATAGGTGGGTTGTGGAATCCAGCCGCCGGTCCAGCCTGAGCCAACGGCGCCCATTCCACTGCCTGGCCCGAGTGGGCTACGCCGCTTGATGGTCCACCAAGCCTGGAGCTTAGCGGCCTCGAAATCGTCGCTTGGGATGCCGACATTTTCTTCCACCGGTGGGCGCTTGCCACCCTTCCAGGTGAAGGTCGTGTTGAGGTTTCGATTCGTTGAGGCGAAAGACTCATTAGCCGTTTCGATGCTTTTCAGGTTGACCAAGTTGGAGATCTGCCGCGCTGTTCGCCGGGCCTCGGCAAGGCCGGGCAGAAGGATCGCCACGAGCAGGGCGATGATCGCGATGACGACCAGAAGCTCGATGAGGGTAAACGCAGGGGGTCGGGAACGTGCTTTTACACTGTGCGCTGACATGATTCGCTCCTTAAAATTCCGGCGTGCCACAGAACGCAGCCCGCTCAGGTCCCCACAGAACGTGGGCCCGCAAGTCAGTATACCTAAACTATCGGCCCTTGCCATGGTCGGATCTGCTTTCGTCCACTATTTTCCTAAGGGTTTTGCCTTGGGCGGGCATCGCACCTCAACCGAACGTGACCAACCCAGCCTCCGGCTGAGGACTCTACCAACAACTGATTCGCAGTTGTTGGGGAATCGGATCCAGGGTGATGAGCAAAATAGTTGAAAGGAGGATGTGGCTGCCAGCCCTTGGCGGGCTGTTTGGGGGGCGGGAACGCTATAACTGGGGCGTGAGCACCCTTCCCAACGCGGGCCTGTTGCTGATTTTGATCGCGATTTCAGGGGGGTGCGCGCCTCGGGAGCCGGGTTGGGCGATAGGGGCGGGTGGGGGGCGACCGGCTAGCTTGGAGGCGGCGGGGGGGGGCGGGGGGCGGCCGGCGGCAATTGTGGATGGGACGACTTGTTCCTGGGCGGAGCTGCAGCCGTGGTTGGCGGAGGCCTCTGGAGGGGCGGTGCTTCAGGAACTGGCGATTGATCGGCGTTTGAAGCGCGAGTTCGAGGGGCGTGGTTTGGCCCTCGCGGCTGAGGCCGTGATGCAAGAGCGGGCCAACTTGGCGCGGTCGCTGAGTCTCTCGGCCGGGCGCGGGCCTGATGATGGCGAGGTGTTGGTGCAGCGGTTGCGCCGCGAGCGTGGGCTGGGCGACCAGCGGTTTGCCGCGCTCTTGCGGCGGAGTGCCATGCTGCGGCAACTGGTGCAGTCGGAGGTGGTAGTGGACGAGGAGAGCGTCAAGCGGGCGTGGGCGGCCCGTTTCGGCAAGCGGTATCGGACTCGGGTGATCATCGTGACGACGCACGCGCAGGCATCGGCGCTATTGGCGCAGCTGACGGGCGCGGGGGCGGATTTGCCAGCGCGGTTTAGCCGGTTGGCGATGGAGTCATCGACGGATGAGTCGGCGGCGCGTGGGGGCGTGTTGCCGCCGTGGTCGCCGGAGGACCCGAACATTCCGCTGCTATTGCGTCAGGCGGGCGCGGGGACGGCCCCGGGCGAGCTGAGCCAGATCCTGGCGCTGGACACGGGTTTCGGGCTGTTGCTGGTAGAGGGCGTGGTGCCGGAGACGGGGCGGATGCTGGCCGAGGCTCGGTCGGAACTGGAGTTCGAGGTGCGGTTACGGCAAGAGCGGCTGCTGATGGACCGCCTCGCGGCGAAGATGCTGCAGGAGGCTCAGGTGGCGCCACAGGATCGGGCGCTCGATTGGAGTTGGCGGGCGACGCGGCGGCCGGAGTAGCAGGCGGTCAAGGGATAGAACGCGACATCCGGCGGCGGAGCTCGGTGAGCATCGCGGGGGGCG
>Ga0163144_10023941_pt1 | contig 12018 bp, 2 predicted proteins | sample OliLak19BULKMAT1_FD_123175 | JGI IMG/M metagenome (GOLD analysis project Ga0163144, IMG submission 123175) | Freshwater microbial mat bacterial communities from Lake Vanda, McMurdo Dry Valleys, Antarctica - Oligotrophic Lake LV.19.BULKMAT1 | ecosystem: Environmental > Aquatic > Freshwater > Lake...
CCATGTGGGCCATCGTATCGTATTGGGGCAACGGGTGGAAGCGGCGGATCTGGGCGTCCGTGCGGGCTGTGGCAGTGCCGTTGTTCAGCCAGCCGTAGCTCAGACCATTGGTACGCAGGCCGTTCGCCCGGCCCTTGTCTGCGATGAAACCCTCGGGGATGGTGGTCGTCTCGGGCTGCAGGTTGATGCGGGTCGGGAACTGCGGCTGGCCCGCAGCGTCTGTCGTGTTGGGGAGCATGGCGCCGGGCGGAATGGTCGCGAGCGCGGCCAAGGATCCGTCATCAAGCACTGAGGCCGGCGGCACCAGGGTCGGTCCGTCGAGTTCCTGCAGCACCTGCCAGCCCTCGTGGACGTAGCGCGTGGTGGTACCGTGGGCTGCCTTGGACACCCGGCGTCTAAAGGCGTCGTAAGCGTAGGTCGCCCGGCCAGATATCCCATCGTCGTTGGTGGCTGTGTCGGCGACAGTCATGCGATTCTCGGCATCCCAGGTGAAGCGCTGACCCTCGGCTGTCTGCGTCAGGTTGCCGGCCGCGTCATGTGCCACCGTTACGCCGTTGCGCGAGGCGATCTCATGCACCGGGGTATGGGTACGGGATTCCATCAACCCGTCGCGCCGAGTCGCACGCCAGTCGCCTACTGGCGACAACGCCCACTGCTGCGTGGAGGTCCCGGCCTGCCAGTCGATCAGCCGATCGCCACGGTCGTAGCCGAACGACTGGTTGTGCCCGGAACGCACCCCATCGGTCTCGTCCGTTTTCCGCCGCTGTGCGTCGTAGGTGTAGCTCAGGCTCACAACAGACTGGGCCGGGGGTGCAGCACCAACCACGGTGCTCAGCAGGCGGTTGTCGTCACTGAACGTCCGTGTGTCGCGCAGACCGTTGCCGAACACCCGGCTGTCCAGGCGACCACCCAGATCATAGGTCATGGTCGACACGCTGGTGCCTGCCATGGTCAGCGAGGCACCCTGGTGCCGGGCGGTGTAGCCAACCACCAGACCGCGGTCATCTGGATAGGTGACAGCTGTCCGGCGACCCAGGGCGTCGTAGGCGAAGCCCACTGTCCGACTCGCTGGCAGGGCGGCGTCGCGCCGCGTCCAGGTCGTAGTCTCGCTCGCGAGTTGGCCACGGGTGGTGTACATCCGTTTGATGACGACTCCCGAACGGGCTGCCGTTGCTTGGGTGGGACGACCGAGGAGGTCGAGGACATAGCTGTCATGGCCACCATCGGTGGTGGTGCGATCGGTCAGGCGATTGGACAGATCGTAGGTATGCGTGGTGACGATGCCTCGCTGATCCGTCATGGTTGCCAGTCGACCCAGCGGGTCATAGGTCCACTGACGTGTCCCGCCGGTACTGCCGGGCAGCGTCTCGGACGCACGCTCGTTCCGGGCAGTGTAAGTATACGACGTCGTACCATTTTCCGCATCAACGATGCTGAGGAGGTTACCCACCGCATCGTAGTCGAATTGCGTCTGGTTGCCGAGGCGATCTCGCGCTACCACGCGACGATCTCGTGCGTCGTAGACAAACCGATCGGCTCCGGACGCATCCGTAATGGCGAGGGCCTGCTTACCGGGCACCTGATCGACCAGACCCCAGATCACCGTGGCATCGGACCGGGCCTGGACGAGAAGGTTTCCTGCCGGATCAAAATAACTGCGCAGTAACGTGCCGACCGCATCAACTTGGACGCACGGACGGTTGAAATTATCGTACCCGCTGGTCATGGCGTGACTGTTGGGGTCGATCACCTGGACGCGATTGCCGTTGGGGTCGTAGCTGGTCCTGGTGATGGCATCTGGTTCACCCGCGACGTGCCGCTGGTCGACCACGAGTCGGACCCGACTGGCACCATCGGCGTAGGTGACGACTGTGCCGCCGCCGGCGTCACGCATGGTGGTTGCTACCAAATTGGTCGCCGGATCCACCACATCGTAGGCCATCCAGGAGAGATGACCGTCGGGATCGACTTGGGCCACCGTCCGACCCAGCGGATCGGTGATGGTGATCGTCCGTTCACGCAGGGCGTTCCATGTCATCCGGGCTGCGAAACCGACCCGGGCCGGCAGGCGAACGGGGATCGGCTCGTTGAATACCGGCTGGGCTCCCGTCGATCCCACGCTGGTCGTTGGAGCTGAACTGCCACTACCCTGGGTCGGGAACCCCGGTGGAGTTTGGGCCAGGAACGGCGCCAGCAACGCATCCAGGCCAACGCCATCCCCGAGGTCGTCATCGTACGCCATCTCGGTCACCGCCGACACACCATCGGTCTGGGTCAGGGCCCGGTTCGCCGGGTCATACGAGGTGCTGGTGGTCACCAGCAGGGGATTGGTTAACGAGGTCTGGTTGCCGGCGTCGTCATAGTCATACGTGGTGACATAATTGAGCGGGTCGGTAACAGCTACGAGACGATCACAGCAGCCACCGTAGGTCATGGTGGTCAGCCAGGTTGGATTGCGCGGGTCGGAACGGGTCGCTACCTTTCCGGTCGGGGTGTAGGTGGTGTACACCGTAGCCGCGCTGGACGTATCGGCAGCAACAGTCTCGCTGGTTTGCTGGTCGCGCGCGTCGTAGGTTCGCCGGGTGATCACAGGGGCGTAGGCCATGGCATCATCAAACGGATCCGTCACCCGCCCACCTGGGATGGCGTAGCTGCGGACGAAGCGACGCGTTTCTGCCGTAACTAGGCCACGATCGTTGTAGACCGAGGTCGTTCGCAGGGCATCGCCGCCCCGGCCACTGGCGTTGGGGATGCTATTCGCAGCCGTCCAACCGCTGACCACATCAACGGTCCGACCGAGGTGGTCATAGCGGTAGTGGGTTTCGATGCCGCGGGCATCGCATTGGACGAGGACACGACCTTCGTCGTCGTAACGCGTCGTCGTGGTGACCGATTCCGTCGGTGTCAGATCGCGGGTCACCTGGACGACCTGATCGTTGCCGTCATAGGTGTACGCTGTGCGACGACCGTACGGGTCGTACTCGCGCAACAGTAGGCCGTTGCGATCGTACACATACGAGGTCGTCAGTGGCACGCCTGCGGCCGCCAGGATGGTCGTGGCCGTCATCCGACCCTGGTAGTCGTAGCGCCTTTCCGTCCACCTGCCGTTGTCACGCTGGGTCAGGATCCAGTTCGTGCCGGGCACGTAGGTCCACGCAGAGGACGTCACCGGCGCGGTCAGGGCGGTTGCTGCCGGTGGATAGAGTCGGTCTTCAATGGTTCTGCCCACCCCGTCAAAGCGGCGCTGCCGGACATTGCCGTTACGATCGCGCGATGCGATGAGGAGGTTGGCGTCTACACCCGTGCCATAGGTCTGCTCCTCGAAGGTCAGATCGGCTAAGGTCGTGCGGATGAGACGGCTGCGATCGTCATAAGCGAAGCGGGTCACGCGGGCTTCCGGATCCGTGACGCGCTCCAGGCGACCGGCATTGTCGTAGGCATACTCCCAACGGGCCGCGGGTTGGCCATTGAGGGATGGCTTGGTCAGTGAACTCATCCGTCCAGCGGCCGTATAGGTATAGCGGGTCGCTCCGTCATCGGGATCGGTCATGGTCAGCATCTGGCCACGGGCATTGTAGGTGTACGAGGTTCGCCGCTCGTCAGGTGTGCCGACCCCCTCAACCACGGTCTCCGGGTTGGAGCTATCCATCGTCGGCCAGTAGGTGTGGTCGGTGATCCGACCATCACGGGCAATCTGCCGCAGTGGCTTTTGCAGGGCATTATAGATCGTGGTGGTTTCGTAGACCGTGTCGGGCTGGCCTTTGGTCGGCACAAAGATGGATTTCGTCGGATTGCCGGCCGCATTGCGTTCGGTATGAGTGACGCCGCGGTCAGCAATCGATCGCTGGGCGACGCGATTGACGCCGTTGGTGTCGTAGCGTTCCATGAGGATCCATGGCAAGGTATCGGCAGCGGCAAAGACATCACCGCCGCTCCAGCCCTGGAGACGCCAGACGGCGACGATAGTACCGTCCAACGAGTCCAGGCGCTTGAGCCGACGCCCATCACCTGAGGCATCCCCCGCCTCTTCGATGAAGGTCTGGAAATTGTACGTGGCAGCGGGCAGATCACCCTGGCTGCCAACGACCGCCGGCAGCGTACGCGGTGTGCCCAGGGCGCGGGTCACATTGCGATAGACCGAAACACCTTCGTGGTCCCAGACCCGCACGCAGCGGTTGGATGGGCAGTTCAGCGCCGGCGACGAACTATGGTAGCCGCCCGCTCCATAACCCCAGCCGGTGGTGCTCAAGCCCAAGGTCTTGCGGCGATGGATATCGGCCGCACCAGCGTCGTCGATCGTCACGCGCTGGAGGTAGCTCTCCTCATCGGGCTCAGAACTGATCGTCGTGTGATCACCCGTGGGGTAGGTGATGCCGGACAGCCCGACCATGTGATTCTCGTCGTACATATAGGCAATAGTTGCACCGTGTGGCAGACGCACGCTGCTGATGGTCCGACCGGTCAAGCTGCGCGCATACGTCAGGGTGAGTTTCGATCCGAAGGCGTCGGTAATCTGGCTCATCTCCCAGGCCGCCCCTCCATCACTGCCCGAAACCGCACTGAGTCCTGAAACGACGTTGGCGTAGTCGATGGTCAGTGAGTTGCCGTTGGCGTCGCGACGCGCAATCAACCGCCCGAGCGAGCGCAGCGCTGCCGCTGGCCGATTGGCCACGGACGCCTCCTTGAACGTCTCGAAGACATCGACGCGACCATCCCAATACTGCACTTCGGCCCGACCACCGGTCGTGATGGCGTCGACCGGTAGCCCAGCGGCATTCAGCACCACGATCCGACGCAGGAAGGCCGAGTCGTTCTCGATGTAGACACCAGTCAGCAGGCCGACGCCATCGCGGCGGAAGGAGCAGCGGATAGGATGGCGGTTGAACGGGTCGAACAGCTCCGCCCAGGTTCCGTTCTGGGCGATCTGCAGCCGCACGTCGAAATTCGTAAACACGCCTGGGCCGAAGCTGCCCTGTCGATCGAAGTGACGGTACCGATGAACACGACGAAGTTCCAGGCGCGGCATGTCGCCATAGGTCGGCGCGGCGGTGGCGCAGGAAGTGCAGCCATGCGGGATGTCAGTGGCGAAGTCCACGGCGTCGTGGACGTGATCCATCTGCGTATCGTTGATGTAGGATTGGTTCTGGGTTTGGCCATTGCCACCCAGATCACATGGATTCTGTGGAGGTTTTTCCGGTTCAATGACGGGCGGGCGGGCTTCGCGAATGCGCATGTCCCATTTGGTGAGGGTGTTGATGTTCGGATAGACGTTGACGAACAGATTCTCCCAACCCTCGACGTACGGAACCTCAAAAGACAAGGTACCGGAACCATTCACCTGCCCCTGGGTGTAACTGACTCGTCGCCCATGGTAGTTCATTTCCAGCCGGTCGGGGATATCGTACATCTCGTAGTCGACAATCACCGTTGACTTGACGCCCACAGGAACCGTGATGACGTACGGATCCGGAATGTATCCACCAGAGGTGACCTGTTCGACAGCGCCTAGGATTGGGGTCGCTACGATGGCCAGCCAGACCATCAACGAGCACGGTGTGAAACCAGAACGGAAGTCGTGCGTACTGGTAATCATGGCCGAACCTCCAGGAGGAAACGTATGCGACCTGAGGCCATCGGCGAGGCGGCCAGCAGAGGCGCATCCCCGGCATTCTGCGTACGGAACTCGATGGCTGCCACGCCGGTAGCATCACTAAGGACGGTGATGGCATTGCGATTATTAATGGGGAAGTAGCCACTGCCCAAGCACGTCAACGAGATCGGTGCACCGGGAGCGCCCTGCAGACGGATGGTTACGTTCTGGTTTGGCGTTGCCCCGAGGACTGGTTCACTCAAGGCCGTCAAGATTGGAATGGTCGCCCCAGGATCAGCAGACAGCCACACGCGACCAGGGATTATGGATGCCAAGTATGTTGTGCGATAGGGGATGTCCGATGCCCATCGAGGCGCATCGAATGGATCTGGGCGGGCAATGATCGTATGCGGGTACGGACTGTGCACCGACAGCGTGACTTCGACGTGTCCATATTTCGCCCTGCCCGACGGTGGTTCGTCGCGGGTCTCCACTTTATACACGAACGTACCGCTGACGGATGGGGTACAGGTGAATATGCCCGCTGCCGAAACGGCTACAGGACCAATCGAGCGCGTCGTGTAGGGGTCAAGTCCTGCAAGGGCTCCAAAGACATAACTGAACCGCACGGGGTCGCCGTCCGGATCGACGAAGGCCGCTCCCAGGTTGACCGACACCGGGACACCGACCCGGGTTGATGCAGCGAACGCCAATGAAGGCGGCGCTGTGTTGTCAGCGTCCAGGATCGTTATGGTAACAAAGCGCTGCGCATCGATGGTGTAGTCCGTGCCTGGCACGAGATGGAGTTCGACAGTCCGACTCACTGATCGGCCTGGCCGAGGTAGCACGGGCACATATGCGAGAAGATCGTACAGCGACCACGACGCACCTGTGGGAATGGTAGCGATGATGTCACCGGCAGCGTAATCGACTCCCACTTCGGCTGTCCCACCTGACAGTCGCAGCGATACCTGCAACGGCCGACCGAGGATGGGGGACACACCGAAACCACCCGATGTGGATATCCCAGTTCGATCGTCCAACATCATCATAGAACCCGACATGGTCACCAGCGGCACAACGTCGTCGTCAAGAATGATCACGGGGATCAGCAACGGGTTCGCAGATAGTGCGGACGTCAAGACGAGCGTACACTGCTCTTGTGGCTCGACGACGGTGTCATTCACGACCGCGATCGGAATGGCGAACGACGTGGTTCCCGCAGGCACCGACACGGTGCCCGTTAATCCAGCGATATCGCTGCCGAGCGTGGCGGACTGGCTCTCGTAGCGGTAGGTCACGGCTAGCGCAGCCGTCAATGGCGTATTCAGCGAGAATGCAAGGGTCGTCGGCGCTGAGCCCTCGCCAACGCGAACCACGCCTTCCGGCTTGGTAACGGCCGTTCCGCCGTTGACACTGATAGTCTGCAGTACCCCCGGCGGATTGATGCGGTCAACGCCCCGAATCGTAAAGGTTTGGCTGGATGGCGTCCCTACCAGGTAGGTATACTCATTGTCAATCCCAAGCGGCTCAAATGGCGGCACCAGCACGGTCACTATCTGCGTTCCCGCCGTCAGCCAATCCTCGACGGCCGTCACCTGCAGCACGACATCCATCTGACCCTCTGCAAAGGGTACAAACATCTGGAGTCGACCATTACGACTAGATACGTACACGTCTGATCCATCCGCAATGTGGATACGCAGACTGCTGGGGAGGCTGGCAATCGGCCACGGTGGGTCGAGGACCAATTCCACCGGCACACGGACCGCCGGGCCATTGGTCGCACGTGAGACCCGCAGCGTCAGGCTTGATGCCGGATCTGGCTGGGGACCATAGACGATGTCCCCGACGCTGGGCCAATAGCGGGTCTGCCATGGGTTGTTAAACGCCGTCACCAGCGCATCTGAGGTCCACAAACCAGTACTGGCAGAACCATACCAGGTCGTCGGATTCCCATACCGTGTAAACGATACACGTGTCGTTACACGTCCGTCATGGGTGATAACCGCCTGCCAGGAAACCAGGATGTCTGGCTGATCCAGTAAAGGCGCATTGACAAAACGTATGGCCAGATTCCCGGCGTCATCGATCCCTCCGTCAACCCGCTCGGGCATATCCGTATGCGCCCCGAATGGCACGAGGACCACACTGTCAGGTCCTGGGTTATCCACCGTGGACCAAGGATCGCCTAAATGGATCACACCGGCAGAGTCGACGCTGGCCTCCTGTATGGTGTGCCCGAGTATGTTTACAGGGGGTGTCGACAGAAACGCATACAACTCCCCATTCGACCCATACGGCGTCGATCTCCACAACAGGGACGGCACGCCAGAAAAGTCGGTGAGGTCTTGGGCTGGCTCTTGGGCGTTTGTATACGCCGCGCCGAAGCGACCATCAGGATCGTCTTCAATCAGCGTCGTCTTCGATGCGACCACACTGAGCTGTGGCATAAAGGCGGCCGAGACCACATTCCAGGTCGCTGTGCCCGTATAGCCACCAAGTGAGCACGTTACCGTGACCGTTTGAGTCGTGCCGGTCGGAATGACGACCGCACGCAATCCATCAGGCGTTATGGAACCACCCGTAACACTCCACTGTGGGACGCCGGCAACCGTGTGCACACCGTCAAACTGATCAATGACAGCAGCGCTGACCGTCGCTGGCTCCCATGCAGCACAGACACCAACAACTGGGTTGAGCCGCAGAATCTGGGGATCACCAACGACCTGGACCAGCACCTCGCTCGTCAGCTGGAGACCGGCGGGGTTGGCGATCGTGGCAACGCAACGGTACGTGCCCGTACGCGTGAATTCGATCTGGGTATCCCGCGCTGCATAGGTGCCTTGCGACGCCCCAAAAAGTCGCCTGAACGTATACTCACCTGGCCCATCTTCGATACGCTTGGCATCCCAGGCATAGGTCAATGCCGCCTCACCTGCCGAATCGGTACCGCGAACATGGAGGCTGGCGATGCGGGTATGTACGATGGCTGGATCGGCCCACGCAGCTTGAGCAACTTGGAAGGCACCGCCACTGACGGTTGCCGCTATACTCCCCTGGAGTTCGCCGCTGCGCGCAACGACCTCGCCTGCACCAGGCACATAACTGACCCAGCGCCCCGTGGCATCTATGGAGCCGAGGGTGGTCGACCAAGTGATTGGCGTCGGTCCTGCCAACGCTTGTCCGAATTGGTCCACCGCTACCGCAGTACATATGACTGCCTCGCCAAGAGTCGCCCGGATTGTGATGGGGGCGATACGCAGTCGCGTTGGTACGGACTCAATCGGTATAGACAGTTCAGCAGAGGACGCTTGGGCACCCTCAGGGTCGCGTACCACGCAGCGTACCACCAGGGTGCCAGCGCCATGCGGTGTGAGCAGCAGCCACGCTGCTTGGGGGGTTCCGTTAGCCACGTCGAATGCCACATCTGGGCCGCTGATGCGCTCCCAGGTGTAGCGCAGCGCATCGGCACCGCCGTCATCATCGGCAACGATCGACACGGTGGTCGAAGCCATGCGTACCGGAGTCGTGGCTGCAGACGGCGGCGTGATGATCGTCGGTGGTAGATTCGGCGTAACCGTTACCGTGGCGCTCCCTGTGGCAGCCTCTGCCGTTGCGTGAATCTGCCATGTCCCCGCCGTGGTCGCAGCAAAGACGCCATTCAAGCCCATCTGGCCGCCCCCAGAGGCGGACCAGACCACGGGAACACTTGGCATGGGGATGCCAAATTGGTCACCAACCATGGCGCTGAACACAGCATCCCGAACCACCCGTACGGTCGCTGTTTCCGGAGTGACGATCACCGTCGTTGGCTGGGCAGCCACCACAGTTTGTACGGCTGCCGTTACGCTGCGTCCCGTTACGTCCGTGACCACCACCTGAACCTGGTAGGTACCTGATCCACTCACCACGGCTCGGGCTGTGGCCAAATCGGCACCGGTCCACACCACCGATCCTGGTCCGGTCGCAGACCAAGCGTACCGAAGTCCAGTTCCAGTCGCCGTGACGACCACGTCGATATGATCACCGTGGACCGTGGCCGTTGGACCACTGGTCACCACAGGCAGGGTTCCTCCAACTTGCACCATCGCTACACCAACAATGCCATCCATCGTTGCTGCACGCACCTGACAGGAGTCCGTCGCGTTAGCAGCCACCGTCATCACGCCGTTGCTGATCGTGCCGGCAGTTGCGGGGACGAGGCTCCAGGTTAGTGGGGGCAACGGGGACACGGCCTGCCCAAATTGATCCTGTACAGATGCTGCAAAGGTCATTGTTTCGCCTGCCGCTACGGTGGTCGTCGCCGGTGTGACGAACACCGACGTCGCGGTGGCGGCCACGGTCACGGACGCAGATGCCGTTGCCGTCAATCCAGTCGGATCGCCCACTACCGCCTGTAGTGTATAGCTGCCAGCAGCGGTAAATGTCGCCGTCGCCTGCAATGGCCCCGTGTTCGAGAAACTGACGGTGGGGTCGGCTGCGCTCCAGGTAGTCACCAACTGGGCTGGATTCCCATCGTCCGTGGCCACCACGACAACTGTGGCCGTCGTACCCGTGACCGGATTGGGTAGCGCCGTAGGTCCAGCGGTAATGACCGGAGGCAGATTCAGGGTGTAGACCGCAACGGCAATGGCACTATTCGTCCAACCGGCCCGTTCGGCCTGGGCGCGGATGGTCATCGAACGATCCACGGTGATCGGCCCGCTGACCACCGGTGACGTGGCGACAGGATCACTGCCGTCGGTGGCATAGCGCACCGTCGCCCCAGGTGGAATTGTCAGCACAGCAGTGAATGGCGCATTCGTCAGACCACCGGCAGGGGTGATGGTCGGTTCTGGGACACGAAGGGTGTAGGCGGCACGCGCGACCAGGCTGGGCGTCCAGCCACTGCGGAAACCACGGACAGCAAGGGTCAGACTGTGGTCGATGGTCACCCCTCCAGCTGGCAGCATAGCGTCCGTTGGGCTAGGATCTGCCCCGTCCAGACGATAGCGCAGTTCGGATGTCGGCGTTGTTGTGGTTGCAGTGGCATTCAGCACAGTCCGATAGTCCCCGCTGGCGGGTGCGATCAGTGGGGCAGCGACCTGCTGCTGACCAGTGATGACATAGACCCCAGTCATGACGCCGCTGGGGAACATCGCCGGTACGACCAAGCGAAATCGGCCGACCTGGACGGTGAGTTGCCCGCCAAAGGCACGCGCCCGTAAGGTGGATGATGTGGCAATGACGACCGGACCCGTCGCCCGTGGGCTGGACGGTGTCGGATCACTACCGTCGAGGGTATAGCGAATGATCGCCCCACGTGTCGGGCAAGTCAGGGTGACCTGCTGGGCACTCGGGTAGGCCCCGGCTGCCGGGTTTGCGATGGGCTTGGCCGTCGTCAGGATACCTGCAATGACGTAGCTGCCGCTGGTCTGTCGACTGACAACGCCCTGGGCATTGACGAGGGCAACGCGCAGCGTCGTTGGGTCGGTCAGCAATACCGGGCAGGTGAGAGGCCACGACGACGCCGAGGGCTGGGTGCCGTCCACGGTATAGACGAGGCGCTCATCCGCTGACAGACAGACTACCGGCACAACGGGAACAGCGACCTTATACGAACCTGGGGCCGGCGCCAAGGCCACCGGAGATTCGCCTGCCGTCAGCACGGCACAGACGCAGAGGATCGATAGGATGATGGATCTCATCAGTGTACCTCGGGAACTGACTGAACAACGTCCGCCACCTGCGCCGGTGCGGCTTCGCCACCACGCACGTTCGTTAACAGTAGGATTTGGGTCAACGACGTCAGGGTGCGGCGCATAGGGTGCTCCCAGGGAGTAGACAGACCGCGGCACGCCATTCAGGGGGCGGACACTGGCGGAACCGGAGCGCCCGGCAGTGCAGGGGGATTCGGTGCAGGTCGCAGGGCCTGCAACCGAGCCCGAAGGAGATCGGCCGATCGTTGGTCCTGCTCAACAACCTTGGGCAATCGAGGAGGATCCGTACGATTGCCCGAGAGTCGCTCGCAGAACAGCACTGTTGAGCCGTCAGGTAGGAGAACAGCGGAAACAACATGAAAACCCTGAGCTGCCAATTCTGCCCACGCCGACATAGACACCGAATCGCTACTGCGTACGGTTACGGTTTCGACGTCAAACGCTGCGCTAGGCCTGTTGACAACCGGGCCCATGCGCGGCGCCCCACTTGCACGAACTGGCGGCTGCTGCTGAAGCGGCTGATTTTCGGGACTCGGCTGCGCATCACCAGCGTGTGCACAACCCAGCGCCAGTACGATGAGGGCGACAACAACCAGCGCACGGGCCTGAGGCATGGGAAACTCCGGGGTTCGGATCGGCACGCTATGTGACACACCCGCCGACGCAAGGGCCTGAGGCGTCCGGCTAGCAAGACAGTGGGAAATCATCGTTTTTTTCGAGAATACG
>Ga0163144_10023944_pt1 | contig 12016 bp, 15 predicted proteins | sample OliLak19BULKMAT1_FD_123175 | JGI IMG/M metagenome (GOLD analysis project Ga0163144, IMG submission 123175) | Freshwater microbial mat bacterial communities from Lake Vanda, McMurdo Dry Valleys, Antarctica - Oligotrophic Lake LV.19.BULKMAT1 | ecosystem: Environmental > Aquatic > Freshwater >...
AACTCGGAACGGGACGAACGGCGTTAAAATGAAATTGCAGTGGACACCGAACCATTGGATTGACGAGACGGCGGCTCGGTGAGGAACAGACTAATAGCCGCCGCTCGTCATCCTCTGCGTTAGCCCTTAGCGCTCCGAAGCCCCCTGGCAGGAATGTACAGTATCCTGTACACTATAGGTATGACTAGAATCGCTCCCGTCTCCTATGTGCGGGCACACCTGCCCGAAATGGTCGCTTCGCTTGGCAAGAAAAAACGTGGCCGAGTCATCATCACCCGAAACGGCGTGGCCTCGGCCGTACTGCTCTCCCCGGAAGAACTTGAAACACTCGAGGTTCTTGCGGATAAGAAACTCATGCTGTCTCTACTGAAAGCGGAATCGGATGAGCGGGCGCTGCGGCTTGTGGAACACGAAGACATTTTCAAATGACTCATCGCATTCTCTACACGGAAGAAGCGGCGCGCCGCATTGGTAAGCTCGACAAGGCGGTCAAAGAGCGCGTCGGCAAGTCAATCCTACGCCTCGCAGAGCACCCCGAACTCGGGAAACGTCTTACCGGTCTCCTGAGTGATCGCTGGTCCTATCGAGTCGGAGATTGGCGCATTCTCTACAAGGTAAAAAAGACGGAAGTACTCATTCTAATTTTAACTGTCGGGCACCGAAGCGATGTTTACAACCTATGACGGGCTAACCAAGGTATTCTGCCGACCGCGGCCAGTAATAGCCGCCGCTGGTCATCATCCGCGTTACCGGGCCAAGTAGACACAAAAGAGAGCGACAATGAAATATATTCGCACTGGATTTCTAGTTCTTGTTGGCTGGTCACTCTCACATTCAGCCGATGTTGCTAGCAAGGACCGCGCGGCAACAGAGCCAGAATCAAAGGTGAATTGGCATTGCCCTCGCCCTCCGCTAACGCTCAATAGCGATCGCACCAGACTCCACGACGTAGCAGGCCCAGAAGAGTATTCGAGTGAATTGCGTTGCCTTGTAAAGTGGCTTAACGATTACTCTGATGCCGGTGCGCTCGCGGGAAGCGCGACTGCGAGCGTTTACGAGGACGAGCGCAAACGAGCGAGGGTCGTCCTAAAGCACCTCTCCGATTGGACAGACTCAAGGCGCATCACCGAGCGTGGCCGCCCATCAGAAGCTGACGAGAAGAAATCGGTGGGTTTCTATCTTTCTGGGGTGGAGTTCTACAAGAAAGGCGAGTACGACAAAGCGCGAATGAACTGGAATGTATCTCTCGAGCTCAACCCAGGCAACGCCCTCTCCATCGAGGGCATTAGGCGAATCAAGAATCTCTACGAGCCGGATTCGCACGAAACGCTGCCGCCCAACGCCATTTCTGAATGAGCAGCGCACCTGATGCTGCCGTGTGCTCGCCGCACGAAGGCAGCCTCGGGTTATCCCCAAAATTCCACCGGTGGAAAATCCTGGATAACCCGGAAGCGTGTCATAATCTCGCCATTGACCGCACTCATTCCTAAGCTTAGAATGCTTCCCGACGTCGGAGGCCCCATGAAGATCGTCGTATTGGCGCTGCTGGCGCCTGCGTTGCTCTGGAGCGCCGAGTTCACGAAGCCCTCGCAGGCGGAGCTCAAGAAGAAGCTCACACCGCTGCAGTACGACGTCACCCAGAAAAGCGGCACCGAGCCGCCCTTCGAGAACGCGTACGACAAGAACGACGCGCCCGGGATCTACGTGGACATCGTCTCCGGCGAACCGCTGTTCAGCTCGCTCGACAAATTCGACTCGAAGACCGGCTGGCCCAGTTTCGTGCGGCCCCTCGCGAAGGAGAACGTCGTCGAGAAAAAGGAATGGAGCATCTTCGGGCGCCGGACCGAGGTCCGTTCCAAGAAAGCAGATTCCCACCTGGGACACGTGTTCCCGGACGGTCCCGCTCCCACGGGCCTGCGCTACTGCATGAACTCGGCCGCGATGAGGTTCGTCCCCGTGGAGAGCCTCGAGAAGGAAGGCCTCGGCCGGTTCCTGCCGCTCTTTAAGAAGTAGCTTAGAGCCGGCGCTTCGTCATCATCGCCTTGAGCGCCTCCGCCATGGCGCCGACGGGCGCCTCCTGCGGCTTCGCCTGCATCGGACGCGAAGAGGACGAAGAGCCCCGGCTTGCCGCGTTCGCGGAGTTCCGGTCGTCGCGGCTGCCGATCACGGGCTTGCTCTTGAGCGAGAGCGCGATGCGCTTGCGCTGCAGGTCCACCTCGAGCACGGTCACGTGCACGCGCTGCTGGACCTTGAGCACGTCGGAGGGCTGCTTCACGAAATTGTCCGAGCACTCGCTGACGTGCACGAGGCCGTCCTGGTGGACGCCGATGTCCACGAACGCGCCGAACGCGGCCACGTTCGTGACGATGCCGGGCAGCTTCATGCCCGGCTTCACGTCCTCGAGCTTAGAGACCGCGCCGAAGGAGAACGCCTCGAAGCCCTGGCGCGGGTCGCGCCCCGGCTTCGCCAGCTCGGAGAGGATGTCGCGCAACGTCAGCTCGCCCACCTCGGCGGTCGCGTAAGACTTGATGTCGATCTTCGCCCGCAGGGACGCGCTGGCGATGAGCTCGGCCACCGTGGTGCCCAGGTCCTTGGCCATCTTCTCGACGACGGGGTAGCGTTCCGGGTGCACCGAGCTCGCGTCGAGGGGGTTGCCGCCGTCGCGGATGCGCAGGAAGCCGGCCGACTGCTCGAAGGCCTTGGGCCCCAGGCGGGGGACCTTTTTAAGGGCGTCGCGCGAGGAGAACGCTCCGTTCGCGTTGCGGTAGTCGATGATGCTTTTAGCAAGAACAGGTCCTAATCCGGAGACGTAGGACAGGAGCTCCTTGCTGGCGCTGTTGACCTCGACGCCCACGCTGTTGACGCACGAGACCACGGTGTCGTCGAGCGATTTCTTAAGCGCGTTCTGCTCGACGTCGTGCTGATATTGACCGACCCCGATCGATTTCGGGTCTATTTTTACGAGTTCGGCCAAGGGGTCCATCAGACGGCGGCCGATCGAGACCGCGCCGCGCACGGTGATGTCCTCGTTCGGGAATTCCTCGCGGGCCGCCTCGGAGGCGGAGTACACGGACGCGCCGCTCTCGTTGACCATCACGATCGTGATGCCGGGAAGGTTCAGCGCGCGCACGAATTCTTCCGTTTCACGGCCCGCGGTGCCGTTGCCGATCGCGACGACCTCGGTCTTGTTCAAGGCGCAGAGCTTCTTGACCTTGAGCGCCGCGTCGAGGCGGCCGCCCTCGCCCGTATGGGGCATGATGACGTCGTGATGCAAGAGCTTGCCCTGCTCGTCGAGGCACACGAGCTTGCAGCCGGTGCGAAAGCCCGGGTCGAGCGCCAAGGTGCGCTTGCGGCCGAGGGGAGAGGACATCAGTATCTCGCGCAGGTTGCGCGCGAAGACGGCGATCGCCTCGCGGTCGGCCTCTTTCTTGGCGGAGAGACGGACCTCGGTCTCCATCGAGAAGGACATCAGGCGCCGGTAGGCGTCCTCGACGGCCATGCGCACCTGGGCCGCGCACGGGCCCGCGCCCTTGGCGAACAGGCCCTGCAGCATCGGGATCACGTCCTCCTCGCTGACCGACACGCGCATGTACAGGAAGCCCTCCGACTCGCCGCGGCGCATCGCGAGCACGCGGTGGGACGGGGCCTTCGTGGCGGCCTCCTTCCAGTCGAAGTAATCCGAGAACTTGGCACCCTCGGCTTCCTTGCCGGCGATCACCTTCGAGTGGAACTCGCCCTTGTCGAAGAACACCTCGCGCAGCCGCGCGCGGGCGGGGGCGTCCTCGGCCACGCGCTCCGCGATAATGTCGCGGGCGCCGGCGAGCGCCTCGGAGACGTCCTTGACGCCTTTTTCGAGGTCGATGAACGCCTTGGCGAGCTCGGTCGGATTGCCGTCGCCCTGCGTGAGGATCGCCTCGGCCAGAGGCTCGAGGCCCTTCTCCTTGGCGATCATCGCGCGCGTGCGCTTCTTCGGCCGGTAGGGGAGATAGATGTCCTCGAGAATCGCGAGCGTGGACGCGCCGACGACCTTCGCGGTGAGCTCGGGAGTCAGCAGCTTGCGCTCCTCGAGCGACTTAATGACCGCGGCCTTGCGCGCGTCGAGCTCCTTGAGCTGTGCCAGGCGGTCGCGCACGGCGGCGATCGCGACCTCATCGAGGCCGCCCGTGGCTTCCTTGCGGTAGCGCGCGATGAAAGGGATCGTGGAGTCCTGGTCGAGCAGCCCGATGATGGCGTTGACGCCCGCGGCGGGCAGGGACAGCTCGGCGGCGATGAGGGAGGGGTATCGATCGATCATGCGTTGATTTTACCTTACCTGACTCCAAGATTCGGTTGGAACTCGTATCATAGGGTGTGCTTATCAAGAATTTCCCCTGGCCGGAGGCGCGCTCCGTCCTGAAGCTCGCCGGGCCCATCGCGCTGACGCAGATCGGCATGGTGCTCTACGGCACCGTCGACTTGCTCTTCGTCGGGCGGCTGGGGCCCGTGGCGGTCGCCTCCGTCGGGCTCGGGTCGATGACGTACTTCACGCTCTTCGTCATCGGCATGGGCATCGTCATGGGCATCGACAGCCACTCCTCCAAGGCGTTCGGCGCCGGGCGGCCGGACCTGTGCGGTCAGCTGCTGGTGCATACGCTCGTGCTGGCGCTCGCGGTGGCACTTCCGATCTTCCTGCTGTTCGGCCTCGCGGGCCCGGCGTACCGGTTCATCGGTGTCGACCCGCTCGCGGCAGAGGGCGCCGTCGGCTATATTCAGATCCTGCGCTGGGGGGTGTTCCCCGGCCTCTGCTTCGTGGCGTGCCGCCAGTTTTTGCAGTCGATGAGCGTGACGACGCCGCTGCTGAGCGCGATCGTGGCGGGCAACCTCGTCAACGCGGCGCTCGACGCGGTCCTCGTCTTCGGGAAGCTGGGCGCGCCGGCGCTCGGCGTGCGCGGCTCGGCGTTCGCGACTCTCGCGGCCAACTCGACGATGTTCGCGGTCGTCGCGGCCGCGGCTTGGACCCGCCTTCGCGCGATCGATTTTAAGTTCCACGGCTGGCACCGGCGACTGTTCATCGACGTGGCGGCGCTCGGGCTTCCGGGCGGCGCCGCGATGGCCGTCGAGGTGGCGGTCTTCTCGCTGGTTACGGCGCTCGTGGGACGGCTGGGGGCTGAGACGTTGGCCGCGCACCAGCTCACGCTGAATCTGGCGAGCCTGACCTTCATGGTGCCTATGGGGCTCTCGCACGCCGCGGCCACGCGCGTGGGGCAGGCCCTCGGGCGCGAGGATCCGGCGGCGGCGACCGCCTCGGGGCGCGCGGCCGTGCTCATGAGTGTAGCCTTCATGGCGGTCATGGGCGTTTCGTTCGCGCTGGCGCCGGGCTTCATCCTCGGGCTCTTCGGCGCCGACGCGTCGGTCATCGCGCGCGCGACGCCGCTGCTCTACTGCGGCGCGGCGTTCTCGATCTTCGACGGCGCGCAGGCGGTGCTGACGGGGGCCCTGCGCGGCCTCGGCTCGACGCGCCGCCCGCTGCTCATCAATCTGCTCGGGCACTGGCTCGTGGGGCTGCCGATCGGCGTGACGCTCGGCTTCGGGCTCGGGTGGGGGGCGACGGGGCTGTGGATCGGGCTTTCCGCGGGCCTCGCGTGCGTCGCGTCTTTGCTGTGGCGGGAGTGGGGGCTCATGATGGTGACGACCGCGTCGGTCGTCAAACCCGTCGCCGAGACCGCCCCGGTTTAAGTCCGGTCGTCGGTTCTAAACAGCAGGTACAGCAGCGGCCCCATCGAGCCCAGCAGGATCGTCGCGAACACATACGGCGCGAACCCGAACCGCGGCCGGCCGCGGTGGCGCCAATCGAGGAACATCGCCGCTAGGACCAAGGTCAGGGAGATCAGTAGATCGCAGAAGATCTGCAAGGTTGGCAGGTCGCCGAACGGCGGAAAGGCGCTCATGTAACCGTGCCGCCGGGTCGAGACGGCCGAGAATGCCGCGAACACGGCTAATACGATCGCGATGGGTATTTTTATCTGTGTCACTTCGGACGGTATTCGACGCCGTATCCTTTGGCGTCCTCGGCGATGAGGGGCATGCCGAGCGCTTGGCGTCGCTTGTCTACGCCCGGCTCATCCTCAATAGGGTACAACTCCCAGATACCGTCGCCGTTTTTCCGCCATTGGCTCCCGTAAATCTGCTTTTTTCCTTCCCGGGTTAGGACTCGATCTTCGAGTAGCGCGAGGTTCCATGGGCGGGCCTCGCCGGCGGCGACCGCCGCCCGGAAGAGCGGGAGATATTTTTTTTGAAGCGTGTAGTCGGCGTGCTGCAAAACAAGGAAAGCGCCGCGGGCGCCTTTCTCTCCAACGAGGCGTATGCCCGGCCAGCCGTTACGTTCCACGATATTGACCAAACGCGCCGTATTCGTCACGTCGATCGATTGCTGCTTTTTCCAGAGAGCCGTCATTTCCGGGGAGTCCGATCCATGCTGCTTGCCGATCGTGATCATCATCATGCGATGAGACTGATCCGTATCCAGCATCGCTTCCAGCTCGGCCTGGAGGCTTCGCCCCGTGTATTTTGTCGTGCCGCATGCGGCCATGAGCAGCGCCGACGCGCAAAGGATGGCTAGGCGCATGAGATTAGTCGCTGCCCACGAGGTCCATCCATTTCCCTTTGTGGCAATAACGAATCGTCGACGCCTTTTCAAGGAAGGCGTCCTCGATGCCATCATGGGCGATGCGCGGCGATTGGGGACCCTTGAACGATAATCCCGCCTCCCGGATCATCGTCGTGCTGGCCGCCGCGATCGAGCGAGAATATCCGATGCCGTCTTTGGAGATGCCCTGAAGGTAGTCCCGGTCGGAGAGCGCTTCGATCTCTGGGGCGCACCGAGTCGGGCCGCCCCAGATAATGTAGATGGAGGAAACGCTGTTCGAAGAACACAAAACCGCCCAATCCGTTTGGCCCTTTCTCGCGAATGAACCGGTGATGACGTTGTGGGGCTCTTTCTTGACGTATGTCTGCGGAATTGAACACCCGCGATTTTTCGCCGCTTGAACGACGTTTCGCGGAAGCATCTTAAACGCCGAAGCATCCAGGCGCGGTATTTTCTTCTCCGCCTCGCTCCAGACATCCGCGAATGCCGCTGTCACGCACAACCAAAGAAACAGCGTTGCCCGGGAGAGCTTGTAGTTCATGGGCCGTCAGCCCGCGGCATGGGCGTTGGGCATAGGCTCGATCTCGATCATCTCGCGCAATTATAGGGCAAATGGTGGGCCCGTGTCATGCTCGGGCCTTGATATCGAACAAATGTACTACTACACTGTAGGTATGCCTGAAGCCCCCCGCGGACGAGGAACCGCGCTCAATCCGACGAACCGGTTCGAGGAGCTCTCCTATGAATGGGAGGAGAGCGCCGATCCGGCCGATAATCCCGCGCCGAAGACGCGCTTCTTCAAGGACAACACCAAGTCGATCCTCGTCAAGAACGACAGCCCGGACATCTCCTTTACCTGGAGCCTGAACCCGTATCGAGGATGCGAGCATGGTTGCGTTTATTGTTTCGCTCGGCCGTTCCACGAGTACCTGGGCTTATCGTCGGGCCTTGACTTCGAGACGATGATCTTCGTGAAGGAGGACGCGCCCAAGCTGCTCGCGGCCGAGCTGACGAAGAAATCCTGGGAGGCCGAGACGATCGCGCTCGGCGGGGTGACCGACGTCTATCAACCCATCGAGCGCAAGCTCAAGATCACGCGCGGGTGCCTGGCGGTGATGGCCGACGCGCGCCAGCCCTGCGGGCTCGTGACGAAGAACGCGCTCGCGGCGCGCGACGTCGACGTGTTCCAGGAGCTCACGCGCCACGCGGGCGTGCGCGTGCTGTTCTCGGTCACGACGCTCGACGCGGGCTTGGCCAGGCGCATGGAGCCGCGCGCCTCGACGCCGTCGGCGCGCCTGGCCGCGATGCGCGAGCTCGCGAAGGCGGGCGTCAAGGTCGGGGTGATGGCCGCTCCCATGATCCTCGGGCTGACCGACCACGAGCTGCCCAAGATCCTCGAGGCGGCCGCCGACGCCGGGGCCACGACGGCCGGCTACGTCCCGCTGCGCCTGCCGCATCAGCTCGGGAGCCTGTTCGACGACTGGCTCGCGCACAACTATCCCGACCGGCGCGAGAAGGTCCTCAACCAGATCAAGAGTATGCGCGGCGGCGAGCTCAACGACCCGCGCTTCGGCTCGCGCATGCGCGGGGAGGGCGTCTTCGCGGTGCACCTCGCCAAGCTCTTCTCGCTGACGTGCCGGCGCCTGGGCCTCAATAAGCCGGAGGAGGAGCGGAGCGACCCCCGGCTCGGCTTCAGGCCGCCTCTCGGGGATCAGCTGCGCTTGCTTTAAGTCAGCGGGGCGCGTTCAGGACGGCGGCGCGCTCGCGCGCGTACAGGGCGGCGGCGGCCTCGGGCTGGTCGAACCAGACCGAGAAGCCGCCGAGCAGGTGGGGGGAAACGTTGAGCGCGAGCGGGGCCGCGTCGACGCCCTTGAGCTTCACGATGAGGGCCGCGTCGCCCTCGCCCTCGGCGGTGACCACCTCGATCTCGGAGCCGCGCTCCTGCTGCAAGGTCATCCAGGGCCGGATCATGCGACGTAGGGTGTCGGGAACGTCGCTCGCGTCGGAGACCTCGATGGTCATGTCGGGCTCGACGCAAGCGGCGAGCGACGCGCAGGCGGGGCCGCCGTAGGCCTTCATGCCGGGCATCGATTCGAGAACCGTCTTGCGCTTCTCGCCGGTCGATTTTTCGAGGTCGGCGTGCAGATCGTTGAGCGAGGAGTCGGAGACCGCGTCGCGCAGGTCGGACTCGCGCGCCTCGGCGACGAAGCGCTCCTCGCGCTTGATCGCGTCCTGGATGCGGGCCTTGAGCTTCGCGTCCGTGGACACGAACACCCGCAGCTTGTTCTCGGACTTGGTGCCGCCCTTCAGGCGCAGGGGACCGGCGAAAGCGGAGGGAGCGGCGACGAGAAGTGCCACGGCGAGGAGGTTCAGTCTCATGCCTCTATTATACCCGGTCCGCGCGCAACCGCCTGGGCCTTTTGGGCCGCTATTTCCGGGTAAAAACGCCGCGCCGGCGGTCCTTGCGCACGTCGTCCCAGGTGAACACGAGGCCGTTCATGGCGACGTAGACCCCCGGAGGCAGCGCCTGCGCGAAGGAGAGCGCCGAGCCCAGGTTGAAGAGGCCGTCCGACGAGCCGAAGCGGTACGGGCGCATGGCGCCCGTCAGCACGACGGTCTTGCCCGCGAGCCCGCGGCCGAGGACCTCGGCGGTCTCGGCCATCGTGTCGGTGCCGTGCGTGACGACGATGCGGCTCTCCGGCGCGGCCCGGCATGCGGCCAGGATTTTCGCGCGGTCGCGCGTGGTCATGAAGAGGCTGTCCTTCATCATGAGCCTTTGGACGCGGGTCTTCACGAGGCACCGGCCGAGCGCCAGCATCTCGGGCAGATGCGTCTTTCGGAATGAAAGCGTGCCGCGCAGCTCGTCGTACTCCTTGTCGAAGGTCCCGCCGGTCACGACGACGAGCGCCTTCACTAGCGCTTCGAGGCGACTTTAGTCGCGACGGGCAGCTCCGCCCGCAGGGAGCGCGACGTCGCATATTCCTCGATCGCCTTGGCCAAGCTGTCGACCATCTTGTCCTGGTAGGCCGAGTCGTTGAGCTTGGCCGCCTCGTCGGGATTGTTGAGGTAGCCGAGCTCGATGAGCACGCTCGGCGATGAGGGGTTCTTTAAAACGTAGTAGTCCGACTTCGACGATTCGGCCTTGAAGCCGCCCGCGCGCAAGGTCCGAGAGAACGTGCGAGCCAGCCGCTCGCTGTCGACGGCCTGGCCGCGGGGCGGAGCGGGCATCGGAGGCACGCTCGGGTGGCGGAGCTTGCGCCATTTGCGCAGCTTCTCCGGCCCGTAGCTGTAGACGATCGCTCCCGTGGCCTTCTTGCCCTTCACCTGGTTCAGATGCAGCGAAACGAAGATTGAGCCGCGCTTGTCGACGCTATCGACAAGGCGCTGGTCGAGCGTGACGTAGCGGTCGTTCTCCCGCGTGAGCAGGACGGGAAGGTCCTCGTTTCGCGCCAGCCGGGCCTTGAGCTTCTTGGCGAAAACGAGCGCGATGTCCTTCTCCTGCAGGCCGCGCACCACGGCCCCCTGGTCGTCGCCGCCGTGGCCGGCGTCGATGATCACCGGGGTCATCGGCGTGTTCGGAGCGTGGGGGATGGGCGACGCTTGCGGCATGGCCCCGCACGGAACGGCCAAAGCGGCGGCCAGGAAGGCCCGGGCAATACGGTTCCACGCGGTGGCGTTCGTCATATATCGTTCAAATTTCGGCGTTCCTTTAACTATAACGGCTCCTTATGGCGGTGTCAAGGGGTACCCGTCTTTAGGCCCTTAGACCCATGACCGATCGGCGCGAGGCGGGTATTCTATCAGGGTGAGGCGCATACTTCCGGTCGTCAGCATTCTCGGCCTTCTAGGCGCCGGCGGCGCCGTCACCTGGTCGGTGCTGGCGCGCCCGGCCGACGTCTACATCACTCATGAGGTGGCGAATTCGTTTAATCTTCAGACGGGACCGGCTCCCGCTCGGGCACCTGTCGCGCTCGCCGCTGGCGAGACCTTGCGCGACGCCGTGGCCTCCGCCCCTCCCGCCGCCTCGTCGCTGATGCGTCCGATCGCCGCTCCCGATATGGCCGTTGGAGCCGTGAAGCAAAAGCCGCCCGAGAAGCCCTTGACCGTGATCACGGCCAAGGCCGCCGCGTGGGCCCGCAAGCGCGGGATTTTCACCGTATTCGCCGCCAAGCCCGCCGCGCGGATGCTGAGCCGCGGCCCCATGGCCGGCTCGCGCGAGCTGCGCTCCTTCCTGGCCGATCCGAAGAAAGTGGACGCGTACATGAACTCCGCTCTGGTGCGCATCACGCTCAACAGTCCCTCGGTTGCCAAGGCGCTGCTCGGCAACCCCGTGCTGATCCGCGCGTTCCTCGCGACGCCCGCGATGCGCGATCCCCAGGCCGTGCGCGCGCTGCTCGGCAGCGCCATGGTGCGCAAGATGCTCGACTGCCCCGCGATCCAGGAGGCCCTCGGCGACCCCGCGGTGATGAACCGCATGGTCGCCGATCCCGAGACCATCCGCTTCATCGCGGGCCACCCCGAAGTCCTGATGGCGATCTCAAGCGCGGCCCCCGCCCTGGGCGACGCGTTCACCGCAAAGCGACGATAATAGGGGCCAGGCCCTGCGTTGTTGCATAACTCCGATGCAACTTTTTGACCCCCTCAATCGTATGATAGGGGTGCCACGCAAACCAAGAATCCATTTTCCGGGAGCAATCTATCACGCCATGGCGCGTGGGGTCGAGGGCCGCGTGATCTTCATCGACGACCTTGACCGGACAAAATTCCTCGAGGATATGGAGTTGATCTCGGCTCAATCGTCGGCGGAGATCATTGCCTGGTGCTTGATGAATAATCATTTCCACCTCGCCATCAAGATCGATCAGATTCCCCTTTCCTCGATTATGCATCGCATGATGGGCGGCCACGCGGGAAGATTCAACGGACGTCACGATCGGAAGGGCCATCTTTTTCAAGGGCGGCACAAAGCAAATCTGTGTACCGATGACCTATATTTGCGCCGTCTGATTCGATATATCCATATGAACCCGGTCAGAGCGGGCTTGGTCGCCACGCCGGAAGATTGGCCATGGTCGAGCGCCCGGAAGATAGGTACTCCCACCGACGACGGGGTGGACTTCGATCCTTGGGCTAAAGGTCCAATTTTACTTCGGACTATCGAGCGGGTTCGGGTGGATCTTGCAGAGATTGCGGAATCTGTCGCGAAGAAGACAGGCATTGGCGCCGACTATTTGCGATCGCGATCTCGCGAAGCGCGCCTCGTCGCCGCCCGCAAGAGCCTTTCCACAATTGCCATCGGCGAAGGTCATTCGATAAAGGCAATTGCCGAGTGGCTCGGTACGCACCCGAGCTCGGTCAGTCGTCACGCCCGAATGTGAGTTACGCAATAAC
>Ga0163144_10023945_pt1 | contig 12016 bp, 11 predicted proteins | sample OliLak19BULKMAT1_FD_123175 | JGI IMG/M metagenome (GOLD analysis project Ga0163144, IMG submission 123175) | Freshwater microbial mat bacterial communities from Lake Vanda, McMurdo Dry Valleys, Antarctica - Oligotrophic Lake LV.19.BULKMAT1 | ecosystem: Environmental > Aquatic > Freshwater >...
GACCCGGCCCTTGTCCAGCACGCTTGTCATCCTGTGGAACCCGCGCCCCGCCGCACCCGGCAAGGCATCAGGCCCCAGCGCCACGTCCGTGAACGTCAACGCGCCGACCTGGCTGGCGCGCTGGCCCAACAATTGGCCTTGGGACAAACGGCCGAGGAACTCTCGAAGCTCGATAAAACTTCCTGCCCGGTCTGCGGTATTACGTTTTTAGAATTCCGTAACCAAGGCCGCCTCGGCTGCCCGCATGATTATGTCAGCTTCGAGAAAGAGTTGGAGCCGTTGATCCTCAACATTCACGGTGAAACGCAGCACAAAGGGAAGCGACCTGTCCGGTACGCGGCGGGTACCGAATCATTAACCGACTTGATCCGCTTGCGGCGCGAGATGAAAGAGGCCGTGACGCAAGAGGATTACGAATTGGCAAGCAGAATGCGCGACAAGATCCGCCAACTTGAAGAACGAGCGAAACAGACGGATGGTCAATAGCGCGGTGCCATTCTGTTATTAGCAAGAACTGCCTAACGATCAACGACAAACATGGTGGGACAGCGCCGGCAACCCGAAACGATATTTTCACTCAACCTGCGGCTTGTCCCACCCTACAATATTCTCAACGGCCAACGCTCTTTCCCCAACGCCCAATTCACGACCAACGACTACCCGTGGCAAATCCCGTGGAACTCAACGATCTGACCCAGCGGCTCGGCGAATGGCTGAAGGCGAGCGGCCCCGAAGCTGACATCGTCATCAGCAGTCGCATTCGCCTGGCTCGCAATTTAGCCGAATTCCCGTTCATCAGCCGCGCCAGCGACCATGATCGGAGCGAGATCGACAAACTGCTCCGCGCGGCGCTGCTCAAAACGCATTCGGCCGGCGAATTGGATTATCTCAGCGTCAGCGAATTAGAATCGCTCGACCGACAGTTTCTGGTCGAACGCCAATTGATCAGCAAGGAACTTTCCGAAGGGCGCGGCACCCGCGGCGTTGTCATCAACGCTCCGGAACAAATCAGCCTGATGATCAACGAAGAGGATCACCTGCGGATCCAGTGCATGCATAGCGGGCTGGACTTACACGGCGCTTGGGACCAGATCAACCAACTCGACGACGAAATTTCAGGGCAGGTCAATTACGCCTATCACCCGCGGTGGGGTTATTTGACCGCCTGTCCGACCAACGTGGGGACAGGCGTGCGGGTCAGCGTGATGCTGCATCTGCCGGCGCTGGCAATCACGCGGCAGATCGAAAAGGTCTTTCGCAGCCTGCAAAAGATCAGCCTCGCGGTCCGCGGCCTGTATGGCGAAGGTTCGCAGGCGATGGGCGATTTTTATCAAATCTCCAACCAGATCACGCTGGGAAGCTCCGAAGAGGAACTGGTGCAAAAAGTGAACGACGTGGTCCCCGTGTTGATCGGCTACGAACGCCAAGCCCGTGATTATCTGGTCCGCGAGAGCCAACAGAACCTGCACGACCAGGTGAGCCGGGCGTATGGCATTTTGCGGACCGCCCAGACGATCAGCTCCGAAGAAACAATGCACCTGCTCTCGCGCGTGCGGATGGGGATCAACCTGGGCCTGATCCGCGAGCTGCAAATCCCCGACTTAAACGAGCTGTTCATCCAAACCCAGCCCGCTCACCTGCAAAAGCTGCGGGGCACGGAACTCGACACGGCGGATCGCAACATCGAACGCGCCCGTTACCTGCGGCAGCATTTGAATAAAGAGCCGCGGCGAGGGGAGAAGAATTAGAGGGTTTGGATAACGCAATTAATCACGGACCTTACGGTGCCGTGCTAATCACTTTTGGCCCTTCGGGCCTCGTAATTTCTTTACCACCGCGCCGCCTCATCCATCGCCTCTAGCACATTCCGCGCATAATTGTCGCGAAAGTGGGCCGGGGAAAAACCTCGGGCATGGGTCCGCAAGCGTTCGGTGAGCGATTCGTCGCGCGGGGCTGCCAGCGCGGCTTGGGTCGCGGTGACCAGGGCCGCAGCGTCGCCGGCGGGGAAGAGCGTTCCCGTTTCGCCGTCGCGCACGGTCTCCAACGTTCCGCCGCGGTTCGGCGCGACCACCCACAACCCGGCGGCTTGGGCTTCGAGCGGGACGATCCCAAAATCTTCCACGCCCGGAAAGACCAGCACATGGCTGCGGCCGTAAATTTCTTGCACCTGGGCATCGGTCGGTTTGATGACGAACTCGGCCAGCGGATTGGCGGCGTGTTCGCGCGCGGCCGCCGCAAGATCGCGCCCTTGTCCGGCGGCGATGCACCGCACGCCCGCCGCGAGCAACCGATTGAGCGTGTCGCGCATCTCTTTATACGGCACCCACGCGCCAAAGAGGAGCGCGGTCGGCGGCGCGTTGACGCCGGGGCGAGGCAAGGTCGTGAAGCGTTCCAACTCGACCGGTGGATTCACCACCGCCGCGTCGCGGCCGTAATAGAGCTTGCACCGCCGCGCGACAAAGCCGCTATTGGCGATCATGCGATGCACGCGCTGCGACGAGGTTACATCCCATTGCCGCAGCCGCGAGAGCATCCGCCGCCGCAGAATTTCCTGCGGCCGCAGCCAACCGGGCGGCTTTGGAAAATATTGATGCTCCATGTCCCACACATACCGCATCGGACTATGGATATAGCTCACATGGACGGCGTTGGGATTGGGGATCACCCCTTTGGCAACGCAATGGCTGCTGCTCAATATCACGTCGTAGCCGGTCAGATCGAAGCTCTCGATCGCCATCGGCAGGTACGGCAGCAACAGCTTGTAATACCGCTCGATCCAGGGCAATTTGGCGAAAAACGATTGCGTAAAGCGGTATTGCGATTCGGTCTTAAGCACCTCGGGCTTGCCGAAGAGCAGGTACGCGTCGGCATGGGGAGCGAACGAAAGAATATGCTCCAGCACGCGCTCGCCGCCCCTGCGGGCAAAAAACCAATCGTGGACCACGGCGACACGGAGCGGACTCAAACGCTGGCGAAGTTCGGCGGCGAAACTCATGCGCGAAAGACAATCGCCTGACGGCGATTGTGTCAAAGCGGAAAAACAAGGGGGCCGCGCGTGGAAGCGGGACAGACGTTAAGCTTGCTTACTCGTCGCTAAAACGCAAGAGGTAATGAACTTTTGTACACAAATATTTAAGTCGTGTTCAGAATCCATAGCTGCACGTTAAAATGTTTTGCGTCCAGCTCCTCTGAATCTCGAATCTCCTGTTCCGCCGTTTTTTACAAACAGACAATCACATGCGTTGGCTCTGGAATTTTTGGCGAAAATTGCACGCCGAGTGCCTGAACGAAGATCCCCGACCGGGTGAATTGGCTGCCGAACCGTTGCTCGCGCTGTTGACCGCGGCGGTGAGCCTGACGTTGATCAACGCCTTGGCCCAATCGCCCGCTTATGAGCGAACTTGGAGCGGCTGGGTCGCTCCGGAAAATCAAGAGCTCGGCGGGTTAGTACATTGGGCCGCGGTCACGGTCGCCTGCCATACGCTGCCTGCGCTGTGCGTGCTTGCGCTGCAACGCCGCAATCCGCTGGACTATGGGTTGCGCATGAGGGGAATGCTGAAGCACCTCTGGATTTATCTGGCGATGATCGCGATCATGGCGCCGGTCGTTTATCTCGCCTCTACGCGGCCTGAATTTCGCGAGCGTTATCCTTTTTACAAGCAACTGACGCGAAGTTGGGCCGACATTCTGATTTGGGAAGGGTGCTACACATTGCAGTTTATTTCGCTGGAGTTTTTCTTTCGCGGCTTTCTGCTTTTTTCGCTCCGCAGAAAGCTCGGCGTGTACGGCATCTTTGTGATGATGGTTCCGTACTGCATGATCCATTTTCAAAAGCCGACTCTGGAAACGTTTGCCGCCATCATCGCCGGAATCGCGCTGGGAACCGTGGCGCTGGCCACCCGCTCGATCTGGTGGGGGGCCGGGCTGCACATCGCGGTCGCTTGGAGCATGGATACGCTGGCGACGTGGGGAAGGGACGCGTTGTAAAGTTTCCCGTCGCGAGTGAAGAATGAAAAATGAAGATTGAAGAAGGCAGAATTGTAGTTAAGGCGCAGCGCTTACGTCCATAAATTCTTCGCATCCTCCGCGATTTCTGCATTTAAAAAGAAGCATGAATGCCTGACTATCACTTACTCCGGCGGCAATTTGCCCCGCAAGTCCGCGATGATCGAGCGCGGCACGAACCGGGCCAGTTCCTCGTCGCCGGCCAGCGGGGTGATTTGCTTGAGCAACGAACTGCTGATGTGCGAAAATTCGTCGTCGGCCATCAGGAAGATCGTTTCGATCCCGTCGTCGAGTTTGCGGTTGGCCAGCGTCATCGTGAATTCCGTCTCGATATCCGATAGCGACCGAATCCCCCGCAGCATCACCCGCGCTCCGACCGAGCGGATGAACCTGACCGTCAGCCCGTTGTAGGTTTGCACCGTGACGTTGGAGAGATGCGTGGTGGTCTTCCGCACTAGTTCCACGCGTTCATCCGGCGTAAAAATCGGCTGCTTGTCGATGTTGACCCCGACCCCCACGATCAACCGATCGACCAACCGACTGGCCCGTTCGATGATGTTCACATGCCCCAGCGTGATCGGGTCAAACGAACCGGTATAGACGGCGACTTGGGTTTGATGGGTTTTGGACATAACTGGTTGCCGAATTGATCAAGTTCTCGCCCTTCCCCTGCGAACGGCGACCTGCGAGCAATATACACGGAATCAGGTGGGGTGAAAACGGAAAAGTTCGTGTACGAACCTGAGTGACTGATAAACGTGCCACTGGCATCTTGCCAGTGCTGCTGAGTCTGCCACTGGCATCGTGCCACTGCTCATTTACACCTGGCAATGGCGATACGTCAGCAGCACACCGGTCACACTGGCGGGACGCCAGTGGCACGCTACAATCAAACAAAACTCTTGATCGCCGCCGTGATCCGCTCCAAATCCTCGTCAGTGTGATATGCATGGGGACTTGCCCGGAGTCGACCGCCGCGACAACTTAAAACAACGCCCCGGTCAAGGCAGCGCTGCCGCACCGCGGCCGGATCGCGACCCGGCAATGAAAAACTGAGGATGCCCGAGCTGCCCTCCGGGTTGTCTCGCAAGGAATGAATCTCCGCTCCGAGGCTTCGCAGCCGTTCGGCCAATTGCCCGGTGAACTCCAACACGGCTCGGCTAAGCCACTCTGTCCCAAACCGCAGCAGCAATTCCAAGCTCTTGGCCAATCCGAGAAATCCGCTCATATTGAGCGAACCTCCTTCGTAACGCGCGGCGGATGGTTTCCAATCGGCGGCGATCTTGGAAAAATCGTGTCCCGCCGTCACGCTGTTCCACCCCACGCCGGTGGGACGCAGCAAGTCGAGATGTTTGCCCCGTATGTAGCAGATTCCCGCCCTTTCGGGTCCGAGGAGCCACTTATGTCCGTCGGCGGCTAAGAAATCGACCGGCACCGCGCCAACATCGAGCGGAAAAACGCCCAGCCCTTGAATGGCGTCGAGAAAGCAAAGTGCCCCTTTGGCGTGAATCAGCTCCACCGCCGCCGCCACATCGGTCCGCCACCCCTGCGCATAACTAACCCAACTGAGGCTGACAATCCGCGTATGAGCATCGCAAGCCGCTGCCACGCAGTCCAGATCGAGCCGACCGGCGGGCATGGCGATTCGTCGCACTTCCACCCCGCGCGTCGCCAAATTCATCCACGGATACTGATTCGATGGGAATTCGTCGTTTGGCAAAACGACATTGTCGCCCAATTTCCAAGGAAATCCTTCGGCGACCAGGCCGATCCCGGCGGTGGTGTTGGGGACCAAGGCGATTTCGGACGGCTCGGACCCAATGAGTTGGGCCGCCAGGGAGCGGCAACGCTCGACGCCACGGCTCCAATTGAGCCAGGGAACGTCCCCCTGTTCGGCGGCTTGGGCAACCCATTGCTCAATGACTTGCCGTGTCCCGCGGGGCAGGGGGGCGACCGCCGCATGGTCAAAATAGGCCCAATTGGCCGTCACCGGCATGAGAGCGCGAAATTCGGCGGTGTGAGCGGCTTGGAGGGGGGACATCGCTGGGTTTTTCTCTAATTTTATGACGTCTTTGACAATCCCCATCGCGCCCAATGCTCCAGCACGGAAAACGATTCAGCTCGCAGCAACCTTTGAGATACCCAGTCCACAGTACTGGTCAAACGATCTGGTCCGATTTTGCGGCGGGGATCCTGGGGAGACTTGACGCGTTACAACCTGTCGAGCATGATTGCCAATCCTATGCGGGGTCGCTAGTTAGGACAAAAACCGAGGGCTAGGAGCATTTTCCGCCCAGGTTTTTCTATTTAAGCTATATTTGGTAGCTTAACTTCGGGACGTACGGAACAACTTGTGGGAAGTAGGCATGGCCAAAGGGTTCGCAGTGTTTGGAATGGTGGTCGCCATTGTCTTTGTGCTGATATTCGGCCTGGACTTGGCTACCGCCGTGCCCTTCAGCCGCAAAAGCGTGCTGGCGGATTCGCTATTTATTGTAGCCAGCCTGGCGCTGGGTTATATGAGCTTTATTACGCTTCGGGAACAAAGTTAAGCTCTTTACCGAGAGTCGCCAGACTTCCTATTTAGAAGCGGAAGCCTCCAGGCTTCCAAAACGACCTCGCTATTCCAAGTTCGCTGAATTCTGACTTTACGCCGCGCGTAAGATCGAAGCGGCCGGACTTTGCAGACGCGTTGCCAGCTCCGTGCAAACGTCCCCCGCCAATTGCAACCGCACGCCAGCCGCTTGATGTTGGGCCAGACAATCCAGCAGCTTCTCCCAATTGCCCAACGCCAGCGTACCCAGCGGCGCTTTGCGATCCATTGCAATCCGGAGATGCAGGTGCATCTCCGATGAATGCACCAGTTGCCTCAATAAACCCTGCAACCGCCACATCGCCGCGGTCGCACCGAGCCAACCTTGGCTCAGCCTCAATTCGGCTTGCAGCGGCAATTGCCACAGCCCGACATGCATCCACCGCGGCACCGACCACGAGCCGTCGCCCGAGAGCAAATGCCCGTCGCGCTGGACGACGATGCCAGCGCGGGTAAGTGCGTCATAAGGGATACTGGTTTTGCCCGCCGAGGTCACCACCATCCGGAGCGGCGTTCGCAAACTCCCGCTGAGTTCTCTCCATTGCCGCAGCCAAATCAAGATCCGCGCGCGGTATTGCTGTCGCGATTCCCGACTCTCAGGGATCTGCCAACCAAGGTCGCCAGCGACCTCGGATAATGCCGTGACCTGCTCGCTATTTGCGGGGGGCTTTCCTTCCCAGACCCACGTCACCGGCGTTCTCAACCGGTTGCTAACAGCGCTTAATCGAGTCAACCCGGCGGCAAACTCGCGCTCAGATAAACCAGGGGTGCCATTCTCGTCTGCCAGCGGGGGCAGATCGACCGACAAGCTGAGACGGCCGGCGTGTGACGCGGTAACGGGCATGGGACTCTCCCTAGTCCTGAGGTAAACTCGGCCTTGCGGTCAAAGAGACACAAGACCCCGGCAGGTAAACCACTGTGCGTCGTGTTCGATCCACGCGTGAGTTACCTTACCGCCGACGGAGAGCCTTGGTTGCGGCTCAATACTCCTGTATCCGTCTAGGAATTGACTCGGCACACCCCTGACCGCCGGTCAACGAAAACACCGGGGGAGCGTAAGAACGCTATCACCCGAACAATTTTGGGGGAGTTTGCGGGTGAGGGGAGATGTTATGAAGAAAAATTCACAGGAGACATTTGAATTACGTTCAAACGGAATGTGGATCAGCAAAAGCGAATCAGGCAATGATTAACTTTTGACTGCTTGCTGTTCCGCTGACAAGATCGCCGCGACAAGACCGGCCATCGTGTATTCCACCGCCTCCGCCGCGTGCGTGAAACCCAATTCCGTTAGGGTGGCAGAAGTGATTGGGCTTAGCGAGACTAGCTTAATCCCTTTGAGTTGTTGACCGAATAAATTCGCCATGGATCGGGCAATGGCCGAACTGGTCACGGTGATCCAATCGACCCGACCGGCTGCGAGCGCGGCGGCAATTTCCGGGTCGGCTTGCGCGAGGTCGCGGCTTTCATAGACCGTGATTTGCTCCACTTCGGCCCCTGCGGCGGAAAGCATTTCGGCCAAGACCTCGCGTCCGCGGCTGGCGCGAAGGAGCAAGCATTTTTGGCCTTGGAGACGCCCGTTCGCGTCGTCGATGATCGCATCGGCCAAGCTTTCAGCGCGGTATTCCGCAGGCACCAAATCGGCGCGCAAATGCCAGGCCCCCAGAGCCTCGGCCGTGGCGGGACCAATCGCCCCGATGCGTGCTGGACCAAATGCGCGGGCGTCGCGGCCGGTCTGCATTAATCGTTCCATGAAATAGCGCACGCCGTTCGCACTGGAAAAAATTAACCACGAAAAATCGGCCAATCGCGTCAGCATGCGATCCACATGCGACCAATCATGCGGCGGCGTAATTTCAATCGTGGGTTGAATCATGCAGTGTGCGCCTAATTCTTGTAGGCGTTCAACCAACGCCGCCGCTTGCGCTGCGGGCCGCGTAATCAAGATCGTACGGCCAAAGAGGGGCCGTTGGGTGAACCAGGCCGCTTGCTCCTTCGCGGCCGCGACCTCGCCCACAATGCACAAAATCGGCGGGCGGAGGCGGCGCTCGGTCAGTTCCGCAACCACGCGGTCCAACGTGGTGGTGAACTGCGTCTGGTCGGGCCAGGCGCAACGCCTCACGACGACCACTGGCGTTTGCGAACTTTTGCCCGCCGTGAGCAGCGCCGCCGACCATTCGCGCACCCGCGTCACGCCCATGTAAAAAACCAGCGTGCCGGGGAACGCGGCAAGCGCCGCATAATCGAGCGCGGTCGATTCTTTGGCTTCTTGCTCATGGCCGGTGATCAACGCCACTGCCGAAGCATTCTCGCGCTGCGTCACGAACACGCCCGCATAGGCCGGCGCGGCAAGCGCGGCGGTGATACCGGGGACAATCTCAAACGGGATCTTCCGTTCAGCAAGCGCGGCGCATTCTTCAGCCAAGCGGCCAAAGATCATTGGGTCGCCCCCCTTGAGCCGCACCACGCGCTTTCCCGCCAACGCGAGTTCGACGAGCTTGGCATTGATCTCGGTTTGGGACCAAAGCCGTTGCGGCCGTTCGGCGACGATATCGCCGGATTCGGCATGTGCGATTTCTTCAAGCCGCGTCGTACCGTGTTTGCCAAGACAGATCTGCTGGCAATCCGCCGAAGTCTCGTCGAGCAAAGCGGGATTCACCAGATAGTCGTAGAGGACCGCGTCGGCCGCGCGCAGGCAAGCCAATCCCCGCACGGTCAACAACCCCGGATCGCCCGGTCCCGCCCCGACGAGCGCGACCTGGCCAATCGACGGGTGAGGGGAAGTTGACATGCCAAGCTCGCTTGCAAGTAAATCCAGGCTAACGGAGGTGCCGCTGCGGAACGAATTGACGCTCTGTGACCCAAAAAAGGAGGCGGCTGCGAGTTTGTCGGCTCTCAGGGATAATTTGCAGCTTGATTCTACGAAGCACTGGTAGCAAGCTGCCAGTGGCACGCTTTTCATGATTCGCGTGGTAACGTTGTTTCCCCGATGTTAGAATAATTGTTGCGGAAAGCCAATGTCGGGGGAACCCGCGCCGTTAACTCAACTCAGTCGCGGGTCTACTTTTCATTCACCGGGCCCTTTGGTATTCAAGCGTTTGCCTTACTATGTCCAGCGCACCACAACCCAGCGGGGCGGCTTCGCACGCCGGCCCTCAACCGATCAACGAAGCGCAGCGCCGCCGGTTGCAAAGCTGGTTCACGCACGGCGCTGAAAAAGCCGCGGCCGGCAACCACGATTACGCCGGAGATCTGTTTATCCAATGCGTGAAAGGAGATCCAGGCAGCCTTGATTATCAACGCGCGTTTCTGCAGAATCTCTATAAAAAATACAAAAACAACAAAAAAGGAGCGTCCTTCGGCGGCCTGCAAGGGGGCAATCACAAATCCACGCTGAAGAAGTCATTGGCTTCCAAAGACTGGAAAACGGCCCTCGACAGCGGCTTGGAATTGCTGCGGATCAATCCGTGGGATACGGGCGTGTTGGTGCAGATCGCCCAAGCGGCGGGCGAATTGCAATGTTATGACGTGCAGTTGGGCTATTTGAAAGCCGCGCTTGATTCGGCCCCCAAGGACGTCGAGGTTTGCCGTTCGTGCGCCAAGGCACTGGCCTATTTGGGCGACTTTAATCAAGCGATCACGATGTGGCACAAGGTCGAGGAACTCCGTCCGGGCGACACCGATGCGCCGCGCGAGATCTCGAATTTGCAGCGCGACAAAATTTTCGGCGTCCCTCCCAAACGCCCCGCTTCGGCCGGTCCTCCCGCCGCCGCTAAAAATCATCCGGCCCCCCAGACGGAAACTGCGCCTGTTACCACATCGGATCATCCGGCGATCAAGCTGACGCAGACCCAGTTGATGCAGAAAGAAATTAAAGAAAATCCGTTGGAAGTCGAGCATTATTTCGCGTTGGCCGAGCACTACGCGAATGAAAGCAAATTCGCCGACGCTGAACAGACCCTGCGGACCGCGCTCGAAATGTCCGGCCGCGATCTCAATGTACAGGAAAAAATTGAAGACTTGGGGTTGAAGCGCGGGCGGCATCAGGTGCAAATCGCCGAGCAGCGCGCGGTCAAAGACCCGACCGATGCGGCCAAGGAACTGGCCAAACGGATGAAAACGGAACTCAACAGCCAAGAATTGGAAATCTATCGCGCGCGGAGCGAACGGTATCCCCAAGTGGGGCGGTGGAAATATGAACTGGGGGTGCGCGTGAAAAAGAGCGGCAATTATCACGAAGCGGCCAAACTCCTTGAGGAGGCCCAGCATGACCCTCTCTGCCGTCCCCAAGCGCTGTTAGAGTGGGGTGAGTCATTGCAATACATGAAACAATACCAGCCCGCCTTGGACCGCTACCAAGAGGCACTGGCCGCCATCCCAGAAAAAGCGGTCGAACTGCGAAAATTGGCCCTGTATCGCGCGGGAGTCTTAGCGAGCGGATTAAAGGATTATGAATTGGCCGAGAAGCATTTAAGCACTTTGGCCGTGTTGGATTTTCATTATAAAGATGTGGGGGAACGGCTAGACAAACTGAACAATATCCATCATAAATAGTAGTTCGTTTTGCGGCCGACAGGGTGGTTGACTCCCATGACTGAGAAATTGTCGAGTCTCACATCCGCCGTCCCCAAATCTTATTCCCTTTTTCGATCTTACCCTTTCGCGTTATGCCTAATTCCAAAAGCGCCGCCAAACGTCATCGTCAAAGCCAAAGCAGCCGCCTCCGCAATCGCGCGGCGAAGTCGGCGATTAAGAGTCAACTCAAAAAGACCCACACGGTCGCCAAAAGCGCCGACACAGCCACTCTCGACGCCGAATTTCGGGCCACCGTCAAGAAACTCGATCAAGCCGCCGCCAAGGGCGTGCTGCACAAAAACAAAGCCGCCCGGCTCAAATCGCGCCTCGTCGCCAATTTGAAACCGACCAAGGCCCCGCCAGCCAAGGTGGGCTAAACCTGCGTCCAGATGATGAACTCGCTTGCTAACCACCCCCGTCAACTGACGGGGGTGTTTTGTTGGTGAAGTCGATTTATTTATTTGTTGGAAAAAGCGTGACTCTGATGACCTCGCTCCCTATTCCACGTCTGCTCCGACTCCTGCTGATTCTATCAGGACTAAATTCAACAATCCTCCGCGCCGCCGAACCTCCCTTGCGCGTCATCGAGGCCAAACCGGTCGCCGAACTCAATCAATTATTCACCCGCGAAGAAGGGTGGATCGGCGCGGATGGGAACTACTCGGTTCCCCTCTCCAACGAGCGGACGTTGTGGCTATTTAGCGACACCTGGCTGGGAAAGGTAGCTGCTGGCCGCCGCGTGAAACCGGTGATGATCAACAATTCGGTCGGCGTGCAAACGCATGTTCCCGATGGTCCCAAAGTCGAGTTTCACTGGGCAAAGACGACCGAACGCAAACCGGCGGC
>Ga0163144_10023946_pt1 | contig 12016 bp, 12 predicted proteins | sample OliLak19BULKMAT1_FD_123175 | JGI IMG/M metagenome (GOLD analysis project Ga0163144, IMG submission 123175) | Freshwater microbial mat bacterial communities from Lake Vanda, McMurdo Dry Valleys, Antarctica - Oligotrophic Lake LV.19.BULKMAT1 | ecosystem: Environmental > Aquatic > Freshwater >...
CGATACACCGGAGGAGTGCGTGGCTATGTGCGACGCACTCCTGAGCCGTCCCGCGGCAGAAATCGAAGTCTGTCAGCGGGCAGTACAAGACTACTACAGCGCGTTTCTGGAACCGGGTGGCAGACTTCACGAACGTCTGCAAACGACGGAAGCGCGGCTTCTAAATGGAAGCAGACCCGTCGCGGCCTCCTTGCCTATGCCGATGGAAATTCCACCGTCCTCCTGAGCCGTGAGGAGAACGGAAGCCTGTCGATTTCGAAGAAATGAAAGCATCTATGAACGACTTACTCACTGACGTCCAGCACGAACTCAAAGGATTTTCCGGTTGCTCTCTCGAGGTCTACCGTCTGCGTGAAACCAGTGTAGTACGCAAGACAGCCCGCTCCATCGAGACCAATGCCAAGATTCTCAGGGAGCGGGAAAAACTCCTGCGTCTGGCGATTATTCTGGAAGAAACCGACCTTTTTTCAGCCCCAAAGGTGCTTTCGCAAGGTACGGACTCGAACGGATTGGCCTTCTATGAAATGGAGTTCGTGCCAGGGTGGGAACTCGACTCTCATCTACCCCAGATGACGCCCAAAGAGATAGATGGAATGGCTTGCCGACTCAGCTATCTGGTGGAGGAATTTGCACGACATCCGGCCTTGCCTGCTACAGAGAGCGGCACGGCAACCTCTACCGCAGAGGGCGGCTCCATCGAGCGGGAGATTGCCTTCCTGCACAGTAAATTCGTCGAGACCCGTGACTCACTGGAAAAAGATATGGTCAGGTGTCCCCAGGCGACGCGCTTGTTCCAGGAGTACGACGCGCACATACGTACACTGCAAATCGCCGCCGACTGTGTGACGGGACTCACCAGTTTCTGCCATGGCGATCTGGCTCTGGACAATGTGCTGATCGGCAAAAACGGACGCCTGTATCTCATTGACCCGCTCATCAACACCTATGAGACGTTTTTGTGGGATATCGCCAAAGTATTTCAGAGTTCTCTGGTCAACTGGAAACAGATCAAACACGGCGAATTTACGCTCGATCTGGAGCAGAACAAAATCCGCCTGACGTCTCCGATGCGCAAATCCTTCTTCAACGTTCGGTTCGCGATGTTGATTCTGGAGAACTGCCCGGTGCGCGTCGTTACCCTCTATCTGGCGGCTACGCTCGCCCGCGCCGTAAAATACTGGCAGACAGAAGCGCAGCTCTGTGCGCTTCTGCTGGTGACAAATGAACTTTTGAGGAATTTTGCCGAAGGAGGAGACATCCTTTATGAATCTCTTGATACCATGTGCCGGTAGGTCGTCGCGTTACAACACGCGGGTTCCCAAGTACCTTCTAGCGATGCCGGATCGTCAGTTGATGTTTCAGAAGGCAATAGCCCCGCTGCTATCGCAGACGGACCGCGTGATTTTCGCCGTTATTCGGGCGCACGAAGAGGAGTTCGGGGCAAGTGAACTCCTTCGCAAAATCGTGCCGGGATGTGAAGTCATCGTCCTGGAGGATGTGACACGCGGGCAGGCTGAAACCGTGTGTCAGATGCTGGCGGAGAGCAAAGTGGAGGGCGGCTTTCTGGTAAAAGACGCTGACTCCTACTTCGTGCCGGACGAGGCGTACGATCCCAGACGCAACTATGTTTCGGTGTGCAGTGCCCGCGAAGTGCAAAAGGTGAAGATGTACAACAAAAGTTTCGCGGTCATCAATGAACAGGGCTACATCGTGGGAATGGTTGAAAAGGAGATTACCTCGGAATATTTCTCCTGTGGCGGCTACTTCTTCGCAGACCCGACCCTTTTCACGGCGACTTTCACTCAGTACGACCGTTTACAGGCGGGCGGCGAGTTTTATCTTTCGCAGATCATCGATCTCATGATCGAGAACGGACACATCTTCCATCCGATGCCCTGTTCCCACTATGAGGATTGGGGAACGCATGAAGATTGGATCGTCTACCGAAGACGGTTCGGAACTTATTTTTTCGACATTGACGGGGTTCTTTACGAAAATGGCAATCAGTACTGGGCACCGCGCTGGGGAGAGACCGCCGTTTTCCCCGAAGTGCGCGAAAAGATCAAGGCACTGTACGAGGCAGGGAACTATATTTTTCTGGTGACCACACGCCCAGAGGAGTTTCGTGCCTTGACGGAAGCACAGCTTCAACGGGACGAAGTCCATTATCATCAGCTGGCGATGGGCGTTCACCACGGACAGCGCGTTCTGATCAACGATTTCGGACCCACTAATCCTTACCCGTCCGCCGTCGCCGTGAATACCTTGCGGAACAGCCAGGACTTTCTTGATAAACTCTGACCGATCCGGGTACAAAGGATTTGCGGAATTTTCGTACACGTTCTGAGGCGCGTCTGCTATATCGTGAGGAGAGCCGTTGTTACATCTTGCCGTCCATCTGAATTCGTTGCCTTATCGCAGCTCCTATATTTTCGGTCCACTGAACGAACTCGCCGCCCAGGGCAAAATCGCACTGGAGTGGCGTGTTCCGTGGCATCGGGATGGCTACAAGATGCCGATTCAGGACAGAACGCTGGTTGAGGTCTCAGACCCTGAAGCAGACTGGAAGCGGCGGGTGATTTTCGATTTCCATGACGAGGGGTTCCGGCTTAACGAGCGGTTGCTGAAAGAGGCAGACCTGTATTTCAAGCGCAGTTACAGCCGACGTGATGTGGCGCGGGTCGCCCCGGAATTGCAGGCAAAGATCAAACCCTTGGGTCTGCCCTTCGCCTGCCGCAATGACCGCGATACGAACGGATTACGCCGGGCTTTGGGCTATTACAAAACACACTACGGAAAAGCTGACGGACAAAAGCACAGCCCTGCCGCAGTCCGCCGGGTGCTGGAAGACTATCATCGCTGGCGCACCCTGGCTCCAATACACAATTTCGAGCAGACGCCGGACACTTCACTGGAGCCGACTATTCTCTTTCAAACCCGGCTCTGGGGGCCCGGTACGACCTCGACAGAGGACAGAGAGGCACTGAATCGGATGCGTGTGGAACTGATTCGCGCCCTGCGAAAAACGTTCGGGGAACGGTTTGTAGGAGGATTGATTCCGGACGCCTATGCCCGCGAAATCGCTCCTGATTGTCTGGCGGACGCGCCGACCGACCGCAGTGCTTATATACGGTATTCGAGGCCGCATCCGATAGGTATCTGCTCGATTGGGCTGCATCAGTCCAATCCTTGGAAACTTTCGGAGTATTTGGCAGGCGCGAAATGTATCCTGACGGAGCCGCTTTTCTACGAGACGCCGGTTCCGCTTCAGGATGGCAAAAACTATTTTGTCTTTCCCGACGCGGCAGCGTGTGTGGAACGCTGTCGTTACCTGCTGGACAATCCAGAGGCAGTGACAACGATGCGACAGGCTAATGCTGACTATTATCACCACCATGTCCGCCCTTCCAGCTGGCTGGAGTCCTGCCTTGTGGTGATACGGAACCATGCGGAGGGGCAGCCCCTCCGCCCGACGGATGCCCTCCTTCAGGAGCAAACATGACTACGCCGCCTCCCGATACCGAAGCGCGAAACGGCGTTGTCTGGCAAGATGACACCCCGCCGCCTCGAACAGGGGAGCTGCGGTCTCTGGTAGTTTCGGATTTGCATCGCTACGCCGGAAAGCACGGACTGAAAGATTTTGCTGTACACTACTGGCAGACGCCGGGGTTCCAGTTTTCGGTGTACCTGCGCCTGTGCGTCCATTGCAAACGTCATCCGCTTTGGCGTTGGACGCTGTATTGGCCTTGTCTATGGCTTCTGAAGCGGCGCATGGTGCGATTCGGTATCCAAATACAGCCGTCTACCGCGATTGGCCCGGGGCTTTATCTGCCGCACTGGGGTGGCATCGTCATCAACAGTCGGGTCGTCATCGGACGCAATTGTAATCTTTCGCACAATGTCACGATTGGCAAAGCAGACCGGGGAAAGCGGCAAGGTACGCCTATCATTGGGGACAACGTCTATATCGGGCCGGGAGCGGTTCTTTTCGGGGCGATTCGGATTGGAAATAATGCGGCGATCGGGGCAAACGCGGTGGTTCTGGAGGACGTTCCGGAAAACGGGGTTGTTGTCGGAACCGCCGCACGCCTCACCTCTCTGAACGGCTCCACAGGCTATGTGAAGCGGACGGACTACGAAGACGGATGAAAAGTGAAACACGAGGCCAACAGATGCTGCAAACACTGGCGGCAGACCTGATCCGCTACACGGGTCCGTCTTTGCAGCCCTGGTCGCCGCGCTTCCTCTTTCGCGCTGTCCGGGAGGCTCATACCCATCCGGGACTGATCGCGGTCGTGGTGTATCGCTTTGGACAGTGGGTGCAGTTCCAGTGCCGGATTCCAGGAGTGCGTCAGCTTCTACAGCTGTACTATCTCTGGTGGTTCAACTGGGTGCGAACGCGCCTACATATCGAATTGCCGCCGGGAGCGCGAATTGGTCGAGGGCTGAAAATCCACCATTTTGACTGTCTGATCCACAGCGGGTTTACAGCGGGCGAGAATCTCACCATCGGACACGGCGTTCTGGTAGGAACCACCGAAGGCGGTGTCCCCTGCGTCGGCAATAATGTTCGCCTGAGTGCCCACTGCCGGGTCATAGGAGAGATCGAACTTGGCGATGATGTTCTGGTCGGTGCAGGAGCCGTGGTGACCAAATCATTTCCCGCAGGAGCCATCGTCGCGGGCGTTCCTGCAAAACTGTTGCGTCTGAAAGAGCCGCAGGAGAGAAACCCTTCTGTCTCCGAAGGAAACGGGAAAGCTGTGACAGGCACTGCTGCAAAGGCAGACGGACAAAGCGGGCAGCCTGTTTGAAAATACTTTGAAGGAAAGAAGAAAGCAGAAACGGAATCGCTCTCATGCGGAGGGTAAGCATCCCATTCCTCCTAGGGCAAGCGCATCTAAATTTTTTGACCTTTGCATCTCATCCGCCATCAGAAGAACTCAATAATCTCGGATAATGGGAATGGTAAGCGACCCCTTGGGACAGACTTTTTTGAGATGGGAAAGGGTCACTCTACCATCGTTGAGAATTGTTGCAACTCGTTGAATTGAATTTAGATGCGCTTGCCCTGTTCCTCCTCCGGCGAAAGCGCGGAGGTCTCCTGGTATATTTTTATGAAAGACGTTTTGTTTTCGGTCTGTATTCCGAACTACAACTATGCACACTATATCGGTCAGACAATCCAGAGTGTTCTAGATCAGACTTATCAGAACTTTGAAATCCTGGTTGCAGACAACGCTTCGACAGACAATTCCGTTGCCGTTGTTGAGGCGTTTCGAGACCCGCGCATTCGTCTGATTCGTAATCAGTACAACATTGGTTTCGCCCCCAATCTACAGCGGGTCAGTATGTACGCTCGGGGCGATTTTATCAACCTGCTTTCTTCTGATGACCTAATGAAACCACATGCGCTGGAAACGTACGCGCAGATCATTCGGGCGCAACCCGATCGGGCTGACTGTCTGGTTTTCGGCGCGGACGCCGACATCATTGACGGAGAGGGCAAAGTGACCGGCCTTTTTTATCGCCCGGAAGGATCGCTTAACATCCGTACTTCTATGAAACCGACGAAGCCAGGACCGTCGGGGAACTATGAGACACACTCAGGCAGAGACGTGCTTCGCGCCACGCTTTCCGAGCTGCGGGTCTTTGCGCCGTTCCTGACAGTCACTTATTCCCGTGCGCTGTGGGAAGCCGTCGAGGGCTATAACAGCATCCGGGCCATCGCCCCGGATAAGCATTTCAATTACAAACTGCTGGCACAAAACCCGGAAGTGGTCTATGTCCGTGAACCGCTGTATCAGTATCGAATGCACGGTTCGACCAACTGGGACACCATTTTCAGTACACTCAAACGTCCGAATGATGACTATATGTATACGCTGGAATTCAGCGACGATTTTCTGGCTTCGCTGGAGTTGAGCCGCCGGACGCTGATCCGTGCGATGCTGGAAGGGACGTGCCTAAAATACGGTCTACAACAGATCCTGCATGGTCGCTACAGCAACGCTTTCAAGATGTTTGCGTTCTGTTTCGCTTCCTACCCCTGGGAAGCCCTGCGCCGTCCCAAAACCTACGCGCTGGGAGGACTGCTGTTGACTGGCCCTCTGGCCCGCCTGATAGCCCCGCCAGCATTGCAACTTTATCGGCGGCTCCGCCGGAACGGCACGCCGAATCCAGCAGGAGAAATGTTGTGAAGCGTCCGTTACGAATACTCTACCTGCTCAATGACAGCGGGGGCGGCGCGACGCAGGGGATCGTAGAACTGCTGCGAGGGCTTCCGCGCTCCGACTATGCGGCTTATCTTGTGACACCGAAGCCGCCCAATGAGCGGCAGGCGGCTCTTTTCGCGTCTTTGTCAGAGGCCACACGTTGTGTACCGATGGTTTGGTGGAACCGCAAAATTGGTCTGCCGGCCCCCGCCCGTCTGAAACAATGGGGCGGGCATACTCTGAAAAGCGCGGCTCATCTGCGTCCGCTTTCGGCTCTGGTGCGCCTGATACGGGAATGGGAGATCGATCTGGTATATACCACCACGGCAATGACCATAGAGGGGGCTATCGCCGCCCGTCTGTGCCGCGTCCCGCATCTCTGGCATATAAAAGAAGAGATAGGCAGTCGGGGGCGTGTCCGTTTCTCCATGTCCGACCGCCAGCTGACTCGCTTCATGACGGGTATGTCGCGGCGAGTCCTGGTTATGACCCACTTCATCGGCGAGATATTTGTGCAGCAAGGTTTACAGGCGGCGATCGAAATAGTCCATGACGGGGTAGACTTGCGCCAGTTTGAAGGTGATCTGCTTGGAAGTACCTATCGCTGTCAACTCGGTGTGGGTCAAGACGAAGTTCTGGTCGGGATGGCAGCCGGGCTGAATGCGACATGGAAGCAGCATGATCTGTTTATTGCGATGGCTACCCACCTGGAAATCCGCTATCCCCAGGTGCGGTTCGCTGTGTTCGGTCCGGAGCCGCCGCGTCATCCCAACCCGACTTACAACCGTCCATGGAACTACTATCAGGAGCTGAAGCGGCAAGCAGAGCCGCTTCAGATGCGCGGACGTTTTCTCTGGGCGGGTTTCCATTCCGACATCCCGCAGCTGATGGACGCCCTGGATATTTTAGTTCATCCCTGCGCTGCGGAACCCTTCGGGCGCGTGGCGATAGAAGCGATGGCGGCAGGAACACCAGTCGTCGGCCCGAACTGCGGCGGCATTGCAGAAAGCGTTGTGGACGGGGAAACGGGTCTTCTCGTCCCCCCTCACGACGCTCGGGCGCTGGCAGACGCGACGGGGAGGCTGATCTGTGATGCCTCTTTGCGTATTCAGCAGGGGGGCCGGGGTCGCTGCCATGTCCAAGAAAATTTTTCCTTGGAACAGCATGTAACACAAATGCGCCGGATGTTCACGCAAGCATGTGAATAAGATAAATTTCAGTAAGAACCTGTCCCCTTGGGCTGTCGCTTCGCAGGTATTCACCTCCGAGAGGGTTCGGTTTTTTTGCAAGAACAGAGTATTTTTGTATGAAAGATTTGCTCAATCTCTCCAATCTTTCCAGCGAGACCCTGATGCCCTTCGCAGTCATGGGGGTGATCGGCCTGTTGATTTTTCTGATTCTGGTGCGCTGGCCGTATCTCGGTGTTGCGGCTATGGCAGCGAGCCTGCCTGTCAGCGACATTCTGCCCGATATTCCCTTTGCAACGTCGGGACTGGCTGTCATCGGGGCGACGACGCTAGTAGCCTTTGTGCTGCACCGGGTCGGAGCGCAGGGCAACGTGCCGCCGTTTGCGATGGAGCCGGTGCATATTCTGGGGCTGCTTTTCCTGCTCTGGTTAGTAGCCAGCAATCCTTTTGTAACCGAGGCAGGAGCCGGAAGTATCGGGCAAAACCGCAACTTTCTCTACACTTTCGGCAGCCTGTGGATTGTCTGCTGGATGGTGGGAGAGATAGTGACGACCAAAGAACGGCAGCAGATTCTGATGTGGATTTTTTGTATCGCCTGTATTGTTTCTGCTGCCTACGCGATCAAAACGGGCAACATCGGGACCAGCGTAAAAACGAGCGTCCGCGCCGAGGGGCTTGCCGGTCACTTCAATACCGCTGCCCGCATGATGCTCGGCGGGTTCATCTGTCAGTCCTACCTCGCTCTGGACACAAAGCGCATGGCTTTGCGAATTTTCGGACTGTTGGGGATGAGCGTCCTGCTGCTCGGCATCGCCTATACAACATCCCGAACCGGTTTCCTGCTGATTATCGTGACGCTCGCCATGTTGTTTTTCGGTCCGATGCTGCGGCAACGGCGTGCGCTGCAGGTCGCTCTCGTGGTCGGGGCTGTCGGTCTGGGGGCACTGCTGCCCGCCACGTACTGGGAGATCGCGGGGGGCATTTTCACGTCGGCATCCAGTGGGCAAGATACAGCAGGTGACCGTTACCAGCTGTGGATGGCAGGATTTCAGATGGTGCGCGATCATCCAGTCAACGGAGTCGGTCCTGGTCAGTTTCCCAATGAGCTGGCACATTACGGTATTGGACTGCTGGACGAAAACCATCGCGGCCTTTCCGCGCACAATCTCTATGTCGTCCTGATCGCAGAGCATGGGATCGTCGGCTTTCTGGTCTTTATGACGATGCTGACCTGCGGAATCTGGAGCCTGATGCGCCACCTGCGCGATCCTGTTCCCGATGTCCGTTATCTGGCCTATACCTGGCTGACGGTACTGGTAATGATTCTGGTGGGCGGGTTGACCAAGCATGACCATTACAGCAAACTGCTCTGGATGGCTCTGGGGATGGGGTCTGCTATCGGGAAAATCGCCCGACAACAAGGCAAAAGGGAACTTGAGACGGTTCCCTTCTTATCGTCCGATGTTCCAGCTCTGGCAGCGTCACCGGAGCCGATACACTAATGGGGTCTATGATGTCTTCTCCTATTAGTATCGCCTATCTTATCAATTCCTTACGCTCCGGAGGAGCAGAAAGGCAGTTGGTGGAGCTGGTCACCAGGCTGGATAGGAAGCGGTTTACGCCGCGTGTGCTGGTCTGGGAAGCCGAAAACTTCTACGAGGAGGCTCTTCTGAAACAGCAAATCCCCGTGTATCGGCTGCCCCGCCGCGGCAAATTCGATCTGGGACCGATGGAATTGACGGCAAAGTGGCTGCGTAGTGGTGAAGTCGAGATCGTACATGGCTACATGGACTCCGCCAACTTATTTGGTGCGCTCGCACAATGGCGCGCCGGACGCGGGGTATTTATTGCCTCGGAACGCAATCAGGAAAGGCGTTTGCCGCGTCTGGTACGCTTGCATAAACCCTGGGCACACCGTCGTTCCGCACTGACTATTGCCAATAGCGAAAAAGGACAGGCGTTTGTGATGAAGTTGACGGGTCTGACTTCACAGCGAGTACTTGCTATCCCGAACGGGCTGAACATGGAGCGATTTCAGAAGGTGGACGCTCCCCTCAAAAAAGCATTTCAACAGGAATTCGGCTGGCCTTCTGACCGCCCTATACTCCTTTCTGTCGGATCACTTTCCATGCCGAGCAAAAATTACATCGGGCTGGCGGAAGCCCTTGCCAGAACGGATATTCCCGCAACACACTATATCTGCTGGATTGGAGACCAGCAAGGCGACTATATGCAGACAGTTCATGCCTGTCTGCAAAAAACGCATTTGCGGGAACGTATTTCCCTTCTGCCACCGATCAAAACTATTGAGAGAGCCTATCAGGCCTGCGATGCGTTTGTGCATTGTGCCCATTACGAAGGAACTCCCAATGTGGTTATCGAGGCGATGGCTTGTGAATGTCCAGTACTGGCAACAGATACGGGCGACACAGCCCGCTATGTTCAAGAAGGGCGCACAGGCTGGCTGATACCGCCGGGGGACAGTGCGGCTCTGGAAGCGGGACTACGGTGCTTGAGTCGCAGCAAGGCAGAGGAAAAGACCCGCAGAGGTGTTGCGGGCCGCCAAAATTTGCACGACCTGGGGATGGATGTGCTGACGATGGTACGCCAACATGAGACGCTTTATGAGCAACTGGCAGCTACGCTGCAGGAGCGTTCAAGATGACAGGCAATGCGGAGGTCAACAAGACGCGGGAACAGCGAAAAAGAGGGGACAATCAGGTCAAAGTTTTGCTCTGCGGGCAAAATCCACGCCTGCCCGGTGGCATGGCAAAATACATCGGAGCATTGACGACCTATCTGGAGCAGGTACCGAACATCACCCTTGACTACTTGGATGAAACGTCGGTAAAGCGGCGGGCGGGAATGGATGCCGCCTCGAAACTGTCCTCTCTCTCCGAGGGCTTTCGCGTTCTGCGAACCTTTCAGGAGCGACTGGCGCAGAACCGTCCGGATGTGGCTCATTTGCAGGTGGCGTTCGGGCTTTCCGTGCTGGAAAAGTCTCTGATGGCGCGGGCGGCGCGGCGTTCCGGCGTTCCGGCGATTATCCATTTGCACGGTTCCCGGCTGGAGAAGCAATTGCCCGCAATGAGCGAAGTGCGGCGGCACTGGCTCAACAGGAGTTTCGCACCCCCACATCGCGTGGTTGTGCTCTCCGACAAAATGCAGCGGCTGGCACAGGAGGCGTGGCCTGCCGCCGCCATTACCGTGGTTCCGAATGCAGTGACATTGATGACTCCGCTCCCGCCGTTTCCGACCTCCCCTCGTGTGGGATTTATCGGGACGCTGATGGGGCGCAAGGGAGAGTGCGATTTGCTGGAAGCCGTAGCCCGCTCCCAAGACAGCTCCTACGAGGTCATTATAGCAGGGGACGGACCCAATCGGACTGAGGCTGAGGCGTTGACGTCCCGGTTGGGATTGCAGAAGCGTGTCCGCTTTTTGGGCGTGGTGGATGGAATGGCAAAGGATATTTTTTTTCGGGAGATCAGTCTGCTTTGTCTGCCCTCTCATGCGGAGAATCTGCCTATCTCACTGCTCGAAGCGATGGCCTATGGGCGTCCGGTGATCGCCACCGAGGTGGGGGGGGTGCCGGAGATGATAGAGGACGGCAAACAGGGCTGGCTGCTCGCTCCCGGTCAAGTCGAGAGATTGGGAACCATCCTGAACGCCGCAATGGAAGACATTGGTGAGATGCAAAGACGGGGAGAACGGGGCTGGCAGCGCGTGGCGGAACGCTATACCTGGGAAGCCGTAGGTCCGCAGATAGAACAACTTTATCATATGCTTCAGCAAAGAGAGACTGGCTGAGTAACTGCTTTCCAGCAGTAACTATTCAGGCATGAAATTGGGTTGAAGAGGATGCCCCTCGAAGGGGGGCGGTAAGGATTCGTGCAAAAAACCCACACTTTGCCTAAATCGCCTCTTCCGCCGCCGCTCCCCTCATTTTCTATGGAGAATTTTCTGCCCATCTTCGCGTAAGGAACCGTCCGGGGCGACATGTCGGTACAAGGTCTGCCGTGTTATTCCCAGTTCCTTGCACAAGTCCCCCACATTGGTTCCGGGCTGTCCCATCGCCGCCATCGCCAACCGAACTTTCGGAGCCGTCATCTTGAAAGGCGCACCGCCTTTGCAACCACGCGCTCGTGCTGACGCTAGCCCCGCCTTCGTTCGCTCCGAAATCAACTCCCGCTCAAACTCCGCCAGTGCCGCGAAAATCCCGAAGATGAGTTTGCCCGAAGGGGTCGTCGTATCTATCGCCGCGCCCTGTCCGGTGAGTACCTTGAATCCAATGCCCTGTTGCGTCAGGTCATGAACGGTATTGACAAGGTCACGCAGATCACGTCCCAACCGATCCAATTTCCAAACCACCAGTGTATCCCCGTCGCGCAGTGCCTTTTTCAGTGCCTCGAGTCCGGGACGGGCATCCGTTTTCCCAGAAGCCTTGTCCTCATAGATGTGCTGCGCTTCCACTCCTGCAGCCAAGAGTGCGTCGCGCTGCAAGTCCAGCGTTTGCGACCCGTCTGACTTCGAAACCCGCATATACCCCACCAACATCTCTGTCACCTAAACGAACGTTTATGTGACAGGCGAAAAGTTGCCACCAGAGCACCTCTACAC
>Ga0163144_10023947_pt1 | contig 12015 bp, 13 predicted proteins | sample OliLak19BULKMAT1_FD_123175 | JGI IMG/M metagenome (GOLD analysis project Ga0163144, IMG submission 123175) | Freshwater microbial mat bacterial communities from Lake Vanda, McMurdo Dry Valleys, Antarctica - Oligotrophic Lake LV.19.BULKMAT1 | ecosystem: Environmental > Aquatic > Freshwater >...
GATATGCTGCTAAGCCACCACCTGCTGGGCACCCCCTACCCGCGCGAATTGTTTGATATTTTGCGCCGCCATGAAGCGACGTTGCTCGCCGGAACAATGGGCCTGCAAGGCGATGATTCCGCATTTACGGCCACGCTGTTTGAAGCATTGTTGGATGCTGGCGATGCCATGACCACTCACGGCAGCAGCGCCCCCGCCAGCCAAGGCGAGCACATGATTGCCCACACGCTGGAACTAAAATATGGCAGCGAATTGCATAATGTCATGCACGGCGAACTCATTGCCATCGCTGCCCTCACCCTGAGCCAATTTCAACACCGCGTGTTACTCACCACCCCCGTGTTACGGCCCATGCCCTATGCGCTCGAAAATTTTGACCGCTTATTTGGCAAGCAGCATGGCGTAAATTTGGCGAGCGCCTATGCAAAAAAAATTATTACCGCCGAGCGTGCGGAGGAAATTAACGGGCGTATTGGCACGCATTGGCCCGAAATAAAACACGCGCTCACGGAAATTATGTTGCCCACCAATACGCTGGAACGCGCATTTATTCATAGCGGCATGCATACCAACGCATCCCAAATTGGGCTCGAGGATGAGCGCTACCGTTTCGCGACAAGCTACGCCCATTTAACGCGTGAGCGCTTTACGTTTTTGGATGTAGCAGCGATGGGTATAAAACGGCTATGTTAGCCGCGCCCGCGATAATTCGCCACGCCTTGGTCGGGCAGCCACACACCCTTGGGCGCTTCGCCCGTTTGATAAAAAATATCGATCGGCAATCCACCGCGCGGGTACCAATAGCCGCCGATGCGCAGCCATGTGGGGTCAATCGCTTCGATAATCCGCTTGGCAATCAGGATCGAGCAATCTTCGTGGAACGCGCCGTGGTTACGGAAACTATGCAAAAATAGCTTCAGCGATTTGCTTTCCACAATCCAGTTGCGCGGCACATAATCCATCACAAAATGCGCAAAATCCGGCTGGCCTGTTTTCGGACAAAGCGAGGTAAATTCGGGTGCCGTAAAGCGAATCAGGTAATCCACTTTCGGGTGCGGGTTCTCCACGCGCTCCAGCACCGCCGCCTCAGGCGATTGCGGTAACGCGGTTTGTTCACCCAGTTGGGTCAGGTTTTGCGTGCTGCTCATGGTGTGGTGATAGTGGGAAGTGGTTGATTGGTCAAGGGAATGACAACCTTCACGTAATTGTCATACAAAGACGCTACGCCAGCAACTATTATGAAAAACTAATTAGCAACGCAACTTTATGAGAAGAATCTAATGACCATTGACCACCCATTAAAACAACTACACATTGCCAGTGGTTATAGTGGAGAGCACTACGATAGCCTTAGAAAATTGGAAGGATTAGTTCACGAACATATCGCTGGGCTTCATACAGTTGCACGCAATTTTAATGTGCCAGAAAATGCGTCAGATCATTATTACGATACGATGCATCCAACAATAGAACGCGAAATCCCAGAAGATGAGCAAGCCATCATTCAAGAGCGATTAAATTCGAGTATTGGTATCGCCAGTATGTTTGACAAAATTAGATACGGCCAATCAGTCGATTTAAGATTGTTAAAAGTAAAGCTTGAGACACTCGCGCACTGGATTGATACGCAGCCAGAGCATTTACAATACGATATGGGCAAATTTTCTCAACATCACCAAGCTGGTTTGTTTATAACAAAGAATGAAGTGCGCCATTACACAAATGAGAAGCCTTATGTCGATATTGCTGACCTTGCGGGCCGCTTTATAAAAGCACTAAGTCAAGCAGAATTAGTTGGTTTTTTTACTTCTCAACCATCCCATTCTCGCTAAACCCCTTGGCGCGCAGTTGGCAGCTATCGCACTGTCGGCAGGGTTTTCCCTCAGGCGTTGGGTCGTAGCAGCTGATTGTCATCGCGTAATCCACTCCCAGCCGCAGCCCTTCGCGAATGATTTGGGCTTTGGTGAGGTGGATGATAGGGGTGTGGATGGTGATCCTCCCTGCCCCAGAGGGGGAGGGCTGGGGTGGGGGCGCCCCGGGCACTCGCGGTGGAGATAGATACGCATCGGACCGCTTATCTGAAGATAGAGAATCATAAGAACCTATGTGCTCGCTCAGCCCCCCTCCCGACCTACCCCCTCTGGGTGAAGGAGAAACGTACGCCGTCGCTAAATTGGCTGTGCGTTCAAACGCCTCGATAAATTCTGGCCTGCAATCGGGGTAGCCCGAATAATCCAGCGCATTGACGCCAATGAAGATATCATAGGCCTCCAGCACCTCGGCCCATGCCAATGCAAAACTAAGGAAAATGGTGTTGCGCGCGGGCACATAGGTGATGGGTATGCCGGTGGACATCTCGTCGCTTGTGCGGGATTTTGGCACGTTAATATCCGCTGTCAGCGCGCTGCCACCAAACAGCCGCAAATCAATATCCGCCACCTTGTGCTCCTTGGCGCCCAGCACATCCGCTACTCGCGCCGCCGCATTCAGCTCCACCGCGTGCCGCTGGCCGTAACGAAAGCTCAAGGCATACACCTCAAACCCCTGCTCCCGCGCCATCGCAAGGGTGGTTGCGGAATCCAGCCCTCCGGAGAGAAGAAGTACGGCTTTTTTGGTCATGCAATCCCCCACAGTTTATGCATTTGTGTGCTCAGGTGATAGCCATTCACCTGCGCCAAAGCCAGTGCGTGGGCGGCATTAGCGGCGTTTTTGGCGGGGTCGTATGCATCCATCGGCTGCACATAGATGGGAATGGCGCGGCCAGCCGTGGCTTGCCCTACCTGCCCCACCGCGCGATAATCCACATCATCCGCGCTTATGATAAACTTCAACGCGTCCACACGCGCTAGTAAATCCGGCCGCAGGGTGTGGTATTTTCCATCTGTCACCTTGGGTGAACAAACGATATTGACCGACTCAGGAAGCGGTCGCCACAGCGTGCCGTTCGTTTCAATCTGCACGCGCAAACCCTTGGTCAGCAAAGCCTCGCACAGCGGCGCAATGTTCTGGCGCAGCGGTTCGCCGCCGGTGATAACGACTAAATCATGCGTGTTAGCGGCTAATTTCTCCACCCGTGCTATCACCGAAATTAAATCCATCTCCTCGAACGCCTCAAATTCCGTATCGCAAAAACTGCACGCTAAATTACATCCGCCAAGGCGCACAAAAACGGCCGGATGGCCCACAAACGGCCCTTCGCCTTGCAGCGTCGGGAATATCTCGACGACTTTAAGGTGGTTGCCATCGCCCTTTTCTGGCGGGCGGATGGGATTTTTACCGAACATATCAGAGGTCAGGGGTCAGAGTTCAGAGGCCAGTTTTTATTGTTTATCTTAGCTAAGCTGTGTTATCAACCCCCTCCTGCTCCCTGAACTCTGACCCCTGACCTCTGATATGCCAAAACCGTCAACTTCCGAATCCATCGACAAACACCGCGAGCATGGGCTTGAGACCCAGCTTGTCCACGGCGGCTCCATGCGCAGCCAATTTGGTGAGGTAGGCGAGGCAATTTTCCTTAATTCCGGTTTTTGTTATGACGATGCGCAAACCGCCGAGCGCCGATTTAATGGCGAAGAACCGGGTTTTGTGTATTCGCGCTACCGTAACCCCACCCTGGCGATGCTCGAGGACAGGCTCGCTCTGCTCGAGGGCGCTGAAAGTTGCATCGCGGTTGGTAGTGGCATGGCGGCGGTGTTTGCCAGCCTCATGGGCATCCTCAAAACGGGTGATCGCGTGCTCGCCAATAAGGTGCTGTTTGGCTCGTGCCATTACATTATCACCGAAATTTTACCGCGCTTTGGCATCAAAACCGAGCTGATTGAGGGCGACGATTTAGCCGCGTGGGGAAAGGCCCTGAGCGCGCCAGCCACCGCTGTTTTTATTGAATCTCCTGCCAACCCAACCCTGCAACTGACGGATATTGCCGCCGTGTGCACCCTTGCCAAAAAAGCGGGGGCACTAGTGATCGTCGATAACGTGTTCGCCAGCCCCATTTATCAGCGGCCGCTGGAGCTGGGTGCGGATATGGTCGTCTACTCCACCACCAAACATATGGATGGGCAAGGCCGTACGCTCGGCGGCGCAATTCTAGGTAGCAAAGCGTTGTTGGATGAAAAAATCGCGCCCTTCAACCGCCACACGGGCCCAGCCCTCAGCCCCTTTAATGCGTGGGTAATTTTAAAAGGCCTAGAAACCCTGCCGCTGCGTATGGAGCGCCACACCAGCAACGCTCAAGCGATTGCCGAGTTGATGGAGAAACATTCCGCAATTGATAATGTTTTTTACCCGGGCTTAAAAAGTTTTCCGCAATATGCGTTGCAACAAAAACAAGCTACGGGCGCTGGCGGCCTCATTGCGTTTAGCCTTAAAGGTGGCAAGGCTTCGGCATTTGCATTCTTGAACGCACTTTCCATAGTCGCCATTTCCAATAATTTGGGAGATGCAAAGTCCCTCGCCACGCACCCGGCGACCACTACGCACAGTAACATCAGCGCCGATGCGCGCGCTGCGATTGGCATTACGGATGGCACGTTGCGCCTATCCGTCGGGCTTGAATCCATCGCGGATTTGTTGCGCGATATTTCATTCGCTTTGGATGCGGCGCTATGAAATTTCCTGTTTTTTATACGTATATTGCGACCATCATGTTGCTCGGCTTTGCAGCCCAAAGCTATGCCACGGATGCGCCCGCGAAGGTGAATTGCCTTAAAACACACATCCTCAAAAAAAGTGCAAGAGATACCAACAGCATTGGCGATGCCGACATTAAACGCACCCTACACCTTGAAGTTGCCAGCGACCCCGAAACCCGCGAACACGGCTTAATGGAGCGAAAAACCCTTGCCCCGTGCGATGGAATGGCGTTTTTTTTCCCCGCTCTCAACACAACACCCGAAACCTTTGCGCCGCAAAAATTCTGGATGAAAAACACCCTCATTCCGCTCGATATTCTCTTTCTCGATGCTAATCACACCATCATTCACATCGCAACTGCCAAGCCTTTATCGCTCAAATCTATCGGGCCGGATGCACCCGTTGCAACAGCGATTGAAATTGCCGGTGGCCGCGCTATGAAGGATAATATTAAAATTGGGGATAGAGTTTTTTATGAAATCGCAGGCTATACTTGGAATATTGCGCGTTAGCTGCGTGCTTGTGGCAGCGCTGCTTGCGAGCAGTGTTTACGCGCAAAGCTCCCTTGTGTTCGAGCGCGCAAAAATTCGGGTAGATGCCACACTTTCTGCCAAGGACATCAAAGAGAATGGTCAGGCGCGCCCATCCATCAACTATAACGTGGAGCTGCGCCCCGAATCCGCGCTTAACCTTGAAAACATCCATAGCCTTAACATTCTCACCCCCAGCGCTGGTGTGGTGATTGCGTTGAGTGCGCCAAGCATTGTGTCGCTTCCAGCCATGAAGGTCTACACGCCTGTGGATGTGCTTTTTGTGTCCGAGGATGGCACCATTATGCAGATTATGCCGCAGGTGGTGCTGGGTGAAATTACGCAGACATTGCAAGCGAAGTTCCCAATCAAAGCCTTGCTATTCCTTAAATCAGGGGAAGCTCTCGCGCGCGGTATTCGCCCACGTGATGTGGTGGCGGGCAGCATGTTCACCCCCGCCCCCGCCGTGCAGGAATAATATGGACGCAAGCTTATTACAGCGCATCGATTTTCTGAGATTGGCGATGAACCTTGGTGGCAACAAGGCCATGATTGAGAATATGCTCGATCTCTTCAGTAAAAGCTGCATGGAATCCCTCGTGGAAATGGAGTATGCAGAGCATCACTGTAATGTGATCATTTGGCTGCAAACGGCGCATAAAATAAAGGGCGCAGCTAAAAACATCACCGCCAAACGCCTCGCTGCATTATGCGAAGAGGCTGAACAAATTCAAAGCTTACCGCACGAGCAATCCGCCAACGTGATTTACAACATGCACAAGGAATTAGTCTTACTGATGGAGGCTATAGCCTCCTATTTCAACGCGGCAACGCCTCGATAATCACAAACGCCTGCGCCATGGGGTATTCATCCACCAAACTCACATGAATAATCGCCGCGTGGTTTGCGGGCGTTAGGTAATTTAATGCTGCCAGCGCGCCGCCACTTAGCTTCAGTGTCGGCTTGCCGCTGGGTAAATTTACCACTTCAATATCGCGCCAATAAATGCCGCCACCGCTGCCTACACCGGTTCCGAGCGCTTTGCCCAGCGCCTCTTTGGCGGCGAAGCGTTTGGCATAGGTACTCGCGGTGCCGTTACGTTTGCCGCCGCCGCTGCGTCGCCGAGCTTTGGCGCGCTCGCCTGACGTAAACACACGGTTTTCAAACGCCTCCCCAAACCGCGCGAGGGATTTTTCGATACGGGTAATATCGCACATATCGCTGCCAATGCCCAAAATCATGCCCGCGCCTCAATCATCGCGCGACGCATTTCCAAAATCGCTATATCCAGGCCCATAAACACCGCTTCGCCAATGATGAAATGGCCGATATTCAACTCCACCAACTCCGCAATCGCCGCCACCGCGCCCACATTATCAAACGTCAGCCCGTGCCCCGCATGCACCTCAAGCCCCAGAGAATGCGCCAGTTTTGCAGCGGATTGCAGTTTCTTTAATTCCGACAATTGCTGCGTCGAATCAGTTTGCTGGTGTGCGTATGTCCCCGTGTGCAGCTCCACTATATCCGCTCCTACGCGCGCGGCCGCTTCCACCTGCGTCGCATCGGAGTCGATAAACAGTGAAACGCGAATGCCAGCAGCTTTAAGCGGCTGAATGAACGTTTGGATAAACTGTGAATTGCCCGCCACATCCAGCCCACCTTCGGTGGTTCTTTCCTCGCGTTTTTCGGGCACCAAACAGCAGGCGTTGGGCTTAATTTCAAGCGCCAGCGCTTGCATTTCTTCAGTTGCGGCCATTTCAAAATTCAGCGGCAGCGCGACTTTCGCCTTTAGCCGCCGCATATCCGCATCCCGTATATGCCGCCGATCCTCCCGCAGATGCGCCGTAATCCCATCCGCCCCCGCATCCGCCGCCAACTGCGCCGCCGCGATAGGGCAAGGGTGGACGCCCCCGCGCGCATTGCGCAGGGTTGCCACATGGTCGATATTAACACCAAGGCGGAGGGAGTGCTTGTTCATGCGCCGTCTTTACAACGGTTTTCTAAGCCCACCAACAAAAAAGGCGCCCTGGTTAGGAGCGCCTTTCGTAAGGGAGAGATGGATGGGATGTTTATGCGCCGAGACCAGCTGCCTGTCCTTCGCGGCTACGGTTAACCGATTCGGCTCTCTCGGATGGCCCGCGGTTGCCCATGCCAGCAACAAAATACGTTCCTACAGCTGCAATACCAGCGATAGCTGCTGCTTTGCCGGGGCGAATTTTCTTGAGGAACCCGAGTTTTTCAACCGCAACACCTTCTTTTTTTGCAACTTCGGCAAGTGCATTTTCACCCTTAAAGATACTGTACCACTTGTTTTCACCCGTTTTTGCAGCAGCCGAGGCGCCATTTTTAATGGTTGATTCAAAGTGAGATGTCAGCTTCGCATCCACATCCATCAGTTCATCAAATATCTTTGGATTCGACTCCTTCATGCCTTCAAGCAACTTACCAGCAAAGTCCTTACCGGTAGTTGCCTTGACCATTTTCTGCACTTGCTTCTCACGCGCGGCTAACAAGCCCTTTGTTTTACCGCCAGCACGTTCTACGGCATCAATTTGTGTATCAAGTGCCTTAATCTCGTCGAGTGCTGCTCCAATTTTCTTGCTAACATCGATAAATTCGGCCCCAAGATCTTTTAAGATACCAGCGAATTTAGCTTTATGCTTTCCGAAAAGAGCATCTTTGACTGCATCTGGGGCATCAAGATGTTCAATCAGGGTTGCACGGATACCAGCCTTGTTTGCCTTAACGTCTTTAGCGTAACCCAATAATTTTTCTTTAGCCGCAATAAGCTTATCAAGCTTCGAAACATCTTCAATACCAGCTTTGGTGAGTTCTTTATCTATCATTAATTTACGAGCAAGAGGATTACGCACAAGTGCTGCAGTAGTTTCTTCTACAGTTCCTGCTTTAACAAAGCTCAGTGCATCTTTAAGCTGCGTTACTTTTTCAGGCTTCATGCCTAATGCCTCAAACTGACCTGAAGCAGCTTTTAATGCATCTCTAAGTTTGACATCTTCAGCCACTTTCTGAGGGTTCTTTTCAATAAAATCGATAACCGCGTCCATCGTTTGTTTAGTCTTGCGACTAAATTCTGGTGCGGCACCCGAAGTAAGAGAAAAGCTGTAAGGCTTGCCCTCAAAAGAGTGACTGATGTGCAGATCGCCATCAGCGTTTGCAGAAATAATATCAACCATAACCATTCTCCCTTAAAAATTCGTCATTCGTGTGTATGTAAACTCGTTACATGAGTTAGTTATAACCCATCGCTATGCCGAGAAGTGTGAAGATTGTGTGACAATTAGTGAAAAAATAGTGAGCGATGGATGGTTAGGGCGCGGGTGGGGTTTATAAATAACATTAAATAACAGCGGATTGCAGATATGCGTGGCATAGGCTAGCAGCTCGTTAGCCCGTGTATATGGCCGGGTCTGACGTTTTATTTTTTATGCTGGGTGCCCACAACAAGTGCGAAGTGACACATTGGGTGGACTTTTCTACACCCGCTCCACGCTCTGGACCACGCTTTTAGCGCGTAGGGAGGCGATGATGTTATTTAGGTGCTTGGAGATTTTCACTTCCACATCAATCATCAAATCAAAGAAATCCGTGCTGCGGTTGGTGATTTTGAGGTTGCTGATGTTGCCTTCATCCTTCGCAATGACGTTGGCCACGCTCGCCAATGCGGCGGTTTCATGGCTTAAACTCACTCTCAGGCGGCCGATATAGGTGTCGTCCTGCCCGGAACTATCCCACGCCACGTCGATCCATTTTTCGGGCGAATCCGCGAAGTTTTCCAGCGTATCGCAATCCATGGTGTGGATGGTGATGCCTTTGCCGGTGGCCACAATGCCCACAATTTTATCACCCGGAATGGGGTGGCAGCAGCCCGCGTAATGGATGGCCATGCCAGCGACGAGGCCCTTGATGGGCATGGGGACGGATTTTTTGGATTTCTTTTTAAGGTTCGCAATATCAAATGGGTTTTTAACGCCCGCGGATTCGGATTTTTTCGTGTGGAACACCGCATCGTACACTTGATTGCGGTTGATGATGCCCTCGCCTACCTCGGCGTATAAATCGTCGACATCCTTCTTTTTGAACACGGCCATCGCCGGGTCGAGCATTTTTTCGGTAACGTCGTGGCCTTCCTGTTTGAAAGTTTTGGTGAGGATTGCCTTGCCCAATGTTACATATTCTTCGCGCTGCTGATCGCGGATATAGCGGCGAATTTCAGATTTCGCTTTGCCCGTCACCACAAACCGCTCCCAGCTGGGGCTGGGGGTTTGAGTTTTGGCGGTAATAATATCCACCTGGTCGCCGTTTTTAAGCGTGTGCTTGAGGGGCACAATGCGGCCATTTATTTTGGCGCCCACACAGGTGAACCCTACGCCCGAATGCACCGCGAATGCAAAATCGACAGGCGTGCTGCCGCGCGGCAGGGCAATAATATCGCCCTTGGGGGTGAAGCAAAACACCTGGTCGTGGTACATTTCAAGCTTGGTGTGCTCCAAAAATTCTTCGGCCCCCTCGGATTGCTCCATAATCTCAAGCAGCTCGCGCACCCAGCGGTATTGTTTGCCATCCGTGCTCACCTGCCCCTTATCCGCGCCTTGCTTATAGCCCCAGTGCGCGGCAATGCCGTATTCGGCCACGTCGTGCATGTCCTCGGTGCGGATTTGCACCTCGATGCGCTGCTGCTGCGGGCCAATGACGGCGGTGTGAATGGATTGGTAACCGTTGCCTTTGGGGGTGGAGAGGTAATCCTTAAACTGGCCTGGAATGGTATGGTATTTCTCGTGAATAAGGCCGAGCATATGGTAGCAATCACCCACCGTTGGCGCAATGACGCGGAAGCCTACGATATCGGAGAGTTGCTCGAAGGTGACGCCTTTGCTCTCCATTTTCTTCCAAATAGAATAGGGCTTTTTCTCGCGCCCATATATTTTTATGTCCTTCAAGCCCCCCGCCACCGCCAACTCGCGCAGAATTTCTTCCACCCGCGTTACTTGGTTTTTGCCTTGCGTGCGCAAAAATTCGAGGCGCTTTAAAATGGATTCGCGCGCCTCGCCAAACAGCTCCTTAAACGCTAAATCTTGCAGCTCTTCCTTCATGCGCCGCATACCAATGCGTTCGGCCAGCGCGGCATAAATCTCCAGCGTTTCGCGTGCTATGCGCTGGCGTTTTTCGGGCTTGGGGATGTAGTGAAGCGTCTCCATATTATGAAGGCGATCGGCCAATTTCACCATCAGCACCCGCAAATCCTGCGCCATGGCGAGCACCAATTTTTGCAGGTTTTCCGCCTGTTTGGTGGTTTCGGATTGCACCTCAAGGCGGTTGAGTTTGGTCACCCCATCCACCAATCCACGAATTTCGGCGCCAAACAATTCCTCAATCTCGTCGAGCGTCGCGTCCGTATCCTCCACCGTGTCGTGCAAAAGCGCGGTGATGATGCTTGCGGTATCCAGCTTATATTGCGTCAGCTTATACGCCACCTCGACCGGGTGGCTAAAATACGGGTCACCACTCGCGCGCTTTTGGCTGCCATGTTTTTGCATGGAATACACATAGGCGCGGTTGAGGGCATCCTCATCCGCATCCGGGTCATAGGCGCGGATTTTATCGACTAGTTCGGTTTGGCGTATCATAGAAGGCCAGTATAACGCTGCAACGCAACATTACCAACGCAATAACATTAAAAAGAACGCCAGCCCGCATTTATTGCGGGACCTGAGCGGATGCCGCAACAAGTGCGGCATGACAGGCGCGGGGAAACTAGTCCTCAACCTCAATATTTTCCTCAACAAAGCTCATGCCTTGGCTGGCTTGTTCGGTAAATTGCTGCTCGGCGGCGAAGGATGAATCCTCGATATCGCCACGGTTATTGATGGTGTAGCTGGAATGCGTATCTTCCTCGATCGTGTCCGCCGGGTCGAAGCCAGATTTTTTGGTGAAGTTTACAATCACTTCTTCCTGCACCAATTTCACATCAATCGTTTTATCGGCAATTTCGCGAAGCGATACCACGGAATCCTTGTCGTTATCACGGTCAATTGTCAGCGGCATTCCGGAGGAAATTTGTTTGGCACGCGCCGCAGCAGCGACCACCAAATCAAAGCGGTTAGGAACAATAAGAGTGCAATCTTCAACGGTAACGCGAGCCATGTGTACTCCGAGGGTGGATGTTAAGGATGGGGGCTTTTAGGGGAATTACTTGCCTTTTGCAAGCAAAACTCTATATCAGCTTCATGCTCGAAACAACACCCATCACCAAACTCCCCAAACCCGATTGGATCCGCGTCAAAGCGCCGCAGTCTCAGGGGTTTTTGGATACGCACGCGCTGATGCGTAAAAACAAGCTGAACACCGTGTGCGAGGAAGCGGCCTGCCCCAACATTGGCGAATGCTGGAGCATGGGCCACGCCACGGTGATGATTCTGGGCGATACCTGCACACGGGCCTGCGCGTTTTGCAACATTAAAACGGGTGTGCCTAATAAAGTGGATGCGGATGAGCCAAAAAACCTTGCGCAAGCGATTGCTAAGCTGAACCTGAAACATGTTGTTATCACCAGTGTCGATCGCGATGATTTGGCCGATGGCGGCGCGGGCCATTTTGCCCAATGCATCGAATATATTCGTACTACTTCGCCCGAAACAACCATCGAGATTTTAACGCCAGATTTTTTGCGTAAGGAGCATGCCATCCCCGTCGTCGCTGGCGCACGGCCGGATGTGTTTAACCACAACATCGAAACCGTGCCCTCGCTCTACCACTCCATCCGCCCCGGCGCACGCTACTTCAATTCGCTGCATTTGCTTAAAACCGTGAAGGAGCTGCAACCCACAGTTTTCA
>Ga0163144_10023949_pt1 | contig 12014 bp, 15 predicted proteins | sample OliLak19BULKMAT1_FD_123175 | JGI IMG/M metagenome (GOLD analysis project Ga0163144, IMG submission 123175) | Freshwater microbial mat bacterial communities from Lake Vanda, McMurdo Dry Valleys, Antarctica - Oligotrophic Lake LV.19.BULKMAT1 | ecosystem: Environmental > Aquatic > Freshwater >...
CAAAGGCCCGAAAGTTCCGTCGGGTAGGAGATTTATTTTACCCGGAGGGGAACCCGCCGATGACCGCCGCTTCCCGCTTCGCCGCCCACGCCATCGATACCCGCTTCGCCGACCTTTCCGACGCCGCCGTCCGGCGCGCCAAGGTCTTCGTGCTCGACAGCCTGGGCGTCGGCATCGCCGGTTCCTCGGTCGAGGGCGGCGAAGGGCTGCTCAAGGTGGCGTCCGGCTGGGGCGGCGCGCCCGGCGAGGGTGCGGTTCCGGTCTGGGGCCGCTCGGCGCGGCTCGCCGCTCCCGCCGCCGCCTTCCTCAACGCCTGGCAGATGCACAATCAGGAATACGACTGCCTGCACGAGGGCGCGGTGGTGCATGCCATGGCCGCCGTCCTGCCGGCAGCACTTGCGGCGGCCGAGCTCAAGGGCGGCGCGAGCGGTGCTGAACTGATCGCGGCCCTCGCGGTCGGCGTCGACGTCGCCGCCGGCCTCGGCCTCGCCTCGCGCTCGGGCTTTCGCTTCTTCCGCCCCGGCACCGCCGGCGGCTTCGGCGCGGTGGCGGCGGCAGGCCGTCTGCTCGGTCTCGACCGGCCGGCGCTGGAAGTGGCCTTCGCCTGGCAACTCGCCCAGGCCAGCGGCACCATGCAGGCGCACACCGAGGGCAGCCCGATCCTGCCGGTGCAGATCGCCTTCAACACCCGTGCCGCGCTGCAATCCTGCGAGATGGCGACGCTGGGCTTCAGCGCCGCGCATCAGGTGTTCGAGGGCACCTACGGATACCTGCCGCTGTTCGAGGGCACGTATGAACTCGAGCCGGTGCTCGCGAGCCTCGGCCGGCAGTGGCGCATGGCCGAGTTCAGCCACAAGCCGTTTCCCGCCGGACGCGCCACCCATGGCGGCATCGAAGGCGTGCGAGTGCTGCGCGCAGAACATGGCTTTGGCGCCGCCGATGTCGCCCGCGTCGAAGTCATCGCCCCGCCCCTGATCGTGCGCCTGGTCGGCCGGCCGCCCCGGCCCGATGCCGGCGCCAGCTATGCCCGCCTCTGCATGGCCTACGCCATCGCCAAGACCCTGCAGCATGGCGCGCTCGACTTGGCGCACTTCCGCGGCGAAGCGCTGGCCGATCCGGAGACCTACGTGCTGGCGGCACGCGTCGAGACGCGTGACGACGGCAACCCCGATCCCAATGCGCTGGCGCCGCAGACCGTGGTGGTGCATCTCAAGGATGGCCGTGCGCTCACCTGGCGCGGCGAGACCATGCTCGCCCATCCGGCACGCCCACTCACGCAGCAGCAGCATCTGGAAAAGTTCGATCGCTGCCTCGCCTTCAGCGCCGAGCCGCTGGCACCCGGGACAGCGGAGCGGCTGGTCGAGGCCGTGGATCGGTTGGAGGAGATGGCGGACGTCCGCCGGCTGGGCGTGCTGTCGGCCAGTCCGGGCTCTGATCCTGGCCGTTGAAGGCTGCGACGGCGCCCGTTAGCGTCCCTAGGAGCGTCCTAGAGCAGGAATTCTCCAGACGAAAGGGAACGCAGCGTCATGGCGACGGCTTCCGGTAAGACCGAAGGCACGAGGTCGGTGATGCCGTATGTGGCTTACGGGATGGTCCTGGCGTTGCTCTTCGTGGCCGGCTTCGCCGTCTGGACGATGGGCAGGGGAGTTCCCGGCCTGCCTATTCCGGCGGCTCCTGCGAGCGACACCGCGCGGACCGCCCGGGCGCTGAAACTGCCGCCGCGTCCGTCGGAGCCCGAGCCGGTGGCAGTGCCTGCCAGGCAAGAGCCTGCGCCGCCGCCGCAAGACGTGGCCGAGAAGAAGCCCGAGCCACCCAAGACCGAATGCAAGGTCGACTTCAACCGCTGGCCCACCGACAGGACGGACCAGGCCCAGGCCGTTCAGGTTCTGCTGCGCCACCTCGGCTACTACCGCGGCACGACCAACGGCACGGTGGGACCGCAGACGCGCACCGCGATCCGCGAGTTCCAGCTCGCGGCCGGCGACGCCGACACCGGCGAGGTGACGGAGGTTCTATTCGAGGCGCTCAAGAAGAAGTGCGCGGCATCGGCCAATTGAGCGGGTAAGGGGCTGGCTATCCTGCACGATTCGATATATTCATTTGGATATATCGAAGGGTCAGAAGAAGATCATCATGCAGGTTTGCCGCCGTGCCTTGTTCGCCGTAACGGCGGCCCTCCTGCTGGCGCCGCTCGCGCCGGCCGGGGCGCAGTCGAAGGACGTCGTGGTGCTCGCGGCGGCCAGCCTCAAGAACGCGCTCGACGAGGCATCGGCTGCCTGGAGCAAGGAGACCGGCAAGGCCGCCAAGATCTCCTATGCCGCGAGCCCGGCCCTGGCCAAGCAGGTCGAAGCCGGGATTCCGGCCGACCTGTTCATCTCCGCCGACATCCCGTGGATGGACTACGTCGCCGAGCGCAAACTGATCAAGTCGGCGAGCCGTTCCGATTTTCTCGGCAACGAGATCGTTCTGATCGCGGGCAAGGAGCAGAAGACCGACCTCAAGATCGCCAAGGATTTCCCGCTGCGCGCCGCGCTGGGCGACGGACGCCTGGCGATGGCCAACATCGACGCCGTCCCGGCCGGCAAGTACGGCAAGGCCGCGCTGGAGCAGCTGGGCGTCTGGGCCTCGGTCGCCGACCGCGTCGCCCAGGCCGAGAACGTGCGCATGGCGCTCACGCTGGTGTCGCGCGGCGAGGCGCCGCTCGGCATCGTCTACCGCACCGATGCGGCGGCCGATCCCAACGTCCGCATCGTGGGTGCGTTTCCTGCCGGCAGCCATCCGCCGATCATCTATCCGGCGGCGCAGCTCGCGACGTCCACCAACCCCGATGCAGCGGCCTTCGTGGCCTTCCTGAAGTCGCCCGCGGCGCGGCCGTTCTTCGAGAAGCAGGGCTTTACCGTATTGAAGTAGAGCGACCGCTATCTGACGATCAGTCGCGACAGCGCCCGGACGTCCGAGGTCGAGGCGCCATAAGCCCGCTGCTCCATGTCGCGATAGAGCCGGACCACGGTATTGCCGGCTTCTGTCACCACCGTGCCGCCGCCGCCACCGCCGCCGGTCTGGGCGCTGACGACAGGGTCCTTGAACATGCGGTTGAGCTCGTCGACCAGCAGCCAGGCCTGGCGGTACGACATCTCGAGCGCGCGGCCGGCGGCGGAGATCGAGCCGGTCTCGTTGATCAGTTCGAGCAGGCGGATCTTGCCGGGGCCGATCGAACGTCCATCGCCGAAATCGATCCGCAGGTGCAGCGATGTCTTGTCGGCGGCCTTTGCGGCCTGTTTGGCAGTGCCACGTCCCATCGCGTCATTATGCGGCGGGGCGTGGCGCAAGACCAGATGCTGCGACGGTCAGGCGGCCTTGTAGCCGATGACTGCGTTGGTCTCGAGGAACTCTTCCATGCCCCACTTACCGTACTCGCCGCCGTTGCCCGACTGCTTGTAGGCGGCAAGCCCGTAGACCGTGTCGTTGGCCTGCTGGATCACCTCGGCCTCGTCCTTGTACGGCAGATCACGATCTCCGGTCCGAAAATCTCCCCGCGGGCGATAGTCATGTCGTTGCGCACGTTGGCGAACACGGTGGGCTGCACGTAGTAGCTGCGGTTGACGTTCTCCGGCCGGCCGACGCCGCCGCTCGCCTGCGAAGAGCTGGCGCGCGACGACGAGCGTCAGCGCATGCGAGTCTTCGACATGGCCGGCTTCGAGCCTTGCATGTGCGACATCGATCTGGTGCGGGAGGTCAGATCGCCGTCGTGTTGCACCTTGGTGTTGGTCGCAGACTTGCTCCAGGTGCCGCCGTCCTGCGCCTTCGCCGTGGATTGGGACCGCAGCATCTGGGGATTCTCCCGGATCTTGGTGTTGGACGTAGCCTTGCCCGTGACCGCCGCGGCGCTGCCAGCGCCGCCGACCGTCGAAGAAGTGCCGGCCTTGCCGGTCGAGTTGGCGCCCAACCCGATGGTGGAAGCCGACGTGCCGCCGGCAGCGGCGCTGCCCGCCGTTCCGATCGTCGAGCTGCCATCCGTCGTGGCTTTCGAGCCGACGGTGCGGGCACTCGGCCCCTGCTGGGCCCAGGCCCCCGAACTTGCGAAAGCAAACGCGCCGGCAATCAGAGCCATCGATAAATTTCTCACGAGGTGTCTCCTATCGACCGTGAACAGTGCAATTCGTGCCGGAAAACGCCGTAACGCCGTGCGGCCCGGTGGTCGTGCCACTCACTCTTCCATTGCCGGCAGTGACCGAGGTCGAAAGGCCGCCGGCCGTGGCCGTGGCGTGCCCGTTGCGCGACGTCACCACCGTGCACTCGGAGCGACGGCTTCCGCTGGAAGCGCTGCTGCTCGTCGAGCTGCTGGCGCTCGATCCCGTCGAACTGCCGACGCTTACTGAACTCGTCGAGCCGCCGCCGACGCTCGTCGAACTGCTCGAGCTAATTTGTGCGAGCGCGGGGATTGCGCTCATTCCGGCCAGCACGATTGAAGTCAGAAGAATTCTCATCAATGCCTCCCGATGGCGAGGAACGGCCGCGCAAGGATTTGCGCGGCCGGTCTCACGGTCCGTTACTTGTTTCTGCCGCCGCGGCCACCGCCGCCGCCGAAGCTCTTGCCGCCACCGGCCGACGAGCCGCCGACCGCCGTTGCAGCGTTGCTCTTGCCACGGCCCGCCGACGCGGCACCGAGGCCCAGCGTGGAGGCGGAGCCGCCACCCTTGCCGTTGCCGGCGACCGAGCCACCAGTTGCGAGAGCCGCGTTGCTCTTCCCGCGACCGGCCGAGGCCGCACCGAGGCCTAAGGTAGAGGCAGAGCCGGGGCCCTGGCCTTTGCCGTATCCGGCCGACGAACCACCGGTTCCGACGACGGCACTGGCGCCACCGCGGCCAGCGGACGCGCCGCCGACGCCCAGGCTCGAGGCCGAACCGCCGCCATTCTTGCCGCCGCCCGCTGCGGACCCGCCGGTGCCGAGCACCGCGCTCGTCCCACCCCGGCCGGCGCTTGCAGCGCCGACACCCAACGTGGAGGCAGATCCGGCGCCCACGCCACCGGCAGCCGAGCCGCCTGTGCCGATCGCGACACCTGTCTGGCCGCCGCCTGCGGTCGCGCCGCCGACACCGAGGGTCGACGCTGACCCGCCGCCGAAGCCGCCGGCCGAAGATCCGCCGGTGCCCAGCACCGTGCCGACCGACCCGGACCCGGCGCTCGACCCGCCCGTGCCGATTGTCGAGCTGGTTTGCGCATGAGCCATCACGGCGCTGCCCGCCAGGAACGTAGCTGCCAATGCAGCGTAGCGCATTGCCTTGAATGACATGAGTTCAGTCCTCCTTGTTAATCGTCCTTAGCTCCAGATGAACACGCCCCAGGGGGAGCCTGTTCCGGATGGAATTGGATCAATAGAGGCCGTGGTCTGTCGGGATTGGAAGCACGCACGCGACGCCTGGCAGAGGCAAATATGTTCAAACCACTCGATCAACGTGATCTTCAATAGTGGCCGAAAATTTTCCAAACTATGTGGATGTGGCCGGATTCGATTTCTGCGGCGACCAGCCGGTGGCGGAGACATTCTGGCCACTCGCTCAATCACTTCCATCGCTGGAACAGCACTACCGGATTGTTGTTCGCTGTATGCTTGCCGCCCAAGCCATTTTCGCCTGCACCAGCAAGAGCGCCGGCAACGTTGCTCCTGCACGATATGTAAAAGCCCCGATTTCTCTCTGCGCTCCGTGTCTTCCCTTCGTCATTGCCAAGGCCTACACTGCGCCGCTTTCCCGCTCTTCGAGACCCGGAAAGCCCATGGCGCACATCAGACTGAATACCCATCCCTCCCAAGGCGGCGTGCAGGCGCCGCCGGTGGTGTGGGGTGCGCGCGATCCCGCCGTTCGCGGGCCGGTCGTGGGCACGGTGGCCGATCCCACCAAACGCAACGCCATCGGCGTCCATTCCGGCAGCTACGGCATCTACCGTGCACTCGCCATCGCCGCGCACGAGCTGAAAGCCGATCACCGGCCGGACTTCACCGATACCTCGCCGGCCGAGCTGATCGGTCCGTTCGAGGCTTGGTTCGATCCCAGGAAGATCGTGTCGCTTGATCCCTGGGGCCATCTGGTGGCGTCGGTGTTCGCCGACAAATTGAAGGCCGGCTGGGACATCCGTCCCACCATCGCCGTCACCAAGGCGCACATCACCATGCCGGAGATCAAGGATGCCATCGACGCCGGGCGCCTGAAGCCCGACGGCGACATCCTCAAGGCCAACGGCGAGGTGCGCGTCACCAAGGCCGCGGTCGAGCCGGTGTGGTGGCTGCCCGGCATCGCCGAGCGCTTCGGCGTGCCCGAGGTCGATCTCCGCCGCACGCTCTTCGAGCAGACCGGCGGCATGTACACCGAGCTGGTGACGCGGCCCGACCTCGAATTGTTCCTGCCGCCGATCGGCGGCGCCACCATCTATTTCTTCGGCGACATGGCCAAGATCGGGAAACCTGAAACCAGGATCGCCTGCCGTCTCCACGACGAATGCAACGGTTCCGACGTCTTCAGCTCCGACATCTGCACCTGCCGGCCCTATCTCGCGCACGGCATCGAAGTTTGCGTGGAGATGGCGCAGCAGGATGGCCTGGGCGTCGTCATCTACAATCGCAAGGAAGGCCGCGCGCTGGGCGAGGTTACCAAGTTCCTGGTCTACAACGCGCGCAAGCGCCAGGTCGGCGGCGATTCGGCGGCGCAGTACTTCAACCGCACCGAATGCGTGGCCGGCGTGCAGGACATGCGCTTCCAGGAGCTGATGCCCGATCTCTTCCATTGGCTGGGCATCGCGCGCATCGACCGCTTCGTGTCCATGAGCAACCTGAAATCCGATGCGCTGCGCGAGCAGGGCATCGAGATCATCGAGCAGGTGGCGATCCCCGACGAGTTGATCCCCGCCGATGCCCAGGTCGAGATGGATGCCAAGAAGGCGGCCGGCTATTTCACCGACAACAAGGGCAAGCCCGGGATGGTGGAACTGAAGAAGCCCAAGGGGAGGGGGTTGAACGAGTGACCGACTCCGTCGCCTATCTCCGCACACCCGCCGCGATCCGCGAACGGGCAGCGCTTGTCTTGCGGCATGTCGAGAACGGGCAATCCGCGTGGTTCTCGCTGGATGCCGCCGGCTTGGAAGCCGCGGTGCAGGCGACGCTCAAGGTGACGCGCCAGCGCTTCCGCGATCCCGCGAAGATCCCGTTCCATTCGCGCTGGCGGCATTTCGAGGTCGGTGGCCGGGACCGCTGGGCGATGCTGGCCGAGCGGATGAAGGACCTGTCGGCGCCGGAGATTGCGCGGCGGCGCATCGATCTCGCCGTCGTCTCGGTGCTGCTGGATGCCGGTGCGGGCGGGCTGTGGTCGTACAAGGAGCCGGCGAGCGGGCAATCCTTCATGCGCTCCGAGGGGCTGGCAGTCGCGAGCTTCAATATGTTCGCCAATGGCGCTTTCAGCCGCGATTCCAAGAACGATCCGCTGCGCGTCGACGCCGAGCGGCTGGTGCGGCTGACGCCGAACGATATCGCCATGGGCTTCCAGGTCCGCGGCCACAATTCGCTGCTGGGGCTGGAAGGCCGCGCTGGGCTGCTGCGCAAGCTGGGTAACGTCGGGTTGGAGCGGCCGGGCGCGCTGTTCGACCTCCTGGCATCAGGGCCGGAGGTGAAGGCCGAGTCGATCCTGGCGGTGCTGCTCGACAAGCTATCGGCGATCTGGCCATCGCGGTTGGAGTTGGACGGTGTGCCTCTGGGTGACGTGTGGCGTCATCCGGCGGTCGGGCTGGTGCCATTCCACAAGCTCTCGCAGTGGATGAGCTATTCCATCGTCGAGCCGCTGCAGGGCGCGGGGCTGAAAGTGGTCGAGCTCGATGCGCTAACCGGCCTGCCGGAGTATCGCAATGGCGGCCTGCTGGTCGATTCGGGCGCGTTGAAGCCCAAGCAGAAGCTGCTGCTGGAAAAGGTCTTCGCGCCGGGTGACGAGGCGATCGTCGAATGGCGGGCGCTCACCGTGACGCTGCTCGACCAGGTGGCCGAGCATGTGCGCGTGCATCTCAAGATGGATGCCGCCAGCCTGCCGTTGGTGAAGGTGCTGGAGGCCGGCACCTGGTTCGCCGGCCGCACGCTCGCCGCGGAACGCCGCAAGGACGGCGGCCCGCCGATTGCCGTGGAGAGCGACGGAACGGTTTTTTGAGTCAGGTTGTCATTGAGGCCAAGTTGTCATCCCGAGCGCAGCGAGGGACCTTTAAGGCCACGAGCAAAGGTCCCTCGCTTCGCTCGGGATGACACGGGATTTGGGGAGATAAGAAGATGTCGTTGCCGCACTCGATCCATGTCGTGTCGCATCCGCTGGTGCAGCACAAGCTCTCCAAGATGCGCGACAAGCAGACGTCGAGCGCCAACTTCCGCCGCCTCCTGCGCGAGATCGGGTTGCTCCTCGGCTACGACGCCACCAAGGACCTGCCGCTGGTGAACCAGAAGATCGAGACGCCGATCGCGGCGATGGACGCGCCGCTGCTCGACGGCAAGAAGCTGGTGATCGTGCCGATCCTGCGCGCCGGCCTCGGCCTCGCCGAGGGCTTGCTCGACCTGATGCCGCTCGCACGCCAGGGCCATGTCGGGCTCTACCGCGATCCGCGCACGCTGCAGGCGGTCGAGTACTACTTCAAGATCCCGCAGGACATCTCCGACCGCGACGTGCTGGTGTGCGATCCCATGCTGGCGACGGCCCATTCGGCGATCGCCGCTGTGGATCGTTTGAAGGAGTCCGGGGCCAAGCGGATCAAGTTCATCTGCATCCTGGGCTCGGAAACCGGGGCCCGGGCCTTTGCCGAGGTCCATCCCGACGTGCCGGTATTCGCGGCAGCGATCGATGCAAAACTCAACGATCACGGGTATATTGTTCCCGGGCTCGGCGATGCGGGCGACCGTCTCTTCGGGACCAAATAACCGGTCAGAGAACAACAAGGGAGCAACGCCAAATGTCCCCCGACCTCAAGTACCTCCTCCTCTCCACGATCCTCTGCTTCGTCCAGATGCTGGTGGCGGCCACGGGCGCCAACCAGGCGGTCGGATTGCCGACACTCGCCGGCAACCGCGAAGGCCTACCCGAGATCACGGGCTGGGCTGGACGCGCTAAGCGCGCCCATCTCAACATGATCGAGAACCTGGTGCTGTTCGCGGCGCTGGTGCTGATCGCGGTGACGGCCGGCAAGGCCAACGCCATGACCGCGATGGGCGCCATGATCTTCTTCTGGGGCCGCGTTGCCTACGCCGTCATCTACGTGGCCGGCATCGCCTGGCTGCGCACGGTGGCGTGGTTCGTGTCGGTGATCGGCATGGCTCTCATCGCCATCGAACTGCTGAAGGCGATGTAGACCGATTCAGTGCTTCGGCGCCGAGGCCCCCAGGGCCTCGACGTCGAGCACGATGTCGAGGCTGCCGGCCTTCTCGAACACCAGCGTGACCGGCACCTTGGTGTCCTTGGCGAACGGCGCCTTGAGACCCATGAACATGATGTGGTAGCCGCCGGGCTTCAGCATCACCGTGGCGCCGGCGGGAATTTCCAGCCCCTTCTCGAGTTCGCGCATCCGCATCACGTTGCCGTCCATGCGCATCTCGTGGACCTCGACCTTGTCGGACGCCGTGCTGCGCGCGGCGATCAGGCGATCCGCCGTCGTGCCCTTGTTGACGATGGTGAGGAAGCCGCCGCCCGATTGCGCCGTGGCCGGCGTGGCGCGGGTCCAGGGGCGCGTGATTTCCAGGGCGCCGACCTTGTAGTCCTGGGCAAACGCCGGGAGGGCGAGAAGGGCGATGGCAACGGCGAGGGTGAGACGACGGATGATCATGGGGGCCTTCCTTGGGACATGGCGAAGACAATGGGGACGGGGATGGGCAGGGTGAAGATGGCGCTCTCGGCGCTGCCCAAGGTCATGGCGCCATAACGCACGCGCATGAGGCGCGCGTTGTTCGTTCGACGATCAGACGAAGGAGGGAGGCGCTCGCGGTTGGCTTGGCCCGTCGCGGATGCCGACGGGCGAGAGCGCATCGGTAGCCGCGACGAATCGGACGCCGGTGGCGATGTGTTCGACTAGTACGAACGCGGTGGAGAGCTCGGCCAAAGCAGGCGCGTGTGCGAGGCCGAGGCAGCATTCGTGCATCTTGCCGGCAGTCGGCGCCTGGCCTTGGGCGTCGTCCTGGCCCGCCGCGGGCAGGCAGAAGACGCCCCACATCTTGGCGGCAGTTTCCGGCCCGCCGTCGCGCATCAGGGCGGCGTGGGCGAGCGGCTGCAGGAAATTGAGGGTGATCGCAAATAGCGCCGCGGCGAATGCCGCCGCGCGCCAGCCCTGCTCGGGTCGTTTGCGATCCATGGCGCAAACTACACGCGAAAGCGGCCGGGACGGAAGAGGTCAGACTGTCGCTCGCGTCTGGGCAAGCCAATCGCAAAGCGACTATGGTCCCGGCCTTTAGTTTTCCAGGGGAGTCTCGACCGATGGGCAGAAACGACATGCCGCGTATGATCGCCAGCATCCTGGACAGCGGCGCCTGCTGGTTCGTGGCCCGCCTCGTCCTGACCTTCATCTTCTGGGGCGCCGGCATCGGCCATCTCGTCGACTTCAAGCAAAGCGTCGCCGAGATGAAGGCGCATGGGCTGGAGCCGGCGGCGCTGATGAACATCCTGCTGGTCGTGACCCTGCTGGTGGGCTCACTGCTGATCCTGCTCGACCGCTGGCTGTGGCTGGGCTGCGGCGTCCTGAGCGGCTTCCTGGTGGTGGCGGTCGTGCTCGCCCATCACTTCTGGACGATGGCCGAGCCAGAGCGGACCATGCACTTCCGCGTCGCCACCGAGCATTTCTCGCTGATCGGCGGCTTCATGGCGCTGGCCATCGCCGGACGTCTGCGCGACCTCAGGCGACGCTGAGCGTCGCTCACGCGAGGAGTGCTGCCAGCCGCCCGTCGCCGCTGCGGCGGGCATGAGCATGCAGCAGCCACATCGCGCCGCCCTGGAAGCCGTGGAAGGTGCGGCGGCCGTCGCGCAGCTCCTCGAGGAAGGCGGCGAAGGGCACTTCGTGGGTGACCAGCACCTCGCCGTCGTCGAGCCTGGGTTCGGCCACCTTGCGGGCATCGAGCGCCACGAAACAGTGCACACGGTTGTCGAGGCGCGGCGCGTTGGCGAAGAAGCTGCCGAGCGGCAGCCACTCCTCGCTGGCAAAGCCGGTCTCTTCTAGGAGCTCGCGCCGCATCGCCTCGATCGGTTGGCCGGGCGTGTCGTGGATGCCGCTCGGCAGCTCGATCACGACCTGCCGCGCGCCGTGACGATATTCCTCGACCAGCAGGATGTTGCCGTCGTGCGTGAGCGCAATGGCGGTGACCCAATCGGGCTGCTCGATGACATGAAAGGGCGACAGGACGCGGCCGTTGGGCAGCTCCACGGCGTCTGAACGTAGCGCCAGCCAGCGGTCTTTGTAGGCGTACTTGGACTCCAGCACCTTCCAGGGCGCAATGGCCTTCTCGTCTGCCACGTCAGACAGCCGTCCAGCCGCCGTCGACCACCAGCTCGGCGCCGGTGACGTAAGAGGACTCGTTGGAAGCCAGGAACAGGATGGCGCGGGCCACTTCGTCGACCTCGCCGGCGCGGCCCATCGGCACGCCCTTCAGCGTCTTGGCCCGCATCACCGGATCGGCGGTGCGGCCGGAGGTGCGCATCGGCGGCATCAGGCCGGGATGCACGGAATTGACCCTGATGCCGTGCTTGCCGTGCTGGGCGGCGCCGGCCTTGGTGATCAGCCGGACCGCGCCCTTCGACGCATTGTAGCCGACGTGGATATAGCCCTGGCCGACGATACCGGAGATCGACGACAGGTTGACGATCGAGCCGCCGCCAGCCTGCTTCATGGCCGCGGTGGCGTACTTCATGCCGAGGAACACGCCGGTGGCATTGATGCCCATCAGCCTGTTCCAGGCGGCGGTGTCGTAAAGGTCGGTCTCGGCCGAGCCCGAAATGCCAGCATTGTTGACCAAAACG
>Ga0163144_10023950_pt1 | contig 12013 bp, 10 predicted proteins | sample OliLak19BULKMAT1_FD_123175 | JGI IMG/M metagenome (GOLD analysis project Ga0163144, IMG submission 123175) | Freshwater microbial mat bacterial communities from Lake Vanda, McMurdo Dry Valleys, Antarctica - Oligotrophic Lake LV.19.BULKMAT1 | ecosystem: Environmental > Aquatic > Freshwater >...
CAGCGCCGCGTCCAGCGCCGCAAGGGTAATATCAACGGTGTGTTCGCGGTTCCGGTCCGCCCGCTATTACGCGGGCGGAGTTGTCGCAGCGCGACAACTTCTACCTCCTCGCAAGAGACACACGGCTGCCTCGACTCGTCGTTCCGTGATAAAACGAGTTGCCCGTGAATTTTCCTGGAGTAAACTCAGTCCAGACACGCATGGGATTTCATCAACCAGATCCGCAGTCGCTTGGGTTCACCCGGCGCGAATTCCTCTCGCGTTGCGGGATGGGCATGGGCGCGGTCAGTCTCGCCACTTTATTCAACGGCTTCTTCGATTCCAAAGCGCTCGCCGGCGAAACGATTTCTCCGCTCGCACCGAAGTTTCCCCAGTTTCCGTCGAAGGCCAAGCGCGTCATCCATATTTTTGCCAATGGGGGCCCATCGCACGTTGATACCTTTGACCCGAAACCTTCGCTCGACAAATACGCCGGAAAATTGTTGCCGATGGAAAATTTGAAGACCGAACGCAAGACCGGCGCGGCCTTCGCTTCCCCGTTCAAATTCAAAAAGCACGGGCAAAGCGGCATCGAAGTCAGTGAGCTGTTTCCCCATGTCGCTGAGAGCATCGACGAGATCACCGTGATCCGCTCGATGTATGCCGACGTGCCGAATCACGAGCCGTCGCTCATGCTGATGAATTGCGGCGAGGCACGCCTGGTTCGACCCAGCCTCGGTTCCTGGATCAATTACGGACTGGGCAGTGAGAACCAAAATCTTCCCGGGTTTATCGCGATGTGTCCCGGCGGCTATCCCATCCAGGAATCACAGAACTGGCAATCCGGCTTCCTTCCCGGCGCTTATCAGGGCACCTACATCGACACGAAGCACACGCAGATCGAGAAGCTGATCGAGAACATCAAGAATAATTACACCTCGTTGCCCGAGCAACGGTCGCAACTCGACCTGCTGCTCCAACTGAATGAACGTCATGCTCGCGCGCGACAGAACGAGGCGCAACTGGAGGCGCGCATTCAATCCTTTGAACTGGCCTACCGCATGCAGATGGACGCCACCGATGCGTTCGATGTGTCGCTCGAACCGGAGCCGATCCGCAAAATGTACGGTCCGGGCACGCACGGCCGGCAGACGCTGATCGCGCGTCGCCTGCTGGAACGCGGCGTTCGCTTCGTTCAACTCTGGCACGGCGCGGGCCAGCCCTGGGACAGCCACGACGATATCGAGATCCAACACCGCAAGCTGGCGCGCGAATGCGACCAGGCGATTGGCGCGCTTTTAAAGGATCTAAAGCAGCGCGGGATGCTGGACGATACGCTGGTCATCTGGGGCGGAGAATTTGGGCGCACGCCGGTTGTCGAATTGCCCACGCCGGGCGCGAACGCGGGAAAGATCAACGGGCGCGACCACAACCCGCACGGGTTCACGATGTGGATGGCGGGTGGCGGTGTGAAGGGCGGCTACGTTCATGGAGCCACGGATGAATTTGGCTTCGCGGCGGCAGAGAAGAAAGTGCATGTCCACGATCTGCACGCGACGATTCTGGCGCTGCTCGGATTTGATCACGAGAAACTCACCTTCCGCCACGCCGGACGCGACTTCCGGTTGACCGACGTGCATGGAAAAGTCGTGAGTGATTTGATGGCGTGAGGGCTAGAATCCAAGCAACCTGCCGCCTTGATAGGTGACGAAGGCGAGTGTCCACGCGAGCGCCCCCATGTAAAGCCATTGGAATACGGGCCATTTCCAGGAATTGGTTTCCCGACGGACAATCGCGATGGTGCTGACGCATTGCAGCGCGAACACGTAAAACACCATCAACGAAACCGCGACCAGCGGCGTGTAAATCCGCGAGCCATCCGGATGCTCCTGTTCGCGCAGACTCTGGGCGACGTTGCCAATCCCTGTTTCGTCGCTGTCTGACTTGCCGACGTTGTAAACGGTGGACATGGTGCTCACGAACACTTCGCGCGCCGCAAAGGAAGCGACGATCCCGATGCCCATTTTCCAATCAAACCCGAGCGGGGCGATGAACGGCTCAATGGCGCGACCCATTTTTCCGGCGAAACTATGGCGAAGTTGTTCTCCGGCTTCCGCATTATCCAGCGCGGCGAGTTGTTCGGCTTCCGCGTTGGTTGGAGGGTTTTTCATCTGCGCGGTCAGCGTCGTTCGCTGTTTCGCAAATTCCTGCTCGGTGGGGGAGTGGTTCGGATAGCTCGCAAGAAACCACAATAGGATGTTGATGCCGAGAATCACCGTGCCGGCGCGACGCAAGAAAAGCCCGCTGCGATCCCACATGTGGCGCAGAACGACTTTGAGCAGCGGCCGTTTGTAGGGAGGCAATTCCATGATCAACATCGGTGTTTCGCCTTTGAGCAACGTTTTCTTGAAGAGCCACGCCATCAGAAGCGCGACGATGATTCCGAGCAGGTACATCGAGAGCATGGTCAACCCGGACAATTTGAAAATGCCGAAGACTCTTTTGTTCGGAATACACGCGGCGATGAGCAGGGCGTAAACCGGCAAACGCGCCGAACAACTCATCAACGGCGCGACCAGGATGGTGACGAGCCGGTCTTTGCGCGACTCGATGGTGCGGGTGGCCATGATTCCCGGGATGGCGCAGGCGAACGAGCTGAGCATCGGGATGAAGCTTTTGCCGTGCAGCCCCACCTTGCTCATGAGCCGGTCCATCAAGAAAGCGGCGCGGGACATGTAGCCCGTGTCCTCGAGAATGCTGATAAACAAAAAGAGCAGGCAGATCTGCGGAAGAAATATCACGACCGCGCCTACGCCCGCGATCACGCCATCGACCAGCAAGCTGCGCAGCGCGCCCTCTGGAATCATGTTTCCCACGCTGCTGGCAATCCAATCGACAACAGCGGAAATCGCGTCCATCGGAAGCTGCGCAAATGTGAAGATGCTTTGGAACAGCAGCGCCATCAGCGCGATGAAAATCACGAAACCCCAGATCTTATGGGTGAGAACGCGGTCGAGTTTGTCGGAAAACGTTTCGGTGACCAGATCGCGCTCGGTGGTCACCGCCATTTGGATGGCGGAGGCGCGGGCGTAGCGGGCCTCAATGGCGATGGAGCGCCAATCGATTCCGGCCGCCTCGATCCGTTTGCGCGCGGCCGTGACCGCCTCTTCGATGTGCGGCGGATAATGAGCCCGATTCGACGCCAGCACCTTTTCGTCGCTCAGGATCAGCAACGCCTCGGCGGTGGCCTGCGTCTGGCGTTCGTGAAAGGTTTTGGCCAAAAGCTCAGCGATCGCCTCGGCCTCGGTGCCGAAGATCACGGGCAATTCGCAGAAATGTCGCGGGATGGTGCGCCGGTTCTCCGCGACACTGGAAATAATTTTTTTGCGAAGGTCGGGGACGCCCTGTCCGCTGCTGGCGACAATGGGAATCACCGGCACGCCGAGCGCAGCAGAGAGCTGGTCCGTGTCGATGAAATGGCCGTTGCTTTCGGCCACGTCGATCATGTTCAGGGCGATGAGGGTTGGGTAGCCGAGTTCGATGATCTGCGTGGCGTAATAAAGATTACGCTGGAGGTTTGATGCATCGATGACGACGACGACGAGCGCCGGTGCGGGAACATCCGGTAAACGGTGAAACAAAACGTCACGTGAAATCTGCTCGTCGAGCGAATGCGGTGAAAGGCTGTAGGTGCCGGGCAGGTCGAGGATCGTGACCGGCTTGTCCGGTGCCGCGCCAATCAATTTGCCTTCCTTGCGCTCAACGGTGACGCCCGCGTAATTGCCGACTTTCGCGCGGAGGCCGGTAAGCGCGTTGAACAGGGTGGTTTTGCCGCAGTTGGGATTTCCGGTGAGTGCGACGAATGAGTGCGAAGTAGCCTCGGTCATTTGCACCTTGAAAAATTATTTTGCAAAGTCTGAACAAAGGCGTGCGGCGACGATCTGCTGGATATTTTATACACGTTTTGTGCCGATGATACGTCCACTTGCCTGGTGTTATTTGGACCGAGCCAATTCCTTTTCACGACGATATATTTTTGCACCGATCCGGTTTTGCTTTTCCTGGTAAAAGGCGGTTCGTTTTTTTGGATCGGGAGCAAACTCCTTGGCAATTTGTCGTCGGATCTCCCAGATTTCTTCCAATGATTCATCACATTTTGTTTTCATAGGTTCCTCCCAATAATTCTAACGGGGTTATGAGCAAAGGCGTGCGCAGGCCGAGCAATGCGTTTACTCGCCGAATATGGCCCGTTTTGTTAGCGTTGGCTAGATGACGGCAGTTCCATGTCACCAACATATCACAATCGTAAAACGAGGCGATAGCGAGGTGATCCGCATCCCCGTAACCTTCCTTGGGCATCAGTTTGTGTGCGATGTAAACTTCAGCAATTTCTGCTATTTCGGCGGTGTAATTCAATTGCGTGAGAGGGCGCATTAAAGCGAGCGCTTCGTCGCGACGGGCAGGGACTGGAATACGTTCGAGTTCCACAACAACAACTGCCGAAGTAACCAGTCTTCGATCGTCTTTAAATTGGCTCCACCACTCCTGCGTCCATTTTCGGCGAATGCGGATTTCTTCATCGGCGCGAGTTTCCGTGTAGAAACTTGGAATCGTTGTTTCAACGTAAATCAGGTCGCTCATTTACCCGGTCTCACAAAGATTTGTTCGGCCTCATGTTTGCGAATGGTCAGGTTGTAGCCGCGCACCTTGATTTCCACTGGATCGCCCATCGGCGCGAAGCGGACCAGTTGAACGGGTGTGCCGACGAGCAGGCCCATTTCGAGCAGGCGGGCGCGGTCGGTCGGCGGAATTTTTATATCGGTAACGATGCCAGCGGCACCGACCTGAAGCGAAGTCAGGGATTGGCTAGGCTCGGGCATATCAGGCGGCTTGTTTTCCGGTCAGCGGTTCGACAAAAATCTTTTCGGCCAACTGGCTGCTAATTCCCAGCCGCGCGTGGCAAACCTGGCAGATGAGGCTGGATTGCCGGCTGATCAAGCGGATCTTTTGATCCTCGCAGAAACCCATTTCGCGGAGCCGACTGGTGACTTCGGGCGAAGCGGAAACCCGTTTGATGCGGACAGAAACCCCGGCTCGGACCTCGCTGAGCGGATAAAGGGAATCTGCGCCGAAAGCGGGCGCTGGGTTGGTCTCTCGAGTTAGCTCGTTCACTGGTCAGGAACGTAGGTTAATTGAGACTGGGTTGCAAGAAGGTTCTCGGCTTTTGGGCAAAACAGGTCGGCGGCGCTTTTGTTTTTGGTTGGGTTCACTGCCAGTGACGGACTGTGGATTGACGAAAGGCTTCGCTTGGCTCCACAATCGCCCCGCTAATGACTTTGATCTTTCGGCACCCACAAATAACCTCGTCACCCTTTTTCAGGAATTGTCATGGATAGCGCTGGAATCCATCGGCCACGCAATCTCGGTTGGAAACGGGCTGCGGCATTGCTATACGGGGATTGGGGGACGAGCAAGGCATACGTCATCGGATTTGCGTTTAGCGCGACGTTCGCGGTGGGCAGCTATGCGGCGCTCCCCATCATCCTGGCAGTTTGCGCATTGACCGCGTTGGTCGCCTACAACTACGTCATAGTCTGCAAGCATTTTCCTGACGGCGGCGGCGTTTATTCGGCCGCGCGAGAGCAAAGCCGATTCCTGGCGGTGATGGGCGCGTTGCTGCTCGTCGCTAATTTCACCGTGACGGCAGCGATGAGCGGATGGGCCGCAATGAAATATTTTCGCGTGCCGGAGCAATGGATTCCTGTCGCGACCATTGCTTTGATCCTGGGGGTCGTGATCCTCAATTACTTTGGTCCGAAGCACAGCGGGAGCTTCGCGATTTCCCTGGCTGTGCCGATGGTGATCGTGGTCCTGCTGATCATCGTCTGGAGTCTTCCCAGCCTCACCCTGAAGAATCTGGAATTTCCCCAAACCGGTTTCAAGCGAAGCTGGCTGGCTTTTGCGGGGATGATCCTGGCTCTGAGCGGCGTGGAGGCGATCGCCAATCTCACCGGAGTGATGAAACTCGACCCGGATTCGACCGTGGAAAAGCCGCAGGTGTCGAAAACCGCGCGCCGGGCAATCTGGCCCGTCGCCCTGGAAGTGGTCATTGGCACGTCCTTATTGGGCTGGGCCATGCTTTCGGTCCCCAAGTCTTATGAGAAAATTCTCCACGACCGATGGGAGGACATGCTGAGCGTGCTCGGGGAGATTTACGCCACAGCGGTGCTGGGTCCGGGTTTCGGAAAAGCTTTTGGCGTGGTGGTGGGGATTGTTGTCGGTCTGCTGCTGCTGAGCGCGGTCAACACCGCGATTGGCGCGTTGGTCGGCTTGCTCTACATGCTGGCCCGGGACGGCGAGATGCCGAAGAAATTCACCAAGCTCAACGGCTACGGCGTGCCCTGGCTTCCATTGGTTGCCGCGGCAATTCTCGCGGTTCTGGTGGTGCTGTTTTCAAGCAACCTCGAATCGTTGATGGGGCTGTATGCCATCGGCGTGGTGGGCGCGATTACCGTGAATCTCGGCTCCTGTTCGTTCAACAAGAAATTGAAACTTGTGTGGTACGAGCGGACGATCATGACTCTGACCTTCGTCATTTTGTTTTGTGTCGAGCTGACTGTCGCCAAAACCAAACAGGACGCGCTGTTTTTTGCCTGTTGCGTGTTGATTCTGGGTTTTGGGTTGCGTGGCTATGCCCAGCGACGGGCGGGCTTGCGGACCTTGACCGTCAGCGAGGAAGTCGCCGCCCACGTCGCGCCGGGTCCGATGCCGACGCTCCAATTGAACCTGACGCCCGGCCAATCGATCATGGTTGCGGCACGGGGCGTGACGCCGGTATTGAGGTTCGCGATGGAGGAAGCGCGATTGCGGCAGGGGACGCTCTATGTTCTCTACGTGAAAGAACTCGCCGTCACGTTGCCCGGTCCGCTGGGGACGGGAGAGCGGCCGCGCTGGCAGGATGATTCAGGAGCCGCGCAAATCATGTATGCGATGCTCGACCTGGGTGCGAAGAACGACGTGCCGGTGCTGCCGCTTTATGTCGTGAGCGACAGCCCGGCGACAACCATCCTCGACCTGTCCGCCACCATTGGAATTGATATTCTCGTCCTGGGTTCAACCCATCGCAGTGGACTTGTTTCCCTCCTGAAAGGAAACGTTGTGACCGAGGTTGCGAAAAACTTGCCGGAGAACATTCATCTCGTCATCTACGGCTAAAGCGGTTCGAAGAAATTTGCGCTGCCAGGTGCGCAAAAAAAACCAACTTGGCGAAATGTCCCCAGACTTCTTCGCGGTCCGCTGAAAACTTTTCCATTGAATTTTCTCAATGGAATCCAGCTCTTTGGCGCGTTTGCCCATCAGAAAAACTGCCTTGGCACCGTCATTGCTAAACGTGCTTCGATGGAATTTATCAAATCACTATGAAAAAAATCGAAGCTATCATTAAGCCATTCAAGCTGGAGGAAGTGAAGGACGCTCTCGCCGAAGTGGGAATCGAAGGAATGACCGTCATTGAGGTCAAAGGATTCGGCCGCCAGAAAGGGCACACGGAAATTTATCGGGGGAGCGAATACACCGTTGATTTTCTGCCGAAGATCAAAGTGGAAGTCGTGCTCGCCGACAACCAGGTCGAAGCGGCCATCGCGGCTATTCTGAAATCTGCCAAAACCGGAAAGATCGGCGACGGAAAAATCTTCGTCTCGTCCGTCGAGCAATCCATCCGCATCCGCACCGAAGAAAAAGGAGAACAGGCGGTTTAACTCAACATCAAACATTCAATGAAAAAAATCTTTTTAATTCTCGTCCTTCTCACTGTAATTGACGGGGCAAATCTTTCTCTGTCTGCTCAGGAACCAGCGGTTCCCGCGGCCGCAGAGGTTGCCGCCGCAGCCGGGCCGTCCATTAACTCCGGCGACACGGCCTGGATGATTACGGCATCCGCCCTGGTCCTCTTCATGACTTTGCCGGGTCTCGCCCTGTTTTACGGCGGACTGGTCCGATCCAAAAACGTTTTGTCCGTTCTGGTGCAATGTTTCGCCGTCGCCAGTGTGATGTCGTTGCTCTGGATCGTTTATGGATACAGCCTTGCATTTAACACCCAAGGCATGGAGAAGGGGGTTGTCAACCTGCACTCATTCGTCGGAGGGATGGGCGGGGCATTTCTCAAGGGAGTCACGGGCGGTTCCGTTTCCGGAACCATTCCGGAAACGCTCTTCATCATGTTCCAAATGACCTTTGCCATCATTACTCCGGCTTTGATCGTTGGAGCGTTTGCCGAACGCATGAAGTTCGCCGCCGTGCTCGCCTTTAGCGTCGTCTGGTTCACGTTTTCCTACCTTCCGATATGCCACATGGCGTGGGCCGGTGATCTCGTGGATACATTCGGACTCTTCGGCGGATGGGGCGTGCTGGATTTCGCCGGGGGGACGGTCGTCCACATCAATGCGGGTATCGCCGGTCTGGTCGCCTGTATCATGGTTGGCAAGCGGAAGGGATATGGGCTCACCCCGCTCCCGCCGCACAATGTCCCGATGGTGTTGATCGGCGCGGCCATGCTCTGGGTCGGCTGGTTTGGGTTTAACGCCGGGAGCGCGCTGGCCGCGAACGGAACGGCTGCGATGGCCATGCTCGTGACGCAACTCGCGGCGGCGGCCGCGGCGGCCACCTGGATGTTCATCGAATGGATTAAAGGCGGACGGCCCACGGCCGTTGGAATTGCGACGGGTGCGGTTGCCGGTTTGGTTGCGATCACCCCTGCCTCCGGCAGCGCCGGGCCCATGGGCGCGATTCTGATCGGGTTCGCTTCGGCTCTCGTCTGTTACATCGCCGCCACCAAAATCAAACACGCACTCGGATATGACGACAGCTTGGATGTGTTTGGCGTCCACGGAGTCGGCGGAATTGTTGGCGCCTTGCTCACCGGTGTCTGCGCTTCGACCGCTCTCGGTGGCGTCGGGCTCGCGGAAGGAACCTCCATGGGATCGCAGGTTTTCACTCAGTTTAAAAGTGTGGTGGTGACAATCGTCTGGAGCGGCCTGGTTTCCGTGATCGCGCTTTTCATCATCGATAGAATTATCGGACTTCGTGCTAGCGATGAAGTCCAGAGCAACGGTCTCGATGTTTCCGAGCACGGGGAAGAAGGTTACCCGCGCGCCTAAGGTCGGGCGCTTGATTCCGTCGGCATCGCGCCGTCCCTTGGGGGGCGGCGCGTTTTTTTTATCCACATGGCTTGCGTGATGTTTTCCCGTGATTCGAGTTGTGTTCAAGGCGTGGTGCCTCTCATTGGAGCGGGCAAGCCAGGGAAACCGTTTCCGATGGCGATTAACCGATCCGCACCACCAGCGCGGTTGTATTATCTCGGCAATTCTTTTCCAGGGACTCGTTCACCAATTGCTGCGCTGGGTTCGCCTTCGCTCCCGCGGACTTTCGCGCGCGCAGGATCTCGACCAGATGATCGTCATAAAGTTTCTCCACCAGCCCGTCGGTGCAGAGCAGAAAAATGTCTCCCGGTTCATAAGCCACTGCGCCGACCTGCGGATCGACGAACTGGTTTCCGCCCCCCAATGCTTTCTGCAACACGTTACGCATCGGGTGGTCGCGTGCTTCGCGTTCGTTGATTTTTCCGTTCCGGAACAGCCACCCGACGTGGGTGTCATCGTGGCTGAGTTGCTTGATCCCGCCCTCGCGTGCGGGTAGATAATAAATCCGGCTGTCGCCGATGTGGGCGAAATACATCCAGCCGGGTGAAAACCAGCAGAGGCTCAAGGTGGCTTCCATTCCCGCGCATTCCTCATAGCTGCTCCCGAGGTAGGTCAGCGCCCGGTGAGTCTGGACGAAAAGTTCCGTCAGCACATCCGCGCATCCGGCATCGAGTCCGAGGGCCGATTGCTGGAAGGAACGGGGGAGGAGTTTCGTGATTTTTTCCACGGCGATGCGGCTAGCGTATTCTCCGGCGCGCGCGCCGCCCATCCCGTCGCTCACCGCGAAAACAAAGTCGCTGTTCGTCAACTGCGCCTCGCCATGTTTCCCCAGGTGATGAACTTCTCTCGCGTCAAACTGAAGACCCATGAATGCATCCTCGTTGTTCGGTCGGATTTTACCGCGGTCGGTCCAGCCAAACCATTTTAATATTGGGGCGGCAACCAATTTTTTGGGTTTATCCATGGGGGCTTTCTTCGCTTGCAGTCGGCAGCAGGGTGGCGAATTCAAAATCGATGATGCAGAACCGTCCGTCGAATTGGCGATAGGTGACGTTGCGCATTTCGGGATCATCGTGGCGCACGCCAAACGGTTCGAGTTCGGCAAAGATTTCCTGGGTGCGGTCGGCATCCAGATGCTCCACGCGGCTCCCGCAGTTGGTGGTGATGATGCGAAGTTTTTCGGGATTGGATTCGAGCAGTTTCGGAACAAAGGTGCATCCGCGTTCCTCGAGGTGTTTCAGGATTCGCACCTCGTTGGTGAATCGGGTCAGCGCATCGGGGCCGTGGTACGCCTTCACCACGCGCCCGTCAAAGGTCAAATTGACGGTCGCTCTGAGAGTGTCTTTTACTTTCAGCATAGGGCGATGGGCGTTCGCCGTGCAATATGGTTGAGGCGGCAAACCTTGGAAAGCCTCTTCGTAATTCAGTGATTCGTTCCGCACAGGCTGGATAAAAACTGACAGGCGGCGGGAGCGTCCGCGAGTTCGCTTGATAAAATAAATCTTTAAATTGCCCTGCTAAACCGGCCTGAAAACTTCCTTCTTGGAAAGATCGCGACGACCCGGCAGCATTTTTGCTAGGCACTGAGGACCACCTTTAGTGGAAATCTTAGCGCTGAAAAAACTAAACATCTGGACCGACCAATGAAATACAAACTCGAATACATCTGGCTCGACGGCTACGAACCCGTCCCCAATCTCCGCGGCAAAACTCAAGTCAAAGAATTTAAAAGCTTCCCGAAGCTTGAGGAACTTCCGATGTGGGGTTTCGACGGCAGCTCGACCCGTCAGGCGGAAGGCAAAAGTTCCGATTGCATGCTGAAACCGGTGGCTGTTTTTCCGGATCCGGCCAAGGAAAACGCCGCGCTGGTTATGTGCGAAGTCATGATGCCCGATTGCAAAACGCCGCACCCGAGCAATTCTCGCGCGAACATTCCTGACGATCCCGGCGCCTGGTTCGGTTTCGAGCAGGAATATTTCCTTTATCAGGATGGAGTGCCGCTGGGCTTTCCCACGGGCGGCGGCTTTCCGCCTCCCCAGGGCGAATATTACACGGGCGTAGGCTACAAAAATGTCGGATCGGTCGCTCGCGAGATTGTCGATGCCCATCTGGATCTCTGCATCGAAGCGGGCGTCAACCACGAAGGCATCAACGCGGAAGTGGCCAAGGGCCAGTGGGAATTCCAAATCTTCGGCAAAGGCTCCAAGAGCGCGGCGGATCAGGTTTGGATCGCCCGGTATCTTCTCCTGCGCCTTTGCGAGAAGTATGGCGTCGATGTGAACTTCCATTGCAAACCGCTCGGAAAGGACGTGGATTGGAACGGGTCCGGCATGCACGCGAATTTTTCAACGACCCACATGCGCGAAGTCGGCGGTAAGGATTATTTCGAGGCGTTGATGGCGGCATTCGACAAATTCAAAAACGAACACATCGCCGTTTACGGTCCGGACAACCATCTTCGGTTGACCGGTCTGCACGAAACGCAATCGATTGATAAATTCAACTACGGCCTGGCGAATCGCGGTGCCTCCGTGCGTGTCCCTCACAGCTTCGTCAACAGCGGATACAAGGGCTACCTGGAAGATCGCCGGCCGAACTCCCAGGGCGATCCCTACAAAATCGCCGGGCGCATCCTTCAGACCATCGCCACGGTTCCGACCAAGAAGGCGGCTGCAAAGAGCAAATAGTAATCGGTCAACGGACGCAAAGACGGCGCGATCTTTCGGCGCCATCGTTCGTGTGAGAATTCAGAAAACGGCGTGGAGCAATCCACGCCGTTTTTGTCTGGTCCTCATTTCTCACCGGACCGCGGCTGTGTCGTCCTCGACCAGCCGCAG
>Ga0163144_10023951_pt1 | contig 12013 bp, 16 predicted proteins | sample OliLak19BULKMAT1_FD_123175 | JGI IMG/M metagenome (GOLD analysis project Ga0163144, IMG submission 123175) | Freshwater microbial mat bacterial communities from Lake Vanda, McMurdo Dry Valleys, Antarctica - Oligotrophic Lake LV.19.BULKMAT1 | ecosystem: Environmental > Aquatic > Freshwater >...
AGTACAGGTCTTCATGTCCGACTTAATTTTAGACAAAGCCAGTAAGCGCAACTCTTCCAGCGGTACGTCAAGCGCGAAGTCTCCAAGGGGGAAACTATGCCTTTCGGCTTTTCTGCACCTGTTTTTTACTCCAATGGCATATAGTGTAGTGTGTAATACTTCTTTTCTCATATTTATTCCTTTTCCCAATTAATTAGTTCACGCATTGCCGTACTCGATTGCTAAAATTGGTTTTCTGGTCTTCTTATGGACCAAGACTAGATTATATTGATCGTCATCAATCTCGTATTGATCAGCATAATTAGGATGCAAATAATTATCTTGAAAATATTTCAGTGCGCTTGCTTCTGTTAACTCGCTTGTAAATTCTCCTATTGTGTACCATTGGTTCCAAGTCCAGTTAAGACCATGGTCTCCAGTTAAACCATGGTATTTGAGGTATTTTGTCACAGCTTTTTCCCAAGAATCTCCAGTTTTTTTAAATCCGTCGGCAATAAATTCGGCGCAAGACTCTGGAGTCATTAGACTAAAAAGCTCAACATCATTAAACGTGTCCGTAGCGATAACTTGAGCACAGTCTCGCTCGAACCAAGTCGATATTTCAATGTGATCCAATTCTTGGCCATCGCACAATGCATCTATTGATAAAACTTTAAATTGCTTCATATTATACTCGCATAGGCATAACGATGCCGATTAAGTCGTCGTTTAGTGTGTCACCAGCCAGTATTAAAATCGGGGAGAGGGCATCTTTTGCAAAACATGTCCCCATTTTAAGTAAGGGTACGTAATCAACGTCTACTCCAATAGTAATGTCTTGGGGCTCATTGGTCCCTTGGGGTTCATTAAGAGCGGTTTTAAACTTATATGCACGGATATCGTACTCGTTAGCAAAGCTAACGCCCACAGGGGCGGCGAGCAGCTTTAAATAGCCATCGCGCTTAGGTATGATGCCCTTTAGGTTTGGCATAGGAGAGATAGTATCCAGGTTACCCTTTATGCCTTCGGAGTATTGCCCATTTTTTAGAGATAGGACTTCTCTAAGGCTCTTCGGAGCAGTCTTGTAATCAGCGTAGGACTTTATCAGTAACCAGTGTCCATTACAGACTAAGTCGTCGGTAACATAGATTCTTTCTTTCTTTAGTGCAAATTTTGTAGTTAGCATTTTTTGGTCTCCAGTAAAATTGTTGTTTGGTTGTTATGTTGACAGGAGCAGTAGTAGTGGAATTGTGGTTTGTTGTCAATGGTTGTTTGTTGTATTATGTCTCGGTGCATAAAAAACACTGGTTTCTGACACAAGTATGGAAATGACGCGCCTAAAAGATGTGTCACAAAAAAAAGATGTGACCATATTGCATAGTTTTGTGGCATATAAAGTATTGTTGTAGTTTGTTGCTGCTTGTTTTTGTTGTAGCCACAAGTCTGCGTTTAGACACAAGTATGACAGATGAATAAAAAAGATGTGTCCAAGATAAGTTTATGTTTTTATTATTCTTTTCTTTTCTTATTCTCTTGGACACAAGAAAGTAATAAGAGTTAGTAAATGTAAAAAAAGAGGGTTGGGTGAAAAATAACGCAGTGCTATTTTTTTTGGTGGGAATATTTTCCTTATAAACTCTTTTAAAACGACAAAAGATGTGTCAGAAGGCCATAAATTCTTGCATTCTTATTGTTTTTTGCAATGGATTCTTGTTGTATTTTTCTCGGTCTTTAAAATAAATTTACTTTTGTTTGACAAATGGAACTTAGGAGTAAAATTGAAAAGCGTTATTTGCCAAAAAAAAATCTAACGTGGGCCCAGTTGTTGTCGAAGTCCCTCGGCTAATTTTTCGCGCAGCCAGTGGCTCCAGTAATCCAAAGATTTCCAGTATTTTTATTTATTTTTTGGATATTGGCAGCGTTCCCGTTTATATTTTGATAAACATTGGTAACACACCAATTTTTAGAAAAACAGATATCGAGCTGTCTCGATTTCTTAATCAAGTATACCACACTAATGCGGCCTGTCAATATAAAAATGTTGTCAATACAAAAAATCATGGCCCATCCTTAGGCCTATATCAATCCATTGTCTACTTGATTCTAGAGATTTTCATTTTCTCTAGATTATACTCTACCTGTTCACATCTCCAGACTTTTTTGCCTGTGTCGTAAAGCTCGATTTGGTTCTCGATAGGTTTGCCGATAGCCAGGTGAAAAGTGTTATCAGTTCCTGGTTTTACGACTGGCGAACCGTTTTTGCCGATTTTAGTTTCACGACACTTATAAAAAGGAACGGTTAGCTTTATAACCGCAGTCTCTTTAATTGGTAGTAGTTGCTTTTCAGCATGATAAGTAGTGTCTGCAATTGCAGCGCTCCCGATTAAAACACTGATTAATAAAATAGCTTTCATTTATACTCCTTCGTGTGAGTAGTTTGGGTTGGTGTTCAGTTTAGCAAACATGACGCTATAAGACAATATAAATCTGTTGACTATATATAATGTGAGAAAACTTTACATCGCGATTGCGTTGTCTATATATATTGTGGTATTTTTGATTTTGAGGTGAAAATGAAAATATTTTTGAGTTTATTAGTGTTTGTTAGCAGCTGCGGGACCTTCGTTAAGGACCAGGCGATAGCCGGGGCAGCCGATGCTTCGATTGTAGATTTTAGAGACGAGCATTTGCCATCAGAAAACCTTGAAGTAGCCATGATGTCCTACCAAATGTACTTTGCTGGTAGCTCATGCGACGATATCCAAGACTTTTTGATTGATACGGCCCTCGATCACAATATCAGTTTGTTTTGTCCTACCGATTGGCCTCTACCGGATGGCCCATGGGATTTGACCTTCGAATTTTAATTTTACAATATACTTGTGTTGACAACGAAGTTATGTTATCATGATCTTGAGGTGAAAATGAAGTTTACAAACGAAGAAATAGACCAAGCCGTCGTGGACCTTAAGTTTAAAGCGCAGTATTTTAGGCGAGCGGCCCTGATGGAAGTAACACTTGAAGCGAGGAACCGCGCAGAAAAAGAGTATAATGCAATAGTTGAGAGGATTGCAGAAATAGAGGGAGTGAATAAGATATTCTTTAAGTAGTACAGCAACTCATGACATGGGTATTATAGCCCATGGTCATTTGAGTTAGATTATAATAGGGAGTTCCATGATCATGATAAACCATGATATGAAGTGCCATGCCCCGGCATTGAGGGGGGGTACCCCAAAACATGTCCACGCCAAAAAACGCCTTGGTAGCCCCCGATCCTACAGCCCAAATTCTTGACAATAGCTTTTACACTAAGCATCATCGGAAGAATGAACTCTACCCCTCCCTATTCCTTGGCAACCCAGGCCTCACAGCCTACGCAGCCCACGCAGCCCACACCCAACCAGCCCCTCACACCAAGCATCCCACAACCAACGCATATCTACCATTTAAACCCTGCCACGGGCCTCATAGAGGTTCTTGACCCCCTTACTGGAAACCTGATCGCGATCCAATCCTCCCACGACTTCAAACCTGGAAACCACGCAATTGACCCTACGCAATCAGTTTTGGTAATTACGTCTGAGGGCCATACTGTGGAGTTACAGGCTGGAGCGGCTGCAGAATACTATGCAGATTCCCCGATTCCTATTCCTTGGAAGTATACGGAATCGGTTGTTGGTGTGATAGCGGAGTACATAGCGTCGGGTGGTAGGATTACGAAGTTACCGCCATCTCTTCCTCCGTACTGTGTGATAGTACGTTGGCGTAAGAAGTACCCTGAGTTTAGGCAGGCTTTGGAGGATGCGATTAGGGACAGGGCCGACTATTTCCAGGAGCAGACGATGGAGTATTTGGAGGAGTTGAAGGAGTCTGGTGCTGAGGATCGTTCTTCGGTGGCCAGGGTTCAGATAGATGCTATGAAGTGGATGGCACAGACTGGAAATAACGACAAGTATGGTAACAAGACGAAGTTAAGTGGTGATCCCCAGGCCCCGCTCCAGATAATACTGGACACTGGGATCAGAAGAAATACTGATGAAGTCGTGTATGTTCCCCCTTCAGAAATACTGGAAGCTGCGAGAGTTCCCCTCCCCGTTCCCACTGACATTCCAGAGATTACGATTGAGTTTACGCCACTTGTGTCTGCTAATACACAAGAAGAAATTTCCGAGCCGGAGGATTTTTGAAACATCAAAGTACAGAGAGTTTATATTCTAAAGCGAAGCTATCTGTTAGCGGTTGTATGATTTGGCAACTTGGCCTCCAACATAAGTATGGGTCCTTGGTAGTGGATAAAAAAGGTTGGCGAGCGCATAGGTATTCTTGGTTTCTACATAACGGCGAAATCCCAGAGGGTATGTTTGTTTTACATAGTTGTGATACACCAGCCTGCATTAGAATAGAGCATCTTTTTCTAGGTACACACGTAGACAATATGCAGGACAAGATAAAAAAGAAAAGGTGCCATAACCAAAAGAAGACACATTGTCCGATGGGGCACGAGTACACATACATTAACCCCGTTGGTAGTAGGAAGTGTAGGGTATGTGTTCTTGCGTCTGGCAGAAAGCACTATAATTTAAATATAGAAGAAATGAGAAAGAAAAAGAGGGAACAAATGCAAAAAATAGCGGCACGTAAACGTGCGGAAAAGGAGGTTAAGTGGTCGGTGTCAATTTAAAACGAATAGATACGGGTTATAGCCCGAGATCGCATCAGAATTTCATTCATCAGCGTTTGAAGCGGTTTAATGTTTTAATTTGTCACCGACGCTGACCTCGTTTCGGAAAAACTCACTTGGTGATAAACGAGCTTTTGGACAAGTCACTTCGGTGTGGGCACAAGCATCCACAGTATGCGTATATAGCGCCTACGTATGGTCAGGCGAAGCGGGTGGCGTGGGACATCTTGAAGGAGTACACGAGGAACATCCCAGGGGTGGAGTACCATGAGGGCGAGTTAAGAATGACGATACCTCGTCCGTGGTTACAGGACAAGATTAAGATTTTACTTTTGGGAGCTGAGACGCCGGACTCAATCCGAGGTCTTTACTTGGACGGCGTGGTGTTTGACGAGTTTGCTGATTGTGATCCGAGGGTTTGGACCACTGTGGTCAGGGCTGCGCTCTCAGACCGCTTGGGGTGGGCGATTTTTATTGGAACGCCTAAAGGGATGAACCATCTGTTTGATGTCTTGCAGGTGGCAAAGAGGAATCCTGGGAACGAGTGGTTTTTTTCAATATTCAGAGCGTCTGAGACGAACATTGTTGCGGCATCTGAGCTTGAGCAGGCCAGGGCTATCATGAGTGAGGACGAGTACAATCAGGAGTTCGAGTGTGATTTCTCAGCGGCTCTTATAGGGGCATTTTACGGGAAAGAGATGATGAAGGCTGAGAAGGAGAACCGTTTAACCAGGGTCCCGTATGAGCAGACTGTGCCTGTGACTACGTATTGGGATTTGGGCATTAACGATTCGACTGCTATTTGGTTTATGCAGTGTGTGGGTAGAGGGGAGTGGCACGCTATAAATTACTTGGAAAATAGCGGGCAGTCTTTGGATTTCTACGCAAAGGAGCTTAAGAATCTTGGGTACTACTATGAAAGGCATGTGTTACCGCATGACGCGCGGGTAAGGTCATTTGAGACGGGCAGGACTAGGGTAGAGGTGCTTGAGAAGCTCGACATAAAGCCGATAGATGTTCTAGAGAACCATCCTGTGATGGACGGTATTAATGCGGCGAGGGTTGTTCTTTCTAAGGTATACTTTAACGTGGATACGTGTCAGAGGGGAATTGATTGCTTGAAGAATTACCAGAAGAAGTGGGATTCTAAGAACAAGATTTATTCAAACACGCCACTTCATGATTGGGCGTCTAATGGTGCTGATGCTTTTAGGTATTTCGCGCTTGGTAGGGAAGATAAGGTAAATGGTCGAATAATAGGTGGACCTAGATCTACGGACTTGCCTAGGCAAGCAGAAACAGATTACGATATTTTTAGCGTTTAAAGGGGTGTGGTATGTCTTGGTTTAATGATCTGATAGATTCGCCTGCTAATATTTTACAGGATATAATTAACCCTAAAGATTCTACTGGGTCTGCGCTTGCTGATTACTCTAGGACATATGCTGCGAGCAGGAAAAAGCTGGTTGCGTCTGAGAGGGGGAGGTTGCTTTCTCGTAGAGGGGACGTGGAGTCGAGTATTTTCGATGATGCTTTAAAAAAGTTTTCTGCAATGGAAGCTACAGGCGAGTACGGGCAGCTAGAATCAATTATGTCTCAAATTGAGACGGGGTTTGCTGCGCAAACAGCGGCCCGTGAGAAGGATAAGATAAATCAAAATATTGGCAAAGGTAGGACGAGCACTCTTCTTGGTGGGGACCGCTTCGAGCAGCTTTTAACTAGTGCAAAGATGGATTTACAGCAGCAGAAGCCAAAAACTGGGACTCTTCTCACAGCAAACACAATCACAGCGACTAGCGCAAAGACATGAGGTTTTAATTGAAAGATGTCAAAGACACACAGGACAGAAAATCTCCGGATAATATAAAAAAAGAATTTGAGTCTTTAAAATCAGAGCGAGGCACATGGGAGTACCACTGGCAGGAGCTTGCTGATTTTATATTGCCTAGAAAAAATAGTATAACATATAGGGGCACATCTGGCGAGAAGAAGGGCACACAGCTTTTAGATAATACTGCTATGCAAAGTAATGAGCTTTTAGCTGGAGCACTTCATGGGCTTTTAACAAATCCAAGTTCTCTTTTCTTTGGTTTAACTTCTGGGGACCCTACGATTGATTCAAAAGACGAAGTGAAAAAGTGGTTTCAGAACTCTACCAGGAAAACACACGCTATTCTAAACAATTCTAATTTCCAGACGGAAGTCCATGAGTTATATTTAGATCTTGGTTGTTTCGGTACAGCACCGATGCTTATCGAGGAGGATTCTAGACTTTTCGTAAGATTTAAGGCGTTTAGCATCTCAAATATTTTCATAAAAGAGGATGCGCGTGGTTTTGTTAACGAGGTGTTTTCAGACGCTAAGATGCGAGTCGAGCAGTTGTTAGAATTATTTGGTGAGAAGGCAATCCCTGAGAATGTGATGAAAAAGTACAAAGCTGGGGACACGACTTCCGAGTATACTGTAATTCACTGTGTTTACCCTTTGTCTTATGAGGAAGAGTATTCAAACAAGGTTTTTAAATTTGGATCCAAGTATATTTTAGCAGACGAGAAGAATCACCAATTAAAGTCTGACAACTACCATGAGTTTCCTTACGTGGTTCCTCGGTGGAGTAAGATTTCAGGGGAGAAATATGGGCGTTCTCCTGGGATGGTAGCACTTCCAGAGGCGAAGACTGTGAACAAGATGACTGAGACGATGATAAAGGCGGCTCAGAAGATGGTGGATCCTCCTATTATGGTCCCTGACGATGGTTTTATACTTCCTTTAAAGACTGGGCCAGGCGGATTCAACTATTACAGGAAGGGCTCACAGGACCGAATAGAGCCTGTGTTTAATAAGGAGATTAGGGTAGATTTTGGGTACGAGGTGATGAAGGATCATAGGTCACGTATTAGGGAAGCATTTTATGTCGACCAGCTTCAACTGAACAACGGACCACAGATGACGGCTACGGAAGTAGTGCAGAGGACAGAGGAGAAAATGAGACTTCTTGGTCCCATGCTTGGTAGGATGCAGAGTGAGTTTCTCCAGCCGCTTATTGACCGAGTGTTCGGGATACTTCTTAGACGGAATATATTTGATGAGATTCCGGAAGAATTAGCTGGGAAATATGTTCGGGTACAATACTCTTCCACCATTGCTAAAATGCAGAGGGCAGGGGAGCTGAACGACATTATGAAAACCATGCAGGCCGTGGAACCTTTCTTTAATGTTGACAAGAGTGTGTTTGATAACTTCAATACTGATGGTGCTGTGAAGTTTATTGCCAACATACTTGGTTTTCCTCATGAAGCTTTAAGAACAGATAGGGAGCGTGAGGAGATTAGGGCTGCGAGACAAGAGGCGCAACAACAGGCGATACAGCAACAAGAGCAACAACAGCAAGTAGATACAATGTCAAAGATGGTCCCTGCAATGTCTGCAATGCGACCACAACAATAGGAGATTTAAGAATGTTTAAGATTTGTAAGGGTTTGTTTTTAGTTTTAGTTTGTTTGGCACCTAGTTTTTCTTTTGCTAGACTTGCTGGCACTCCGTTTAAACCAGAAATTGATAGGCGTTTCGACCAGATTGAGCGAGCGACAGGTGACGTTACTTTTTCCTTGGCAGATCCGAACACGACAGCCATAGGTGCTTCTAAGGTTACACAAGCAATGTTAGTTCCAATTACTGCTAACGGGCTTCATGCTAATCGTATTGCGCGAGCGACATTTGACTTTGCAGTACACACAGGTGCAGTTGGTACGTACTCACTAGACGTTGCGCTTCCTGCTAAATCAGTAATAATTCGGTCATGGTTTCAGGTTGTGACACAGTTTGTGGATGCTGGATCTGGGACAGTTGCAATTCAGTGCGAGGATGCAAACAACATCAAGACTGCAACAGATATTACAGGTAGTGCAGCCTTAGCAATTGTTGAGGGGCAGTCTACAGGAGCAGCAAGTGCATTCATTGCAAGTATCGCTGCTGCTTGTAATATCAGTGTAGTACTTGGTGGCGTGGACATTACTGCTGGAAAACTTATTGTGTTTGTTGAGTATGTCGTAGGCGAGTAATTTGTGGCTCAAAAATTAGCGACGCATATTAGGACTTACCAAAGACTATTTGCTACTGAGGACGGGAAGACTGTCCTTAAAGATTTAATGAAACGTAATTTCATAAAAGACTCTACATTCGACAGCGACCCTCTGGCTATGGCTTACAGAGAGGGCGCTCGGAGTGTGGTGCTCGGTATTTTTAACAACCTGAAAGTCGATGTTAACCAACTCGATGCTTTCATAAGAGAGAGGGAGAATAATGAAGAATCTTATTAACAGACAATTCTTTTCAGAACTAATTGATGCTACGGGTGGGGGAGGCGGCGCACCTCCAGTTGCACCAGGAGTACCACAAACACCACAAACAACAGGACTCCCAACACTTCCAGACAAGTGGTTTGATAATTTGCCTGCCGAGTATAAGGGCGAGGAGAGCTTAAAAAATATAACTGATTTCGGATCACTTATAAAAAGTTACGTCCATGCTCAAAAGATGGTTGGGGCTGAGAAAATTCCTATTCCTGGTAAGTTCTCAACTGACGACGACTGGAAGAATGTTTTCTCAAAGTTAGGCCTTCCAAAAGATGCGGCTGGATATAACTTTGATATGCCGAAGGACTCGAAGTTCGACGATGATTTCGTAAAGAGCTTCAAAGAAAATGCACATAAGAATGGTATTTTGCCAAAGCAGGCCGCTGGCCTTATGAACTGGTTTGATGAAACTATACGAGCAACTGGACAAAAAAATTCTGAGAAAATGAAGCACGATTCTGAGACAGCAATTAACGGCCTAAAGACTGAGTGGGGTCTTGCGTATAACGATAACTTACAAATAGCTAGACTAGCTGTAAATAAGCTTGGTGATGATAATCTCAAGCAATTTATGGAAGAATCAAAACTTGGTGACGACCCGAGAGTGATAAAGTTATTTGCAAATATAGGTAAGTTCTTAAAAGAAGAAAAACAAGTGGACTTAGGTAGTCCAGGACATTTCACAGGAGCACTTACTCCTTCAGACGCTCAGAAAAAAATAGACACATTACTTGGGGATCCAGCAGGACCTTATTACAATGCGGATCATCCGAATCACAAGGCAGCTATTGAGGAAGCTCAGACTCTTTTTAAATCTGCCTACCCCTCTTGACTTATTTAGTTATGTTGCCGAAAGTAATAGTGTTGGGGTAATCCTTACGGACCCCTTGCCTTCGGCGACCGCTTGTCTTGCGTTAAAGATATAAGGCCCCCTCCAGGGATAACCTGCAAAAAGAAATATAAACCTAAACATTCCTTGGAGGAATAGATGTCATCAGAAATCACAGCAGCGTTTGTTAAGCAATATGGAGCAAATATCTACAATTTGGTTCAGCAAAAAGGTTCGCGTATGCGCCCACTAGTTCGTGTAGAATCGCAAAAAGGCGACAGCCAATTTTACGAGAGAATGGGAGCTGTAACTGCTGTTTTAAGAACAAGCAGACACTCAGACACACCTCAGATCGACACACCACATTCCAGACGACGAGTTACACTCGCTGACTATGAGTGGGCTGATTTGATCGACAATGCAGACAAAATCAGAATGCTTATTGACCCAGCTTCTATGTATGTTCAATCAGCTATCTGGGCTCTTGGACGCTCAATGGATGATGTTGTTATAGCTGCTGCCACTGGTTCAGCTTACTCAGGTGTTGATGGAGCTACAGCAGTTGTAAGCCCACTAACACAGATGATCCACTCGGTTGCGTCTAGCGCACTTTCTACTTTGAACGTACAAGCTTTACGTTTAGCTAAGAAAATGCTTGATGCTGCTGAAGCTGACCCATCAATCCCAAGATACTTTGTTTGTAAGGCTGGCGGATTGTCTGCTCTACTTGGTCAAACAGAAGTTACTAGCTCAGACTACAACTCTGTAAAAGCCCTTGTTTCTGGCGAGATTGATACCTTCTTAGGTTTCAAATTTATCCGAAGTGAGCGTTTGTTAACTTCAGTAGACACAACTAGAAAATTTGATCTAACAACAGGTGCTTATGCATCTGGTGGTACTTCAATTACATCTTCTGTTGTTAACTTAGCTTTCTGTAAAGATGGTTTAGTTTTGGCAGTTGCACAGGACGTAATTAGCAGAATTTCAGAGCGAGCAGACAAGAGCTACTCTATGCAAGCGTATGCCTGCATGGGAATTGGAGCTACTCGTATGGAAGAAGAGAAAGTTGTTGTTGTACACTCAACAACATAATTAATTTAAACTAACGGGAGCTGCCGTTCGGTGGCTTCCTTTTTAAAACTAAACTAAAGGAGATTTTTCAATGGCTACATTATCAGGTGTGAATGCTACGTTAAGAGATGGTGCAGTACCAGCTATGATCCCAAAAGGTGAGCAGTATGGGCGAGTTCGTGTTGCGTATGATACGTATACATCCGCTGGTGCTATTGCTTTAAATGATGTTATCAACATGATGATACTTCCTGCTGGTGCGCGTGTTATAGATGTGTACCTAAGCAGTACAGACCACGGAACAGTTGGTCTTTGTACTGTTGGCTGGCCAGCAACTAGTGCTGACACTGTGGACCTCGCTGGGTTTCTATCGACAGTAGATATAAAAGCTGCTGCGATCACGACTGCTATGTCAACTAAGGTCAACCTAGCTGGTATGCTTAAGAAGTTCACTGTTGCAACACAGGTTCAAATTAAAATTACCGAAGCTACAGATGCAGCTGGTACATTTAAGCTAGCTGTTACTTACGTTATTGACTAATTGAGGGGTGCCCCGTGGCAACATCAGAGATTGAGATTTGTAATCAAGCTTTGCTGCTTGCAGGGGCAGACCGGATAAACGCGCTCACTGACGATAATCAGAGGGCGCGTTTATGTAATGAACTTTACACAAACGAAAAAAATAATCTTCTCTACAGGCATCCGTGGAACTTTGCTATTTTACGGGTACAGCTTGCGGCCACTGTGACGGCTCCAGTTTACGAGTACGCCACACAGTTCACACTTCCTAATGATTGCTTGCGTGTTCTTAATACAGATTCAGAGCTTGTTTATGAGATTGAGGGAAGATTAATTTTCTCAGACGAAACAAAGATGAATATTAAATATATTTCAAATGTGGCACCTGTTGCGAATTTCTCTCAGGGATTTTGTGAGGCTCTTGGGTACAGGCTTGCTAGTAAGCTTGCCTATGCAATTTCACAAAATTCTGCGTTATCTGATTCCTTATTTAAGAAGGCAGAAGACGCTGAGAACTATGCAAGATCATTTGATGCTCAGGAAGGTAGATCTGGCGCTGCGGTAGATGCTAGTGAC
>Ga0163144_10023953_pt1 | contig 12013 bp, 13 predicted proteins | sample OliLak19BULKMAT1_FD_123175 | JGI IMG/M metagenome (GOLD analysis project Ga0163144, IMG submission 123175) | Freshwater microbial mat bacterial communities from Lake Vanda, McMurdo Dry Valleys, Antarctica - Oligotrophic Lake LV.19.BULKMAT1 | ecosystem: Environmental > Aquatic > Freshwater >...
CGAACCCATGACGGGGATCCAGGCTGGAAGACGCTCTGGCAGGGACTAACAAAATTAGAGCAGTGGGTGCTCGCCTGGAAAAACGGCTATGAAAAAGGTCGTAGAAGTGGGTAATGACAAGCCACAAGGGTGTGGACAGCCCCTGCGGGGGCCATGCGTTGACCACACTGGAAACTGACGCGCTGCATGGGGACGGCTTACGCCTGACGGCTGCCGACCCCATTGCGCTTGCCCTACCAGGCTCTTCGAAAAGGCAAAAAAACCGACCCAAACAACCAAAACCCTACAATCCCGACCGCGCTGTGACCAACTCATCCATACCACCGGTCACGATGCCGGAATCATCGGTCACGATCAGCGGAATACGCAAGTAGCTCCACGACTTCGCCTTTGCATGGATTTGATATGAGCACCGTCGGCGGTGCCGACAGATCGCTGAACAGGTCGGGTTGCGCCGCGGCGCTGCTGGGTCTCATCTTTGCCTCCTGGATCAGTTGGTGCACCAGCAAGCAAAGATAAGGCCGCGTCCAGGCTCCTGCGCAGCCCTTGGAGGGCCTCCAGCGAGATTCTGGGCGGCAGATACGTATGGTGAGGTTGGCGGCTCCCGGCAAAGTCATCCACAGCGGGATGTGAGCGTTCGTACCGTCGCTCTGTCGAACCATCAAGAAGTTGTCGTCACCGACTTTAGTGCGACCTACGACCGTGACGGTGGTGCCGGCACGCGGGTCATATCGATAGTAGATCTTCGCTTCTGAAAACGCCTGTTCCTGGGCAGTATGTCTCTGCTTCGCCCGGCACTGGCAAGAGCCATGTGGCCAATGCGGTGGCCTACCAGGCCACGCTGCAGGGCTATGACGTGCGCTATGTCGAGGCCGATACCGAGTTCGCCAAGTTCGGTCTGGCCAGTGCGCCGGAGCAAGCGCAGTTACTGCGCGTCTATGTGGAGCCGGACCTGCTGATTCTGGATGACCTGTTTCTGGCCAGGCGCATTGCCGATGTGAGTGCCGAGGTACTGCAAGCCATCGTGCACCAGGGCTACAAGCTGCGCCGCTCCATCATCGTCACCTCCAACCGCATCGTGCAGGACTGGGGCAAGTATCTGGGCGACGCCACCATGGCCTCCACCATTCTGGATCGGCTCATGCACCGCGCGCACATGCTGGAGTTCGAAGGCAAGAGCTACTGGCTCAAAGAGGCCATGGCCCGCATTGCCGTAGCCGCAGAAACCACTGCATAATCCGCCGGTCTTGCCCAAATCAAGTGGATCAGTTTGGGTGGCCATAAGTGGAGCAGTTTGACTTGGCCATCGGGGCTCCAAATACTGGCCAGCTGGCGCGAACCCGACGCGACCAGAACCGGCTGCGCAAATTCACGTCGTGTTTGACAGTGCAACCATCTAGAAATCACTCATGAAAATGTTCTGGTGCCCAGACTCCTAGAAGGGGCTTTTTACGCCTGGTCGGTCGTAATCACCTGTGCGGTGGGCATACTGCACGCGATGCTGGCCTCGCCGAAGGCGCTGTTGGCGCACGGCAAGTCAAGCCGCAACGTACCGCCAGGATTCAGGTTACCGGTGTCGGCCAGATGAATTTCGGAGGGTCGACCAAATAGGGAACTGAAATATCAGAATGCGAAAAGAAAATCAGGAAAATAAAATCCCCCAAGTATGACCCTGCTCATGCGCAGAGAGTATTTCAGCGGCCCACTAATCCACTTATTTTCCCTCCAAGCCATCGAATCGTGTCCTCTATAGAGTCGGTCCACTCATGACTACAGTTAAGTCTGATGTAGTTTTGGTAACCTGGACTCGCAGAGAATATCGGACCAGGTGCAATCCCAATATTTGAGAGAGCAGCAGTGTCAAAAAGAAAAAGCGAATCGACACTATTTGGCAATTGCACCCATAGTACGAACCCTCCACCCGGTCTAGTGTATCGGGTGCCGACTGGAAAATGGAGATCGACAGCTTGAATCATACGAGCGACGCGAGATTGTAGAGTTGTTCTTAGCCGTCGCAGGTGCCGATCGTATGAGTTATATCGAAGGTAATGTGCAATCGCAGCTTGAGTCGGCACGTTTGTTCCCAGTGAGGTGACGAACTTCAAGCTTGCCACCTTTTCTTTGTGGCGGCCTGTCGCGACCCAGCCAATTTTGAAGCCCGGTGCAAGACACTTGGAAAATGAACCACAGTGAAGAACGAGGCCACTAGTATCAAAGGCCTTCGCGGCCCTTATATGACGAAAATCATACTGTAGTTCTGAATAAACGTCATTTTCTACAAGTGGAACATCATACTTTCGTAGTAATCGCATCATTTCCATTTTTTTGATTTCAGGCAGAGAAAATCCAAGTGGATTATGGCAGTTGGTCATCAATAAACAGGCGGAAATTTTGTATTTGGTCAGCGCTGTTTCGAGCTGACCAAGATCCAAACCTTGTGTCGGATGTGTTGGTAGTTCAATTGTCGTAAGCTCGAGTTGTTGAATGAGTTGCAATCCACCGAAAAACATAGGCGAATCGATCAGTACAACATCTCCCGCCTTGGTCGTCGCCTTAAGGGCCAGGTAAATAGCCTCCATACCGCCGTTTGTGATCACGATCTCGTCGAGAGGTACGGTGTATCCCATTTCCATGTAGCGATTTGCTATAGCTCTTCTGAGGCGTGGAAGCCCTAGCAGACTGTCTGCCACGGGAACAGAGAGACTGGGATCCTTCATGCTGGCAATAAGCCCTTTTTTCAAAGCATGTAAAGGAAACAAGGCGGGGTCAACGAAGGACGATCCAAGTAGCGTCGTCTGAGAGACCATGAGATCGCCCAACATGCATTGAAGACGCGCACGGCTATCACCGTCAACTAGACTAGGTTGCTGTAACCCCAAATTGGGAATGTCGCTAGGGTCGTGCTTCTGGCGCACGTAATAGCCAGAACGTGGCCGAGTCTCTATAAGTCCTTGCGATTCAAGGACTGCATACGCATGGACGACCGTACCGTTTCCCACATGATGCTGTAGCGCAGCGCTGCGAACAGACGGCAAAGGGTCTCCAGGACGTAAAGAGCCGCTAGCCATCAGAACCGAAAGTCCCTGGGCGATTTCCAAATAACGACTCATTACAGCCTCAATTCTGTACCAACCAACGAACTACATATCTGTACCTGTTCATCTCTCAGGTTGGTGGCTATAGTAGCACAGCAATAAGTGGTGCGTAGATTTTGACCATGGCCACTCCAAGCATCAGCGGAGTGACTGTTTAAATATTCGCTATAACTAAATGGTTCGTTTCCAAGGAGGCATTAATGTTTGCAACATTGAAAAATAATCGTCGTGTTTGGTACGAATTATTAGGGGGGCAGACGGATCCGGTTGTATGCTTAAACCATTCGCTGACAGCAGATAGTGGTATGTGGGCGGAGCAGGTTCCTGCCCTACTGAAGGAAAAATATCAAGTTCTAAGACTGGATATTCGAGGGCATGGAGCGAGTGACCCCGTACGTGGGCCTTACACGATGCACGATTTGGCGGCGGACGTGAAAGATGTCTTGAACATTCTTGCGATCGACAAAGTGCATTTAGTTGGCCTTTCAATCGGCGGTATGTTTGGTCAGGCATTCGCAGTCGACTATCCCGAGAAGCTTCTATCGCTCACGCTCTGTGACACGATGCCAGAGTCAGCAGCCAATGCCACGTCAATTTGGGATGAAAGAATCAATATCGCCAAGAAAGAACTGTCGTTGGCGCCGATGGCTGCGGCGACACTGGAGAGATGGTTGACTCCGAAATTTCGCAGCCAAAATTTGATTCGCACCAATCAAATATTAGAAAGTATTGTTAGAACATCGGTCGATGGATTTGTGGGTTGTGCCCAAGCAGTTCGGAATTTTAGTTTTGTAGATCAATTACCGAGTGTAGAGATTCCCGCGCTCGTGATCTGTGGGAGTGATGATCCAGGAACGCCTCCATCGGAAAACAAACGCCTGGCTTCTTTGTTGAAGAATGGTAAATATTTCGAGGTGCCTGAATGCCGTCATCTTCCGAATATAGAAAAACCATTGGAATTTAATGAGATTCTTATTCATTGGCTTAGTTCAAATCGTTAGATATTACCGACTTAAAAGTGAAACATTATGAATAGGTTAAAAGGAAAGGTGATACTCGTCACCGGGGCCGGTAACGGAATTGGACGTGCAACTGCGCTTGCTATGGCAATGGAGGGTGCGCTTGTTTGGGCGACCGATAGGGATGAATTAAGTTTGCTTAGGTTCGCCAATGAACCAAGCATTAAAACTCTTAAGTTAGATGTGGCTGACGAAAGTGCTGTTGCTGATCTTACTAGCCTAGTTGGGAAGATTGATGCATTGTTTAACTGCGCCGGTTATGTGCATAGCGGTTCGATACTCAATTGTACTGACAGTGATTGGGATATCACGATGAGTATCAATCTCAAGAGTATGTTTCATACGACTAAGGCGTTTCTTCCGTCAATGATTTCTGCAGGGGGTGGAAGTATAGTCAATATGTCGTCAATAGCGTCGTCTGTAAAAGGTGTTCCAAATAGATTTGCCTATTCTGCAAGCAAGGCGGGCGTGATTGGGTTGACAAAATCTGTGGCGATAGATTTTATCAAGAAAGGCATACGCTGTAACGCAATTTGTCCAGGTATCGTTGATACGCCTTCTCTCGCGCAACGTTTGAATCAAGCGCCTGACCCGGCTGCAGCTAGGCGCTCATTTATTGAGCGTCAACCTACCGGGCGAATGGCGCAGGCAGATGAGATAGCTCCGCTAGTCATCTACTTAACATCTGATGAATCATGTTTTGTTACGGGAGCTGTGTACTCGATTGATGGTGGAATTAGTTTGTAGGTGATTGTTGTTGGTCGTTTTTAAACTGAATTGGAGACAATTTTCATGAAAAGCTGGAAACGAGGTGTGTTGGCAGTTTCAATGGTTGCTATTGCAGCGCTGACGAATGCGCAGGCTCAGCAACCCCCGATGAAAATCGGCTTCATTACGGACATGTCCGGTGTCTATGCGGATCTTGATGGACCAGGTGGAGCGGAGGCAGTCCGAATGGCAATCGAAGACGCTGGTGGCGCGGTCAATGGTAGGAAAATCGAACTTTTAGTCGCCGATCACCAGAATAAGGCAGATATTGCTGCGGCGAAAGCTCGAGAGTGGTATGACTCGGGTGTCGATGTCATCGTTGCTGGCACGAACTCATCTACGGTCCTTGCAATTAATCATATTGCCAAACAGAAGAAGAAAATTCTGCTAAGCCCTAGTTCGTCATCGATGAAATTGACTAACGAAGATTGCACGCCGTATACCGTCCAATGGGTAACGGACAGCACAGCGACAGCGCGTGTGGCTGGGGACGCAATGGTACAGCAGGGAGGAAAAAACTGGTTTCTGATTACCGTGGACGTAGCGTTTGGGCACTCATTGGAGCGTGATATTGTCGAAGCTGTCAAAGCGCAAGGCGGCACGATTAGTGGAAGCGTCCGACATCCATTGGGTACCACAGATTTCTCATCTCTTTTGCTCCAAGCTAAAGCCTCTGGGGCTCAAGTGTTGGGGCTTGCAACTGGCGGCGGAGACTTGATTGCGGCGATCAAAGGAGCCAACGAATTCGGCCTAAATAAAACCATGAAGGTAGCAGCACCGCTAACTTTTCTTACTGACATTCATGCATTGGGTCTAGATATCGCGCAGGGTCTGATTTACACAGAAGGGTGGTACTGGGATCTCAATGATCAATCACGTCAGTGGGCAAAACGGTTCTTCGAAAGGAGAAAAGTAATGCCAACGATGTTCCATGCAGGGAACGCTTCCGTGTTGACACACTATTTAAACGCCGTTAAAGCGGTTGGGGACAATCCTGAAAAGGTAATGGCGAAAATGAGGAGCACACCTGTCAATGATTTTTTTGCCAAGAATGGGGTACTTCGGCCAGATGGACGCATGGTTCACGATATGTATTTAATGCAAGTTAAATCACCAAAGGAATCTAGCTATCCTTGGGACTATGCAAAGTTAATCAGCACCGTGGCAGGGGATAAAGCTTTCCTTACTCGTGCAGAATCCAAATGCACGTATTGGACGCAAAGCAAGTAATTATATTGGTCAATAGCATCTAACATTCATCAATTTAGGAGTTGTAGTCATGAAGCTGACTGAAAAGCAGATCAAAGAATTTAATGATAATGGTTACGTCGTATGCCAAGATCTATTTAAGCCAGAGGAAATGAAAATTATCAAGGATGCCCTAAATCAGGTCCTGTCTGACGAGACGGAGCGGCCGGAGGTAGCGCGGGAAGCTGTAACGAATGTACCAAAATTAATCTATGGTGCTGATAAATACAATGAAATATTTGCGAAATTGGTTCGACATCCACGGTGGATCGAGCCAGCCAAGCAGATAGTCGGATCTGACGTTTATATCCACCAGTTGCGAATTAATCCGCGTAAACCTTTTGAAGGTGGGGGATTTTGGTGGCACCAAGACTTTGGAACGTGGCATTTTGAAGACGGTATGCCAACCTCGAATGCCTTGATGATAGCATTCTTCATGGACGACGTTTATGAATGCAATGGACCAATGCTCGTCATACCTGGATCTCATAAACACGGAGAAGTTGTTGAAACAATACCTGATCGCTATGAGTCGGGTTATACGGTAATGGACATTTCGCGAAATACTGTGTCCGACCTTGCGAAAAAAGGCGGAGTCAAAACGCTTACAGGACTTGAGGGCTCCGTTATGTTCATGCATTGTAATTTGCTCCACGCCTCAGGCAATAACGTATCTCCGTATCCACGTACACTTTTGTTCATCAATGCCAATTCAGTGAATAACGCTACAACTAAGCGCAATCGGCCCACTTTCTACTGCAATCCCGATTCAACTGCGCTGGTGCCGTTGAAAGATGATTGCCTAACAGCATAGGCGTTACGCGGAACAGAGAAGAATCAACAAAATGCATACGACATGCCGCGTAGTCGCCGGCCGAGTAGGCGGCGTCTAATTATATGAAGAACCATATTCTGGAGACAAAAGGACTGACAAAAACCTTTCAGGGCTTCTGCGCAGTACAGGGCGTTGATCTCCGTGTTGCACGCGGCGACATACATGTTCTTATAGGACCCAATGGAGCGGGCAAAACGACATTTTTTAACCTTCTCACGAAATTTTTAGCGCCGACTAAGGGGGAAATATTTTTTGAAGATGAGAATATTACCTCTGAAGGCCCAGCGCAGATTGCAAACCGAGGAATCGTGAGGTCTTTTCAAATTTCGGCTGTGTTTCCAAACTTAACTGTCTTAGAAAATGTTCGTATAAGTCTGTTGCGTTACACAGGGAAAGTGTGTCATTTTTGGGAGTCCGACAAAACACTGGATTCGCTTAATGGTGAGGCCTATTCCATTCTAGAAAAAGTCGGTATTGAAGGGCATTCGAAAATTAGAGCAGTTGATTTGCCTTATGGACTGAAACGAGTTCTCGAGATTGCCACAACACTAGCAATGCGTCCCAAACTAATGTTGCTTGATGAGCCAACCCAAGGGATGGGGCATGAAGATGTGGATAAGATAACAGCCCTCATTAAGGAGGTTTCGGAGGGCAGAACTATTTTAATGGTGGAGCACAATATGAATGTGGTCGCCCGAATAGCAAATAGAATTTCTGTGTTATCACAAGGCATGATGCTCGCAGAAGGAAGCTACGCGGAAATTTCTACAAATCCAAGTGTGGTGGAAGCATATATGGGAAGCAGTTCCAACACGCTACGGAAAGATTCAGTATGAGTGATATGGTGCTTGACATAGAGGGCCTAAATGCTTGGTACGGTGAGGCTCATGTTCTTCACGGAATGAATTTTCAGGTGAAAAAAGGTGAGATGATAACGCTTCTCGGGCGAAACGGAGCGGGACGCACGACGACTCTGCGTGCAATTCTTGGTTTGACGGATCGAAGAACCGGATCTATCAAAATCAACGGCAGGGAGGTATCAGACTTACCTACATACCTGATTTCACGCCTGGGTGTTGGGTATTGTCCGGAAGAGAGGGGAATCTTCCCTGGTTTGTCATGCGAAGAGAACCTGTTGTTGCCCCGGACAATTGACGGTGGGAATGAGTGGGCAATGCCCGTTTCAGAAATATATTCACTTTTTCCAAACCTCAAAGAGCGAAGGCATTCGCAAGGCACCAGGCTCTCTGGTGGGGAGCAGCAAATGCTCGCTATTGCGAGAATATTGCGTACTGGCGCCAACTTGTTATTACTGGATGAAATATCTGAAGGGCTTGCTCCAATAATCGTACAGGCATTAGTCGGGTTAATTGAAATATTGAAAATTCGAGGCTACACCATAGTAATGGTTGAGCAAAATTTTCATTTCGCCGCTGCAATTGCAGACAAATTCTATGTTGTTGAGCATGGTCAAATTGTGGAGAAGGTACTCCGCGAGGAGCTCGAAGAAAGGGAATCGCATTTGAATAGCCTGCTTGGTGTTTGATTCCGATTTTTGACGTTGTTTAGATTTTGATGCTTTTCTTCATTTAGGGTGAACAATGCTCTTGATTTTTGGTGTTCCACTGCAAGCACTACTTGGGCAAGTATTAATTGGCCTGGTAAATGGGTCGTTTTATGCTGTACTTTCTCTAGGATTGGCGGTAATCTTTGGTATGTTGAATGTAATTAACTTCGCTCATGGCGCATTTTATATGATGGGGGCCTTCGCTGCATGGATGGGTTTGAACTATCTGGGCATTTCCTATTGGGCCATGTTGGTATTATCTCCTCTTTTGGTCGGCCTTATTGCTATTGTTTTCGAGCGACTCTTGTTAAGGCATCTATACCGTCTAGATCATTTGTATGGACTATTACTCACTTTTGGATCGGTTCTGTTGATTGAGGGTTTCTTCCGCGGAGTGTATGGCGTATCAGGCATGTCCTACCCAGTCCCCTCAATGTTATCTGGCGGTGTTGATTTGCCATTTATGTACCTACCTATTTACCGGATATGGGTAATTGTCGCTTCGCTCACTCTATGTTTTGGTGTTTGGTTTGCAGTTGAAAAAACTAAACTCGGGGCTTTGCTGCGGGCTGCAACTTTTAATTCAAAATTGGTAGAATCGTTCGGAATAAATGTTCCGCTGATGATTACTTTGACATTTGGTTTTGGCGTTGCGATGGCTGCCTTTGCAGGTGTTCTTGCAGCGCCAATCATGCAAGTGTCGCCACCTATGGGAGGCACTATTATAATAGTGGTGTTTGCTGTTGTCGTAATTGGCGGAATGGGGTCAATTCTTGGTTCTATAGTAACTGGTTTGGGGCTTGGTGTTCTCGAGGGACTTACCAAAGTATACTGGCCAGAGGCAGCTAATACCGTAGTTTTCCTGGTTATGTTAATTGTATTGATTCTTCGTCCTGCCGGCCTATTTGGAAAACAAAATTAGCACTGCATTTATTATGAAGCACATAACCATGTTTTCCTTGGCGGCAATTGTGGCAATTTCCCTGCCGTTTATTGGCGCCTATCCAATTTTCCTGATGAAGGTGTTTTGCTACGCGCTTTTTGCATGTGGATTTAACTTGCTGTTGGGATACGGGGGAATGCTTTCTTTCGGCCATGCTGCGTTTCTGGGGGGGGCTGGATATGCAGTCGGGATGGCGGTAAGTAATTGGGGTTGGAGTACCTTGTCTGGTCTTGTATTCGGCGTGGGAGTTGCCAGTTTCATGGGTTTTATTTTTGGGATTTTTGCTATCCGAAGAAGTGGTATATATTTGACCATGATTACTCTTGCGATAGCGCAGATGGTCTACTTTTTTATTCTTCAGGCTTCGTTTACTGGGGGGGAGGATGGAATGCAAGGTATACCTAGAGGTCGTATTTTCGGTTTTGATCTTAATAATGATTTAAATTTGTACTATTTTGTCTCAGCTATTGCATTTCTCGGGTATTTAGCATGCTATAGGATAGTCAATTCACCATTTGGCGCTGTGATGACTGCGATAAGGGAGAATGAGCCACGCGCGATTTCACTTGGATACCTGGTTAATCGTCATAAACTTATTTTATTCACTTTATCCGCTGGGATTTCAGGTCTCGCGGGCGCGCTCAAATCTCTGGTTTTCGCCTCTGTGACACTCGCAGATGTGTCATGGCATATGTCGGGATTGGTAGTGTTAATGACCCTGATTGGTGGCGTTGGCACATTGCTTGGACCTGTTCTTGGTGCAGTGATAGTAGTAGTATTAGAAAGTAAAGTAGGGGATTTTTCCCGTTTTATGGTCAAGTTAACTGGTTGGGAGAGCTTTCAAATACTTGGGCAATCTGTCTCCATGGTTATTGGGTTGATCTTCGTGATTTGTGTCATGGCGTTTAGGCGTGGCATCGTTGGCGAGGTGAAGCACTTCTGGGATCAGCGGAGTCGTGCTAAGTAATTTTTGCTTAACCTTGCGTATTGATCTCATTCCAGTCATGGGGCGTTGATTGCGGTGCGCGCGCTCGTGGCCAAAACTGGACGGCCGCCATTTGATCTGGAAATGATGTTGCGCATTCACTGTCTGCAGCAATGGTTCGGGCTGTCGGATCTGGGGGCTGAAGAAGCCTTGTTTGAGATGTCTATCTACCGTGACTTCTGCGGGCTGAGCGGCACCGACAGAATCCCCGACCGGGTCAGCATCCTGCGCTTTCGCCACTTGCTGGAGGAACATGACTTGAGCCTGCGCATCCTGCAAATCATTAACGACAAGCTCAGCGCGCAAGGCCTGCTGATCCCCCGAGTTCGACACCTAATCGGGCTTTCGGCCAATTTTCGTGATCGTGAGTCAATGAAATCAGCGGCTTAGCGTGGCCGGTAGAAATTTCTTGTACTGGCAAGTTTAATAGTTAAAGGTACTGGCAATGGCGGATAAACGTTCGCTGCAATCGGCGTATGTTCATCAAGCTCACTCGATCCGGCGGTCACGGCTATGTTGTTACGTCCGTCAACATCTGAGGATCGGTACCCCCGTTTTGTCCCAAGTCTTTTTATAGCGTTTGCAGTATCGAGCCCGAATGTATTGCGGGACGTTGAACGGGTTTTCTGGTTTGGTTTGATTCTCAATAGGCCCCTGCCAGGCCGCCGGAGGCCCCCCTGGCAGTAGAAGTCTTGTGATGCTGCGTCGCAAACAAGATAGGCCAGTCATTCTTTTGTTAATGTTCGTGGTGTCGAAACCAAAACCTAACATCAGAAGACCAGCCTATGCACAGAATTTTAGCAAGCATCACCTCTCTTGAGTTGCACGCCGCTGCGCTCGAATCGGGCTGTGAAGCCTTGCGTCCATCGAACTGTCCGCATTGCAACGGCTGCAAGCTCTGGGGTCACGGTTGTTATTACCGCAAGGCCGACCGCGGACCTGGTGCCGACGGGGCACTCAACCCGGTGGCCATTGCGCGTTTCCTGTGCGCGGCATGCATTCACACCTGCTCGCGTCTGCCGCTGTGCATTGCACCACGGCGTTGGTACAACTGGGCGGTGCAGCAACTGGTGCTCCTGCTAATCCTCACGGGAAGCTCTGTCAATTATTGCAGTGGCTTCGCAGCCCTGGACCGACGCACCGTGCGGCGCTGGCGTGACTGGCTTGCACAGCGCAGCGAGGTATTCGTGTTTCGCCTGCGCAGCCGCTTTGCCGAGTTGGGGCGCGAGAGCGATACGCCAGCACTGTGGCGCAGCGTCATGAACGACATCGGCCTGGGTGTCGCCATGGCCTGGCTCGATCAGGACCTGATCGTCCCATGATGGGCTGCCCCTGAATCCATAGCAGACAGCGTATTTGTCACCGTTTGGAGCAGCCCACACACTTTGCCCACTGTCGTAAAAGTTCGATCTGAAGTCTCATCGGCACCTCTTCAACTCAAGGTGTACTTTCATGAAACAGATCGATTGCGTCGCATTATTTCGGCTCTCCGTGCTGGGCCAATTGGTCAGCCGCGAGCGCATGGAGCGTGGCGAACTTCAACAAATGATCCG
>Ga0163144_10023954_pt1 | contig 12012 bp, 9 predicted proteins | sample OliLak19BULKMAT1_FD_123175 | JGI IMG/M metagenome (GOLD analysis project Ga0163144, IMG submission 123175) | Freshwater microbial mat bacterial communities from Lake Vanda, McMurdo Dry Valleys, Antarctica - Oligotrophic Lake LV.19.BULKMAT1 | ecosystem: Environmental > Aquatic > Freshwater > Lake...
ACTGACCCTGGCTGCACGCGCACGTCGTCGCCAGGCCCGCGCGCCCGTAGTACGGGACGTAGTTGCCCTGATCGTCATGGTCCCCGACGAGGTTCGACAGCCGCTTGGTCAGGAACGTCGTCTTGGGGCCCGCGGTCCACACCGGCATCGCGCCCGCCGCGAGCGAGTATCCGTACTTCACCTTCCGGATCGATCCGTCCGGGTCCCGGACGGTCGTCTCGAACCCGGGATCATCGACGCGGCCGGGCTCACCCGACGCGCCCGGGTGCCACGGGTCGCCGATGAAGTAGTCCACCTTCGTCGGCGTCGCGTACTCGTAGCCGACGTCGTCGACGATCGCGGTGGTCCTGCCCGGCAGCACGAAGTCGCCCTGGACCCACCGGGTCCGGCCGATGTTTTCCGGGCTGAGGCCGTCCTCCATCCCCGGACCGAGCCCGACCGTCTGCCAGTCGGCGCACCGCGTCGCCTCCGACAGCGCCGGCACGACCGCGCAGTCCGACAGCATCGCGGGGACGAACTCGATCTCGGCGAGGCCCTGCATCATCGTGGCGGTGGCCGGCAGGCAGGGCGGCATGACCGTCGCGGTCGCGGAGCCCGAGCCCGTCCCGCTTCCGGCCGAGGTCGTCATCGACCGCGACACCAGGCAGCGGATCTCGACGTGGTTGCGCTTGCGGGCGCGGCCGGCGGTCTCCTCGCGGGCGCCCGCGCTGCTGACCTCGACGGCGACGACGTACTCGTAGCCCGCGTAGACCGGGACGGGCTCGATCGCGGTCGTCGAGAACGCGGACGTTCCGAGGTGCGACGCGGTGGCGAGCACCGCGCCCGTCGAGACGTCGAACAACCTGACGTTGTAGCGACCGCTGAACAGCCCCCCGAGCCCGGTGACGTGGCCGTCGAGCAGCGGGGCGAACTTGTAGCCGACGTTGGCGCCGAGCGTGACCGTCCCGCTGGTCGTGCCGTCGAACATCGCCTTGCCGGGATACTCGGCGTCCGCCTTCGACAGCTGGCGCTGGATCGTCGCCGGCTGGGCGCCGTCGTCGAGCCCCGGGGCCTCGTCGGCGCACCCCGCCGCGAGCATCACGATCGCGAGGACACGCCGGCTCACTGTTGCACCGCCCCGCCGTAGTTGGCCTTGAAGCCGTGGACGCCCGACGCCCCCGGGTAGTAGCGCGAGATCCACCCGCCGGGATTCAGCAGCGGGTCGTAGGTGCCGCGCGCCCCGGTGGTCTGGTGCGGGAAGCCGTAGCAGTCCTCGCCCGCGTAGCACGGCCCCCAGTCGGCGTAGCCGTGCTCCGCGACGTACCGCAGCATCATCGGCCCGTTGTGATCGGGGCCGACGAGGTGCCAGTTGTACGGGCACAGCCCGGGGCCGCCGTCCTGCAGGCAGTTGTCGGTCGTCCGGCTGCGCAGGCGGATCTGCTCGACCGACTTGGCCGACATCACGATCGAGTTGAACCAGGCGGGCAGCGCGTTGTAGCCGAAGCTGGCGAGCTTGCCGGGGATGAACAGGTTCACCACGTCGACCATCGCCTGGTACCCGGGCTTGAACCACGTGAGGTAGTCCGCACTGGTCCACCAGAGCTCGATCTCGACCTTCTCCGACGAGCCGCTCATCTCGTCGAGCGCCTGGGCGTTGATCAAGCCGTCCTGGTTCTGCAGCCCGGCGATCGCCGCCTGGAGGTTGTGCATCGACACCGTCATCGGCGCCGACGAGGCCTGCGCGTTGAGGTCGCCGCTCGTGTACGCCGCCGTCAGCGCGCCGTGACCGGTGTAGACGCCGTTGGAGTGCGTGACGATGCTCAGGTAGTCGACGCCGCAGTCGCGGGCCTCGGCGATCACCTGCTCCAGCCCGGCGACCGCGGTCGCGTCCGGGATCCCGGCCGGGCCCGCCTGGGTCATGCGCATCACGAACGGCGAGTCGCGATCGAGGATGCCGAGGTTGTTCACGTAGACCGCCCGCTCGACGTGCTCGAAGCCGTTGCTGCCGAACCACGAGCCCGAGGCGCTGCGCACCCGCGGTCGGATCCCGGCGTCCGCCCCGGTGGGCCAGCGGTTGGGGTTCGAGTTCACGCCGTCGGCGAACACGTACCAGATGACGTCGCCGTTCGGGTTGCAGCTGCTCGAGCCCGGGCCGCCCGCGGCGCACGCGGTGCTGGTCCACGAGCCCAGCTCGCGCAGCCGCACGTGGGTCGCGACCGTACACGTCAGCGTGCCGCGCGGTCCCCACGTCCCGGTGGGCAAGCCCGGCGCGGCGCCGACGTGCTCGGGGACGGCCCAGGCGCGGGCGGCGCCGCCCGCGGAGGTGCCGCCGCGCGCCGCCGGCAGCCCGATCGAGCCGCTGGTCACCGTGGGCGCGCGCGCGGGCGTGGTCGCGGCGCCGTTGGAGTGCCGCGCGGTGATCGACCACGCGCCGCTGACCTCGTCGCTCGGCCGGCACCAGGAGCCGGACATCAGCGTGGTCTCGAGATCGAGGCTGTCCATCGTCGCGGGCGCGGCCGCGGGCAGACCGCTGCACACCTCGCCGGCGCCGCACCGGATCTCGGTGCCGTCGGACAGCGCGCCGCACCGCGGGCCGAAGCGAGCGTCGTCGGCGAGGTAGGTCGGGCGCCAAGGCGGCACCCACGCGGGCGCGAGCTGGCGGCAACGCTGACCCTCCGGACACGGCGGAGGGCCGTAGTCGACGATGGCGCAGCTGTTGGAGCCGGAGCCGAGGAGCTCTTGCGACTCCTCGGCCGTGCTCGCCGGCTCCACGGCGCAGCCGCCGCCGGCCAGCGCAAAAACGATCGCGATCCCGAGCGCTCGAGTCATGCGTACCCCCGTGATGACGGAGAGCAACGCTCGTGCCCGCCACCACGCGCGCGATGGCGCGGAGATGCGCGCGGCAGGCGTCAGGCACGCCGGACAGGTGGCGGCGCGCCGTCAGGCGAGCCGGACGATCAACCCTCGAGCGAGGTCGCCATCATTCCACCGACACCGCGAGGTCGCGCAGGCGCTGCGCGATCACGAGCGCCTCGTCGGTGCTGGGGCGCGCGGCGGGATCGAGATCGCCGAGGCGGAGCAGGTGGTCCTGGACGGCGGCGACCAGCGGCGGGTGGCCGGCGATGGTCGGCGGGAGGCGCAGATCCTCGGCGGTGCGCGTGCCGGCGAGGAGGACCTCGCGCGACCACGGGTGACGCGCGGTGAGCTGCTCGAACAGGACGACGCCGGCGGCGTAGAGATCACAGGCAGGCGAGGCGTCGTCGCCGCGGCGCTGCTCGGGCGCCATGTACGCGAGCGTGCCCTCGGCGCCGCGGCGGCCCTCGGCGGCCGGCGCGCCGGTCGCGCCCGCGGCGTCGGGCAGGTGGGCGATGCCGAAGTCGCCGAGCATGATCTCGGTGCCGGGCAGATCGGGATCGCGGCGGAACATCAGGTTCGCCGGCTTGAGATCGCGGTGGATGATGCCGCGGCGGTGCGCGGCGGAGAGCGCGGACAGGATCTGCAGGTGGCGCTCGACGGCGCGACGGAGCGGCCGCGCGCCGCGCTCGCGCAGGAGGTCCTTGAGCGTGCCGCGGCCGGCGAGCTCCATGACGATCCGCCGCGCGCGCTCGTCGAGATCGAGGACCGCGACGATGTTGGGGTGGCGGAGCGACGCGGTGACCCGCGCCTCGTGGAAGAACCGCGCGAGCGCGTCCGCGCGGGTCGCGGCGGCGAGGTGCGGGTGGAGCAGCTTGACCGCGACGTCGCGCTCGAGCTCCATGTCGCGCGCGAGGTAGACCACGCCGGTCGCGCCGCGGCCGAGCTCGCGGACCAGGCGGTAGCGGCTCCCGGCCTGCACCCCGACGACGTCGACGCCGGCGATCGTCTCGCCCGGGGACGCGCCGCCGAGCCCGCGCGCGGCGCGCAGGCGATCGACGCGCGACCGCACGTTGGGGTAGTCGACGTCGATCGCGAGCACGGCCTCGTAGTGGCGGAGCGCGCGGGCGTCGTCACCGCGGCGGCGAAAGTGCTCGCCGAGCAGGAAGTGGGCGCGGGTCGCGTACGTCGTGATCGTGATCAGCACCTCGAGGTGGGGCAGGGCCTCGTCGAGCTCGGAGCGTCGCTCGTGCAGCTCGACGATCCGCGCGCGCAGCTCGATGATCTGCACCGCCGGGACGTCGGGCACCGCGCACAGCTTGGTCAGCCATTCGAGCGCGAGGCGCTCGTGGCCGCGCGCCCACAGCGCGTCGATCCGCACGTACGTGTCCGCGCACGCGACCGCGTCGCGGCGCCGGCCCTCGGCGAGATCGGCGACCAGCGTCGCGAGCCAGGTCTCCTCCTCGGGGCCGAGGTGGACCGGCTCCTCCGGTGGCGGCGCGGAGGCGGCCTCGGGTGGGTTGCCGAACCCGAACAGCCGGCGGAAGAACCCGGCCATCGCGCTAGATGCCCCCGCTAGGCGACATCGATTTCCTCGCCGTCGATCCGCACCACGTCGCCGCGGATCAGCTGGACGCGCCCGGCGCCGACCGCCTCGCCGTTGACGACCAGCTCCTTCGCGGTGCCGCGCCCGATCCACGGCCGGCCGTGGGCGAACACGACGTCGGCGCCGAGCGCGGCGGGCGCGAGATCGACGCGATCGCCGTCGGCGGCGGCGAGCAGCGCCAGGTTGCGGTCGACGCCGCCGGGGATCGTGACCTTCAGGCTCTCCGGCGTGCCCGCGGTCTCGAACTCGAGCTTGCAGTCCTCGCCGAGCTCGAACGCGCCCTTGCCGGCGAGCCGCACGCGCCCGGCGATCGGCAGGCCGCCGATCGCGGTGCCGTTGCGCGACCCGGCGTCGCGGAGCTGGAACCGCACGCCGTCCTTGCCGACCTCGATCTCCGCGTGCCGCCGCGACACGCCGCCGCTCCGCAGCACCAGATCGCACAGCGTGTCGCGGCCGATCGCCACGACCGGCACGGCGCACAGGACGATCGTCGGGCCGCGTCGCGACCGCAGCTGCAGCCGGCCGCCGGTGATCAGCCGCGCCTCGAGCGCGTCGAGCAGGCGCCGATACTCGCCCACCTCGGCGGCCACGGCGACGCACCGCTGGAGCGCGTCGCGCGCGTCGTCGCGCTGGCCGACGCGCATCGCGGTCTCGTAGTCGGCGAACGCGTCCTTGCGCTCGCGCTCGCGGGCGTGCTGCTCCTCGTCGGCGCCGAGCGCGGACTCGACCTTCTCGACGAGGCCGGCCTGGCTGTACGCCGCCGCCGCGTTCTGCAGATCGCCGATCTTCTCGAGCGCCTCGCCGGCCGCGGCCGCGTCGCCGCCCGCGAGCAGCAAGCGCGCCGCCTCGGTCACCTTCTCGCGATCGCGCGCGGTCGCGATGCCCTCGGCCACGGCGCGGGCGTAGAGCGCGCGCCCGAGCGCGCCCGAGGCCTGCTTGACCAGCGCGGGCTCGCCGCCGGCCCAGTGGAGCGCGTCGTGGAGCGCCGCGATCTCGACGCCGCGCTCGGACGCGCGCGCCGCACGCGCGAGGTGCATGCGCACCGCGGACGCCCGGTCACCCGCGAGCCCGTAGCGCTCCGCCGCGAGCTCGACGTTGCCGGCGGCCTCGGCTGACGTCGCCGCGCGGTAGTCGCTGTTGAACAGGCGCTTGAAGAAGCTCATCGCTAGTCTGGCAGCGGCGTCCCGAACCGATCGGCGTAGCTCTGCTTCAGCGCGTCGAGCCCGGCCTGGTCACCGGCGCGCGACAGCGCCTTGCCGAGCGCGCGCCACGCCTGACCGAGATCGGGATCGGCGGCGATCGCCTCGCGCAGGCTGGCGATGCCGGCCTCGGTGTCCTTGTCGGACTTGCCGCGCAGCGACAGGATCCCGAGCAGGTAGTGCGCCCACGCCGAGCCCGCGTACTCCTTGATCGCCTTGACGCACAGCTTCTTCGCGCCGGCGTAGTCCTGCTTGCGCATCGTGAGGTCGCAGCGCGCGGCGAGCAGCCCCGGCGCGCCGGGCCACTTCTTCTCCGCGGCCTTCGCGCGCTTGCCGGCATCGTCGAGCTTGCCGGCGTACACGAGGTCGAGCACGTCACGCACCGCCTTCACCAGCTCGGCCTCGGTCTCGGGCGTGATCTTGTACGCAGCGCCCTGGCGCGGCACGCCGTAGCGCGCGCGGGTCTGCGACGCCCACAGCGCGATCGGCTGCTCGGCGCCGGCGTGCGCGATCGCGTCCTCGGCCCAGGTGATCGCGCCCATCGACTGGTACATCGCCGCGATCCCCACCCACGCCTCCTTGCCGCCGGTGTCGAGGTTGACGATCCGCTGCTCCGCCTCGACGAGCTGCGCCCGCGCGCCGGCGGGATCGCCGGCGGCGAGCAGCGCCGCGGCGATCGCCAGGTACGGCGCCGGATCGCCCGGCGCGAGGTCGGCCGCGCGCCCGCAGGCGTCGAGCGCCTCGGGGTCCTTGGGGCCGGCCGCGCCGAGGCGCAGCTTGCACGCGAGCAGCCGGATCGCCGCGTTGCCCGGGTAGGCCGCGAGCAGCGGGTCGAGCTCGGCGAGCGCGTCGTCGAGCTGGCCGCCGGCGCCCAGCTGCTCGGCGCGCTGGTACTGCGCGTACGCGGCCGCGGGCACCGGCGCCGCCGTCAGCCCGGCGCGCATCGCGTCGATGTCGGCGACCAGCTGCACCAGCATCGCCTCGCGCTCCTCGACGATCCAGCCTCCCCACTCGGACGCCTCGAGCGCCGCGCGCAGCGCCTCCGAGGTCTTCAGCGGATCCCGCGCCTCGGTGGGCCGCAGCCGATCCTCGAGGGCGATCAGCATCAGCTCGCGGTTGCGGTCGCTGATCGAGGCCTGCGCGCCGCTGTACGCGCCGTGCATGATCCACGACGGATCGGTCTCGTGGATCGCGCCGAGCGTGTGCGCGAGCTCGTGGATCAGCAGCACGGTCTGCTTGTGCAGCCGGCGCGCCTCGTGGACCTCCTCGCGCTCGTCGTCAGTGAGATCGGGGAACGCGGTCGCGAACTGCTTGCGCTCCGCGAGATCGCTGTAGCCGCGCAAGACGACGTACGTCCCGAGCACCTCGGCGACGCCGAGCTCGTCGGTGCTCGAGGACACCAGCGGCAACGCCGAGGTCAGGCCGATCACCCAGCCCGCGTCGGCGCCGTCGTCGACCTCGGCGAGCGCGTCGACCGCCTCGCGGATCGAGGCGGTGGTGTCGTGGCGATCCCAGTCGTGGAACTCGGCCTCCAGCCGCAGCCCGAGCATCGGCTCGAGCAGCTGGTTGGCGTAGTCGAGCTCGGCGCCGAACCCGCGCTCCCATCGGAGGTTCTGGGCTCGGTAGTCGCCGTCGGCCCAGACCTGCAGCTTGGCGGTGCGGACCTCGCCCTCGAACCTGGTCGGCGCCTCGAGCGTCGCCGGCATCTCCTTGCCGAGCTCGCGGCGCTGGACCTCGACCACGGGACGCGGGCAGCCCGCCAGGAGGATCAAGATGATGAGGAGCGGAGCACGCACGTGGGTTGAGCCTACCCGACCACTCGAGTAGCCGGGCGACCGTGGTCCCGGATCGCCGCGATGCGTAAACCCATGCAACACGGCAGGGTAGCTGATTCAGGGGATGGCGCTGTGGTTGCAGAGGGGTCGGACCATGCGCCGCCTCACCCTCCTGGCCCCCTTGCTGTTCACCGCCGCCTGCGCCTCGACCGGCGGGGACGACGCCGCGCCCACCCTTTTGGTGACCAGCCCCGAGCGTGGGACGGTCTCGGAGGTCGACGTGGTGACCGTGACCGGCGAGACCGACGCCACCGAGCTCACGGTCGCCGGCCAGCCCGCCGAGATCGCGGCCGACGGCACGTTCTCGGCGCGGGTCACGCTCGCGCCCGGCATCGAGGTGATCGAGACGATCGCGCGCGACGCCTCGGGTAACGAGGCGCGTGACGTCCGCGCGGTGCTGAGCGGCAACCTCGCACAGACCGGCGACATGGTGACCGACGCGATCGGCGCCCACCTCGGGCCGCAGGCGCTGACGATCGTCGGCGACGTCATCGGCACGACGGTCGAGGCCCTCGACCTCGCGGCGCTCGCCGGCGACGGCCCCATCGTCTCCAAGGGCACGAGCTGCCTCGGCGCCGACGTCTACGTGCTCGACGCCGAGGTCGGCAACGTCGACGTGAACCTCGCGCCGAAGACCGGCGCGCTCGATACCGGCGTGACGGTCACGAACCTCGACGTCACGGTGCGCGTCGTCTACAACATCGCCTGCGTCGACGACGAGGCGACGATCCTGATCCACGCCGACCAGGTCGGCCTGCGCGGCGACCTCGGCATGACCGTCGCCGCCGGCAAGCTCGTCTCGTCGCTCGGCGCGGCGGACATCACGCTGGTCGGCCTCGATCTCACCTCCGACGGCCTGCCCGGCACGATCCTCGATCTGGTCGAGGGCCCGATCGAGGACGCGCTGCCCGGCCTCATCGAGGGCATCGTCGCCGACGCGGTGCCGGCGCTGATGGACGACGCGCTCGCCGACTTCGCAGGCTCGAGCTGGACCGTCCCCGTGCTCGACCACGACGTCGCGATCTCGGTCCGCCCGAACGCGGTGCAGCTCGCGCCGACCGGCGTCACGATCGCGATCGACACCCGCGTGTCGGTCAGCGGCGACGACAAGGGTCGCTACCTGTCGAGCCCGGCGTCGGCCACCGCCGCGCTCGCCGGCGCGGGTCCGGGCCTGGGCCTCGCGGTCGCCGACGACACGCTGAACATGATGTTCGCCGGGATGTGGGCGGCGGGCGCGCTCGAGCAGACGCTGCCCGTCGAGCGGGGCAACTCGCTCGGCCTCCTGCTCGGCGACGAGACCCGCAGCCTGCACGCCAAGCTCATGCTGCCGCCCACCGTCGCGATGGACGCCTCCGGCGACCTCCGCCTGACCATCGGTGACGCGATCATCGAGGGCACCGACGAGGCGGGCAACGGCACGATCACGCTCGCGCTGTCGGTCACGACCACGCTCGGCGCCGAGGCCTACCCCGACGGTCACGTCAAGCTGCGCCTCGGCGAGCCCGAGGTGTTCGCGCAGGTGCTGTCGCAGGAGCTCGATCGCGAGATCGACGGCCGCGACATCGAAGCGCTCGTCGAGGGTCTCTACGGCGTGCTCGCCGCCACCGCGAACCAGACGCTCGCCGACCTGCCGATCCCCGCGCTCGGCGGGATCTCGATGGTCGACCCGACGATGGAGGCGCGCGGCGGCTTCCTCGTCATCGAGACCGGCCTCGTCCAGCGGTGATACGCTCGCGACATGGGGTTCTTCGCGAGCTTGAAGAAGGGCTGGGCGTTCATGAAGGCGGCGTTCCGCATGGCGGGACAGAACCGCAAGCTGCTGGCGCCATCCCTCTACATGGTGCTGTCGATGATCGTCTACTACGTGGGGTGGATCGCCGCGATCGTCGCGATCGATCCGCAGCAGTGGTCCGACGGCCAGTGGGCGCTCGTCGGCGGCATCTGCACGCTCGGCTCGTTCCTGATCTTCTATTTTTTCTGCGGGATGACGGTGAACATGATCGATGTCCACCTCAAGGGTGGGACGCCGAGCCTCGCCGAGGGCGCGCGTGACGCCGGCAAGAACTTCCTCGCGATCACGTTCCTCGCGGTGATCTCGACGATCGTCGAGATGATCGCGAAGGCGGCGCGCGGCAAGGACAACCTGGTCGGCAAGATCCTCGCGAGCATCATCGAGGCGGTGTGGACGATGGCGGCGTTCCTGCTTCTGCCCGCGATCATCATCGAGGACGCGTCGTTCGGGCAGGCGATGCGGCGGTGCCGCGATCTCCACAAGGGCAACCTGCTGCTGATCGGCATCGGCGAGGTCGGCGTCCGCGCGGTCACGATGGTGATCGGCTTCCTCGCGATGCTCGTGATCTTCGGCGTGATCTACGCGGCCGCCGGCATCGGCGGCACCGCGGGCCTGATCCTCGCGGTGCTCGTCGGCGGCACGCTGTTCGCGCTGTTCGCCGCGTTCAACATCTACCTCCGCATGGCGTACTACACGTGCCTGTACCTGTGGGCCGTCGAGGTCGAGAAGGCCGGCGCGGGCGCGCGGGCGCCCGGCCCGCTCGGCGAGGCCCTCGGCCACGCGCAGGCGGCGCCCGCCGGCGCCGCAGCCTACTAGTTACCGCAGCTGATGCCGGCGAGGGTCACGAGCGCCTCGCCTTGCGGATCGAACCGCGCGACCACGGTGGAGTCGCCCTCGTAGTACGGGGCGGCGATCACCAGCTCGGCCCCGCGCTCGCCGTCGAGATCGAGCGCGGCGAACGCCTGGAGATCCTCGAGATCGTCGGTGCGCAGCGTCAGCAGCCCGCCGGGGTGCGTGGTCAGCGCGCCGAGCAGCATCCGCGGGCCGCGCGGGATGCCGTCGCCGGCGAGCTCGGTGCCGACGCTGTAGATCTCGTCCATGGCGCCGTCGCCGTCGATGTCCGCGCGCAGCGTGCCGAGCAGGCGCGCGTCGGACGCCTCGTACCACGTCATCCCGGTGGCCATGCGCTCGGCGATCTCGCCGTAGCGCGTCGCGACGTCGTCGCGGACGTCGGTGGGATCATCGGGGCGCGTCCACACCGACACCGCGTTGGCGCGCGTGGTCGGCCAGACCAGCAGCTCGTTCGCGGGATCGCCGGCGGCGAACTTGCGGCCGGGCGCGGGATCGACCTTGAGCGCCTTGTGCTTCTCGCCGTTGCCGGCGCAGGTCCACGAGCTCGCGGCGCCGAGGTTGCGGCGCCCTCCGCCGAGGTCGGCGATCCGCTTGTCGGCGATCAGCTCGAAGCAGTCACTGGGCTGGATGTACAGGCCGACGCCGGGCTGCGCGCACGCGAGCGGCACGGCGCGGCCGGCGGAGTCGAGGAACAGCACCGTGGCGTCCGGTTCGGGCACCATCGGCTCGTCGCCCGCGGCGTCGTCGACGATCGGCTCGGGCCGCACGGCGACCGGGGCGGGGCAGGCGGCGAGCACGAGCGGCAGGATCACGAGGCGGCGGAGCACGGGCCGCGAGGGATATCACGTCGGACGATGTTTGAAGTGCGGGTTCCGCAGGATCCCGAGCGCGTTGCCGAACGGATCGAGCACCGTCGCCGCCACGATGTCGCCGCCGACGTCGTGCGGGTCCTCGATCGAGGTCGCGCCGAGCTCGACCAGCCGGGCGTGCGCCGCGTGCGCGTCGTCGACGCCCCAGTACGCGGTCACGCCCGCGCGGCCGGGATCGTGCTTGCCGGGTTCGCTCGGCACGAGCCCGAGCTCCCATCCGCCGATGTCGAACCCGACGTAGAACGGCTGGTCGAAGTACGGCTCGACGCCGAACACCTTCGCGTACCAGGCCTTCGCGGCGGCGAGATCGGGGGCGGGGTAGATCGCGGTCATCAGCGCGGTGGGCTTCACGGCGCCGACGGTACCGCAGCCGCGCGGGCCTCGCGCCACCCGAGCGCGCCGACCGCGACCAGGATCGCGCCGACGACGACGTGGACGACGTGATCGGCGGGCCGCAGCTCGAACGTCTGCGCGGGGAAGATCTTCGCGACGCCGGCGACGGCCTGCCACAGGTCGATCGCGCCGAACCCCAGGTTGAACGCCGCGATCGGCACCGGCGCCTTCGCGAGCACCAGCCCGACGCCGAGCGCGCCGAACGCGATGTGGAACCAGTCGTAGGGCGCCGCGTTGCTCATCGGGCTCGCGCTCGCCGGCAGCGTCAGGCCGCCGATGCCCGTGAGGATCAGTACCGGCGCGAAGATCGCCAGCACCACCCAGTTGCGGCGCGTCCACATCGGCTACGCCGAGCGGCCGCGCTTCTCGGCGAGCTCGAGGCGCTCGCGGACCATCGTCGTCTCCTTGAGATCGGCCTCGAGCTTCGTGGCCTCGGTCTGGCGGTCCTTGATCTCGCCCTCGAGGTCGGTGATCTCCGCCTCGAGCTTGTCGATCGAGTCCTCGAGATCGCCCTGGCGGCGGATCGCGTCGTCGATGATCGGCGGCAGCTGGAGCCCCGTGGACTCGAGCGACTGCTTGAGGACGCGCATGATCAACTTGACCTGCTCGAGGTTGTGCTCGGGCAGCCTGCGGA